>Ga0209517_10007798_pt1 | contig 12702 bp, 11 predicted proteins | sample PeaSoiMetSII2010_FD_187695 | JGI IMG/M metagenome (GOLD analysis project Ga0209517, IMG submission 187695) | Peat soil microbial communities from Weissenstadt, Germany - SII-2010 (SPAdes) (version 2) | ecosystem: Environmental > Terrestrial > Soil > Wetlands > Peat | place: Germany...
GACGAACGTTTCCACCTCGCTGCGCGGGCGCTCGAAGGTAAAAGCTTTCTCCTCGAACTCGAGCAGCAGGTGAGGGATGCCGGCCGCTTCCAGCTCGCGCTTGAACAGCACGTAGTCGAAGAGGGCGGGCTCGCAGAACTTGGCGATCAGCATGATCACCGCCTGCCCGTTCAGGCGGCGTGTCTTTTCCACCAGCGCCTTGTGCCGCGGGTTGCGGAAATCGTGCCGCACCGAGGAATACACAGCGTGGTTGAGGTAGCTCTCGGCCAGCGCGGTCAGCGGATCGCCGTCCAAGGGGATGTCTTCGGTGAACCACCGGCGCCCGAGGATAAAGTCGTCATCCACGACGTAGCAGCCAGCTTCTTCAATGAGCTTGATCAGGTCCAGCGGCGGTTGCTCGCAGAAGGAGCCTTCGATGACCACGCGGATCGAGTCGCGCTGTTTGCCGGGCCGCGCGGGCAGCTCTTCCACCGCCTCGCGGAGCCACTGGTTGTGGGTTTCCACCGGAACGAAGTTGCCGGCGCGCATCAGCGTGTAAAGCTCCCAGGTGCGCAGCAGGTGCGGAGATGTGGCGCGGAACGCGTAGAGCTGCCGCAACAGCGACCGGTTCTCGTTGTACAACGCGATGGAGTGGCGCAAGCCCTCGTCCGTCGGCCTGCACCCGCCGAGTTCTACCAACTGCTGTTCGAGCCGGGCATATTCGCCGCGCAGGAACTCGAGCGCCGCCGGCGAGCCGGGGTTGTGCGGCAGGTGGAGAAAATCCACGTACATTTGGGGGAAGTTGCGCTTGATCACGTAGCAGAGGTTGCGCGCCGAGTCGCAGATGGTGGAAAACAGCATTCCGTCCAGCGGCTCGCAGTGGCCGGTCATGGCCATTTCCAGCGTGGTCTTGACGATGGAGCAGATGAACGATCCGAAGCGGGCGTCAGCGTACTGGATGTCCAGCCGGTCGCCGGCCCCGTTCAGCCCCACCGGCAGCATGCCGCAAGCGTGGATGATTTCTGTTGGAGCATACACCGGGAAATAGCCGATGGCTTTGGCGCCCGGATGCTCGCTTTTCCAGCGGCGGACCTCGGCCAGGCTGAGATCCTGCACGATCTCCGCGCATGTATCGAACGTTCGTTCTAAGTCAGCGCACTGCATAAAAGCTACCCCCAGCTCCCGGGTGTCCGATCCCCTGAAACCTAGCCCACCATCGTCAGGCCGCCATTCACGCTCGTGACCTGTCCGGTGATGTAGCCAGCCGCGTCCGACGCCAGGAACACCACCAGCGGCGCGATGTCGTCGGGCTGCGCCAGCCGCTTCAGCGGCACAAAATTCACGATCGAGCCCAGCACTTTCTGTCCGAATGGATCCTGCTGGATTTCGCTCAACAGCGGCGTGTCGGCCAGCCCCGGGCAGATCACGTTCACGCGAATGTTGTCGCGCGCGTGCTCCCGCGCCAGCGTCTTGGAGAATGCCACCACGGCGGCCTTGGCCCCCGAGTAGATGGCCTCGCCCAGCGAGCCCACGCGCGCCGAATCCGAGCTGATGTTCACGATGCTCCCTTGCTTGCGCTCGGCCATGTGCGGCAGCACCGCGTAGCAGGTGTGGATCACGCCCTTGTAGTTGACGGCGATGATCTTCTCCCACAACTCGGGCGTGGTCTTCAGGAAGGGCATCAACCGGTCCCAGCCGGCGTTGTTTACCAGGATGTCGATCTTGCCGAAGGCCTGAAGCGCCGCGTCGCGCAGCGCCTCCACCTGCTTCAGGTCGGTAACATCGGCGCGCACGGCGCGGACCTGCCGCCCGGTGGTCTTTTGGATCTCACTCGCCGTGGCTTCGGCTTCGTCCAGGCGGAAGTCGCCGATCACCACGTCGGCGCCAGCCTCCGCCAGCCGGTGGACGATGGCCCGCCCGATCCCGCGTGCGCCGCCGGTAACGATCGCCGTCTTGTCCTTCAGGTTCATGCCGGGACTTCGGCGGGCGCCGCTTTCGGCGCCAACTGGAACAGTTCCACCGCGTTATCGTGGAGCAGCTTGCGCTTGACTTCTTCCTTAAGGCCGAGGTCGTCGATCTGCCGCAGGCTCTCTTTCCACGGCAGACCGTTGGTGCCCCACAGACAGCGGTCGCGTCCCAAGCGGCTGTTGACGAACTGGATGATCTGCGGCGAAAGATATTTAGGCAACCAGGCGTCCATGCCGAACCAGACGTTCTCCCACTTGTAGCAAACCGAAAGCAGCTCATCGACCCACGGCCAGCCGGTGTGCGCTCCCACCAGCTTCAGGCTGGGGAAATCGCAGGCTACGCGGTCCAGGCACATGGGACGGCCGCCCTCGCTGGGCATAGCTTCGAGCACGTGCCCCACTTGCAGCGACACCGGCACGCCCAGATCCTCGCACTTGGCATACAGCGGATACATCTTGCGGTCGTCGAGCGAGATGTCGAAGCCGTAGATGTGCACGTACACGCCCTTGAAGCCGTGGCGGGTGACCGCGGTCTCGATCTCGGCCAGGCTCTCCTTGATGCGGAACGGGTTGTACCCGGCAAGCCCGGCGAAGCGGTCAGGATACTTCTCGGTGTACTGCAGGACGTCTTCCAGCTTGGTGTCCATGTACATCCACTTGCGCCAGTACGACCACATCTTGCACTGCGTGATAAACACCTTCTGCACCCCGGCCTCGTCCATCAGGCGCAGCATCTCTTCGATGGAGTTGTAACGGGGAAGGCCGCCGATGGCGCGCTCCATGCGGCAGATCAGTTCGCCCTGCTTGGCGCGGTCCCACTGCTCCATGAACTCGCGGGTGGCGACGTAGTACATGAAATCGATGGCTTGGACGGACTGCGGCATAAGGGGTGACGCCAAGGGTAGAGAAAAAGGTGGCCGGCCCGCTATGACCTCGGTCACGGGTGCGTGTGATCTGTATCACACCGAACGTACGTTCGAACAAATCATGCTGACGTTGGTGCATGCCGCTCATTCCACCGTAATGACCCCGGTCATCATGGGATGGAGTGTGCAGAAGTAGAGGAACCTGCCGGGTTTCTCGAAGGTGAATTGGAACGCCTGATTCGTGTCCAGCGTGGGCGACGAAAACAGATTGCTGTCGCTGGTGACGGTGTGGGGGATGTCGTCCTTGTTCGTCCAGCGTACGGTTGACCCGGCTTTGATCGTCATCTCCTTTGGCGTGAAGGCGAAATTGTCAATCGCGGCCTGGATCGTTTTTCCCGCAGGTTTGGACTGAGGTTGCGGTGCCGCCGCGGCAGGCAGTGCTGCGGCTGCCTTGCGAAGAATTGTGCTGGCCTCCTCGGGCGCGGTGCCGGCCAGTGTCGCATCGACCACCGCCAGGTGGTTGTCTCCCACCAGGTAACCCACGTTGGTGATGCCGAGGACGCGCCGTAGCCGGTCCGCCGGCACCTTGAGAGGTCCGGGCGAGGGAGCCGTGCCCGGGACCGGTTGCGGAAATGCGGTGGCCATGGCGGTGTGGAAGGTGACGTTGCCTTCCACCTTCTGCATGATCTGGTGAATGTGTCCGTTGAGTACGGTGACGGAGCCGAAGCGCTTCAAGTAGGACAACGCCTGTGCGCTGTCCTGGGTGCTCCAACCCCACTCCGGATACGCCGCCCACAACGGAATGTGGGCGAATACCACGATGGGTGTGCTGCTGGTGCGGGCCTTCAGATCATCCTCGAGCCATTCCAGTTGCTCCGGGCCCAGAGTTCCCAAGCCCCCGGCCTTGAGGTCCACCACATTCACCAGGCCGACGAAGTGAACGCCCTTGTGGTCGAAGCTCTGCCATCCCGCACCCTTGATTCCCTTGCCGTAGCGCGCGAGGAATTGCCGCCCGTTATCGAGCGAGACGTCATGCTCACCGGGCACGTAGAAGACCTGCTTGGGCCGGGCGCTCTTCAGGACCTGGTCGAGGGTATCGAACTCGCCTGGCTTGGAAAGGTGGCTGAGATCGCCGGTGTGGAGGATCAGGTCCGGCTCGACCGCGAGCGCATTGATCTTGTCGATAGCCGCCTGCAAAGTCCCTGTGACATCAACGTTGGCAGGTTTGTCGAAGCCGATGTGGCTGTCGCTGATCTGGACGAAAGTGAAGGACGAGCCACCTGCCCGGTGGGCGCTGGCGCCGAAAAGCTGGGAAACCGGAACACCCGCTGCAAACGTCCATACCAGCCCGGTTCCGGCCCACGCCATGCACTTTAGAAAGCCACGGCGATCGACGCCATCACCGCTGGGCGCCTCGATAATCTCGCTTTGTTCTCTGGGAAGCTGCTTCATTTCTCCTCCTGCGCTTCAACCCCCGCGCCCCCGGGATGCGCTGGCCGGCGGCGTGGAAGTCGTATGCGTTTCGCTGGTGATAACTGAGGCGGAGGAGTTTTATTCCCGGAAGGGTGGGAGCGGTCCCGTCAGTCGTTGCGCCGGACCAGGGGCGAGTCGGAGATGGCTGTCGCGTGAGCCCCCGCGGTGGCAGCCATTTGGTAGTTGAGTGGAAGCGTAAGCTCGAAGGTGGTGCTCGATGCTGAGGTGCTTGCCAACTGGAGCCGTCCCCCGTGGTCTGCCAGGATCTTGTGCGCGATGGTCAATCCCAGGCCGGTGCCGTTCTCCTTCCCAAAGCTGACGAACGGCCGGAAAATCTGGTCGCGGATGGGCTCGGCGATCCCGGGCCCGTTGTCGCGGAGCAGGATGCGGGCTGTGCCATCGGCCTCTTCCATCTCCACGTCGATTTGCCCGTCTCTGGGAACAGCCTCGCAGGCGTTCAACAGCAGGTTGTAGAAAGCGCGCTCCATTCTCCTGTGGTCGAACCACGACTCGGAGCAGTGGCCGGAAACCGTGATCCTGACCCCGAGGAACTGAGGATGCGCCCGCACCGCGTGGATGGCGTGCGCGATGGTCTCCTCCAGGGCGCCGCGCGCGAGCTGCAGGGATTCCCGGCCGCGGCTGAATTCGAGCAGAGAATCGATAAGGTCAGTCATGCGATTGACGGCGGAGCGAATCTCCTCGTAGATATCCTCGCGGGCCCCGCCGGCCAGCCGGCCTTCGGAGAGGAACTCCGCGTTGGCGAGGATGGCGGTGAGGGGATGGCGGAGGTCGTGCGAGATGGAACTGGCCATCACCCCAATAGTGGCCAGCCGCTCCGATTCCAGCAGCTTCTGCTGCGTCTGCCCCAGGGAGCGCCGCATGGCGCCGAAGGCGTTGGTGACCACCCCCACCTCGTCGTCGCTGCGGCTCTCCAGCGGGAAGCTGAAATCGCCCGCCTGCAGGGCCTTTACCCCGGCGGCGAGGTTCTCCAAAGGACGGGTGAAGTTCAAGCAGATGAAATAGAGCACTACGCTGCCAAAGACCACGGCCGCGATGCCCAGGCCCAGCACCAGCCGGGTGAGCCGGTCGAGGAATGCCGCCGCCTGGTCGTAAGATTTCAGCACCGTGAGCCGCGCCGCCGGGGGTGTGGAGCTATCGAGATCCAGGGTGGAGGCGATAAAGCGCTCGCCGTCGAGCGTGATCTGGGTGGGGGCCGCGGTGAAGCTGGCGCCGCGCCGCGCGGCGGCCATGGCCGATTCCTGCGAAGGCCCCAGGGTGCTCACGATCGCCGTGTCTCCGTAGGTAATGCTGACCTCGCTGCCGGCGATGCGGCTCACTTCGTGGGCCAGGTGCTCGTCCACCTCGTAGCCGATGGCCAGCACCCCGAGCACGCCGCCCTCCGCCGCTGAGCCGAAGGAGATCGGTTGCAGGAACACTTCATAGAGGCGCCCGCCTCCGAACCACCAGGTGGCGATCTCATCCCGCGCGGAATGCAGGCGGAGCTGCTCTTCCGCGATGGGGCGCGTGAATCCGGGGGCGGAAGTGTGCAGCGCCACCACCTGGCCTTCGCGGTCCGCCAGCAGGAACAGGTCGCTGCCCGCCACGTGCCAGATGCTGCTGGAGGCGTCCTGGATGGTGACCGGATCGTGACTGGTCATCAGCGCCTTCAGGTTGGGGAGGTCGGAGATGAGTCCGGCGGAGCGCGCCCGCATGATCTGGCGCTGATGCAGCACGTTGCGGAAGGTGACCACGGAATTCTGCAGGTCTTCGAAAATCTCTTTCCGCACCTGGGTCTTGACGATGTGGTGGACGATGAGCAAAGTGGCGCAGGTCAGGCAGGAAGAGATCAGCAGCAGCGACAGCTCCAGCTTCGTGCGCAATCGAAAACGTGCCATGGTGACCTGTTACGCGCTAAAGCTGCGCTGGTTGGAACCCGCCGGTTCCAGCCTTTACTTTACGAACCGGTAACCCACGCCATGAACCGTCCGGAAGTGGACGGGCGAGGCCGGATTCTTCTCGACCTTCTGCCGCAGTCGCATGATGTGATTGTCCACCGTCCGGGTGGTAGGGTACACCTCGTATCCCCAAACCTCATTCAGCAGCTCCTCGCGTGAGACCACGCGCTCGGGGTTGGCGGCGAAGAAGCGCAGGATCTTAAACTCCTGCGGAGTGCAGGCGACAGCTTGTCCGGCAGAAGTAACCTGCATGCGCGTGAAGTCCACGACCACATCATCGAAGGAGAGCACTTCCGGGGCGCCGGTGCGGCGATTGTGGCGCATGGCCACATTGACCCTGGCCAGAAGTTCCCGCGGGCTGAACGGTTTGGTGACGTAGTCGTCCGCCCCCAGTTCCAGCAGCAGCACCTTGTCGGCAACATCGGCGGCGGCGCTGAGCACGATCACCGGCATGTCGGGAGAACTCTCTTTGATCTCGCGGCAAAGGTCCTTGCCGGCCATGCCTGGAAGCCTCAGGTCCAGCACCACCACCGCGGGCGGCGCGGCGCGGAATGCTTCCAGCCCCGCCGGCCCGTCGTAGCTGGCATCGACGCTATAGCCCTCGGACTCGAACAGCCGCTTCAAGGCCCGCTGCACGGCGCGATCGTCTTCAATGACCAGTATCTTATCCATGGTTCGTGGCGCTGCTTACCCTCCGCCTGCCCGCCCGCAGCGGGTGGGCACGTTTATAACTAAAGACGCGGAAACCGTACCGGAGAAAGCAAAGGCCTCCGCATCTCATGTATCGCGTTGACAATACGATAGAGTATCTGCCCCGGGGCGCTGTCACGACTTTGTAAAATCGCCGTAACCTTTCTTTTACTCGCAGGACAGGCCAGTCTCAAACTTGTAAAAGATGCGCAAGAAGGCGGCACTTCTTCGGGGGGAGACTAGCATGCGCGGGTTGCCGGGGAGTCGCCCTCCGGCTTCTCACCCTGCCAGAGGAATCGTGAGGTCAGAACGCCGAGCGGGACCTCTATGTCCTGGCCCCGTGGTTCCAGCGAGACATAGAGGCGCAGGCTGCGCGCCGGCGCACATTGCATCTGGAATCGGCCCAGCGCATCGCTGACCGCCAGCGCGACAAGATTCTTGCCCGACATGAGCAACACTATCGTCTCTTTTAGCTTGGATCTGGGGTTCCTGCTGTTGGCGATTTGACCGCCGAGGTCAAGGCGGCGGGAACCGGGCTCGTGCTCGAGCCGGAGTTCGATCGAGTACCCATCAGCCCGGTACAGCGCGGTGCGGTACGTGCGCCGCTGACCGCGGACCCCGACCGCGAGCATTGGCTGCTGCACGCTGTTGGGGACCAGTTGCGCCGCGATCCGCGGCAGCATTTCGCGATGGCTCGAGCCGTTCGGATAACCATTCTCGACAATGCCGGCAAAAACCTGCAGCAACTGGCGCCGCTGGCCGCAGCGTACCCCTTCCGCCAGAAGGCGGAGACCGGCCACGTCACGAAGCTTGATTGCAGCGAGAACCTTCTCCCACGGTATGTAGCGCACTTCTCCCCCCATGTGCGGGCGGGAACCGACCGACCGTCACCCGCACCAGTTCACTGGAGCAAGTGAAAGTCGCTCTGGTCCACTGCGGCTGCCGGGGGGGAAATAGGAGGGGGAAAGGCTACTGCTTCCTAACGGCCCGCGTACGATCGCGACTGAAATTCTCCCTGAATATACAACCAGCGTTTCGGGAGGGTATCGCTTGCTTTTTTACTCGTCTTTCCCGGCGGCTGTCAACGCTAATTGCAACTGAGACGTGTGAAAAAAGTTGCACACCCGCTGCCCTCTGCGCCATGGGCTCCGCACGTTTATGCATTGCCCTTGAAGGGATTGAGTACCCGCACGTCGAAGGGGGTGAAATCGTGCTCATTCCGGGTGGCGACAGTCAGATCGTGAACGCGAGCCATAGCCGCAATCATGCCGTCCTCGATGAGGCGGTCGGACTTGCCGCGCATGAGGCGGCCCCACTCACGAAAGCAAGACGTGTCCATGGGGAGTATCTGGTAAGAGTTGGCGAGTTGGTCCGCCCACAGCTCGATCTCGCTGGCTTTGGCCGCGTCCTGAGCTCGCGTCAATTCAATACCAGCCTGCAGCTCGCCCATCGTAACCGCGGAAAGAAACACCTGGCCTTCCCGCAAACTGCGAAGCCAGGCCACAACGGCGCCATGCGGCCTTCGCTTGCGCACTTCAGAGACGACATTGGTGTCGAGCAGATAGCGGTTCATTTCAGCCGGGTGGGCCGGGTGCGCCGCAGATTCCCACGGGGAGGAACGAGGTCTTCAAAGCGAGGGCCGGGTCCGAGAAGCAAAGCCTTGAGGCCGGGGCGGGCTGCCTTCTGGAGGCGATTCCATTCCTCGATGGGAACAAGCACCGCGGCCTCCAGGCCGCGACGCGTCACAATCTGAGGGCCTTTCTTGAGCGCGGTTTCCAGCAGTTCGCTGAAGCGAGCCTTCGCGTCATGTGCCTGCCAAACGGCCAAGCCACGCCTCCTCTTTTCCAACCTAATCATAACGACTAGTCTTATGACTAGTCAACAGTTATGGGGGGGAATCCAGGCACGAGGCCGTGCGCGCCCAGCTTGCCGCTCGCAGCCGGCAACTGATAGGCTTCGCGCGCCCGACTTTCCCGGAGGGAACATGGCCGACTTCACGGAATCTCCGCTCAGTCCGGCTCTGTTTCTGGAACGCAACGCGTCCGTGTTTGCTCATCGCACCGCCATCATCGATGGTGAGCAGCGTTTCACATATGGCGAATTCGGCGACCGCGCCCATCGGCTGGCGGGACTGCTTGCGGATGCGGGCATCCAGCCCGGAGAGCGCGTGGCTACGCTGTGCGTGAACAGCCACGTGATGCTGGAGCTGCACAATGGCGTTCCCATGGCCGGCGCGGTCCTGGTCCCCATGAACATACGGCTCTCGGCAGGAGAGCTGGCCTACATTGTCGAGCACTCGGGCGCGCGGCTTCTCATCGCCACGGAAGAACTTAGCGACGCGGCCCGGAAGATCGCGGAGAGCGCCGGTGTCAGGCTGGTCCTCGGAGGTTCGCCGGATACCGAATACGAGCAGCTCCTGGCCCGTGCCCGGCCGCATTCCGTTCCCTGTGCCGATGAAAAAGGATTGCTGGCCATCAATTACACCAGCGGCAGCACCGGACGTCCAAAGGGTGTGATGTACAGCTATCGCGGAGCCTACTTGCAGGCGCTGGCGATGGCGCACCACACCCGCATGGGATTGGCGAGCGCGTATCTGTGGACGCTGCCCATGTTCCACTGCGACGGCTGGTGCTTTACCTGGGGTGTGACCGCGGCCGGCGCTACGCACGTCTGCCTGCGCAGGGCGGATCCCGCGCTGGCGTGGGCGATGATCTGCGACCGCGGCATCACCCACCTGAGCGGTGCGCCCACCGTGCTGACCATGATCGCCGAGGCCGCAGCGGCAGCGCCCGACCGCCGCCCGTCGCGCCCCATTCAGGCCAACACCGGAGGCGCGCCGCCATCGCCCGCTCTGCTGGCGCGCCTGGCCAAGCTGAATATCAACGTGACCCACCTCTATGGCCTGACCGAGTCCTACGGTCCGGCGGTGATCTGCGAATGGCAGCCGGAGTGGTCGGCGGAATCGCCCGAGCAGCAGGCGCGGTTGAACGCACGCCAGGGTATCGGCAATGTAATCTCGGGCGGCATCGATGTTTTCGATACCGATGGCCGTCCGGTCCCGTGGGACGGAGCGACCATGGGCGAGATCGTTCTGCGCGGCAACAACACTATGATCGGCTACTACCGCGACGAGCCAGCCACGCGCGCGGCCACTATCAATGGCTGGTTCCGCACCGGCGACCTGGGCGTGCGGTATTCCGATGGCTACGTCGAGCTTCGGGACCGGGCCAAGGACATTATCATCACCGGCGGAGAGAACGTGGCGTCGGTCGAGGTGGAGCGGGTGCTGGTGGAGCATCCGGCGGTGCTGGAGGCGGCGATCGTCGGGCGCAGCGACAACAAATGGGGAGAGATTCCCGTCGCCTTCGTGGTGCTGCGGCAGGGAAAGTCAGCGACCGCGGTCGAGCTGATCGAGTTCGTGCGCAGCCGCATCGCCCACTTCAAGGCGCCCAAGGAGATCCGCTTCGAAGAACTGCCCAAGACTTCGACTGGCAAGATCCAGAAGCACGTCTTGCGGGAACGGGCCGCAGGCGAGGAGAAGAACGCCGGATCGCACAGTACAGCCGCTACTCGTTGATGTTCTTCTTAGGACACGCAGCACGTATTGCTTAAAGGCACGAAAGGAGGCACCTCATGAAAGTCGGGATCGTTGGCGCAGGCGGCGTAGGCTCCGCTTCTCTTCTCTGTCTCGTCATGCGCGGAGTTGCGTGTCAAGTCGTCGTGCTGGACAAGAATCTGGCGCGCGCGAAGGGTGTGGTAGCCGATCTCCAGTACGGCGCCACACTCTCTCCGGCAGTGGAACTCCGCGCCGGCGACTATCCCGACCTTGCCGACGCAGTGCTCGTGATTATCACGGCGGGTATTAACGAAAAGGCTGGTGGCGCCACAGACCGCAAGGACCCCGCCGGCAGGCTGAAGCTTCTCGATACCAATGCGGACGTCTACCGAGATATTGTTCCCAAAGTCGTTGCGGTGGCGCCGCAGGCGCTCCTCCTGGTCGTCACCGATCCGCCCGATCCCCTGGCCGATCTGGCTCGCCACCTCGCTGGCCATGAGCGCGTACTGAGCACGGGCACGTTTCTGGACTCCATGCGCTTCCGTTTACATCTTGCCCGCCGGCTCAAGGTGAACCCCATGTATGTGGAGGCACAGGTGGTCGGAGAGCATGGCACCTCCCAGGTGTTCTTGTGGTCATCGGCACGTGTCGCGGGCACGCCCATATCTGACTTGCTGGAGCAAAGTGGCCAGACCAGCGAGGAATTTCGGCGGAGTGTGGAGCAGGATGTCCGTTACGCAAATATTACGATCATCGAGGGAACCGGTGCGAGCCAGCTTGGGATTGGTATGATCACGGCGTGGATCGCGGAGGCAATTTTGCGTGACGAACAGGCAGTTATTCCCATCGGCTCGTACAATCCCAAATACGAGGTTACTCTCTCGCTGCCAAGCGTCGTCGGTCGGCACGGAGTAAGCCAGATCTTTGAGCCGGAGATGTCTGAAGAGGAACGACAGGGGCTTCAGCACAGCGCCGAGATCCTGCGGAATACGGTGGCGCGAATGAACTCAAGGGTTGGGGTTTAGTCTGTCACTGCCACCAAAGGCGGACACCAGGGCCTTATAAAGCACTTCGCTGATTGCATAGTTCATAAAACCAGGAGGCAAAGAATGGGACTTCGCACACCCGAGCAGTTCTTGAAGGGATTACGTGATCATCGTGAGGTTTATTACCGTGGGGAGCGCGTGCAGTCGATAACGGAGCATCTCGAACTGGGGGTGGCCGCCCGGCACGCGGCCATCGACTACAAGATGGCGGAAGACCCCAAGTACCGCGATTTGGCGCTCGCGCGCGACGGCAACGACGTGTACTCGGCCTATTACCGCATTCCTCGCGATGCCAAAGACCTTCTATCCCGCTCCCGGCTCATCGAGGCGGGCACCGCCGAAGGGGCGACGCTCGTCATCCTTATTAAGGAGATCGGCACAGACTCCCTCTTCGCGCTGAAGCGCGTGCTCGGGCGCGCCGGCGAGAAGCAGGGCCTGGAGCGTCTCAATAACTTCTACAAGACTTGCCGCGACCGCGACCTGGCGCTGGCAGTCGCGCAGACCGACGTAAAAGGCAACCGCAGCAAGCGCCCATCGGAGCAGGAAGACCCGGACCTCTACGTCCATGTGGTGGAAAAGCGGTCGGATGGAATCGTGGTACGCGGCGCCAAGGTCCACACCTCTTGCGCGCCCTACGTGGACGAGATCATCGTCCTCCCCAGCCGCAGCATGGGTCCGGGAGACGAGCCCTGGTCGGTGGCGTTCAGCGTGCCCGTCGCCACCCCCGGGTTGCGGCTGTATTGCTCGGACTTCCTCCACGGCACCGACGATCCCTTCAACCGTCCCATCTCCACCACCCACAAAATGATCGAAACGCTGACCGTCTTCGACAACGTCTTCGTTCCCTGGGAGCGGGTGTTTTTCGAGGGGCGGAACGATCTGGCCAGCGCCGCCGCGCTCACCTTCGTGGAGTTCCATCGCTTTACCGCGGTGAGTTACAAGTTGCCCTTGCTGGACGGCCTGGTCGGCGCGGCCATCGCGGTGGCGCGCGCCAACGGCATCGAGCGCGCCGGCCACGTGCGCGACAAGCTCACCTGGCTCGGCGGTTATGCCGAGATGGTCCGCGGCCTCACCGAACTCGCCGCCCTACGCTGTGAGGTGGAAGAGGGCGTGGCCTATCCGCACGTGTTCACCACCAACATGGCGAAGTGGGTCTTCGCCCGCGACTTC
>Ga0209517_10007802_pt1 | contig 12695 bp, 16 predicted proteins | sample PeaSoiMetSII2010_FD_187695 | JGI IMG/M metagenome (GOLD analysis project Ga0209517, IMG submission 187695) | Peat soil microbial communities from Weissenstadt, Germany - SII-2010 (SPAdes) (version 2) | ecosystem: Environmental > Terrestrial > Soil > Wetlands > Peat | place: Germany...
ATCCGTGAGTTGCCTGGATTCAGTCATCTGCCGGAGGAGTTGCTCGAGTTGAAGGAAGTGGCCTTGAGTGGCGACGGCGAACCAACCCTCTCCCCGCAGTTCAAGGAAATCGTCAGTGCGGTAGTGGAGTTGAGGCGTCACCAGGTGGTTCCGTTCTTCAAAATTGTGCTGATTACGAATACGACCGGCCTGCCTCTGCCGGAAGTTCGCAAGGGCCTGCGGCTGTTGACCAGCCAGGACGAGATCTGGGTCAAGCTGGAGGCGGGAACCCAGAAATATATGGACAAGGTTAATGTTCCGGACATCAAGCTTAGAAAAGTGCTGGCCAATATTCTCGTCGTGGCCCGCGAGCGTCCAGTGGTGGTCCAAAGTCTTTTCCCGCTAATTTCTGGCGAAGAGCCATCGGAGCAAGAAATCGAACAATACGTGCATCGCCTGCAGGAACTCAAGGCTGCGGGGGCTCAGATCGCGGCGGTGCAAGTCTATTCCGCCCACCGCCCGCCGCATCTCCTGAGTTGTGGTCACTTGCCCTTGGCGAGCCTTTCGCGGATCGCGCGGCGAGTCAGGGCAGCCACTGGATTAAAGGCCGAGGTGTTCTAACTTCCGGCTGCTTAGTCCGCGCCAGTTCGCCGCAACCATTTGCTCGGCGGCCATGGCCTGTGGGATCAGCTTTGCCTGTTCCAAAGCCGGGCGTCGCGCAGGGAGCCCGGATCTCAGGGCGGTCAAAAAATGCCCTTCCTTTGCCAAAAAATGTTGAGTCAGAGCAATAGCCTTGTCCTAGGGTTGGCTATTGTTCGCGCCACGCTGCGAACCGAAAGGCCGCCTCTTATGATAATCGAAGAGCACAACGGGCTGGAGCAAATCCAGCGGATCCAAGTTGAATTCGAATCTCAGCCGACCGGCAGATGTGTGAGGATTCGCGTGGAGAATTACAACGCAAACCTCGGTTGGTACACGGCGGGGTCGCTCAGCTTCCCCTTTCACCAACTGCCCTTGCTGGAACAGGCGGTGCGCGAATTGGGCGCTCAAGCGCCCTGCCAGGACGAATCCACGCTCGGGAATATCATCCCGTTCCCCGGCTTGGTTTCGACCGCGTGACCGTCTCCTCTGACAGCTCAAGGACCTTCAAGCCAAAATTTGGTTAAGGAGAGACAAAATAGGTGAGGACGGCCAGTTCGTCCGATCCGAGCGTAGCCTCGGCAAGGCCACGATTGCGGACGCCTCATCGGAACAGAGAACTGTTTCGATGACATGGAGGCCAGCGGCGTGGCAGACCGCCCAGCGAAAAACGAAAAGCTCGGCCAATGAAGACGGGATGCCTTTTGCACATTGAAGACGACTCAAACGACGTCTTCTTTTTGACCCATGCTCTGGCTGAAGCCGGCGTGCCCAACCCGATCAGAGTTGCCCAGGATGGCCAAAAAGCCATTGATTACCTTACTGCTGCCTTAACGTGTGCTAACCTCACCCTTTATCCTTGGCCTGAATTGGTCTTGTTGGATCTGACGTTGCCTAAGGTCACCGGCCTCGGTGTGCTTCAATGGATCCGGCAACAGTCTCGCCTGAAAGATCTGTCGGTGCTCATTCTGACCGCGTTACTCCCGCTGCCACACTTCGCCTTTTTTATGAGTGATCCCCTGTGCCAGCCGCGGGCCTCACGCCGCCGCTTCGTCCTGTTTGTTCAGTCCCCTGATGTCTTTTGGCCGGTCGTCCACCCACAGCCACTTGCGCCCCAGCTCTTCGGCCAGTTCGACTAACTTCTCGAGTCCCCTCGGCTTGGTTACGAACGCATTGGCGCCCAACTGGTATGCTGCATGGGGTAGGGTGCCGTCCTCGCTGCCGCTGAGCATCACCACTGGCAAGCTCCTCAACCGCTCATTGGCCCGCATCCAACCCAGCACCTCTAAACCATTCATGCCGGGCATTTCTGCGTCCAGCAACACCAGGGCCGGCCAGGGATACCTCCTCCGGTCGGCATACTCCCCTCGGCCATCCAGGTAAGCCACCGCCTCCACCCCCGTCATTGCCGTATGGACGCAAATGTCCATCTTGGCTTCGAGGAGCGCCAGTCGCAGCAGCTCGCGGTCATTTTCGTTGTCATCCACCACCAGAACACATGCGCCAACCGGCGTTGAGCGCGCACACGGCTGGTCGGGCTCTTTGTCGGGGCCAGGCATATAGTTGTTGTTGTCCGAGCTCATCCCTCAAGCGCTTCGGCGAAGCAGGCCCCGGGAAAAACTCTACTTTTATTGTAAAGCAACGTATAAGGATTGCAAATGTTTTTAATAAACCTACCTCAAAAGCAGTCTGACCGCTGAAGCGGGCTGAAGCCGGTTGGGTATCGGCATCAAGAAAAGCTTGCTAACCACCCCCCAGATCGCACGCTCCCGGAGTTGGGCGCCCGGACTGCCTTCCCCGCGAGGGTCCCGACCTTGCAACCAACACGGTCCGGCGCCCAGCGCGCACAGCGGAGCCTCATTCTCTCACCACCGCGTAGCGGTGCCATGAGGCTGGCCGCGGGGCTTCAGCCCACGGATTAATCGTCGAATCTCTGCGCGTCGCGTCAGCGCCGCTTCCAGGCTTAGGAATCTTAGGAATTATGGTGTTTGACAATTCTCAATAATGCATGTAAAATCCCAGGAACCAAATCACAAAAAAGAAAGTCGATGGGTTATGCCTGCACCACTTCGGGTTTTAGTCGTTGAAGATTCACAAAGCGACACCATGTTGCAGTTTGCATTCTGCTCAGTCTGAGGAAGGATTTTGAAGGAGGAGGCCTCCTGGAAAGAACTTTACCAACCACGTTAGTCGAAGAAACCGTGAAAGAGATGCATCTCCCGCGCCCCTTCGGAAGGGGAGAGGGCCCGTATTCTTTCAACTCGGTTCATCGTCCCAATGGATGCGCCAAAGCGAAACTTGGCTTACCATGAGCATGAAAGCGCCACTTCCGGCCAATGAAAGCAAGCGACTGGCCGCCCTGCGAGAATACCGCATCCTGGATACCGCGCCGGAGCAGATTTATGACGATCTCACGCGGTTGGCGGCGCACATCTGCGGCGTCCCCATCGCGACGATTTCGCTGGTGGATGAAGCGCGCCAGTGGTTTAAGTCGAAGCTCGGGCTGCGGGCGCAGGCGACGACGCGAGACATCGCCTTTTGCGCCCACGCCATCGGGCAACCCGAACCCCTGGTAGTCCCCGATGCGATCAAGGACAAGCGGTTCTTTGACAACCCTCTGGTGGTCCGCGCCCCGGGTGTTCGTTTTTACGCCGGGTTCCCCTTGACGAGCGGCGGAGGGTACGCGCTGGGAGCGCTCTGCGCGATTGACCGCAAGCCGCGACGCTTATCGCCGGAGCAGCGGCGAGCCATGGAGGCGCTCGCACGACAGGTGATGGCGCTGCTGGAGCTGCGCCGCGTGACGAACCAGTTGGCGCACTCGCTCAAGCACGTCAAGATTTTGCAGGGTCTGCTGCCGATTTGCGCCTGGTGCAAGCGAATCCGAGACGATCAGGGGTATTGGAGCCAGATCGAAAAGTATGTCCGCGCCAACAGCGAAGCCGACTTTACTCACAGCATTTGCCCGGAATGCCTCGAAAAGCAGCGCCCGAAGACGACCCCTGCGAGCCAGGCGGATACCTGGCCGTGAGCCTCGCCGGCAAAAGGTTGTTAAAAAAAAGAAGTTAAGAACAACTATGATGCTTGCCTTTCTTGCCTGGGGCAGATAGACTCGAAGCGGAATTCGGAATTCCGCCAACGATCAAAGTCGGGCCTTCGGTCGCTTGAGCGTCCCGGCCTCAACGCCCCCCTCCGACCGGAGGCCCGGCATTCTTCAAACCCACCTCTGGTGCGATCTCGTTTTCCAATTACACCTTCGGGCGCTTCACAATTCGTAGCGTTTGCGCCTGGGCGGCCTTTATTTCTCGCCTCAGTTCCCAAAGCTCGTTCATTAAGACTGCTATTTCGGAGTAGGTTTTAATTTGCTCTCTCTGCAGGGATGCGATGTCCGCTTGAAGCTTCTCAGTTGCCTTTTCGAGTTTTGCAATCTCGTCATTCATTTTGATCTGCAGAATTCCAAAAGTTTCGTTCTTTCGGAGAAAGATTGGTCAAACTTCTCGCTAGGCAAGCGGGCTTCAACGTGCCAAAGCCCCGGATTGAGATCGAACGAAATTGGATCTTCCTCGTCTGGACCGCCAGGGCGATCCTTCATCATACAAACTACCGCACCACCCCGCGCAGGTCAACAATTCGAAATCCACAATGAGCGCACACCGGCGGGCAACCACCGGCCGCGCTCATTTTCGTTTCCGCAAGGCGCGATCCGCTGCCGACAACAATTCCTCAGTCTGAAACGGCTTCTGCAGAGTCTCAACCACCCCCAGGTTTTGGGCTATCATAAGCATGGTCGTTCCGCCGGTGTGGCCGGACAGGGTACCGGAGCCCTATTTGTGCGCGGCGATTAAAGTCTTTTCAGTTCCTTAACTCCGCAATAATACGGACCAGACAAAACGCGCCGCACGGAGTATCCTCAAGACTGTAAATGGCTCGATCTATGCCGCCCCTGCTTCCGCGTACCATCCCTGCGTCCTCGCCGCCAAAAAAGCGCGACTGGAGCAGGTTCCAGGAACTCGGGCCTTACGAACTGCCATTGGCTGACCAGCTTCACAACATCAGCTACCCTTCTTTAACCATCATATTTGAAGGACAAAAGGAGGTTAGCTTTTGCCAAGCCACGTTCTGGACAAAGGAGCTTCATTGGCGCATGCCGTGCGCATATGAAGAAGACTCTTGCCCTGACTGCGATAATGTTGAGCTTCAACCTCGTCTCTACCCGTGGGCAGAACGGCGACCTCGCCGTTCCGCTGGCGGTGCAAAACATCCGCCTTGCGGTGGCCCTGGAGCAGGCCGCCCTCGCCGCCGCCGGCACAAATAATATGCAGGCCATGAACGACGGCAAATGGCCTTTCCCCAGCGGCACCCCCGGCCCTGGCGGCTCAGGCGAGGACTGGACGAATTCGCCGCCGCCGCCAAACTACACCACTTCAACCAACCTTTGGATCCAACTCCTCTGGCCAACGAATGCAGAGCCATCGCTGATACTCCACAACACCTCCAACGGGGTTCCGTACGAGATCCTTGGCTCCCCAAAGGCCAACGCCCCTCGTACCAATTGGACTTGCTGGGGCATCTGGACCGGCAGCCCGGGCACCAACACGACGATTCCCATTTCGCTGGGCACCAACGCGGACTATTTCTTCGATGCTTGCACGTGGAGCTTCGGCAGCTTTCCCGACGAGGGCGCGGGTGCCGGCCAAATCCTCTTGGTTCTCGCCTCAAACAGTCCTGTTGTCGCCATGCTCAATGGCGTATCCAATACCATCGCGCGGTTCTCCTCCAACTACGCGCTCGTTGACCCGCCAATTTACAGCCTCAATCTGGGTTACGATGCCAGCGACAGCGGCCCTACGAACAGCACCACCTACACCAACTGGGCACCGCTGGGCATCCAGGGACTGTACGGCTTTTCCGATACGATCACGAACCTGTTGCTTTCGTATAACCCGCTCACCAACCTGGACGTTCATGGCTTCCCTGCGCTCCAGGATCTGGAGTGCTGGCATTGCGCCAACCTGTTGGCCATCAACCTGACGAACTGCCCGGCGTTGGAGCGCATCTGCCTCGAGTCGTGCAACCTCGCGGGAACGCTGAACCTCTCCGGAGACACAAACTTGGAGGAACTTCGCGCGGCCTCCCAAGGCTCTCTCGGGACTGGCGACAGCCTGCTGCACAATCTTGTATTCGGTGGCGCCGGTCCTCACATCTGGCACCTCTGCGCGCACGATAACGCATTCACCACCAATTTTGATTTCTCGCAGTTTCCGAGCTTGAAGGAGTTTTGGTTCTGGCAGGCTGGACAAAGCGGTTCCCTCTCCTTCAGTTCCACGAATCTGACCAGCGTCCAGGTATATAACGATGCACAAAGCTCGCCTGCCAACCAGTTCACGAGCGTTGACCTCCACGGCCAACTCAATCTGACAAATCTCGAGATAGAGTCTATCGCCCCGCTCACAAACATAAACGTTTCCGGCTGTTCAAATTTGACCGACCTAGATGCAAGGTGGGATGATCTTCCAACGAGCGTGATCGACTCGGTGCTGACCAACCTGGACGCGTTCGGCAGGCAGCCGGGGACGGTCTCCCTGTATGGCATAAACAACCAATGGCCATCCTCTGCAGGTTTGGTGGCAGCTACAAACCTCAATCACAAAGGCTGGGATGTCGAGTACAACGGCACCCCGTCGGGCATTCCTCAAATTGCGAACCTCCAGGCTATGCCTGCCTCAAATACAGCCATCATCGAATGGACAACCCAAATCCCCTCCGATTCAAAAGTGTACTACGGCCTCACCACCAATTATGGCTCCATGGCCATAGGTAATTCAAATACAACACACTCGGCATCGCTAAGTTACTTAACAACAAATACAATTTATCACTACTACGTGACTTCCACCTCAGGCACGAACACGGGCAGTAGCGGCGATAATCAGTTCCTGACACTTGGCGCTCCGCCATACACCAACGCTATCTATTTCGTGAGCACCTCACCCTCCATCACCATGGTGGCCGCAATTGGCAACTCGACCGTTACTTGGTACTGGGGCGATAGGGGCATCGACACGGTCTCCATCCCCACGCACACTTTCATTCCTCCAGGAACATATACCAACCGGGTCGTTGTGTCTTCGGTAACTAGCCTGACCGCATTTGGGGTTGGCTGCCAGACGAACTCATGGACTAATACTCTAACCAGCGTGTGGGGACTTACAAACTACCCTGGCTTACAGGACCTCTTCTTTTACCAGGCCCAACTATCGCAACTGAGTTTGGCAGAGTGCAGTAACCTGATCCACTTGGCTTTGGTTGGTTGCATCCCTAGCAGCACGATCGAGGATCAGTGGTTCATCGACTTAAACAACGCAGAATCGTCTCTCCCTCCTGAACCGGCTACAACATTGTGCGATGGGCCGAGCGGCCTTTCCGTGTTCTATTATCCGGTCTCGGGCTGCCCGGGTCCCACTACAAATAGTCTGCCGGCACGGAACAGCCTCCAAAGCAAGGGTTGGACCCTGCTTGGCTATTAACATATATAATAGACTATACATATTTAACTGTACCAATTACTTACAATTATGAAGCTTAAACCGTTCGCCCTCGCTTGTTTTCTTTTGTCTGCTACGTATGCCGCACGTGCGGACTATTTATTCACCTGGCATTCAATGGGTGTTCAGCAAGTTTTCCAAGGCAGCTTTGCTGTGACAGATGCAGAGATACAGTCAAATGCGGCTTTTGGAAGCGCACTCTTCACCAGTTCAATTTCGGTCACCAGTCCCGACGGAATTACATACCATGATAACCGCCCAGAAGACTCCGTGTTTGGCCAGTTTGGACCACCCTTTGAACTCGATTTTCAACTATGGAGCGATAACAATGATTCTTGGATACATGTGGAAGCCGGGCCTCCTAACGGAATGCTCGGTGTCATTGCGGAATGGTCAGCATCTGGCGAAGAGCTGAATTGGCAACAGGGCGCTTGGTCAGTCGCCGCGATCCCTGAGCCGTCTGCCACTGGCTTACTGGCCATCGGCACGGGTGCTTGGCTGATCCGACGAAAGATGAGGGCTCGATCATAACTATGCCACCGCCTCGTACGCAAATGCCGGGGGCTACTTTGACGGATCAGGGCCAAATGACTATGTTCTAATGATCGGATTCGTTGACGGTGCCGGTGAAACGGGGATGAGTTATTACGGCTCGACGGGCACCACGACCGAGAAGCTTTTTTCACAAGGGGCAGACTTTAGCGAGCGCGGTTTCTGGTCGTACACATCTATCCCCGAGCCTTCCATGCTGGCCCTGCTGACCCTGGGCGCGGCGGCTTGGGTGTTCCAGAAGCCCCGTGCCAACCGCCTCAAGGGCTAAGGGCATCGCGACGCCTTTGGGGATGCCGCCAGGAAACTCCACCCCTTGCGCCGCCTTGCCGCTCCTTCTACCAGCGCAAGGACGCGGGGAAATCACGGACGGGTTTCTGGTTGTTTGATCTCTGCTCCAGCGAGGTTGCGCTTGCGCGTCGCTGCCTTGATTACTGCCATGCGCCGCTTGCGCCGCCGAATCACCTCGTGCGACCTTCGGCTGGTGGCGGCTTTTATCCCAGCATCCTTCATGCGCTTTGCCCACCGGACTTTCTTGGGCCGGTCACGCATGGTGCAAATGGTGTCCGTGGAAATTAAGTCCAAATCGTGCATCTTGTGGCAAGTCGGGCAGAGGATAACCAGGTTGGCAACCGCATTGTTGGCGCGGTCGCAATCCACGTGGCAGACCTCCAACACATCTGGGGCTCCAAATCCGCAATGAGCGCACACCGGCGGGTAAGTGGCAAAGGCCAGCTTCCGATAGTCAACTCTTTTTAGGCTTGCTGCTTCGGTTTTCATTAGGCTCGCGGCTTTTGTGACCGCTTCGTTTTCGTAAGGCGGCAAGCCGCTGCTGTTGTCCGGCCAAACCGTACCTCAGCTTGAGGCGCAAGACAATGATCTTGCGCCGTGCCGAGCGGGAGTCCGATAAGGAAATCACTGCCGCAGCACTCCGGCAAATTGAGCGCGCGATGCCCAAAAGCCTCGTGTTTTCGATTGCACCCGGCTAAGTTTCGAATACCCTCCGCCCGTTGCGCCTGACGCCACCATGACGGCTGCCGAGTTCAAAAAGAAATGGTCCCGCTACCAGGGAAAGGAGTCTGCCGCCTACCAGGAGCATTTCAATGACCTGTGCCGCCTGCTCGGCCAGCCGACGCCCGCCGAGGCGGACCCCAGCGGCTCGGATTTCTTTTGCTTCCAGAAGCGCGTTATCAAAGACCTCGAGCTGCTCGCAATGCACGAAACCCCGGACGAGGCCGACCCCGGCGAACGCGGGTTCGCCGATGTCTGGAAGCGGGAGTGCTTTGCCTGGGAGTACAAGGGCAAGAAAAAGAATCTCGACGAGGCTTACCGGCAGCTTCTCCGTTACCGCGAAGCCCTGCTCAATCCGCCCCTGCTGACGGTTTGCGATTTCGACCGCTACGTCATCCGGACCAACTTCAACGGTACGGTCCAGGAAACGCACGAGTTCACCAATGACCAAATCGATCGGCCCGAGAATCTGCTGATTCTGCGCGCGCTTTTCGAGAATCCCGAGTACCTCAAGCCGCAGCGGACCACCACGCAGATCACCGAGAAGCTCGCGACCCAAATCGCCGAGGTGGCCGCTTCCCTCCAAAGCCGCGAAACCGTGGAACTGGCGGACGCCCGCACCCGCGCCGAGGTCACCGTTGCCCAAAGGAAGAATCTGCGCATCGCCAGATTTCTTAATCGCATGGTGTTCTGCTTCTTCGCCGAGGACACGGGCTTGCTGCCCAAAGACCTGTTTACCGATCTCCTCAAAGCTTCCCTCTTTGACCCGAAGTTCCTAACCCAAACGATGGAACAACTTTTCCGGGTCATGGCGAAGGGAGGCGTTTATGGTCCGCACAGAATCCGCCACTTCAACGGCCACCTGTTCGAAGAATCGACGGTCTTCGAGTTGACGGAAGAGGAGATTCGCAAATTGGCCGAAGCCGCCGAAGCCGATTGGCAATTTATTCAGCCAAGCATCATGGGCAACCTGTTCGAGCGCGGCCTCGATCCTAACCAACGGGCCCAGCTTGGCGCGCACTATACCAGCGAGGCGGACATCCTGACCCTCGTCGAGCCGGTCCTCATGGCGCCCTTGCGACGCGAATGGGCGCAGACCAAGGCCCATCTGGCAAAGGCCTTCACGGAGGGCAAAGGCAGCGGCGTTCACCGCGCCCGCTTGGCGTCCTTCCTGAAAAAAATTTCCTCCACCACGGTGCTGGACCCCGCGTGCGGCAGCGGCAACTTCCTTTACGTTTCGCTTCGCTTGCTGCTTGACCTCGAAAGGAAGTCATTTCCTTCGCGACGCAGCTTGGCTTCCGGTTCGAGCCCACCGTGAGCGTTCATCAACTCAAAGCCATCGAGATCAACGCCTATGCTTTAGTAAGAGTTCGCTATTCGGATGGTCCGGCATCAGGTGAAAATTGCCCGCTCCGATTTGAATGTATGCTTATTTCTTTGCATCAGGCGGCTTCTCGACGTTCAACCTGATTGCGGACAGATGGACGAGGTTTGTTTTCCACGCCCCGAGATCGAGGGAAGCAGTGTAGCGGAACAGTTGAATTTCCATCTCCAGCGTGTACGTGCCTGGCTTTTTCATTTCGAAGAGATCCACGGGACTTGGCAAAAATGGCCCGCCGTAGCCGCCTCCGCGCGCATCGTAATGCCCCTGCGCTTCCACGGGCCGAAGGTGATCGTCCTTGTAGCTGTGTAGTCGGTCCCACTTGGACCCGAAGGTCTTGCCTAACCGGGTTTTCGGCACCTCGACCCCGTCAGCGCCGATCATCTTAACTTTGACGCCGTAGGAAGGGCTGGGGTAGCTGAGCATGGCTGAACCGGCAGTACAGAAAGGGCACCAGAAAAGACCGTCGTCGAAGCGTATCGGGTCGCCGTAAACTATCACACCCGGCTCGCTCGCGCGTCGTGCCATGACTGCCACGTAGATGCCGCTGTTTGTGTTCGATAATCCTACCGCAAGTGCATCTGCGGAGAGGATGCAGCCAGTCAGCAGAGTCAAAATTAAACGATTTTTCATGGAAGAATAGTCTCGCGATTCAATTGGGGTTTGAAAATACATAATCCCAAACTGGCCAGACGTACGAGGCATCTGGAGCTGTGGGGCCAGAAACTGAGTTGGGGCTGAGATTTGTGCTCGGATAGGAGGCACCCAAGGCCGTGCTCCAAGTGAGCTTGCCCAGCGGCACGTAGATGCTCGATCCGCCATTGGGCGTGAACATAAGATAATCGACAAAGCTGCCCGTCAAACTGAAGGAGAAAAGCCCGCCATTCTGCGGAGCGTCGTCAAGGTTGATTAGGTTGTTCGTATGGCCGTTGAGGGGGCTTACGAGGTTAGTGTTGACTATGTTTATTGCGCCCGGGTACGGGTTTGCGTTGTCGAGATAGTTCGAAACAGATGAAAATCCGGATCCACTAAGCGTACAAAGCTGGGTGATTTTGGCATAACCAGCGAAATCCGAGGAAATCACCTGCACATAGTAACTCATATTATTCGTTAGGCCTGTAATTCCCAGCCCGGCCTTTCCAAAGAAGACCGCATTCCACGGGGTAAGCCAAATGTTCGTTGCCGGACCATGGAGGGCCGGATTGATCATCACCACGCTCGGCCTGAACATGCTGAATAGCCGCTCTCATCGCAACCGTTGAGGGGAGCCTTGGGCAGCAGTTGGGCCACTCGTTGTTCAAAGTGGGCCAGGTGATCGTAGGCGCGTTGATTGGCCGCCACGATGGTGGCCTCGCTGAGGGGTTGGCCGTAGAGGTCCTCGCAAATCTGCGTCAATCGCGCGTAAGGAATGAAATGCTGAACGTTAAAATAGCACATCAGGGCTTTAAAGCGCGGACCGTATTGCGCCGGGGCGTTGACGCCCTCCGGGAAAGCGGCGGTGACCATCGCACCAGAAACCGGGCAGAGTTTGATCTCGGCCTGGTGTTCGGTGACCTCCAGTGGTTTTTGCGGCAACTCGAAGACTTGGCGCTGCTCGTATCCGAGCAGGGGCTCGTGGCGCAGGGAGCGGCCGCCGCACCGCCCGCAAGGGCAGTGCTCCAGCAGGTGAACCTGCACGTGGTCGGGCTTGGCGACGGGCTGGAGGGTTCGGCCCGCGTGCCCCGGTTGGCCGCCGACACGACGGCCGGTCTTTTGGCGGAGCGATTTGGGGGCCGGTTTGGCTAAGCCGTCGCTGCTGGGGGGCTTGCTGCTATTGCGGCTGTTGAGGGCCAAGCGAGCTTTAAGTTCTTTGACCTGGCGGCGCAGTTGCCGCACTTCAGCCTCCAGACGCAGCAGCAGATCGATAAGCTTGGCCAGACCGGTGCGCGCGAGCTTGAAGAGCTGTTGGCGCCGGCTCAGGCGCATAGGTGGCGGCGGAACTGTGGGTCCAACGGATAGACCAACACCCGCTTCGGCGCCACGGCCATCCGATGCTCACGGTCCTGGCGGGTGCGGCCGGCGGTCTGGCCCAAGTCGAGCCAGTTGGCGGCGCGATAACAGGTCCCCTTGAAGCGGGAGCTATCCACGAAGGTCTCGACCAATCGCAGTGGCCGGGCGTATTTGCTTTGCCAGTCCTGGCGCAAGCGACGCAGCACCAGACTCAGGATATGACTGGCCAACTGCGGCACTCGGACCCAGGGTAGAACTAGCAGGCGTGTGTTGTTAGTGATCTGTTGCAGGTGGGCCTGGCGCTGCGCGACGCTCCAACCGATGAACAGGTCACGCGCGCCGCACTTCCAGGCCGCCGAACCAAAGAGCAAGCAACTCAGCGGCCGTCCGTGGCAGTCGCGCACCAGATATTTAAGGTTCAGCCCGACAGTGCCCCTGTAACTCAGGTAGTGATGCTCGCGGAGCAACCACTCATAGAGAGCTAGTGCTTACTTGCAATGATATGCGATATATTGTATAGTGCCGCTCATGGCACGCAATGCACCCACCATTAGTTGTGGTTCCGAAGACCGGCAGGAGTTGGAGCGGTTGGCCGGAAGTCGGAC
>Ga0209517_10007803_pt1 | contig 12693 bp, 11 predicted proteins | sample PeaSoiMetSII2010_FD_187695 | JGI IMG/M metagenome (GOLD analysis project Ga0209517, IMG submission 187695) | Peat soil microbial communities from Weissenstadt, Germany - SII-2010 (SPAdes) (version 2) | ecosystem: Environmental > Terrestrial > Soil > Wetlands > Peat | place: Germany...
TGCCGCTTCCATGACCTCCGGCACACGGCAGTCACACGGTTGCTGGAAGCAGGCATTCCCTACCCTGTGGTCGCAAGCATGATGGGATGGTCTGCCGCGACCGCGATCCGCATGGCCAAGCGTTACGGTCACATTGGAAGTCACGCCCTACGCGGAGCTGCCGACGTGCTGGGGCGATTCGAAATTCCTCAAGGGTACCCCAAAAAGTCCCCAAAGGTGGAAGAGGTGGAACGTGCACCAGTGCAGTAAGGCCCTGAAAAGAAATGGCTCCTCAGGTAGGACTCGAACCTACAACCCTTCGGTTAACAGCCGAATGCTCTGCCATTGAGCTACTGAGGAGTGTGGAAGACCGGGCGTGCGCCGCGATCTTCAGCAGTCAACTTATCATAGCATTCCCGCCTGCGTCTGAAAACACTGCCGGGACAAACGTAACCACGAGTCGTCATGAGAGATGTGAAACTCTCTCATCTCGCCATTCTGATACGCTAGACCGCGAGGTCGCCCCTGCTCCACGGTCGGCCATCGCTTATCGCCATTGTTTGTCGTCATTTGTTTGTCGTCATTGTTTCTCCGAGAGGTGCCCATTGGCAGGAGGTTCGCGTTTGTTCCTGATTTTCTCTGCTTTATCCCTATTCTTACTGGCGGCCGCGGTTTACGCCGGAGACGATTCTCCGTCCGGCCCTCCCATGGCCGAGATCAAGCCAGTCGCGGACACGTTTCACGGCACCCGGGTCGTCGACAACTACCGCTGGCTCGAGAACGGCAACAGTCCTGAGACTCAGCAGTGGGTCGCACAGGAAATGGCCTACACCCGCGGCATGCTCGCCCACCTCGCCGGACGCGACGCGATCCAGAAACGTCTCACCGAGCTGCTCTCCATCGGCAGCGTCACCCCGCCCATCCTCGCCGGCCACCATTACTTCTATACCCGGCGCGAAGGCATGCAGAACCAGCCCATCCTTTACGTTCGCGAACGGACCAGCGACGGCGTCGCTTCTGCGAAAGGCGACGGCCCTGACCGCGTCCTGCTCGACCCCAATCAGCTCGCCACCGACGGCACCATCGCGCTCGACTGGTTCCAGCCCAGCGAAAACGGAAAGTATGTCGCTTACGGCACTTCGCCGAGCGGTTCGGAAATGAGCACGCTCCACATCATCGAAACCAAAACCGGCACTGTCCTCCCCGACACCATCGAGCGCACTCGCGCCGCCTCCATCGCCTGGAAGCTCGACAACTCCGGCTTCTATTACACCCGCTATCCGAAAAAAGGAGACGTCCCCGCGGGCCAGGAAATGTACAACCGGCACGTCTTCTATCACTCGCTCGGCGACGATCCCGATCAGGAAGACCAACCCATTTTCGGCGAAGGCCGCGATCCTGAAGATTGGCCCGGCGTGAGCCTCTCGAACGACGGCCGCTGGCTCCTCATCAACGTCGAGCAAGGCTACACCAAGACCGAGCTTTTCCTGATGGACTTGAAGAAAGGCACGCCGCCCATCCGCGTCACCACCGGCAAAGATTTCCTTTACGCCGCCGAAGTCTACAACGACAAACTCTACATCACCACCAACGAAGACGCCCCGCGCTACCACGTCTTCGTCGCCGACGTCGGCAACTACGATCGCTCCGCCTGGAAAGAGATCATCCCGCAGTCTGATGCAGTCCTGCAGGGCACGGCCGTTTTCGGCGGTAAGCTCTTCGCCCAATACGAACAAAACGCGACCTCACAGTTGAAACTATTCGATCTCGACGGCAAGAAGCTCACTGACATCGAGCTTCCGGCCATTGGCACCGTGTTCGGATCCGGCGGCCGCTGGGATCGTGATGAGATGTTCTTCGGATTCCAGTCGTTCACCGTGCCGCCGAGCATCTACCGATTTGATCTAAAGGCTTTTGTTTTCGAAGCCGGGAACCAGCAATTGAGCAACTGGCACGTGCCCCCGGAACTCTGGACGAAAGTCGACGCCCCCACCATCGATCCTTCTGCCTACGAAGTCGCGCAGGAGTGGTTCAACTCCAAAGACGGCACGCGCGTCCCCATGTTCGTCGTGCATAAAAAAGGCATAGCGAAAAACGGCAAGAATCCCACGCTGCTCACCGCCTATGGCGGCTTCAACGTCAGCCTGACGCCCACCTTCAGCCGCACCGCCTATCTCTGGATGGAGCACGGCGGCGTCTACGCCGTCGCCAACCTGCGCGGCGGAGCCGAGTTCGGCGAAGAATGGCATCGCGCCGGCATGCTCGAAAAAAAACAAAACGTCTTCGACGACATGATCGCCGCCGCCGAACACCTAATCTCCGAAAAATATACCGACAAAAATCACCTCGCCATCCAGGGCGGCTCCAACGGAGGCCTGCTCATGGGCGCCATGATCACCCAGCGCCCTGACCTGTTCCGCGCCGTCGTCTGCCAGGTCCCGCTGCTCGACATGCTGCATTATCAGGATTTCCAGATCGCAAAATTGTGGATCCCCGAATACGGCAGCTCGGACAATCCCGACCAGTTCAAGTGGCTCTACGCCTACTCCCCCTATCACCATGTGAAAGCAGGCACGGAGTATCCCGCCATCTTATTCATGACCGCCGACACCGACACCCGAGTCGACCCCATGCACGCCAAAAAAATGGCCGCCGAAATGCAAGCCGAAGCCAAAAACGGATCGAGCAGGACGCACCCGATTTTATTGCGGATCGAATCAAAGGCCGGCCACGGCGCGGGCAAGCCAGTCACCAAGCAGATCGAAGAATTCACCGATATTTATTCGTTCTTGTTCTGGCAGCTGGGAGTGAAGCCGTAGGAACCAGGGTTGGCCTTGGATTGACAACGCTTGGTGACGAGCTATGATTTGAGAGGTGGTAACGTTCAGTGCCAAGTCTCTGAAACGGCCCGACTGGCTATCGGGACCCTTGTATCGGCCGATAGCAGCTAAGGACGCAGTGAATGAATGTCCCACGACTCTCCCCCGAACTGATCGCCCAACTTTCCGGCCTCGTAGCTCAATACATATCAACCCAACGGGGAAAGTACGCAGCCCGAGCAGTTCCGTTGTCGGCTCAACAGAAGGCTGCAATTTCGGGATTCTTCTCTGCTCAAGTTATCGATGGCGCGCGACTCGTCGTGCTGCAGGGCGAGCGGGTATCGAATCCCGACTTCTATCCGATGTTGAGAAACTTAGGTTTCAACAATCTGCCTGACCAGTCGGCAATGGGGGCGATTACGTATAGCGATGTCGTGGTTTCACACGAGCCGTTCTCGAATGGACTTTTGTTTCACGAACTCGTGCATGTGGAACAGTATCGGCAACTTGGGATTCCGCGTTTCAGCGAGCTCTACGTGAACGGATTTCTGAACGGTGGGAGCTACGAGGCAATCCCCTTGGAGATAAATGCGTACTCGCTAGGTGGCCGGTTCGAGTCTGACGCAGGCCGCGTATTCTCAGTTGAGGACGAAGTGAGAGCATGGGGAGCAGCCGGGAGACTGTGATGCCATAGGAACTCGCCCACCCTCAAAGAGCGCGAAAGGATGGGGCACCCCTCAGATGGTAGCGCCAATGAAAATTAATAACCCGGGCCACCCGCGGCCCCGGCACTGATAGCGCCGGGGGTGCTGGTGGCCCACTGTATCGGGTGCGACACCTTTGCCGCGAGCGCGACGCAATTAGAATCCAGCTATTCCGAGTCTCTTGTGGCTAGCTTAACCCAATCTACTACTCCGTCGAAATCTCGGGGCTCAAGTTCCCACAGGTGATCATTAAAGAAGGCTTTCGCTCCACGCGTGAAAGTGCTAGTCGTTGCAAGAATACCCTTTGTGGCTTTCTCGTGCGCTGTTACGCCGTACAGTGCCCGGACGAGCTCCACCCCGACTTTGTGTGAAGGACTATATCGCTTGCATTCGATTAGGAAACGAACGTTCACCTCGAACTTTCGCACAGCGACGATATCTCGCCCCCCATCCTTCGTCCTTGCGGTAAGTTCGGTCTGATATCCCAGCTTTCTCCATATCTCGGCCACTAACTCCTCAAACTGTCTCGAATCGAGTGCCAGCAATTCCTGCGGTTTAACCTTTACATCACGGATCATTCGCCGGAAATCGATACAGACAGGAAGGATCTCCGGCGCAATGAGGAGTTCGCCAGAGAATCCGCTGAAAAGAGCACCCTGAGACGGACGGCGCATGACAATGTCCCTCCATCCTCGTTTCCGGAATCGCTTACGAGCGGCCAATGCGCGGGACATCCACGGGTTAGGGCCAAACCCTGACGCCATCACTCGGATTCTACATTGCGGGGCGCGGAGGGCCTAAAAGAAAACCGGGGACGGGACATACCCAATTCCGCGCTACATCGAACCAGCCGACCCATGCGCCTGCATATACGCACGCAGGATGGCGTTGATGCGGGTCTGGTAGCCGCGCTGTTGGCGGAACCAACGGAGCAGGTCGGCGTCCAGACGCATGGTCACAATTTCTTTCGGCGTGGGCATGACGACCTTGGCGCTCTTCCAGAATTCCGCGTCCGTGGCATGGACGTCGGGGTCGGCCGCAATCCCTTTGCGGATGCGGGTCGCACTCATGCGCCGCAACTTACCCCAGTCCGTGCCCGCGCCGCGCTTGGGCTTCGCCCGCTTCGTCCCTGCTCGGCTAATCCCTGCCCCGTTAGTCTTTGATCCGTTCGTCTTCACTAGCACTCGCCCTCGATGTTCTTCCAGTAGTAGCGTCGTTCGTGCGGTTCCGCGCGCCACGCCGAAATGATTCGCCTCTCGTCGTCCTTCCAGTCGGCGTAGATGACCGTAATCTCCAGTCCGTTCACCAACCCGATGGCATATACTCGCCGCAATCAAAACGGTCATCCACCCTCTCGACGGTTGCGCCCTCGAATATCACCACCGCGTCTTCAAACGCGATGCCATGCAATTCGAGGTTGCGGCGATTCTTCTTGCTGTCCCAACTATATCGCATTTGGTGTATTTACACAACGTAAATATGTACGTTGCGCTCACTGTGAGAACATGAACTGCCGTCTTATCCGTGTCAAGACCACTTTCGTAGACATCCCCATCTTCCAACGAAAAGACGTCATCCACGCAGGCACGACCGAAGTTGCCCGACCCTTCGCGGTTTTCGAAGAATGGGTACGCCGGACTCCGCGACAAATTACGCAAAACCGCTGATTCGAGGTAACCTTGCGATGTTGCAGGGGGCCAGCGAATGACACGCAAACTCGCCATCGTCGAGCGGCTTCCCGGCCATACCGAGGTGATGGGCGGCTTTGCCGCTTTGGCCCTCGAACTCGGTTACGAACCTCACCTGCTCTTTAATCACACTGACGAATTCCACCTGGTCGAGTACCTCCGCACGCGCATTCCCGTCGCCGCCGATCACATCCACGATTGGTCCTATATCAACGATCACAGCGCGGACTTTGAGGTGATCCTTCTGAATACCTCCTACGTCTGGCTGGACTACGGACGTCAATTGCAGCAATGGGATTCTCACAACCGCCTCATCGTCGTGCACCACGACCCTGAAGACGTCGTCCTGAACCGGCATGGCGCATCCGTTTATTTGACCCCCGCGGCCGGCGAAGAGAAGTGGATTTTCCCTTTGTACTCCAACCCCTCCGCCTCAGCGGGATTCGATACGGAAAACCCCTTCACCTGCGATGCCACCGAACTGCCAACCCTCATCAGCATCGGTTCCTTCGACCGCAAAGATAAAGCCAGCGCCATCGCCTACATGAAAGCTGGAGGCAAGCTGGTGCACTACGATCGCCATCCCTGCGGCCACTTCGCAGGCCATGACGCCTATCGTCAGCACCGTGGTCTGGACGGCCCGCAGTTCATGACTTCCCTCGCCCAACAGACCCAACCCATTTTTCTTTGGTTTCCGATCGTCGCAGAATCGGAGTATCTGGTGTACCGGTTCACCGGCGCGCTCATCCTCGGCGCCGAGATGAACTGCATTATGGTGATGCCGGAGCGCTTGCGGAACTTATACGGCTTCCCTCCCGACGCCGTCATTACCTATGACACCTCGATTACTGAAGCACCATGCCTGGAGAAGCTTCGCGCCTCTCCCGCGCAACAACAGCAACGACGACACCAGTTATGGTTGTGGACCGTCGAGCGCTGGAAGAAAAACCTGGCCGTCTTTCAAACCCTGTTAGCGCGCACTCCCTAACGGGGCTGGCTCTTTGCTGTAAACTGATTGCAGGAGAAATCATGACCACAAAATACCGAGTCATCAAAGTGAAGGGCACCAAGCCAGAAACCTTCATTGTCGTCGGCATCGATTTCGACGCAGCCGCCATCACCAGCACATCGGAAGGAATGCTGGAAACCGAAATGCGCGGCTACCTGCAAAAAGCCGGCGCCTCCGAAAAAGACATCAAAGCCTGGATCGACCAGGCCCGCAAATATCCCGGATAAACAAACCTATCCCAGAACATTGACTGTGTAGACGTTGAGCGGCGCCTGCGGCGGATCAGAGAACGTCTGCGATTGATCACGAACGCTTGCATAGTAATCGACCGCGGAATCCTCCGCGGTGAACGGCCCCAGTCGCGCCGTGAAGACGTTGCGTCCGGCGTGAACCGCGTCCAACGCATTCCATTTCTCTGTTCCTTGACGGCGAGTGTAGAGCTTCACCGGCTCGTCGCCGGGCTTGCCCGATACGTTAACCTTGCCTGACACGTTAATAAAGATGCGAAGAGACTCGCCCGCATGCAGCAGCGACGGCCTGGTGGGAAGGAATAAGCGGGACGGATTCGCGCCCTCGGGCGAGATCGCGGCGGCATAGGCGCGGTCCATTTCTGGCGGCAACTCGCGCAGAAATTCCTTGATCGACAGCCGCAACCGCTCCAGCGCGATGCGCGCGAATTTATTCTGCATCGAAGCCAGTTGCCCGAGATCGTTGCGGGTGGCGACGATTGCCTGAAATTCCAGCATGGTCTCACGCACCAGCGGAGCCATCGCCAGCCACAGCGGAACGCCGTGTTCCAGAACGTGGCTACGTGCTTCATCCTCTTTACCCGCGGAGCGAAGCTCAACCGCATGCTTCAGAACAGCGTCGAGTTGATGAGCCGACTCGTAGGCATCGCAATAAGGAACCATAAGGCCAACGAAGCCTGCAAAATATCTGATGCGTTCGCGCTCCAGTTCGGACGTCGCACGCGCAGCCAGTTGGCTGAATCGGTCCGCGGTCTTGCGCTGCCTGGCCAACACGCCCAGTTCGGGCTCGTTGCTGGCATAGTCGAAGGCTTCGCTGTAGTCTCCGGCGATTTCGACACGATTCGCGAATCCTGACTTGTCGTAGGTGCCAAGGAAAGTGGATGAGATGGCATGATTGCGGTCGCAGTCATCAAAGAGCGCGGCCAGTTCTTCGACCCGACCACCCGAAGCCTGCGTGGCGCAAAATTTGCGGTAGTGGTCAGGGGCAGTGAGGTCGCGATTCCAACTGGCACTGGCAAGATACGTAGCCGTCGGATCGACAACACGGTGCCGCCAGTGAATTCCAAGCATGCCCTGGCAACCGAGATCCTGGGCGCGGAGCATGTCGGTTTGAAAACGGCTGGCGCGAAACTGCGGAAACCACATCGAAGGATCGTCTTCCAGCCACGGGATCGGCCAGCGCTCGCGGCTTCCCAACTCGCCGAAGGCTTCGTGAATCGGATCCCATCCCAGCGAGTCGCTGAGCGCAGAGAAGATGATGTCCTCCGGCAGGCGTTGGTGCAGAGACTCGAAGTGCCGGGTCACGCCGCCCCAACCGGCGAGCACCAGCCTCTTCGCGGGAGCGTGGCGCTGCAGGAAGGCATGCGCCTGGGCGAACGGGGTCACGGAGAGTGGCACATTTTTTTCGCGGCTATCCCAGTTCGCGCCTTCGTCCTGCCAGAGCCACACGTAGTCGACCATGGGATAGCGCTCGAGAAGGTCTGCCAGTCGCCGCTCCAGAAGATCGCGTGCGGTATTGGATTCGATGAAACCGCCGGGATGCGCCAGGGCTTCGGGCGGAAGCGCGCGCACAATCTCCGCTGGATTCTGATAGGGCTCAAAGCCAATGCCGGTGCGGATACCCAGCTCTCCGGCGAATTGAAATGCGGTCCGCATCATGGCCGTGGTGCGGTCGGCGATGTCCCAGGTGCCGGAGGCAAGGCGAGTGGCGTCGGCTCCGAATGTTTCCTGGTCAAAGAATTCGGCCGCGCCCATCTTGAAAGTCGAAGTTCGCTGCGGCAAATATCCCCAACTCGTGACCGTCGAGTCTTCGAGGGCGGCGCGGTGTCCGCTGCCGGCGAAGTCGAAGGAAAGATAAGACTCGGCGAGCGGGCCGGGATCGTTCTGCGTGTAGACATGCATGCCGAACATGTTGAAGCGCATGCGCAGCATGGCGGCGAAATAAGCCTTGAAATCCTCCTCGTTGTAGACGCTGATGCAGTTGAGAAAATCGGGCCAGGGCAGAAGGCCGCGCACGGCGAAGCGGGGTGAGGCTGTCCAAGGCCCGTGTGGCGGCGGCAAGCGCAATGCCGGCGGGCGGTCGAGCGGCGCGGTCGTGCCATCGATGCCGAAGACCAGTCCCTGCTGTTCCAGAAAATCAAACACAGAAAACAGGAGCGCTAGTTCGCTGGCGGCTCGAAGCGTCGCGCCGACGCCACTATTCAGCGCTGCGATCTCATACTCTTCGGTGCCGTGGAAGCGCGACGGATCGATAGTGAGGGTGAGCAACACGGCGGCGCCACTGGTCGGTTTCGTCTCGATCTGCCTAACCTCGCCCTGCCTACCCTCGATCTGCGTGACATCGAATGCAGGGTTGAGCATGCGAAGTCCGCTCATGAGTTCGGTTGCGGCCAGCCTGGTCTTCGGGGTGCTCGGCACCTGAGCGTGAATCGCAATCTGTCCGGGCGCGACGGCTTGCGCTGTACTGTAGCTGCGGTTGAGCAGACTGGCGGCGGACGCAAGGACGCTGGTTTTCAGGAAGTCGCGTCGATCGATCATGGGTAGGCTCCTGCAGCCAGCAGTCTACATGGGTGCCGGAAATTCGGCGTGTGTGCGTGCAGTCACGCACATGCGTATTGCAGGTCACAAGGCTTCCGCTTCGCTCTCAGTCCAAATGACTTAGGCGCTGCGCGCTAGCGTTCTGCGACTTCGCTTGGAGTCAATTCCGGGGCAGCTAGTAGATTTCTGGTAATGATCGGCCCGCCGCCGCTCAATAGAATGACGCGACTGCCATGGAACACACCCCGAGCATGCGCACTGCGTTCATTCTTCTTCTGCTGCTGGCGGCGATGCCGGCATGGAGCGTTGAGCACCCCGGCGTTCTTCCCGTTGACGCCGACTGCACTTCCTGTCACGTGAAGAAAATCACCGGGAAGTCAGTGCACTCCGCCGTCATCACTTCGTGCACGGTGTGCCACGTGGCGCAAACCCAGGGCGATATGACGATCTTGAACCTGGTGATGCCAAAGGAACAGATCTGCTTCGCCTGCCACGAGAAGTCAGCGGAATTGCGGCAACATGTGCCGGTCGTGAAGGCGAGTTGCGTCGAGTGTCATGACGCGCACTCGAGCGACCAGCGAATGCTGTTGCGGACGCTGGCACTTGAAAGACCGCCGGCTTCGGGGCGGAAGGGAAAGTAAGGAATCCATTCGTGCCGTCAGGCGGCTACTTGATCTGGCGGGCAATTTCCCAGTGATGTCCGAACGGGTCGACGACGCGGCCGACGCGCCAGCCGTGTTCCTCGACCACGGCATAGACCTGGGACGCTCCGGCTGCCAAGGCGCGAGCGAAAACCGCATCGGGGTCGGCCACCGTTAGAATGATGCGAACCGAACTGCCGCCCAGCGTGTGCGGACTGAAGTTAAAATTCTCAGGAGATTCGTCACTCAACCAAAATTCCGCGCCCTCCACGGAAAGCCGCGCCACCACGCCATCGCCGTCCAGGCGAAACAGTTCGGTGGCTCCGAAGGCGGACTTGTAAAAATCAACGGCGCGGGCGCTGTCTCGAACGCTAAGCCAGGGCGCAATCGAAGTCTGAATTGCCGCAGGATCGGTGGTCATTGCGCATTCCTCAATGTAACTCTCAGTCAGAAGAACCACGAATCGACGCGACCAGAGAATACCAAACGGACGCTGACTTGCCGTGGTAGAATCCTCGAACTCCCGGCTGGATGCCGCTTTGGACGGGCTATTCCGGCCTCGAACCTCTTCTCCCGGAGGCTATACCCCATGTTCTCCCGTAGCATCTCTCGTTCCTTGCCGTTCGCACGTCTCACTTCGTTCCTGTTAATCGGCCTGATAGCAGTGGTTTCTATTCCCTATGCCCTCGCGCAAGATACGCTGCCCAACCATCTCACCAAGCGCGTTGTCGCCGACTATGGATATTGGAGCAAGTATCAGACGCCGGCCTATGGCGCCCCGCAGATTCCCTACCATATGCTGACCCACATCAACCATGCCGGGGTGGGGTTCGATGCGACAGGCACGCTCTCGGTGCCCTCGGGCCCTCAGAACGAATTCCTTGAGCCGGAACTCAACAACCTTGCACACGCTAAGGGTGTGAAAGTTCTGCTGCTGCTGGGCGGAGACTTCCCTGGGCTTGAAGCCAGCGGCGCGGTGCAGACCCTGGTCGACAATATCGCGGCCTTCGAAAACGAGCACCACTACGACGGCGTTGATCTCGACTGGGAGTATCCCGAGACCACCGGCGACCGCAAGTTCCTGGTGGAATTAGTGAAGTTGCTGCGCCAGTCGAACCCCGATTACGTCCTCTCCATCGACGCGGCGCCGTGGGGCGGCTACGGATACGACTTGAAGGGCCTGCAGGAGCCCATCAGCTACGTCAACATTATGATGTACGACTGCGCTGGGCCATGGACGGCCCACGGCCAACTCAACTCGGCCATCTTCTGGGACAACCACGATCCCGCGCCCTACGAATGCCAGCCCGGAGGGAGTGTGGACGGCGCGGCCACGATTTTTCTGAGGAGAATGTCCGGCGCCAAGCTCAATATGGGCACGCCCTTCTACGGATATCACTACTACTACATCAACCAGCTGTTTGGATTGTGTCCTAACTCAGCGTTCACCGCCGACGGCGAATGCGATAGCACGGTGGTCAGTGGGAACTACGGTCCAGACTTCAAGCCCCTGATCAACGCGAAGGGATGGGAAACGTTCTACGATCCGATCGCCTTCGTTCCCTACATGCTGAGGGCCAGCGGTGGCGATGGCTTTATCACCTACGACGACGCGTTCTCGACCTATTATCGGGTGTGGTATTCCGATTGGCAGCGCGGGCTGGGCGGAACGTTCATGTGGTCGCTCGATGCCGACTATGACGGCCACTCGCAGGACCTGATGGTCGCAATGTATAACGGGTCATTGAAAACAGCCAACTAAATGCGGCACGGAGCTGGCAGCGGTTCCCACTAGTGGGAACCGCTCCGGACCTACTTGGCTGAAGCGGCCGAGGCCATCATCCGCCGGAAGGCCGTTCTGGAGCACGATTCCCTGCCCAATCCGGGACAGCGGTGTGGTGAACCCTTTAATAGGTTTGACCCTTCTGATCCAACGTGTTATAAATGCCCGTTTTGCGCTGGTATGCCGGGACCAGAGTCCTATTCTGTCTGGTCGAATTTTTGCGGCGGAGCTTCTTAATTCAAGACCAGCGCAAACTCCGACGCGGCCAAGCTCCAACACTCAAGTCTTGCGGTGGAAGCGTGTTCGGAACTCCGGAACCGATGTCCAAGGCTCGAATGGGCGTGCTCACGGGTGAACCGTGGTTCGCGGGCTGGGATGCTGCGTCCGGAAGGCAGCGCCGAATCACGTTTCTATATTCCTTATAACGACATCATAGGAGGACTTTTTATGCGTACCTGGCTCGCCACTACCGCCTTGCGCGGCGTGGTCTCACGAATTGCCGCGGTGGCTGCACTGCTTATGGCCGGCACCGCTACTGCCTTGGCTGAACCTGCCGGCGAAGCCGGCGCCGGTGAAGCTGCTCTCAAACTACCCGACCTTTCGCAGGTCAGCTTCTTCCATGGCGCCATTGATGGCCACAAACTGTTGCTGATCGGAATCCTGTTCTGCCTGTTCGGACTGGGCTTTGGCATGACGATCTTCATGCGGTTGAAGAACCTGCCCGTGCATCGCTCCATGCGCGAGATCTCGGAACTGATTTACGAGACCTGCAAAACGTACCTGGTGACGCAGGGCAAGTTCATCCTGTTTCTGTGGGCATTTATAGCCGTCATTATTGCCGCGTACTTCGGGTGGCTCTCGCCGGTGCCGGGAAAATCGGTGGGCCTGACTTTGCCGATTATTCTGGGATTCAGTCTGGTGGGCATCGCCGGTAGTTACGGCGTGGCTTGGTTCGGGATTCGAGTGAACACGTTCGCCAATTCGCGGACGGCGTTCGCTTCCCTTCCCGGCAAGCCGTATCCCGTCTACCAGATTCCGCTGGAAGCGGGCATGAGCATTGGAATGATGCTGATCAGCGTGGAACTGCTGATCATGCTGTTTATTCTGCTGTTCATTCCGGGCGACTACGCCGGACCGTGCTTCATCGGATTCGCCATTGGCGAGTCGCTGGGCGCGGCGGCGCTGCGTATTGCCGGCGGCATCTTTACCAAGATCGCCGACATCGGCTCCGATTTGATGAAGATCGTCTTCAAGATTAAAGAAGATGACGCGCGCAATCCCGGC
>Ga0209517_10007806_pt1 | contig 12688 bp, 13 predicted proteins | sample PeaSoiMetSII2010_FD_187695 | JGI IMG/M metagenome (GOLD analysis project Ga0209517, IMG submission 187695) | Peat soil microbial communities from Weissenstadt, Germany - SII-2010 (SPAdes) (version 2) | ecosystem: Environmental > Terrestrial > Soil > Wetlands > Peat | place: Germany...
ATCGCGGAAGTGTGGATTGCCGCGGCCAGCGCGGCCGGAGTGGACATCAGCCGCGAGCTGCTGGAAAAAGAGGTGGTCAACAAGTTTGTTCCGCGGGTGATTCAGCGAATTGCGGCCCAGGCCAGCGGGGAAGTAGTAGAAAAATGGGCGGGACGCGTGATTCCACTGGCCAGCGCGGCCATCGGCGCGGGACTGAATTATTGGTTTGTCCGTGCCTGGGGCGAGCGCGCCCGTACACATTTTCGCCAACGGCATCTACTGGTGCGGAAACGCGCTGCGGCCCAAGAAGTGCGAATTCCGGGTGCACCTTCATCGGTCTTGCCGTCGTGACCTCTCGGTTGAGGCTCAGACGAGCCGGTCGAGAATCAGCGTGTCAAAGTCCCTGATCCGCTCAAAGACTGGATCGTTGGTAAGGAAAGCCGTGGCTTGAGCCTGCACAGCTGTGGCCGCTTGTAAGGCGTCAGGTGTTCGCAGGCGATGCAGGGCGCGAATCTGGGCCGCGAGATCAGCGATATCGAGGCTGGGGGCGACCCATTCCAGGTTGGGATATGTGGACAACAGACCATAGAATTCGTCCACACGATGTTCGTCCAAGTTGCGGTAGGGCTGGACCAGCAACTCTGTCATCGTGATGGTGGATGTGACGGCCGTTGATCCTGTCCGCTCGATCCAGGAGAAAATGTAGTTCGTCAGCGGAAAGTAACGAGGGCTAGCCTCCCACTGATAGATGAAGATGCAGGTGTCGAGGGCAACGCGGCGGTGGGCGCGAAGAAAGGAGCCAAGACGCGCTATTTCCAACTCGCACGTTCCTTTTGAAGATAACCCTTGGGGTAAACGCCACGGCCACGACCGGCGATAGCCGTGTGATAGGACTTCGGCTTTTCGAGGATAATGACTTTTTCTCCCCGCACCAGCACCAAAATCCTGTCGCCTGGCTTGAGGCCCAGCGCTTCGCGGGCCTCGCGCGGGATCACGATCTGGTTCTTGGACGACATGGTGGCTTCTGGCATGCTTTACATTATAGCACAAGGTAAAGCAACTTAGGTGTTGTCGAGCAAAGTGTTCGTGGAGATAGCGAACTCCAAATCACGGATGCTACCGCTTGCCATCTTCAAACTTTGCACCAACGATCAACCTCCTAACCGTCTTTATTGGCTTATGAAGAAATGGGAGTAAGCTTCCTTCTCACCGTAGCCAGTCTTCCAGTTCGATACTGCGGTCGGTCTTTTCGTCGCGGTACTTCACGATGACCGGGGTGTAAAGGGAGAGATTCCATTCTGCGGCGGCGCCTTTCTTTACCGCGCGCGAGCTTACTGCCCGAGACCCCGGCACGACCACGGCATTTTCCGGAACCTCGAGCGGTGCGTCGGCGGTCGCGCGGTAGACCTCGCCGCGCACCAGGTCATAGAGGGGGGTGGATCGCGTAAGGATTGTGCCTGCGCCTAGGACGGCGCGGGCGCGCACCAGCGTGCCTTCGAAGATGCCGCAGTTGCCTCCCACCAGCACGTCGTCTTCAATGATGACAGGCGCGGCGTTCACCGGTTCGAGCACGCCTCCAACCTGCGCAGCGGCGCTCAGGTGCACGCGTTTGCCGATCTGCGCGCAGGAGCCGACCAGCGCGTGTGAATCGATCATAGTGCCTTCGTCCACATAAGCCCCAACGTTGATGAACATGGGCGGCATACAGATGACCGAGGGCGCGACGTAGGCTCCCATTCGCACCGACGACCCGCCGGGAACTATGCGCACGCGATCGGCAATGGTGAACTGGCGGGCCGGGAATGTGTCTTTGTCCACGAAGGAGAGGCCGGCGTTGATTTCGGTCAGTGCGCCAAGGCGAAAGCCGAGCAGGATGCCTTGCTTGACCCACGCGTTCACAACCCAGCGGCCCGGATTTCCTGGAACAACGATCTTTCCAGCGGCGCGAATCCTGCCCTGAGTGAGCTGGTCGCGGAATTCGAGAAACGTCCGCTGTGCTTCGGGGTCACGCTCCGGTTGGGCCAGGGCGGAAAGGCGCTCGATGGAGGATTGAAGGGAAGGCATGCGGGGAAAGTATACGAGATTTTCGATTGTCGATTTTCGATTGCCGATTGAACAGCAGCTTCTGGATCAATCGCAAATCGGCAATCGGCAATCGGAAATTCCCTAAACGCACTTGCACTCGCTGCGAATCAGCACGCCGGTCATGGCGTGGGCGGCGGCGCGGCCTTCAGCCAGGGTCGCGTAAGGGCCGTGCCAGCGGGCGTGATTGGCGTCGTGGCCGGCGGGCCGTCCTTTGCCATGGCTGCACTGGCCGCAGGAGCCGCGATGCAAAACAATTTTGTGCGGTCCGGCGGCCCAGTTCTCATAAATGAAGAAATCCGAAACTTCAGGCGCGGGGCCGGCGGGCTTCGAGATCAGTCCAACTTCGGCGACGACCTTCTGCAGCCGCGCACGAGTGTCGCGGCGCATGGGCAGAAGCGGCAGGCGATAGACTTCCTCGATCTTGCCCATCATGGCCAGCACAGCCTTAACCGGCAGTGGGCTCGACTCGATGAAGTTTGCCTGCATGAGCGGCAAATATTTGCGATGCAAACTGCGCGCCGCCGCCCAGTCGTTGGCGAGCGCGGCGCGGGTCATCGCTGTCATTTCGTGCGGAATTTGGTTAGCAGCGACGCTGATGACACCGACACCGCCGAGCGCAATCATCGGCAGCGTGTAAGTGTCGTCCCCTGAGAAAACGAGAAAAGTCTCGGGCACAGCATTGATGGCCTCGGCGATCTGGGCCATGTTGCCGCTGGCTTCTTTCACGCCCACAATGTTGGGAACCTCAGCCAGGCGCGCCAGGGTGCTGGGCTCAAGGTTCGCTCCGGTGCGGCCGGGCACATTATAGAGAATGACGGGCTTGTCACCGATGGCCTCGGCGATCGCCTTGAAATGGCGATACTGGCCCTCCTGCGTGGGCTTGTTGTAGTAGGGCGAGGCAGTGAGGATGGCATTGACTCCCGCGCGCGCGGCAACTTCCTTGGCTTTCTCCACTGCTTCGTGAGTGGAGTTGGAAGTTGCACCGGCAATGATGGGTACACGCCCGGCCGCGACTTCGATGGTCGTGTCAATGACCTGCAGCCATTCATCGTGAGTGAGAGTAGGAGTTTCGCCGGTCGTGCCGCAGGGAACCAGAAAATCAATGCCCGATTCGACTTGCCATGAGACCAGATTGCGCAGAGTGGCGTCGTCGATAGAACCGTCTTGATGGAACGGAGTTACGAGTGCCGTACCGCATCCATGGAGTTGCATGGCTATAAGATAGCGCGAATGGGGGCGGAGGGGAAAATGTTAGGCCGGAAAAGGCTCGGGGAATCACTCGCTCCCTTCGGTCACCCCACAAATGCCGTCGAGTTCGCGCATGCGGTCACGGAAGAGCGTTAGTTCACACGTCAGTTGGATGATCGGGGCGATGGTACCTCCCTTGTAGGCCCCGTACGCCGCGGAACACTGCGCCTGTTTGTAAGCCTGCCATGCGGTCTCGGCATCGTCGAATTGTTTGACGAGTTCCTGCGAAGTTGAATACTTGCTCGACTCGCTTGAAGACGGCTCATCCGGAGCAGTTAGTCCCTCAAGCGAGCGCAAACCACTGGAATATACGCGGTAGTTTGCCGTCGTTTTCTCGACCTCCTTTTTGAGGCACATAGATATGTCGAGAGTGGTTCGTTCCTTGGGGCAGTCACCGGTTTTGGCGCGGACTTGTTCGTCGGCGAAGGCTTTTTTGGCGCTTTCCTTAAACACTCGGAGATGAGCTGAATACTCCTCCCAGGCTTCCTTCCGAGCAGCCTGTTGAGTGTCCGCGCCGTTCCTGTTGTTGCTTTGTCCAGGGGACAACTGAAGCGCGAGAAGTGGGATGACGAACGCGAGAATTGTTTTCTGCATAGTGCTCACAACTCCCTCCAGACATCCTTGAAATCGTAGAAGCCCTTCTTGCCCTCGATCCACTCGGCGGCGAGCACCGCTCCTTCGGCAAAGCCGCGGCGCGATTTGGCATCGTGGCAGAGGTAGATGCGATCATTCGCTGATTCGAGAACGGCCTCATGCAACCCGACGACTTCGCCTTCGCGGAAAGAGGTGATCTCCAAGCCTTCGGCCTGGCCGCTGGCCTCGCGCATGACTCGCTGGATCGCGATCGCAGTGCCGGAAGGAGCATCTTTTTTGTGAACGTGATGGCGCTCGAAAATCTGGCCGGAATAGCCGTGGCGTAGAGCCGCAGCAGCGGCGCGGGCCACATCGAAGAAGAGGTTCACACCGACCGAGAAATTCGCCGCGTAAACGAATCCGGTGCCGTGCTGCTCGACCAGGCGGCGAATGCGGTCGATTTCGCCGTGCTCTTTTCCATACCAGCCAGTTGTGCCCACAACCATGTTCTTGCCGGCTTGCACACAGGCTTCGATGTTGGCGATGGCCGAGTGGGGTGTGGTGAAGTCAATCACGACGTCGATGTCGCGAAGCTTCTCGGCAGCGAGCGCGGCGCAGGAGGCGTTCTCTTTGGCACCGAAAGTCCGGACGCCATGCTGGCGCTCGGCGGCGACTTCGGCGACGAGCGATCCGGTTTTGCCTCGGCCGAGAATCAGGAGTTTCATAGTGCCGAAAAGCGTTTAACCGCAGAGGTCGCGAAGAGGGCCGCAAAGGACGCTAAGAAAATCCTTCGCGGTCTTCGCGTCATCTTAGCGCTCTTTGCGGTTAAAGTCTCTTGGCCTTTACGCGAATACTTCCGGATCCAGTTCGGCAAAGAAAGTTTTATGCAGGCGCTGGATCACCTCGGGCACTTCGTCCTCTTCGATTACGAACGTCAAATTGATTTCCGACGCGCCCTGCGAGATCATGCGAATCTTCTTGTCGGCAAGTTCACGGAAGACCAGCGCCGCGACTCCTGGCTTGTCGCGCAGGTTTTCACCCACCAGGCACACGATAGCCTTGCGGCCCTCGTACTTCACGTCGGCGAGTTTGGCGAGATCGGCGGCCAGCGCGGGAATGGCCTGATTCGAGTCGACGGTCAGCGAAACGCTCACTTCGGACGTCGAGACCACGTCGACGGCGACCTTGTGACGGTCGAAGGCTTCGAAGATCGAGCGCAGAAATCCGTGGGCCAGCAGCATGCGGGGCGCAGCGACATCCACAATGGTGATGCGCTTCTTGACGGCGATGGCTTTGAAGATGTTCTTGCACTGTGGCGCGCGGGTGGTGATGCGCGTGCCTTCGCAGGACGGATTGCGCGAGTTCAGAACATAGACAGGAATATTTTTCTGGATGGCGGGCAGCACCGTCGCCGGATGCAGCACTTTTGCCCCGAAATACGCAAGCTCGGCAGCCTCGTCGAAGCTGATCACTTTGATGCGGCGGGCGTCGGGACAGATTCTGGGATCGGTGGTGAGAATGCCGTCCACGTCGGTCCAGATTTCGATGCGTTCGGCGCTAAGGCCGGCGCCGAAGATCGCGGCGGAAAAATCGGAACCGCCGCGACCGATCGTGGTGGTGATGCCCGCGCGGCTGGCGCCGATGAATCCACCCATGACCGGAACCTTGCCGGCACGCAGCAGAGGTTGAACTCTCTCCTGAAGGCGAGCGTTGGTTTCCTCGAACTGCGGAACCGCCTGCATGTAATTGCTGTCCGTAACCAGGACTTCGCGCGAGTCCACATGGGCGCCATCCAGGCCGCGAGCCGTGAGGGCAGCGGCGACGATCTTAGCTGACAGCATCTCGCCGAAGGCGGCGACATGGTCGGTGGTGCGGGGCGTGATTTCGCCGACCGCCGAGATGCCGCGCAGCAACTCGTCGAGGGATTCGAAGTCAGCGCCGATCTCAGAGTGGAACTCCGTGAACAGCGCGGTGCCCAACAGTTCGCTGGCCGTGTTGTAGTGACGCTCCTGCAGCGAGCGGCAAAGCTTGAGCGCGGTCTTGCGTTCGCCGGCCCCGGCAGCCTTGGCCATGGTGAGCAGCGTGTCCGTGACCTTGGCCATGGCGCTGACCACAACCACCGGCTTTTGCGCCAAGCGCCCCTGCACAACGGAAGCTACGCGGTCGATGGCCTTGGCATCTTCCACCGACGTCCCGCCGAATTTCATGACGATCATCGGCGTGGCTTCCTTAGGGCGAGAGTGGGGCGGTCGAGGTGCGGTGTCATCCCAGGTATCCCTTGGCTTTGAGCAGTTCGGCGTTGAGCAGAGCTGCGCCCGCGGCCCCGCGAATCGTGTTGTGCGAGAGCACGGTGAACTTCCAGTCGAGCACGCCGCAGGGGCGCAAGCGCCCGACCACAGCGGTCATGCCGGCGCCCATGTCCACGTCGAAACGAGGCTGCGGGCGGTCGTTGGCCTCGACGTAGACAACGGGACACTCAGGAGCGCTGGGCAGCTTCAGTTCCTGCGGCTCGCTGCGATAACCGTTCCAGGCGGCGATGATTTCCTCCGGCTTCGCCTTGGTCCGCAGACGGACAGAAACCGATTCGGTGTGCCCGTCTTCAACGGCTACGCGGTTGCACTGCGCGCTCATGGCGAAGGTGCCGGGAATGACCTTTGCGCCGTTCAGTTGTCCCAGCAGCTTGCGGGTTTCCTCCTCCATTTTTTCTTCTTCATTGCGGATGTAAGGAATGACGTTGCCCAGAATATCGAGCGAGGCCACCCCGGGATATCCCGCTCCGCTGACCGCCTGCATGGTGACGGCCATGACGGTTTCGAGGCCAAAACGCTGGTGCAGCGGGGCGAGGGCAAGCACCAGGCCGATGGCGGAACAGTTGGGATTGGTTACCACGAAGCCGCCGGACTTCTTGCGCGAGGCCTGGGCGTCGATCATCCTGATATGCCCGGCGTTGACCTCGGGAATCACCAGGGGCACGTCTTCTTTCATGCGCAGCGCGCTGGAGTTTGAAACCACGGCGCAGCCGGCGTCGGCGAAGCGCGGCTCGAGTTCGGCGGCGATGGAGGCGTCGAGCGCGGCGAAAATCACTTTGGGAGCCCCCTCCGGTGTGGCCGGAGAAACCGGCATCTTCGCCACGGGTGCGGGTATGGGCGTTTTCAGACGCCAGCGTGCAGCCTCAGCGTAAATCTTGCCTTCAGAACGATCGGAAGCGGCCAGCCAGGCCACTTCGAACCAGGGATGCCGCTCCAGCATCTGGATGAATCTTTGTCCCACGACGCCAGTCGCGCCCAGGATTCCAATAGGAATTTTGCGGTCCATAAGAGTAGTTGGAATTCTATAACAAGCCAAGCGAAGGCCCGCGAACTAGAGTCACTCAGGGAGTGCCTGCGTTTGCCGATAGTAAGAAGTTGGAGGGACTCTCATGCCTGAGCTTCGCCAGAATTTCTTCACCAAGGAATGGGTCATCATCGCCACCGAGCGGGCCAAACGCCCCGAGGAATTGGCCACGCATCGTGCGGTCGAGCCAGCGCCGGCTTTTGTGGAAACCTGCCCGTTTTGCCCGGGGAACGAAAGCAAAACGCCGCCGGAGGTGATGCGGTTTCCGGCCAAGCCGGGTGAGCCCTGGGCGGTGCGGGTGATTCCCAACAAGTTTGCCGCATTGTCGAGCGAGGTCCAGCCCTCGCGCAGCCTGCAACATTTGCGGCGGCGCATTGATGGCTTCGGTTTTCACGAGGTCATCATTGACAGTCCGGACCACTCCTGTTGCATGGCGCTCTTGCCCGATGCGCATGTGGCCAGCATCCTGAGCGTCTACCGAGAGCGCTACAACGCGCTCAGTCTGGACCGGCGCCTGAATCACATTACGATCTTCAAGAACCACGGGGCGGACGCGGGCGCGAGCCTGCAACATCCGCATTCGCAACTCATCGCGACTCCGGTGATCCCCAGCCAGGTCCGGCACCGCCTGTTCGAAGCCCTGCGGCACTACGACGACGTAGGCGAATGCATGTTCTGCCACATGGTGGAGCGCGAGGTCGAAGACCAGACGCGGGTGGCGCTGAAGGGCGAGTACTTCGTCGCATTGGAGGAGTTCGCCTCAGCCACACCGTTTGCCACGCACATTTTTCCGTTACGTCACATGGCCAGCTTTGGCGACATTTCCGATATCGAAATTGCTGATCTGGCCCGCGTTTTGCGCACTCTGCTGGCGAAGATCTATGTCGGGCTGGGGAATCCCGACCTGAACTTCACGGTGCGCAGCGCCCCGGCCGAATATGCCGGCGCCCGGCACTTTCACTGGTATGTCAGCGTGATCCCGCGGCTGACGCGCGTGGCCGGATTTGAGCTAGGGTCGGGAATGTTCATCAACACCGTCCTGCCGGAAGCCGCGGCGGAGTTCCTGAGGAAAGTGTCGGTCGAGAAGGCAGTCGCGGCCGGGGCTTGATCTCAGATTGACCGGCGGTATTTGGCTTGCTCCAGGTCCGGCGTCAGTCAGCCTGCGTGTGGAACATTTCACCGGTTTCTCATCCGACACGGCGGATGGCCAGTAGAGTCAGATCGTCCTGCGGTGGGCTGCCGTTGACGAACCCGCGCAGGTCCTCAAGAAACGAAGCGATTAGCGTGGCAGGCAGCTGCGCAGCGCTCTGCCGCGCCAAGCGCGTAACGCGGTCCACGCCGTACTCACTGTCGGCGCTGTTCGCCTCGGAGAGGCCATCGGTGTAAAGAAACAGCGTATCTCCGACTTCGGTTTGCAAGCGGGTGGCGCAGAACTCAGCTTCGCAGAACATTCCCAGGGGCAAGCCCGTGGATTCTATCCGCAGTACGCCACCGCGGCCAACGACAATTGCTGGCCAGTGGCCGGCGTTATGGATTTCGACGTCGCCGTTCGGCTTCGCCAGCCCGCACACCAGAGTGGCGTACTGCCCGGCCAGAGCGCTTTCGCAGAAGACTCGGTTGGCGCGGGCCACAATCTGGCCGAGCGGAAGCCCCATGCCGGCCAGACTACGGAACAAGGCGTGGAGTTGCGTCATCAGCATAGACGCGGCGACACCCTTGCCGGAAACGTCGCCAACGGCAAAGAAAAGCTGTCCGTCAGACGGAATCAAGTCGCAGTAGTCCCCGCTGACGGGACCCGCGGGCGCGTAGTGATAGCTGGTGTCCCAGCCGCCGGCCTGCAGGCCCGCCTGCGGCAATAGCTTGCGCTGCACTGCGGAAGCCAGATCAAGGTCCCGTTGCAACGCCACTCGTTGCGGCTCGGTCAAATGATCGAGGCAGTAGCACACCAGCGGGTCCGCCAGCAGGCGACCCTGTTCAATGGTTTCATGGCACTCCTGGCACAGACCGTAAGTGCCTTTGGCCATGCGTTCGAGCGCCGAATCCACTTCGCGCAGCAGGCCGGCCAAGCCCGCTTTGTCCGGCGCGATCGCGATCGCGGTTTCTAGACGCCGCTTGCGCTCCTCCAGTTGATTGTGCAGAAAAGCAATCTCTAACGTGGCCATGGGACCCCCTATTGCTCCATTATTAGATACTGGCACCCACGTTTTCGATGCGCGCTGGGGATTCCGCGAGGCTCGATCCCTACTTCCTGTGAGGTTGGTTCAAGGCGTATTCAGTAAGAGGTCCAAACTTCTTTTTTTCGGCGTACAGGCGCCAGCGCCGGAAGACGATGCGCAGGCTGGCCATCACGGGGATAGAGAGATAGACACCCAGAATGCCTGCGACTTCGGCTCCAGCCATCACGCCAAAAATGGCAGCCAGAGGATGCAGTTCCATGCTCTCCCCCATGATGCGGGGCGAAGAGACATAATCCTGAATCATGCGCCAGACGATGAGGAAGATGACCAGTCCCACCCAGTAGTGGTAATTGGTCAGCAGTGCCACGCACACGATGATAAGTCCCGCGGCCAGTGGGCCGACCACCGGAATGAATTCAAGCAATCCGGCCATCGGGCCCAGCACCAGGAAGTAGTTAACCCCCATCAGCCAGAGAACGACGGAATAAACCACCAGGCTCAGCCCTGCCAGAGTGAGTTGGGCGCGAATGAAATGTGCCAGCATGCGGTTGAGATCGTTCAGCACGTTTTCCAGAAACTCGCGCTGCGGTCGCGACTGGATGGTGGAGAGCAGGACATCGTTGAAAGCGCGGCCGTCTTTCAGGAAAAAGATCGACAACAGGGGGACAACAAACAACAGCCAGGCTTGCTTGGCGACGTCGGCAACCCGCAGCCCGATGCGCTGGGCGAGTTGCTCGATGTCCTCGCGGTGGTTGGCCAGGAATGACTGCACCAGTTGCGTGCTCTTTTCGCTCCACCCGTGTTCCTGGCCGAGTTCCAGGGCGAGCTCGCCGGAACTGAGCTGAGTCAGCAGATCGGGCAGCGCATGGCCCAGGCGGGCGCCTTCCCGCGTTACCCTCGGACCCACGGCTACGAAAAACACGACGACCATGGCGAGCAGCAGAACGTAGATCACCGCGATTGCCCGGCCGCGTCCCCGCAGGAGCTTTTCCAGCTTGCTCACCAGGGGGCTCATCAGGTAGGCGAAGAAGATGGCGAAAAGAAACGCAATCAGTGTGGCGCGCGTTACATAGAGGAACCCCAGCGCCAGCGCGAACAGCAGCACCGTGACCAGAACCCGTGCCGTACGTGAGTCAGCCAGCAGCAATAAGTTTTCCAGGGTGTTCTCGATTCTGCCGCCCGAGGCAAGGCTAATCCCGGACCACCTCGATCTTATCGGCAGGAATCGTCACCCGCATGAGTTTGAACCGATCCTGAGCGTCGACCCAAAGGGCCCACTCGAAACTCTCCCCGGTCAGATTTACCCGCAGCAGTTCGCGCTCGGCGCCGTGAATCGAAACCTTCTCTTTGCCCACCAGTTCCACGCGCACGCGCATGGAAATGTGGTCCTGGGGCACAAGCACGCCGAATTCGATCGGATTCTGCTGACACCCCTCGGGCTTGCAGTCGGTGGCCAGATATCGCCAGACCATCACTTCGCGCAGCACGAAGAAATTGTTGTCGAAAATCATGGTTGTGGTGGGCATGAGGAACGGCTGTTCCGACGGCTTGCCGGTGGCGCTAGCCGTGATCTTTTCAATCAGAAAGTCGTTGCTGGGCAGAACGGTAACGGATCCACCCCCTTCCTGGCTCCAGTCGTAATGGATCAACTCGCCGTCCGAAGTCATTTCCAACTCGCATTTCTGGACCGTACCGGAACTGGCGGCTTCTTTGAGCTGCGCTTTGACGGTGCTGATGCCGTTTTCCTGCTCAATGCGGAAGGATTCGGTGATGACGCGCTGGCCCTTGACGTACACGCCGAACGAGCCGGAGTCGACCACCGGACTGGATGCGGGCTTGTTCTTCTTGTCACCGGCCCAGGCCACGAGGGAAAAACTCACCATCGCCAACACCAGCCAGCGCGTTCCTGATTGCTGCTTCACTCGGATTCTCCTTGTTCGCTGCGCATCACGATTTCCTTCAGGTGGAGCTTTTCCGCAATCTCCGCTGCGATCGCGTCCACCTGTTTCCCCTCAGTATCGACTTGCAAAAATGCAGTCTTATAGAACGGGAGCCGGTTCTTGTGCAGCTCACGGAACTTGTTCGCGCTGGTCTGCAGCGGTCGCTTGGTGTCCGGGTCCGACTGCTGGCAGCGCTGCCAAAGCTCCGGCAGCGGCGCATCCAAAAAAACGGTTCGGATGCCACTGGCCTGGATCGCCCTGTGATTTTGCTCCTGCGCGAACGTTCCGCCACCAAGCCCTACGATCCTGGCAACCCCGCCGCTTAACTCTTCGAGCACCTGTTGTAGCGCCGCCCGCTCGGCCAGCCGGAACTCGGCTTCTCCCGAGTCCCGGAAAATCTCAGCGATCGTCCGTCCTTCACGGCGTTCAATCCGGTCGTCGAGATCCTCAAAGACCGAATTCAGGCGCTGCCCGAGGGCGCGCCCCACGCTGGTCTTTCCGGCTCCCATGAAGCCAACCAGAAAAACCGCGTTCGGCGGAACACGCGCCGCCGTCTTGGAGGGCCGCTTGCGCCGCACACGAATGCGTTTCCGAGCGCCCAGGTGCTGGACAGAACGCTTCTTCAAAAGTTAGCTTCCAACTGCGAGCTCCCAGCCACCCAGTTGTTTGGCTAGAAGCCAGGAGCTAGAAGCTGGACTAATCGTTATTTTGTAGAGCGTTTTCTGAGGTGGATTTTACCACTGAAGCTGCGCAGCACCACGGTGGAAGACACAGCGGCTCGACCCATGGTACCCACGAAGGCACTTCCCTCCTTCACGATGAACGACGTGTGTTGCTTGGGCTGGAGAGGAATGTCATCGTGAACTTCGCCTTTCACCGAGCGCGCACTGACGTCGGCGGAGGTGTATTCCGGAACGGTGGCTTCAATGTCACCGCTATGGCTGGTGAGACGGTAATCGCCGCCGCCGCCAAAGTCGCCGATGTAGTTGATGCCACCACTGGTGGAAATCACCTGCACTAGCGGTCCGGTGACCCGGTTGAGAGTGATGGCACCGCTTAAGGAGTCTACTTCGACATGTCCCTCGATCACATTGGTGAGAGTCACGGGGCCGTTCAGCGTCTTCACGTGGACATGGGCGTCAGTGATGTCGCGGACATCGACGATGGCTGCCGATCCTTCAAGCGTCATATCTCCGTGCAGCCGCTCTGCACGGAGCGGACCCGTCATCGAATGCAGGGAGACGCTGGCATCGGCGGGCACCAGGATTTCGTAATCCACGTGTCCCGACTGCTCGTTCGCGCCCGGCAACAAGTGAGACTGGATGTCCACACGATTGCCCGTCTGGTTGCTGT
>Ga0209517_10007807_pt1 | contig 12686 bp, 15 predicted proteins | sample PeaSoiMetSII2010_FD_187695 | JGI IMG/M metagenome (GOLD analysis project Ga0209517, IMG submission 187695) | Peat soil microbial communities from Weissenstadt, Germany - SII-2010 (SPAdes) (version 2) | ecosystem: Environmental > Terrestrial > Soil > Wetlands > Peat | place: Germany...
CTCGGCGAAGAACGCATCGAGCGAGGCCTTCACCGCGAGGTCGCCAATCGCATGAACATGGACCATCAGTCCGCGTTTGTCCGCTTCGGTGACGAGTGCATTCATCTTGGCCGGGGTAAACAGCAGGGGCGTTGAACGCCCGGTGTTGACGTAGGGCTTGGTTAGAGCGGCGGTTTGCGACGGAGTCTCTACGACACCGTCCGCGAAGACCTTGAGACCCGGAATGGTCAAGTTCGGAACGTTCTTGTAGCGTGCGCGCAAAGCCTCGACTACGTCGATCTGCGGGCTGCCAAGATCGGGTTTGACGACCGGGTACGCCGCCACGTGGGCCGTCAATTCCCCCCGTCGCGCGAGCTCCTGGTAGATCGGCAGATACCCGGGATCATCGACGCTCGCCGGAATCGTGCCGCCGACCACGCCGCTCGCTGCGGCATCGAGCCAGCCGGTGATGCCGAGCGAGTTCATGTAATGAACCGCGGCGCGGCCGGCTGCAAGCAGGGTGTCCGCCGAGGGCGGCGGAAGGCTTCGATCGATCTTGTTCTTGGCGGCGTCGACCACGAAGCCGTTTGGATTGAACTCGGCGTCAAAGCCATAGTCGTGCTGCCCGTCAGGCGAGAGGCTACGCAGGAATTCCGGCGTAATCCCCGCGCGGCTCCGCACAACACGATTGGCCCACGCGGTGTGCCCATCCGATCCCACGAGGAAGATCGGTTGCTGTGCAAACGCGCCATTGCTCAGCGCGGCGTCGATTTCGGCGGCGTGCGACCAATAGCCGATATCGATGCCGGTGATCGTGAGGACATCACCGACGCGGCTCGTGTTCTTTTTCATCTCGTCGGTGACAAATTGCACAAGTGACGGAACCGAATCGCTGGTGTCGGGATAGTTCGCCAGGATAAGCGTCATGCCGCCATAGATCGGGTGCGCGTGCGCGTCGATCATTCCTGGCATCAGAAACTTGCCCTGCATATCGATTTTTCGCGCGGATGCCCCTGCGATCCGCTCGACCGAGCCGCGAGCGCCGACCGCGATGATGCGCTCGCCGCGGATCGCTACCGCCTCGGCGTAGGGGTGTGCGAATTCGGCCGTGAATACGTGCCCACCGTAAAAAACAATAGCCGCCGGCGTCTGCTCGGAACCAGCAGAGGCGGGCACCGCCAAGGTCATTGCGGAGACGAGCGCGAGAAACGCGCGGCTCGCACGCGAAACACTGAGACCGTACATTGACTTCCCCCGGGACCTCTCCCTGGCCCAAATAGTCGTTGACCCGACCCAAAAGGCTACATGGTACTGTGAAATGAGCCCCGGGCGGCACGCCTTTCGCTCTCGGCCCTTGACGCCGGCTGGTGCATCGGCGACCGGTCGATCGTATTCGCGCGGGCAGTGGCAAATCACCGCTATCGGCGGGTACCTCAGCAGCCTCTCACGAATGGCTGCTTTGCCGCAGCACGATATCGGGCACGCATGCCTTATGATGATGCGATGACACAGCGAAGCCAACTCTGGGGTGGAATTGCCGCAGCAGTCTTGGCAGTCGTGGTGATTGCGTTCCTTGGTGGTTGCCTTTTCGTTAGGCTTGGCCCGGCAGAAGGAATGGCACCTAAGTGACGGCTAACTCGGCACCGCCACTCTCAGGTCATGGCCGCACTCGGCCAAATCGCGGAAGCGGGTAGCTAAATGCTGTGCTTTTGATCCTGCGGCGAGGGCCAGGGGTGCTCGGACTTGCCGCTGAAGATCGCCTCCATTTCGGCGCGCTTGGACGTCCAAGCGCGCCGTTCGATCTCCGCCTCAAGCTGACCCGGTGCCCAGCCGGCGTGGCCGACGAAGATCCGCAGACTTTCCATGGGCTTGTTGCGGCTAAGCAGCTGGAGCAGCTGTTGCCGGTCCGCGCTCAAGTAGACGCCGTCACAGGCGCGGATCGAGTGCTCGGGCAGCGTGGCGGCGCGAAATAGAAACCACACGGACCCGAAGTCAACGGGTCCGCCGAAGTACACCTTGTCGCGCACCTGCGCGAGGCGCTTGAAATCGGGAAAGAGACGCGAAACAGGAATCGACATCGGCCTATTGATGATGATGCCGATCGGGCCGGGACCGAGGTTGTTCATCACGAGCACAATCGAGTCCGAGAAATTGGGATCGGGCAGGTCGTCTCGCGCGATGAGGAGGATTGCGGTTAGAGGCGTCGCTTCGGGGGCGGACGCTGGCCGCGACAACCCAGACAAGAGCAGAAGAGCGCAGAGTCCTCCTGCCACGTAGCGCTGAAGGCAGAAACCGCTTCTCACTGACGACATTCTTCTCCGTGTCCTCGCACGTCTTACCGCTATGAGAGAATTCTACGCTGTCGAAGGTACCGGTGCCCATCCGCAAATTTACGAGTCCAACGTACTTTATTTTATACCCCGATATTGCGCAATGATGCCGGCGGAGATTTGCGAATATCCAGATTCGAAAAAGATTGGTGCGTTCGGCGGCGGGCTACGCCACATGACGCGCGCAAATGACAACGTGGACTGCTGGACGGGTGAATCGTGAGTCGTTTAGGACGTGGTTGTGGCGAATAATGCGGCCGTCATCGGCCGCAATGTGAACATTTCTGTGCCTTAGTTGGAAGACCGGAATGGGCCGATTTGACCCGTTGTTTCACCCGGTGACCTACATCGACCCCTGAGCTGTCCCTAACGACGGTCCGCAATGAAGCAACGAAAACCAGTTCGCGACAAATGCCTTAGAAGAAGGTCCAAGTGATTCCAGCCGACAACAAGCTCGGATTGCCACCGGCGGCATTGAAGCGTTCGTATTCGGCACGCACCGCCCAAGAGCCAAATTTGTACTGTGCGCCGATGCCGCCAGCGCCGCTTGTATTCGTACGATTTAGTTGAAAAAGCTGAGGGCCGCACGGAATGCCGCAAGTTATCGGATTCGGATCTCCACCATTAACCGTGCTTTCGAGTCGTGCGAGACCGGCCTTTACGTAGATATCCACAAGGGGTATCGGCAGATACAAAACGCCGAATGCTGCTGCGCCTTTGATCGACGCGTCCGCAGGATACCCAAAGAGGCTACCGCTTGGATGGCCAAAGTCGACGTACGCAACTTCACCCCCTAACAGAGAGATTGGGCGGACGCCAACCATCACCTTAAAGGCGGAGTGATTTTCCTGAAAATCCTGCGCTGGAACATATCCCCCGTAGAATGACGAGGTACTGGCCTCTACTCGCGATTGACCGACTGCACCGCCGACATACAGGCCTAGCAAATCCTCGGCCACGGCATTTCCGCACGCCAGCGCTAAAAGCACTGAGGCAGCGACCATTAGCGCGGGAATATCAGCGTAAATCCTGTTCGAAAGAATAGACCGCATAAGTACACATCGTTTGTCGCGAAGCGGACACAGAGCAAAGCAATCAAACGTTTCGGGCGCCGCTTTCGTTGACTCGGCGAACCGTAGTCGGTCCCCCGCTTCTCACCGTTGATCCATCGTACGCTCCGCCGTCGATTCAAACTGTCACCTTCCTGTGAAAAATTGTTGTCGCCTGTAACGTTGTGCATGCCGGCGGCAATGTCCGCTATCCGGCAAGTATTCATTTAAGGCTAATGACGCAGATGGCCGGTCAGAGCCGTTTACGGTCGGTGCTTCTCCCATCGGCGCGTCACGGACCCCGTGCAGCCGCTTGCGACCGACGGCTTTATGGCAGCCTGCACGCCCGACCTGTCGGGAGTCACCCATGGTCCCCGCGCTACGGCTCCGTATAGCCCTTCGGAACTGGCGGAATTTCTCGGCATAGGCCCTTGAAAACTGCCCGGGCCAGGGTCACCGGCGCCTTTGATATCGCGATGGCCCATGCCGATGGAGATCACAAGGTGGCGATTGAAAAGTGCATGACGTTGGAGCCCTTGGCGCAACAGTCGTGCAAGGATAAGGCGGACATCGGCTATTAATCGGCGGTGGCCAAAGCCAGGGCGATTCGAGTCCCACAGCAACAATAGATGTTTCGTCGTCGGTTGCGCGCGAGCGTCGGCTTCTAGGGGGCGAACCTTATAGGTCGAATGTCTCAAATTGAGCCCGATGACGCCGGATGGCGCTACCGGACCCTTTTTTGCCGCTCAGGGGTATTTTCGGCCTAACCTCGGACTATCCCAACTATTCACGGCGCGAGTCCGTACCGCCGCCGCGCGCGGGCCGCGGTTCTGTGTCAGCCAATCGTTGCGGCGTAGCGCGTCACCCAAATAGGTATCGCGTGAGCGACGCTGCTCGGCCTTTGTGCGAACTGGTACGGCTTTGCACTGTATGCTCGCTCTCGGTTCCGCGAATGACAGCTATGGGGTTGGCAGTCTGATCTCCTGTATGTCCGCAGTTGGGCCGGGAAGAGCCGCTGGCGGGCGCAACGGTCAGAGGCCGTGAAGGGAGTCGGGCTCGCGTCTGACACATCATCAGGAATCGCGTTACGGCGGGATCGCTGGCTTTATGCGGGCTGGCTTGCAACTTCCCGGGGATTGCTGTGTTCTAGGTGATGACAGTCTGTTAGGAGAAGCGCGCAATGACACTGGGTGACGAGCTGAGTAAGCTCGCGGAACTGCGCTCGTCCGGTAGCCTGACGGAAGAGGAGTTCCGGCGGGCCAAGGAGCGCCTGTTGCAGTCGGATCAAGCGCGCTCTAGTGACCCGGTCGTGTCTGCCGTCAACTCCTTCAGACGCAGCCGCAACGACCGATGGTTCGGCGGGGTGTGCGGCGGCATCGCGCGATCGACCGGCATGGATGCCTGGGTATGGCGGCTAATCTTTGCAGCGCTATTCATCTGCGCGGGGGCGGGCCTGCTGTTGTATATATTACTGTGGTTTTTCGTGCCGAGCGAGTGACCTGCCCCAGTGGCGCCCGACGGACGCCGGCGACGGCTGCATCACACTGCGTGCATAGCCCTATGCTATTGCGAGCTGGCATCAGCAATATTCGAAGCAGCGGCATGGCGCGAAGCTCTCTAATAACTGGCAAGATCCACCGGCCTACTTGCCTTATTTCCCGATGGACTCGAACGGGGTCACGCCCACGTCTACTATGGTTAGTGCAATTGAAGGCAAATGGTTCCGACGGCGTAATCGTTAGCGGCAGCCTTGCGCGCAAGCCTACGGGGTGATGTACTCCTGATCTGTACCGTTTCCCGGTTTCAGAAATTCCCCCAGGGATGTTAGGAGGATTTCATGGCCGCAATCGAAGCGATTGAAGCGTCACGCAGGGTCGGCACGGATGAAGCAGCCAGGACACGACTTGTCCTCGTCGCGGCATCGTTGGGAACGGTCTTCGAATGGCGCATGTGAGTTTGCTCGGGCTGCCGAACAGGGCGTTCCGGTGCAGAAGTGGCCCAGCTCCGGACAGAACAGTCACAGCACCCGCTACGCCGCGACCGAGCACATCATTGATGCCGGCAACGTCGACAGGCTCAAGCCCAAATGGACTTTCACCGCCGCCGGTGACGTCTCCGCGACGGCGACCGTGGTCAACGAAGTCGCTTACGTCCCGGACTGGGGTGCCAAGCTCTGGACCAGTTCGCACGTCGATTAGCCGCGGTTATAGATTCGCCGTGATCGCCGTCGCGCTCTTTCAAGGCGCGCCGTGAGGGGAAATGATATGCGCATCGTAATGATCTCGGCATTTGTCGCTGCGTCGATTGTGATTCCACCCAGCATCCCAATAGCTCACGCCGATCCGCAAGAATGTCGGGACGCTACCGACCAATACAAAAAGACGATCAATGACATCTCACAGGCACTAAAGCGCTACACGTCCTGCGTCGCAGATAGCAAGGGGCACGATGACTGCAGCGCGCAGTTTCGCCGTCTGCGCAGCGCTCAAGATGACTTCAAATCCGCAGTATCTATTTACCAGAGAGACTGCAAATAAGGACATGAGGGTCCATACACCAAGATCTCAGAGAATAGGCGGGTGTGCGGTGCAGCGAGAAACGATCGCTCAACAGTGAACATAGCAGCCATGTGTTCGCTCTTAGGCAATTCTCCGCTTGTAATTAGGATTTGACGTCGTTGTGCGGTGCCTCGAAACGTTGCGCGCTGGACTGGTTCTGCTAAGCGCCGCAGAATTCATCTGAAACGCGCCAAGGACGTTCGGAAATGATGGAGTAACCTGCTAGACGCAGTGTCTTCACTACGCAATCGCCATCAAGGAAATCCAATGAGCACAACTCAAACTCACAAGCGGACCGATCTTCAGCAGCGGAGAGCTTCACCCCTTGCCACGCGAACGGACCTTGCCGAAAGTGCCACCCGGGATATCGCGGCCGGACTGAACGGCGTACTTGCGGATGTGTTCGCCCTGTACCTGAAGACGAAGAACTTCCACTGGCACATGAGTGGGCCTCATTTCCGCGATTATCACCTCCTGCTCGATGAGCAGGCCGACCAGCTCTTTGCAATGACCGACCCGATTGCGGAGCGCGTTCGCAAGATCGGGGGCTGGACATTGCGGTCGATTGGTAATATTGCGCGCACTCAGCGAGTGCTCGACAACGATGCCGAATACGTCGAGTCCCTCGACATGCTTGCGGAATTGCTGGAGGACAACAAGGCGCTCACAGCCCGGCTGCGCGAGGTGCATGGCGTCTGCGACGAGGGTCGCGATGTGGCCACGGCCAGCCTGATCGAGGTCTGGATCGACGAGACCGAGCGGCGCACCTGGTTTCTGTTCGAGGCGAGCCGTCGGGGTGATGCGACCGGTCACTGATCGGTCGCATCACATCGCTGCCATGGATCGAGCTCGAGCCAATTCAAACCGTAAGCGGCGTGCGAAAATTGGAGTACATCGATGCAAACGATGAAAGCCTTGCGCTTCGAAAAATATGGGTCGCCTTCGGTCCTCTCGCTTCAAGAGCTACCCGTGCCGCATCCCAAACCGGCAGAGGTGCTGGTGGAGCTGCATGCCTCGGCCGTCAATCCCAGTGATGTCAAAAACGTCGCCGGCGCGTTCAAGGCGACGTTGCCGCGGGTTCCGGGGCGCGACTATGCGGGCGTAGTTATTGCGGGTGACGGATGGAAGGGCAAGGAGGTTTGGGGGACCGCGCCAGGCCTGGGCGTGATCCGAGACGGAACGCACGCCCAATATCTTGTCGTCGATTTGAATTCACTATCCGAGAAACCGTCACTGCTGTCGATGGAGGAAGCGTCCTCCGTCGGAGTTGCGTATCTTGCTGCATGGTCGGCGCTGGTTCGCGCAGCAGACATCCAGGCCGGAGAAACCCTCCTAATCACGGGAGTTCTCGGAGCGGTGGGCCGGGCGGCCATCCAGATCGCACACTGGAAAGGCGCGAGAGTGATCGGCGCCGATGTTTTCGACAGACCGTCGGAAGCCGATGTGTTCGTCAACTCGAAGACCAAGGATCTCTCCGTCCAGGTTAAAGCGTTGACGGATGGAAAGGGCGCTGACCTGGTGCTCGATGCCGTTGGTGGCCCGATGTTCGAACCGTCCTTGAAGTCGCTGCGCCTCGGCGGTCGCCAGGTGGCCATTGCCAGCTTTGGTGACGGACGCGTCGAATTCAACCTGGTTGAGTTCTATCACAATCTCCTGCGTCTGATCGGCGTCGACACCCTGAAGCTCACCAGCCCTGAGATCGCGAAGATCATGGATGACCTGCGGGCGGGCTTTGAGGGGCGCCACTTGCGACCGTCGCCTATACAGACATGGATGCTGGATCAAGCCATCGACGCGTATGCGGCCGTTGAGAAGGGCGCAACGTCAAGTAAGCACGTGCTTCTACCCTGGCGAAATTAGATACACGGAGCGCATACAGACGACCCGGTGCAAAGTTACAAGGAGCATTCAATGCGACCCTTCCTCGTTTCTCTCATCGTCGGAGCAGCCGTCGGAGCCGTCTATGGGCTCATTGGGGTGCGGTCTCCGGCACCCCCTGCCATCGCGCTTCTTGGGCTTCTCGGCATGCTGGCCGGAGAGCGGGTTGTTTCCATGGTAAGACCGAACGTATTCGGGAGCAATGCGGGAGCGCCAATTGCTAGCAGCAGCATCCATACAAGCGCTGATGTGGAAGGAACCGTCAAGTACTCACCACGACCTCTTGACTCGGCCAAGCACAGGTGAACAGCAGCCGGGGGCAGCGCGCGTCGACGGTTGATAACTCTGATATTCGTGGATCGAGCGCATGGCTCGCCATCATGCCGTCATTCGTCGGGAGCTGCCTTGGACTAACATCGTGGGTCTGCCCGCAAGGGGGTGTCGGATGGCCCTTGAGGAGGATTCTCCTTTGCGCTGTGCGACCCCCAGCCGCCCGCCCAGCGGTGACCTCAAACAAGAGCCGCCATTACTTATGCTCTTCAACCGCGAGGAGGGCTTCAAATGAATTCACGGCGGGCATTACCGGCTTGCGGTTTTCCTTTTCTTCAACGCCAAAACAGCACCGGCATCCAATGATGCTGGCGAGGGCTAATTCGCCTTAATCCTCTCGTGAAAAAATATTCAGCTTGCCGGCGACTGACGCCCAAGGCTCTCAAAACGAAGGCAAGCTGAAGCGCAGGCGCGGCGCGTGTCGGATTCTACCGTCACAGAATGCGTTCCCTCGCCTACAGTCCGACCACGTCCACGCGCGCAGTCTTCGATTCCAAGTCCACAGGAGGATGAATGATGAGACATCTCGCTCCAATGAGGCCCGTCGGCAAGATTCGTGTAATAAAGTGCTCATAGCGCCCAAAGGCCGGTGAGAAAGGGCCTGCGCGAGGCGATTTTTCCCACACCACAACTCCTTGGAGGCCTGTACGCTCATCCCGCTCGCCAATCTTCCAAGATTAACCCGTGGATCCGCCCGAATTCACCGCCGTTGGAGGTGACCATGACGAGGCCGCGGCGTAGGGCGCTTCCGGCGATCATGACGTCGTAGGGGCCAATGGGTGTGCCGCGTTTGGCAAGCGCGGCACGAATGGCGGCCGTCGCGGTCGCATCTTCCGGCTCGTAGGAAATCAGGTGCAGGTCCTGTAGCAAGGAACGAATCATCGGCTCGATCTTGCGTGCGCGGGCGGGATTGAACATCAACCCGTACTCAATTTCCATCGCGGTGACCGTACAAATCGCCGTATCGCCTTTGTTCGTAGCTTTCAAGCGCGCGAGAACGGCTGGAACGCCGCGGGCAAAATCACTCACCACGGTGGTATCGAGCAAATACCTCACCCGAACGGGTCCTGTGCGGGCTCGGCGAGCTTCGCGCGATGCGACTCGAAGGGCGCAAATTTGGGATCCCCCTGCCACTGCAACACCGCCTCGGACCATTCTTGAGAGTGGGTTTCCTTCTCAATTAGCTCCTCCACCGCCTTGCGGATGAGGGCATTGCGGGTCAATTTTCGGCGCTTCGCCAAGCGCTTGAGCGCTGCCCCGATCTCGCTGTCGAGATAGATGTTGAAATTCATCTGCGATCTCTCCTCTCGGCAAAACATAACTGCGCATAGGTTATATCAAGCAGGAATTCATCGCAATGGCCGGAATCTGACGGCTGATCTTCATCGTGTTCACTTCTCCTCCACGATCGGCTTTCCACCGTAGTCAGACATGCATGGTGACTGTCTTGCTCGGCGCCATGATATATTCGACGCGCGCGGCGACAACGCCGGGAAAGATGCCCGCACGGGCACGACCCAGAGCCTGACAATTGGAATGCTGCGCGCGCATGTCATACGCGATTCCTTGGGAGATCCAGCATGGGCGTGAGTGATCGTAGGCGATATGGGATTGCGGCTCTGCTAGCGGCGGGCACACTTGTTTCAGCGGCGACTTTGGTGATTGCGCAAAACAGCAATCCGAAAGAGCGGCCGGCGGAGGAGCGTCGCCAAGGGCCCGGGCGTGGGCTTTCACACCAGGGAGCGTTCGGCACAGGCGGACAGCCCGGGCCTCATCCGATCGGGCCTTCCGTTACTACCGTAACCAGAACTGCGTATGGAGGAATGAGAACGCAACGCTCACTAGTGAGCGGCGGGCAGGTGATCGAAGCATCACGTCCGGTTCCTGGAGGCCTGATGCACGCGGTCAGGTACGGCGATGGAGTCAACGGAGTAGTCGAACGACCAACGCCACGAGGGTACACCGTTCGTACCTACGTATCCGGAGGCCGCGTGGTCGGTGCCAGGGTATTTCACGTGTATCATTGGCAACGCCGCGGGCGCAGCATTGCTTACTCACGTGTAATGCCCGCAGTGGTGTTCGCGACCTCTTATTACGCGTGGGCCGTTCGCCCATGGCCAACGCCTGTGACCTACCAATGGGGATGGCAAGACCAGCCTTGGTATGGCGCCTACGGTGCGTACTTCACGCCATATCCGACGTATACCAGTCTCGACCTTTGGATGACCGACTTTATCTTGGCGCAGAATATGCAAGTCGCCTATCAGGCAAATCAGCCTGACTCGAACCAACCTTCGGCCGAACCACCACCTCCGCCGACGTCCGTCGATCCGACGGCGACGGAATTCGGCGTGCCGCCGCCCATGGTAACGGAGGATGTTAAAGATGAACTGAACGCGCAGATCAAGGTTCAAATCCAAGAGGAACAAAATGCCGCATCGATACCGGCATCTACAAACACGCCGGACGCGGTGAAACCAGGCCATGTTCTGTTTCGCGTCGTATCATTGCTTGACGTGCCGACGGACAGGCCCAATCAGTTCTGCTCGCTGAGCGCCAATGATTACGTCAAGCGAATTGGCTTGGATGCTGATGACGGCACGGTGCCTATGCAGGTGAGGCTCAGTATTCCCTCGGATTGCCCCGAGGGGATTGTCGTGCATGTGGCGCTCAATGATCTGATGGTCATGGACGGCGAACAGAAAGCCCAGGTTTTGGATGCCATGCAAGCGGCTTCCAAGAGCATGCATTCGAAAGAACTGCCGCAAGCACCCGACACGAAGCCGATCCTGGTTGCTGCTGGTCAGGCGACGCCGGATCCGACCGCAGTCAGAACTTTGAATTCGATGTAATCGAAAAAACCCCGCCCGAGCGGCGATGAAGCAGGGGATCGATACGGCGTGCTTCGACGAGCGCAATGCCTGCCCGCCGGCATCTAGGATTATAGTCCTCCGTACCCCGCCGAGGACGGCAACATCAACGATGCTAAGATGCGGGGCGGTTCCGACAATATCACCGCGAACTTCGGATTCGGGAGATTTTCGCATGATCGGCGAAACCATCGAGCACTACCGCATATTGGAATTGGTAGGGCGCGGGGGAATGGGAAGCGTCTACAGAGCGATCGACATCAACCTCGACCGTGCGGTAGCGGTGAAGATCCTCAATGCCGAAATACGCAACGACGCGGACTTCATCGAGAGGTTTCGTCACGAGGCTCGCGTTCAGGCCGGCCTAAATCATCCCAATATCGCAACGCTGTTCGACTTTCTCATCTGGCGTGACTCTCCGGTAGCGGTGATGGAGTTCATTGAGGGCGAGACACTGCAAGCGATGATCGCGCGTCGCGGCCCCGTACCAGCGCACATAAGCTTGCCTCTGTTCAAACAAGCGCTGATTGGCGTTGCGGCCGGTCATCGGCGCGGTATCATCCATCGCGATCTGAAGCCGGCAAATCTGATGGTCAATATTGAAGGGATCATCAAGATCACGGATTTCGGCATTGCAAAAATACAAAACTCCTCGGGACTCACCAAGGTCAGTACCAGGATCGGCAGCGCATCCTACATGGCACCGGAGCAGATTCAGGGGCTCCCGGTCGACATCCGCACCGACATTTACGCGCTGGGCATCACTCTCTACGAGTTGCTCGCAGGCAGACCGCCATTTCTATCGAGGGTTCTGTTCGAACTCGAGATGGCGCATGTGCACGACATACCCGTTCCCCCGACGGCGCATTATCCTCATATTCCTCAAGCTGCTGTCGATGCCACGATGCGAGCGCTTGCGAAAGATCCGAATGATCGCTTTGGCAGCGTTGAAGAGTTCTTGCGCGCACTGCCGGATCTTTACGGGGTGCCATATGTAGGCTCGACTGCGGCAGACTCCGCATTACCGGGAGTCACACAGCCGGTGGCTGCACTGCACTCGCCTGCGGCGGCCTCGGTTTACCAAGCGCAGAGCACCAATGATCCCGCGGCATCATCGATACCGACCGCAGGGGTGCAAACCAAATTACGAATTTCGCAGACCGCCGAGTCCGTGGATCGAGGGCCGGCCAAGAAGGCGCCGATCGCGGCGGCGAGTGCTTTCGTGGTGGTGCTCGCGGCCGCCGCGTTCATTTGGTTTCGGGAAAATCCGCGGATGGATACCAACCTCCCGCTTGCAAAAGTGTCACATCCGCCGACGACAGAGGTGTCGAACGCGATATCAACGCCTCTTCGGACTGCGACGGAAGCTCAAAATCAGACAGTCGAACAGCGCCCGTCGCCTCTCCCTATCGAGCTAGATCCACCGAAACTACCTCCTCCTCAGACTTCGCCCACGCGCACCGCGCGCGAACGTTCTGCCGTGCCGCCGCCGGTTCGGGTAGCGATGTCAGGATCCGTCAATTTTTCCGGTTTGTGGACCGGCGGAGCTTCGGATACCGCGGGACACGAAAAACTTCGCATCGTCGGTCTGAAAATTAAGCAAGTTGGCGAGGACATTTCCGGAACGCTAACCTATCAGGCGGACTCCGACGGTGGGGGTACTTGTGATCTCATCCGGGGAAGCAAGTACCA
>Ga0209517_10007808_pt1 | contig 12686 bp, 12 predicted proteins | sample PeaSoiMetSII2010_FD_187695 | JGI IMG/M metagenome (GOLD analysis project Ga0209517, IMG submission 187695) | Peat soil microbial communities from Weissenstadt, Germany - SII-2010 (SPAdes) (version 2) | ecosystem: Environmental > Terrestrial > Soil > Wetlands > Peat | place: Germany...
CAAAAATTCGGGAAAATCGATGGCGGCTTGAGCGCCGAAGGTTTGCGCTTCGGGATTGTCGTCAGCCGGTTCAACAGCTTCATTACCGAGCGGCTGCTGCAAGGCGCGGTAGATGCACTGGCGCGCGCCGGTGCGGGCAGCAAGAACATTGATGTGGCGCGTGTGCCGGGTTCGTTCGAACTGCCTTTGACGGCCAAGAAACTCGCGACAACCGGGGAATACGATGCGCTGATCGCTATCGGGTGCATTATCCGCGGCGAAACTGCCCATTACGATTATGTCTGCTCGGAAACGGCGCGGGGTTTGCAGCTTGCGCAAATGGACACCGGGATTCCCATCATGTTTTGCGTGTTGACGTGCGATACGCTGGAGCAAGCCGTCGATCGCGCGGGCCTCAAGGGCGGCAACAAAGGCTTTGAAGCGGGGCTGGGGGCCATTGAGATGGCGCGGCTCTCGCGGAAGATCAGTGGCGCGACAAAGCCGGTGGGCGCGCGCAAAGGCCGGTGAACTTAACGTGTCCCTGCGAACCAAATCCCGCGAGTTTGCCATGCAGATGCTCTTTCAGTGGGAAATGAGCCAGCAGGAGCCTGCAAAGCTCGAAGCGAAATTCTGGAAGGGCGCCAAAGCCGCGGAGCAGACCCGCACGTTTGCGAATCAGTTGTTTGAAGGCGCCGTGCGCGATTCCAAAGGGCTTGACAAATTGATTTCAAAGTATGCCGCGAACTGGCGGCTGGAACGCCTTTCGGTGATTGATCGCGCCATTCTGCGGCTGGCACTGCACGAACTGCGAGCAACGGACACACCACCAAAGGTCGTGATTAATGAAGCGGTGGAGCTGGCAAAGAAGTTCTCCTCGGAAGAAGCGGGCGGCTTCGTGAACGGGATTCTGGACACTTTTCGCAAGACAATGCAGGAGTCGTAGTCGCGGGAATTGCCGGCTTCGGTGGAACCCGAGTCTTTTCATTCTCAATCGGCGAAGCAGTGCATCAAGTGCGGATCAGGCCTTCAAAGACTTTCACTGCCGCGCCGCTGACTCTTGGAGTGAGTTTCTTTCCAGCTTGCGAGACTTCCACCTCAATTTCGCTGGGGCGTCCCATCTCCACTCCTTGTGAGACCTGCAAGGTGTGCCCCGCGCCCAGCCTTCCGCGTTTCACAAGATACGCTCCTAGCGAGCCCGCCGCTGATCCCGTGGCGGCATCTTCGTAGAGTTCCCAGGGCATCATCCCGCGGGCAAAAGCGGCCGCGCCATTGCCAAGCGCGAAACAGTACGCCAGCGCGCCCTGCTTGCCGATCAGCCGCGCCAACTCCGCCATATTCATTTCGATTTTCGCAAGGGATGCACGGCTTCGCAGCGGCACCATCAGGTTGAAAATACCGGTAGAGACGAATTCCGGGGGGAGTTTCGGATCGAAGTCCGTGGGTTTCAGGCCAAGAGCGGCGGCCAGCTTTTTCTTATCCACTTTGGAAGGTTTGAAGATGGCTTCCTTCTGCGTCATCGTCACACGCTGCGGCCGTCCATCTTTGAAGCGGATTTCCACGGGAAGAATGCCCGCCCCTGTTTGCTGCATCACGTGCACACCGCCCTCCTGTGCGGGAACGACCCCCAACTCAGCGAGGAGAAACCACGTCCCAATTACCGGATGGCCGGCCAACTTGAGCTCCTCTTTGGTGGTGAAGATGCGCAGGCGCGCCAGCGCGCGATCGTCAGTGGGCTTCTGCACGAAGACCGTTTCCGAGAGGTTCATCTCGCGGGCGATGGCCAACATCTGATCCTGCGAAAAACCGTCGCCATCGGTGATGACGGCGAGGGGATTGCCCTGAAAGCGCGTGGTGGTGAAAACGTCCATGGTGAAGAAGCGATGATCCATATGAGCTCCGTATCTGTTGCCGATCGGGCGGCGGGCGGCTTCAAATCCGCTCGAGTTGGCTGACGGTCCTTTCAATGTTGATGTTCCCGGTGTTCAGCGTGCCTTTCGGTTCCAGCAGGACGATGTGCACTTCCTCGTCGGCAACCGGCAGATGCTCCACGCCATGGGGCACGATGACGAACTCCCCTTCGCGCACAACCGCTTCATGGCCGCGAAACTTCATGCGCAGGGTTCCCTTGACTACAAGAAAGAGTTCATCTTCCTTTTCATGGTGGTGCCAGAGGAATTCGCCTTTCAGTTTCACTGCCTTCACGTGGAAGTCGTTCACTTCGCCGATGACGCGCGGTTTGCAGCAATCCTGGAACTTGCTGAATTTCTCGGCCAGGTTCACGGTTTGCATCTTCATCCTCTAGAGGCTTTGAATCACCGCAACGGTAGCCTGCAAAACTTTCCGCGTGGTTTCCGCACTGTTTGTTTCGGAATAAATCCGCAGGAGATTCTCCGTACCGGAAGCGCGCACCATCACCCACCCAATATCGCCCAGATAGACCTTTATTCCATCCAGGGATTCCCGCCGCACGACTGGCCAGTCGAGTAAACGCTGCAACTGGCTATCGGTAAAGTAGGCGATGGCCCTTTCTTTCTGCGGGCGGGTGACATCCAGATCAATGCGGCCGTAGCGGTGTTCACCAAATTCCGCGTGCAGCGCATCAACCAGTTCTCCCAGTGACTTGCCGTGCCAGGCCATGAGTTCGGCAAGCAGAAGCGCCGAGACCGTGGCATCGCGTTCGGGCAAATACAGGCTGGTGCCGATGCCCCCGCTCTCTTCTCCGCCGATCAGGATATTTTGCTCCAACATGAGTTCGCAGATGTATTTGAAGCCAACGGGAACTTCATGGAGCTTGCGGCCGTATTTGGAGGCGAGCTTATCGATTAGCTTGGTCACCGAGAAGGTTTTGGCAATATCGCCGGGAAGATTTCGCGTGCCAATGAGGTGCCACACCATCAGCGCGAAGATCTGGTGGGGGTTGATGAAACTGCCGTCGCGATCAATGGCGCCGATGCGGTCGCCATCGCCATCGGCAGCGAAGCCCGCGTCGTACTTCCCAGCGAGAACCGCCTTGCGCAACGCTTCGATATGAGGTTCGATCGGCTCCGGATACACACCCCCGAAACGCGAATCGCGGGTGCCACGAATTTCGTCGCATTTCACGCCATTCCGGGTGAACAATTCGGGCAATAGCCCTGCCGCGGAGCCATGCATGGGGTCTGAAACAAATCGGAACTTCGCGCCGCGTAATTTTTCCCAATCCACAAGTTTTTCCACCGTGTCAAGATAGGGTCCCCGCGGATCAAACGAGTGAATCAAGCCCTTTTGTGGCGGCAACGGCGGCACGCCGGTGCGCAGCACGCCTTCCAATTCGTCCTCGATCAGATCCACGATGGAAGGCAACGCGCTGCTACCATAACTCGCCTTGTACTTGATGCCGTTCCACTGGGCGGGATTGTGACTGGCAGTGACGACAATGCCTCCTGCCGCGCCGCGCTGCCGCACCAACAGCGAAATGGCGGGCGTCGGGCAGGGCATGTCAGCCAGCCAGACGGGTGTTCCCGTCGCACTGATAACGTCGGCGATTTCGGCGGCTGTGCGATCCGAAAATTGGCGGTGATCGTAACCGATCAGCACGCCCTTGCGCGCGTCCTCGCCGCGAACCACATAGCGCGCAATAGCATAGGCGACCAGCCGCGCATTCTCCGACGTGAAATCTTCGCCGATTACGCCGCGCCAGCCGTCGGTTCCGAACTTGATCTTGGTCATTGCTTGTGAGTATACGCGAAGGGCCGGGGAGGCCAAATACCGCAATGGCCTGCTTCTGAACGGAACAACTAGAGAAGTTTTTTTCGTTTCTTGTCTTCCAGTGTCTTGACGATTTTACTGACGTCCTGGGCCCGCTCCCGTGGGCAGATGAGCAGGGCGTCCGGCGTGTCAACCACTACGAGGTCGCGCACGCCAATGGCCGCGACGAATTTGTCCGGGCTCCAGAGGAAATTACCTTCGGCGTCGATGGTATGGCCTTTACCGGCGAGGACATTTGCGCCCGGTTTCTTTGCAAGGAGTTCATAAACCGCGGCCCAGGAGCCAATGTCGCTCCAGCCGATGTCCGCGGGGATCACGAAGACCCGGCTGGCGCCATTTTCGCGCGTGGCGCGCTCCAGGATGGCGTAATCCACCGAAATGTTTTCGAGTTTGCCGTAAATCCTCTTCAAAGCAGCGGCGTAGCTGCGTTTCCCGATGTGCAGAGCCAGTGCTTCCAGCGCGTCATGTGTCTTGGGAAGATATTCTTTCAGCGCTGCTAGGAACGTGGACACACGCCAGAAAAACATTCCGGCATTCCACTGGTAATTTCCCGAAGCGATATATTCCTTGGCCATTTCAAGTTGTGGCTTCTCTGTGAATCGGCGGACGGCATATACAGGGTAGCCGTCCACGTCCAGCGGCTCACCCATCTTCTCGACGTAACCAAAGCCCGTATCGGGGCGGGTCGGCAGGATTCCGAGCACCACCATGCGTTGCGGCTCGCGCGCAAGCTGCAACGCGGCGCGCACAATTTCCCGGTAACTTTCCGGCCGCGCGATGTACTGATCCGCGGGCAAAACGGCAAGAAGCGCATCGCCCTTGACCGCACGGCGCACGTGAATGGCCGCGAGCGCGATAGCGGCAGCGGTATTCCTGCCAACGGGTTCCGTCAAGACGCGCCGGCGCGCTCCCGCCGGGAGTTGCCTCCGCACGGCCAGGGCTTGCTGGGCGTTCGTCACGGACCAGATGTGATCGGCGGGGAACAATGGCCGGAGTCTCGCTGTCGTCTGCTCCAGCATGGTGGTTTTGCCCACAATGTTGAGCAACTGCTTTGGCGTGCGGGTGCGGCTGCGCGGCCAGAAGCGCGTGCCGCGTCCCCCGGCGAGGATGATTGCGTGGGTGCTAAGTTCTTGTTTGGCCATGCGACTCTACTCAATCAGGACGCGGGCAATGGCCGCTTCCTCGAAACCCATTCTCCGCAGTTGGCGATGCAGCGCCGCAAGGTCCGGCACGGTGATACGCAAAAGCGCGGTCGCGCTCGCGGGCTGAAGGGAAAGCACCGGCAGGGAAGCGGGAAGAAACCATGCTTCGCCTGTCCGGTAGTCCAGCGCTCTGTCCGCGTCGTAAATCTTGCCGTGGCCCTGCAGAATAACCAGCAACTGGAATCGCTCCGGGTCGCTTTCGATGAGCGTGGTTTTGTGGCAGTCCCAGCGCTCCGTGGCGAAGAACTCGCACGCCGCCAGCAATTGTTTTTTGGCATCGGGCGAATGCAGCGCAAGCGGAGGGATCTTGCCGCCCCGCGTTCCAGCAAAATTTGTCACTTCCAGCGCCTTCTCGATATGCAGATCGCGCGGTCTGCCGGAAGCGTCTACACGGCCAAAATCGTACACCCGGTAGGTCAAATCCGAGTACTCCTGGACTTCACAAAGAACCATGCCGGGCCCGATGGCGTGTTGCGTGCCCGCAGGCAGAAAATAAGTCTCTTCGGGGCGCACCGGGTGGCGCAGGAAGAGGGCTTCGACGTTACCTTTGGCGATGCTCTCCCGAAACACTTCTTTCGTGACGCCGGGCTTCAGCCCAATCAGCAACTCCGCGCCAGGTTGAGCGGAAAGGATGTGCCACATCTCGGTTTTGCCGCGGCCCCCGGCGGCCTGCTCGTGCTTTGCCGCGTAGGCATCATCGGGATGCACTTGGATTGAGAGCATGTCGCACGGGAAGATGAACTTCACGAGCAACGGGAAGCCGCAATAGTGGCCAAGGCAAGTACCACGCCACTCCTCTGGCATGGCTAGCCAACTCTCCCCCAGGGATTTTCCGGCGAAGGGGCCGTTGGCGACGGGCCGGTCCAAGCTGGTGAGCCACGCCTCCCCCAACAGTTCCGTCAAGTTTGTTTTCTCGGGGAAATAAGGAGCCAGCGAGCGCGCACCCCACGGGCGCGGGCTGAAGAACGGTTCGATGCGGGCTGGAACGGGCTCGATCACGGCTCAGGTGGCAGCCTCGGCGCGCGTGAATGTTTTCCGCAACCGGCGAAGGCCCTCTTCAATGCGCTCCAACGAAGTTGCGTAGGAAAGCCGCAGATAGCCCGGAGCGCCAAAGGCCGCGCCGGGGACCAGCGCGACGTGCGCTTGTTCCAGCAACAACTTGGCCAGATCCGTGCAATTCTTCGCAATCGCATCCTTGCCTTCGCCGAGGTGGGCGGAAACATTGGGAAACGCGTAGAAGGCGCCGCCCGGCCATTCGCACGTAACGCCAGGAATGGCGCGCAGCCCCTCCACGATGCGTTTACGCCGAACGGCATATTCCGCGAGCATGACGGGCACGGTTTCCATCGTACCGCGCATGGCTTCCAGCGCCGCGTATTGCGCGATGGAGGTGGGGTTTGACGTGGACTGGCTCTGCACCTTGATGATAGCCTGAATCAGCGGCTCCGGCGCCAGTGTGTAACCGATCCGCCAGCCAGTCATCGCAAATGTCTTGGAAACCGAACCAATCACGATGACGTTGCTTTTCGAGTCTCTGGCACTGGCGATCGAAAACGGCTTGTGCGGCTCGTAGACGAAATGCGAATAGCACTCATCGTCCATCAGCCAGATGTTGTGTTTCGTGCAGAGCGCCAGGATGCGCTCGTATTCTTCGGGAGTGACGACGCCGCCCGTCGGATTGCACGGGGAGTTGATGATGACCATCTTCGTTTTTGGCGTGATGGCCTTCTCGATGTCAGCTGCCTTGGCGCCGAATCCGTTTTCCGCGCGCGTTTGCACAATCACCGGCGTTCCGCCGGCATATTTGATGATGTCCGGGAAGCTGACCCAGTAGGGTGCGGGCAGAATGACCTCGTCGCCGTGCTGGATCAGAACGCTTACGGTATTGAAAATCGCGTGCTTTCCGCCGACGTTGACGACGCATTCTTTTGCCGTGAAGTCGGAGCCAAGCTCGCGCTTGTGCCACGCCACAATCGCTTCGCGCAACGGCATGATTCCGCCGGTGGGCGTGTACTTGGAGCGATTCTCTTCGATGGCCTTGATGGCGGCCTTCTTGATGTGATCGGGCGTGGGGAAGTCGGGTTCCCCCGGGCCAAAATCGGCGATGTCCACGCCCTTGGCCTTGAGTTGTTCCGCGGCATTGATGACCGCGGCGGTGGGCGAGATCTGAATGCGGTTGATGCGGTTGGTAAGCTGCACGAGCACTCCTCGGAGCGAGTTAGCAGACGTAACCCAACAGTTTTCAGGAAAACGGGGAGAAATTCAATCGCGAAGAACGTTGCGGTGGGGGAGCTATTGTGACGCGCGACCCGAGGTCATGGCGCGATCCAAATTGGTTGTTTCGCGGGCGCCTGTTCAGGAGATTTTTGCGCGCAGACGTTGTTCGACTGACGCGGGGACCAATCCTGTGAGCGGGCCACCGAGCTGCGCAAGTTCCCGGACAATCTTGGCGCTCAAGTAGCTGTATGCTTCGCTGGGCAGCATGAAGACGGTTTCCAGGCGCGGCTCCAGCTTGCGGTTCATCAGCGCCATCTGCAGTTCGTACTCGTAGTCGGAAATGGCGCGGATGCCGCGGAGGATCACGCCGGCGCCGCGATGCCGGGCGTAGTCCACCAACAGCCCCTCAAAGACGTCTATCTCCACGCAATCCCACTTCTTCGTGACTTCGCGGAGCATATCCACGCGCTCGGCCACGGAAAACATCGGTTCTTTTTCCAAGTTCTTCAGGACCGCGACTATCAGGCGGTCAAACATCTTTTCGCCGCGTTCGATCAGATCCAAATGACCATTCGTCACGGGGTCAAACGAGCCGGGATAGATAGCGACAGAAGTCTTCATTTAGTGTGCGTCCGCCGCACATTCTATCCTAAACATTCCGCCAAGCGCGAGGGAACTTACAGAATCGCGGACCCTGCGAAGTAAAAGCATTTCCCTTAGGGGGAGAATTATGCCAATCTCATGTGTTTCGCAATGCCAAAGATGCGTTCATTGATAGCAGTGGATGAGTTTTCTGGAGGTCCGCTCCATGCGGAATCTATTTCCCGGTAAGATTGCTGTTTTCCTTCCGCTGTTGTCGCTGGCCTTTGGAGCAATATCGATGCGCTCGCAATCTCCCACTGTCGTGCCCCTGATGCCCACGCCCGCCAAGCTGCAAGCGGGAAGCGGCTTCCTGAGAGTGGACGAGATGTTCGGCCTGGCTTTCACGGGTTACCGGGAACCGCGCCTGGAGCGTGCGGGACGGCGGTTCCTGGAACAACTCCATCGCCAGACGGGCCTCGTGTTTGCGAGTCGAGAAACAGTTGAGCCAGCAAAAGCAACCTTGCTGATCACCACCGATCATGAGAGCAAGGCGGTCCAGGAAGTTGGTGAAGATGAGTCGTACACACTGGAGGTAACCCCGTCTGGCGCGAAGTTGCATGCCGCGAATCCCCTGGGGGTGTTGCGCGGTCTGCAGACGTTTCTACAGTGGGTCACCATCACCCCGGATGGTTTCAGCGCGCCGGTCGTCAGCATTCAGGATCAACCGAGATTTTTGTGGCGTGGCTTAATGATTGATACCGGACGCCACTTCATGCCGCTCGCGGTGCTGGAGCGCAATCTGGACGGCATGGAAGCCGTCAAGCTGAACGTTTTCCATTGGCACCTGTCGGAGAATCAGGGCTTTCGGGTGGAAAGCCAAAAGTATCCAAAACTGCACGAACTGGGTTCTGGCGGGTTTTACTACACGCAGGAGGAAATTCGCGGCTTGATTGCCTATGCCCGTGACCGCGGCATTCGCGTCGTGCCGGAATTCGATATGCCGGGCCACAGCACAGCCTGGTTCGTGGGCCATCCCGAACTTGCCAGCGGCACTGGCCCTTACCAGATCGAGCGCAAATGGGGTGTATTCGATCCGGCGATGGATCCCACGAATGAGAAAACGTACAAGTTTCTGAACGAATTCATCGCGGAAATGGCGAAACTCTTTCCGGACGCATTCTTTCATATCGGCGGCGATGAGGTGAATGGAAAAGAATGGGACGCCAATGCGGGCATTCAGGCTTACAAGAAGGCCCACGGGCTCAAGGACAATAATGCCCTGCAAGCGTATTTCAGCCAGCGCGTGCAGGACCTGGTGGTGAAACACGGGAAGACGCCCATCGGCTGGGATGAAATCCTGGTGCCGGGTGTGCCGAAAAGCATCGTCATTCAATCGTGGCGAGGAGCAGACTCGCTGGCGGCCGCAGCAAAGCAGGGTTATCGCGGGATTCTTTCAAGCGGCTATTACGTGGATTTGGGCTGGAGCGCTGCACGGCACTATGCCGTCGATCCGCTAGGAGGCGCGGCGGCAAACCTGACGCCGGAAGAGCAGAAGCTGGTGCTTGGAGGAGAGGCTTGCATGTGGTCGGAGTACGTGGACCCGGAAAACATCGATTCACGCATCTGGCCGCGCAGTGCGGCGATTGCCGAAAGACTCTGGTCGCCGGCGGATGTGCGAGACCCCGCAGCGATGTACGCCCGGCTGCCCGTGATCAGCCAGGACCTTGAGTTGGTGGGCCTGAACCATCTCACATACCAGCGCCGGATGATCGAGCGTATGGCCGGAAGCGCCTCGACGGAGGAAACCGCGGCCTTGCGGTCGGTTGTCGAAGCACTCGAGCCCGTTAAGGACTACACCCGGGAGGGAATTGGAGTGGAGCCGACCAGCCAGACGCCGTTGAATCGCGTTGCCGATGCCGTGTCTCCTGAAAGCGAAGCATCGCGCTTGTTCTCTAGCAGGGTGGATGAGTACCTGGCCAGCTCCTGCAAGGACGTTGCCAAGGCATCCGAACTACGTGCGCAACTTGTGCAGTGGGCGGGGAACGACGCGCACCTTCGGGCTCTTGCGGAACGATCCTTCCTTGTGAAGGAAGCCAGTCCAGCTTCGTCTGCTCTTTCTCAGGCTGCGGAGGTCGCCCTGGCCGCGCTCGACCGCATCACCTTGGGCGTGCCCCTCTCACCAGAACTCAAAAAGCAGCAGTTCGATGGCCTGAGCGCGCTTGAACTGCAGGCCCACAAGGCGCAGTTGACGATTCCCGCGCTGCCAGCGTTTCAGAAGTTGCTCGAGGCAGCTACCGCTGGAGGCGCGTGCACGATTCCAAGGTAGCCTCGGGCGCGAGCCGCGCGGATTGCACCCGGCTCGCAAGGGCAAAAGGTATCTTGATTCGCACACAGAGATAGCTCGCAATCGCGCCGCTTGAAGTCGCCGTTGGGAGAAGCATCGGCACCATTCACCCCGCAGAATCATCCATTTAGCGAAAAGTTCTTCATATCCGACTGATTTAGTCTTACTCTAACCCACAGCAAAATAATAGTTTGCTCGGGGCTTTGGAGCTGATGGAGGGTTGACAAGAGTGCCCACCCGGGATATAGTGTAAATTGCGACTAGAACAGTCGCATATTTGCTGAGTCGTTCTGGGGGCGCTGGGCAAGCGGAATGTTCAAACTCTCCAAGAAGGCGGACTATGGCTTGATTGCCATGAAGCATTTGGCCAAACACCGCCAGCAGCACGCGTGCAGTGCGAGTGAAATAGCCGAGGAGTATGGGATTTCCGCCACGTTGATGGCCAAGGTGCTGCAGAAACTGGCCCGGCAGAGTTTAGTTACGGCGAAGCACGGTTCGACCGGCGGATATCAATTGGCGAGAGGACCGGAGAAAGTGACTGCTCTGGAAGTGATCACGGCGATTGATGGGCCGGTGCTGATCACCTCCTGCGTGACGACGCATGGGAATTGTGATGCAACGGAGCGCTGCTCCATCAAAGAACCATTGCGCCGAGTGAATGAAAGCATTTTGAGCGTGTTGAGCACGGTGACCATCGCGCAGCTGACCGAGGACACCCCGGAGCCCACGCTTGTGGAACTAAAAGGGATGGACCGCGTGGCCGTAACCGGCTGAGCAAGAGCCTCCCGTCTGGATAGGAGAACACGGAAATGGCCGTCAAGCTGCCGATTTACATGGACAATCACGCCACCACGCCGATGGATCCACGCGTGTTGCAGGCGATGTTGCCCTATTTCACGGAGAAGTTCGGAAACGCCGCGAGCCGCAACCACTCGTTCGGCTGGGCTGGCGAGGAAGCAGTGGAGACCGCGCGGCAGCAGATAGCTTCGCTGATTAACGCGACGCCCAAGGAGATCATCTTCACCAGCGGCGCCACGGAATCCGACAACCTCATGCTGAAAGGCGTCGCGGAAATGTACCGCGAAAAAGGCAATCACATCATTACGCAGGCGATCGAGCATAAGGCCGTGCTTGACACCTGCAAGAACCTGGAGAAGCACGGGTTCGAGGTGACCTACCTGCCGGTGCAGAGGGACGGCCGCGTGGATCCGGAGGATGTGCGCAAGGCTATAAGGCCAAGCACCATTCTCATCAGCATCATGTACGCCAACAATGAAATTGGCGTAATCAACCCGATTGCTGAAATTGGCAAGATTGCCAAGGAGCACGGCATCTTCCTGGCGGTGGATGGCGTGCAAGCCGTTGGCAAGATCCCGGTGGACGTCCAGAAGGACAATATCGACCTGTTGGCGATTAGCGGGCACAAGATTTACGGGCCGAAGGGCGTCGGAGCGTTGTATGTACGCCGGCGTAATCCGCGCGTGCAGCTCGCGGCCATTATCGATGGCGGCGGTCACGAGCGGGGTATGCGCTCGGGCACACTCAACGTGACCGGCATCGTGGGGCTCGGCAAGGCTTGCGAGATTTGTCAGCAGGAAATGCCGGAAGAGACGAAGAGAATGCTCGCGTTGCGCAAGAGGTTGAAGGACGGCCTGGAAGCCAAGCTCGACGAGGTTTTTATCAACGGTTCGATGGAGCAGCGCCTCCCGAACAACCTCAACATGAGCTTCGCCTATGTCGAAGGCGAGTCGCTGCTGATGGGGATCAACGACGTGGCGGTTTCCAGCGGTTCCGCATGCACCTCGGCAACCCTGGAACCGAGTTACGTACTCAAAGCACTAGGCGTGGGCGAGGACCTGGCTCATACGTCGATCCGCTTCGGCCTGGGGCGCTTTAACACCGAGGAAGAAGTCGATTACGTGATCGACAAAATGGTGCAGGTTGTGACCAAGCTGCGCGAGCTATCGCCACTATATGAAATGGCCAAGGAAGGGATCGACATCTCCAAGGTCAAGTGGCAAACCGCGTAATTTCAGGAAAGATAAAAGGGAAGCAAAATGGCAAGCGCAATTGCAAGTGAAGGAACACTCAGGATTCACCGGTCCATCGCCGGAACGTCGGCGCCGTTTCGCGTGACGTATCAGGCCTATCAGGATGGCGACGAACCGGCGCCCGCTGCGGAGCGTGCGTTTTATCACCTTCAGGATGTGCGGCAATTTCTGCATGTTCTGGGACTCACCGCGGAATATATCCGCGAGGCGTTGCGGGAACTCGCCGCAGGACGTTCCGCGTTTCTGACCAACATCGCCCTGACCGAAAAGGCGATCAAGAATGCAGGTTTTGGCTCGCTCGTCACCGTGACGAAGGGCTGAAGTTTGAAGCAAGAATAACCAGAAGGAGCAAGGGGTCCATGGCATACAGCGAAAAAGTAGTCGATCATTACAACAACCCGCGCAACGTCGGCAGCCTGCCCAAGGAAGATCCCAACGTGGGGACCGGCCTGGTGGGTGCGCCGGAGTGCGGCGACGTGATGAAGCTGCAGATGCGCATCAATCCGGAGACGCAGGTCATTGAAGAAGCCAAGTTCAAGACCTTCGGCTGCGGTTCGGCCATCG
>Ga0209517_10007812_pt1 | contig 12676 bp, 11 predicted proteins | sample PeaSoiMetSII2010_FD_187695 | JGI IMG/M metagenome (GOLD analysis project Ga0209517, IMG submission 187695) | Peat soil microbial communities from Weissenstadt, Germany - SII-2010 (SPAdes) (version 2) | ecosystem: Environmental > Terrestrial > Soil > Wetlands > Peat | place: Germany...
CGCCAGGTCGGCGAATTGCCAGTCGACTTCGCGCACGATGGCGGTAAAGTTGGCTCCGCGGGAGGGCACCTGCACGGCAATGGAATCTCCGGGAAAAACGTCCTGGCCGAGAGCAGGAAAGAAATCATTCCACACGTTGTACTCTCCCACCCAGGCCTGCTGGCAGGTGTCGTCCATCAGCGCGAGAGTGGCAATCTCGCATTCGGCCGTGGTGCGCGGCGGCGGCGCCGTGACATGCCGCGCGCCGCTGCGGACACCGGGATCGGGCCCCAGCGCGAGACTGGCGGCGCTGTTTCCGTCCACGACGCGCGCCAGCGACGACGCGCGGCTGCGGTATCTGACCTCGATGCTTTCGTTGGCCGCCGGCACGTAGGCGGGATAGAACTCCAGATAGTAGCTGCTGATAGCGCCCTCCGCTCCGTCCGCCAGCGCGCCCAGCAGACGCGTACGATAAGCCGCAGTCGGCAGAGCGCTGCGAACTTCGGCCTCCACCACCCGCTGCAGTTCCGCGTAATCGATGGAGACGTGCAGGTTGAGCGAATCCACAAGCGCGTAGCTGCAGTATCCGGGAGCCGAGGTCACAATGCCGTCATACAGCACCGTGGAGATGGCCTGCAGAGATCCGGGATTTGTAGGATCGATATCGTGGACTTCGAGCACCACCCGCACGTCAGCAGGAATTGCGGCCCCGCCTCGCCCCCCGCCCGCCGGGTTCACCGAGGAATGGAAGATCTGCTGTTTGCGATAGATCTCCGTTGCATAGAGGTGGGTGGTCAGGGCGTAGCGGTGCCCGGCCGTGGTTGTCATAGGCGTGCCCACAACAGCGCCGTTCACCAGGGCTTGGATGGTGGATTGGCTCCCCGAGGGTGCAACGCGAAATCCGGCAAAGCAATTGGCGAGCAGGGTGTTGCCGGTGTACAGCCCGCCGATGATTCCGTTCGAGGGGGCGCTGAAGCTGACCTCACCGTGGCGCAGCACCAGCCCCCCGCCCAACTCCACCTGCTCCACGAATGTGACGCTGGTCTGGCCGTCCTGCCCGGTGCCTCCCTGGATTACAAGGGCGCCGCCGCTGACCGATACCACCGCTTGGGGATCACTTACCTTCCAGTACCGCGGGTCCGGCGCCGCGGCCGTGAATTCGTCCTCGACAAAATACGGGTTGACGTTGGTGAACGGCGGGTACGAGAGGGTCTGGGTGACCTTGGTAAAAGGCGTGTGCGAAAGAGTGAAACTCAGCGTCAGGCCGTCGCCCAGGAAGTAGTCTTTGACGTGGAGCAGCGGCTCCTGCAGGCCGCTTATGGTGACATCATTCCAACGTGTGTCGGGCGAGTTCAGCTTCAAGGACTCCGGGCAAAACTGGCCGGAGCTTTCGCTGAGCGTGTGCTGCGTGCTGCCGAGCGGCGCGAGCAGGAGCTTGCCGTCCATGACGCGGTAGCTGGCGCGCGCGCACAAGGCGACATCAGCCGCGTGCTGCGACCAGGTCTTCCGCGGATCGCTGGCGAACGACGGCAGCACGTCGACCGGCTGTGCGCCCGAGTAATCCAACGCCCCCGGCAAGACGTCCTCCGCCAGTTGCCGCAGGATGTCCCCGGCGGTTCGCGCTACGAAGGGCGCGCGGGAGGACAGCGTTTTGCGGTCCAGCACCACCTCGTCTCCGGCTGCCACCAGCGTGTAACGGAACGCCGGACCGCACTCGCCCCAGCCCAGGTACTCGTATTGCGCGGCTGCGGTGATGTATCCGGTAAACAGGGATGTGCCGTTGGCACGCGCCAGCACCACGCGCGCACCTTCGACGGGAACAATGAACTGCGGTTGTCCAGCGACCAGGGTAAGCTGCAGTTCGCTGGGTTGGTTGAGGCGACGGCGTATGCGGGGGGAGTTTGAGTATCGATCCAGCTGGAATAATCCACAGGGCCGCGGTTGTCGAAATTGTCGATTGTCAGTTTCATGGAGCCCCCATATATGCCCAAAAACGGTGCAACCGAGCCTACTGGATCTGCCGGATTGCGCTCGCCGGAGACCGGTTACTACGGTTTCTGGAACAGGAACAATTCCGTCCAACCGACGCAGTCATTGCCCGCTATACTGGAAAATGGAACTGTTTATGTAAGCGACTGCTTGCATGTTGGATTGCCAGGCCAGCGATCGCTATCAGTACAGCGCGGCGGCGGCCTGCGGCGTGTAGCTGCGATAACACACCACCGGCTGGCCATCGGTGGAATCGGCAAAGGGCAACGCCACCAGCGCGGCGTGCAGGGAGTAGGCTTTAAGCGGATCCGCGGCCACGGCCGCCTTCTCCTGTGCGGGCACGCAAGCCTGAACCCGCGGATAGTAGAAGCACACCCGGCCACCGCCCTCCTCCGGGATCACCAGCAACAAAGACCACTCCTGGAAAAAGCTGCCGCCCTCACGGTCCACGAACGCGATCACCTTCTGGACGCCGGCACCGGTCGGCGGCACTCCACCCAGCAACGGCTGTGCCAGCGTCATCGACGCCGCACTCTTCCCCGATACCCGGCCGACGTTGAAGGTCACCCGGCGGATGAAGTTCACGTCGCCGCCTACGTCTGCTGGATTGTTAACGAACGCCGCCGCCAGCCCGCTGCCCACATAGCCCGTTTGCCGCTGGTAGTCGGCATCGACTGCGACCACGTCGCCGATGGAGAAGCCGGCAAGGTCGGCGACGGCGAGTTGCAATGCGGTCGCGGTCGATCCCGGTTGCAGAGACACGGCGGCGATGGGTTGGCCGCCAGTAGGCTGCGGCGCGGCGCCACTGCTGGCGGCAAGCACGTTCATGTTCTCGGCGCCCCCCGCGATGGCCATTTGCAGCTTGCCCCATTGCTGGAAGTCGAACTCGACGCGGGCATCGAGCTGGCTGCGAAATTGTCCACTCACCGCTGCGGCTGAGCCGCTGCGGAGCTGCTGCACCTTCGTCGCCGGCGTCCGTACCAAATTCTCGATCCAGCCGCCATCGACCCAGGGTGCGGGCGGAGAGTCGAGGTTGAAGCCGGCATTGGCTGCGGGATCGAAGATGGCCGGGGTCTCTGTTGGCCGTGCCACGGGCGCAAAGTAAGCGCGCAGCCGCCGGGCCAGGGGCACCATGGGAGCGCGGAGAAGTGCTGTCGTGCTCATCAGGACGCCGCCTCTGGGTAGAAGAATATGGTCAGGGAGGCAGCGCGTTCCAGGCGAATGACGGGAACCGAATCAGACGGGCTGCCGACCAGTTGATCTCCCATGACCGTCCACGTCGGCGCCGTTCCCTGGAGCTGCGTCTGCGTCTTCATGCGCAGCTCGGGCAGAGTCCATAGGACGTTCGACCCCAGATTCGCGGGAGGCGTTTGCGTGTAGTCGCACTGGGTGACGGACGGAGGCGAACAGATAGCCAGCAACTCGGAGTCGAGTTGCGCGAGAACGCGCCCCCGGTCCACGCCCTGATTATCCGCCGAACCTCCCGTCCAATAGGAGATGGTGCACTCCAGCCCCAGCAGCGGTGGCTGGCCGTTACGCATGGGTCCCACCGGCTGCGCGGTTCCCCAACCGAGATAGAACGCCTCCGGCAGCGGGCCGGCGGCGGTGATGTATTCGTTCTCCACCACGATCACCGCTGGCCGCGTCACACCGTTCAGGAACACTGTCCGCTGCGGGTTGAGTGTCGCGAGGCGGTCGCGTAGCGCAACGTAAAAGCTGTCTTTGGCAGATTGCATAACACCAGTTGTCAGTTGCCAGTTGTCAGTTGTCAGTGGGCCAGACGCTGGCAACTGACAACTGGCCACTAGTCGGTCAGCGCGACGCGGTAGAGATATGGCGTGTCGGCAAATGAATCCCAGGCGACGCGCTCGATGCGAAACAGCTTTCCCCCGTGCAGTATGCCAAGAGCAGCATCGAAAATCGCGTCCGGAGGATCGAAGTTGCGCGATTCGGCGTACGCGTTCACGGTGGAAGCCGCCAGCATGACCTCCAGTTGGGTTCGCGCCGCGGTCGAGCTCCCAAGGTCGCGGACGACAGCCGGCGCAAGCGACACCTGTTCGACGACGGGCGAAGCCAGGCCCAAATCGGCGTTGTCCTGCTCGATCAGCACCGGCAGGACCAGGATCACTTCACTCGGCCCCAGCGCCCTCAGCAGCGCATCCGCAGCCCGCAAGAAGGCTTCGGCCCGCGAGATGTCATTCGAAAATGCCCCCATGCCTCACCCCATCTTCAGCGCCACGTAGGGCGCCAGGCTGGCGCAGACCGTCGGGTCGAGCAGCGTGTCGGCGAAGTATTCCAGTTGCATGCGCTCCAGGCTGCCGACCCGGACGTTCAACGCCGGAGTCGCCTGCGCATTGCGAACGATCTGGGCGCAAGCGAACTTCACCGCATCCGGTATCGCGGGCAGACCGGCGGTGTACGTGATCTCCACCTCGTTGTAGCCGAACCCCAGAGGATTCGAGGGCAAGGTCAGTTCGCCGGTATCGGCAAAAAAGTCGATCGCAGTAGGGTCGATGGCCGACCAGATCCCTGGCAGTCCGAAGGCGAGCGCCACGTCTAAGGCAAGATCGCCTATCGGTCTCTCCAGGTCGAAGATCGGTCTCTCCTCGCCGCGGCGTGGGACGGCGTAGCGGCCGCGCACCGCCACCAGCGGCAAGGAGGCGGGTGCGATAGCAGCCAGCGGAAGATAGGTCAAGCGCACGGTGTTGCGGTCCGGCCGCAGGCGCACCCGCTCCACGTACTGGACCACGCCCAGGGTCGGGCGCCGGCAGTGGGCCTCGATCAACGACGACGCGGCGGCGATCCATGCCGCCGGCACCGTTTTCTCCAGCCCGTAAGTACCGTATTCGGAAGCGTCGAGATAGATCATTGGTGGTTGTCAGTTGTCAGTTGTCAGTTCGTGGTCGTCGGTCGTCGGGCGCTGCGGGACTGGCCGACGACCAAGAGCCGACGGCCAGCCTGGCAGCAACGGACAACTGCTTTACCGCTGCACGTCCACCAGGTAGTGAGCGGCAGAGGCACCCTTGACGACCGGGGCGCCGAACTTCACCACCACCATCTGCTGCGCCAGCGACCCGGTGGTGCCCAAGCGGAACACACGCGGATTAGCGTCGGTGAGCCAGTGGTACTCGATCAGCGATTCGGTAACGATGTAGGCAGGCAGCACCGCGTTGCCGCTGCCCGGCGTCCCGGTGTAGCTCAGCGCCCATTCGGGGATGAGGGGCAGATCGCCGGCCTGGGTGGAGAGGGTCTTCACCGTCAGTCCGCCGGCCACCTCGGTGGTCGAAAGCACGACGTTAAACTCCTGCTTCATCTCGCGGTCGATCAAGTCGAGCAGCACGGGGTTGGCGTAGATAGCCGTGGGCCTCACCTCGAAAGAGGTGTTGGCCACCATGGCGGCGACCGTCGACTTCAGCCCATCGACGATCGACTGCGCCGTGGTGATGGTGGCGACGTTGCCGCCGGCGGCAATCTGGCCGGCGACGCCGTAATACTGGGGGGTCGCCGGCGCCGAGAGTGACGTATCGTTGCCATTCCACAACGCGACGTCATGGGTGCGCATCAATCCGTCCACCGCGTCGGCCAGATCCTTGGCTTGCAGGAAGGCGAACTGGCTCTGCTGCGCTCCCACTTCCACGTCGAACAGGGTGTAATTGATCTGCGAGACCAGCGCCTTCAGCGGCACGCTGCGCTCCACGCGCGTGGGCGAGCCCACCGTGGCCACGATGTTGCGCGGGTCCACGAAGGCCTGTGCCGCCGTGGGGGCCACGATCGCGGTCTGCTCGAAGAAACGCGAGGGATGCCCGGTCGCCGGCACCTGGCGCACGCGCTGCCCGAAGGCGCCGCGCCGGCGCACGATGTCGCTGATCTCGGTCTGATACATGTTGATCTCCACCGCGCCTGGACCGAGGAAGTCCGCGGCCGCGTGGATGTCCATGAAGGAAGCTGTCATTGGTGTCCTTTCGAAAAATTGAGATTTGTCATGCTGAGCGAGTGCGGGCCGGTTTTGCCCGCACGAGTCGAAGCCCCCCTACCCGGCCGACATTTTTTGAATAGGGGTCCTTCGACTCGCGCGCCAACCCCAGGCGCGCTCGCTCAGGATGACAGTGGAATGTGCTACTCGATGATCCCGGCGCTGGCCATCTGGGCTTTGACCGCGATCCTCTGGTCCACGGTCAGCAAGGCAAGTGCCTTGTCGAGCGTGGCCATATCGATCTTCTCCTGGCCCTCGATGCCGGTTTTGGCCAGCAGCGCGGTCACCAGGGGCGGCAGCGTCTTGCGCGCGGCCGCGTGGCGGGTGGTCTCCGCTTTCAGTTCGGCGTTGTTCCGCTCCAGTTCGGCCACGCGGGCCCCGAGCTGGCGGCGGGATTCAGTTTCGTTTTCGTCCACGGCCGCGACGATGCGGTCGACTTGTGCGTTGAGCGCCTGCTGCTGCGCGTCCAGCCGGCCCACTACTTTCTCCAGTGATTCCGCGGCGGACGCCAGCCGTTCGGCACTGGCGATGATCTGTTGCGTGAGTTCTTCGTTCATTGCTTCTGGCTCCTGGCTACTAGCTTTTGGCATTTGGCTTCTGGCTCTTGGCTCTGGCCTTGAGCTGTTCTGGTACTCGGTACTTGGTACTCGGTACTTGGCTACTCGGCTACTCGGTACTCGGCTACTTGGTACTCGCTTCCAGCTTGATCCAGGTGTCCGGGTACGCGGCCTTCTCGCGGCGCAAAATGGCAGCGCCGGTGAAGGTCACGTCGGTCAGCACCCAGATCGAGGCGCGCACGTCGGCCACGCGCGCGTCGGCGATCTCGTACGACATTCCCAGCCGATGTCCTCCCGGCGACAGCTCGCGCACGAGCTCGGGGAAATCTCGGGCGAAGAGATAGCCGCCGACCTCCAGGCGGCCGTTTACGATCTCCGCCGAGGTGATGATGCCCACCTTGCGGCGGGCGTCGTGGCCGTCGAGCGAGGGCGTGTAGTCGAGGCCCATGCCCAACAGCGACGCCAGCGCACGCTCCGCCGCCGCCCGCGATAGCAGCACGCGATGCCCGCGCGCTCCCGCCGGAGGCCGCGTGCTGGGCGCGTCGACTAATGTCAGCACGCCGCGGAACGATTGCCGGTTGGGATGCCGCGACACCGCCGGCATCTCGATCGCCATGGATTCGAGTTGAATGTTCATTCAGTTTTGCCGCTGATTAAGCGCAAGCAAATCGTCGTTGGTGATCACGAAGCGCCGAGGTATTCTGTCGCCTGCCTATGTCGTTGAATGGCAGCCTCGTTCTTATTTTCTGGGTCAGTATCGTGGCCGGGGTAGCCGTGCAATCCTTGATGCGCTCACGCGTGAACCAGCATCTGCCCCCATCACTTCGCATCCGATTTTGGGAACGGGACTTTAGTCTGCTAAGACTTCACAAGCAGTATTACCCCGACAGCCCGCTGCGATTCTGGTTCTGGTGCCTGATCTTACTCACAGTCGGTTCTTGGATAGCTGGCGCGTATCTGCAAGCAACTGCGCGGCACTGATCACAACGGCGGCAGCCCCCGCAACTGCCGCACTTCGTTGACTGTCATCACGCCGTTGCGCAGCAGGATCTCCTGGATCTGCGCTTGTTCCATCTCATTGGGCGCGTCCACATCGGTGAAGACGAACTCCATGTCGTTCCAGCCGAGCTTCTTATTGATGGCGTCGCGCGTCAGGTGCTCGGCAAACAGGCGGGCCGTGGGCACGATGGCCTGCCGAAACGCCTGGTCGGCCAGCTCCCCGGCGGTGGAGCGGTTCACGTCGCGCTCCAAGCCGAGCATGAAGGGGGGCAGGTCGAAGGCGTCGGCGATCACCCGGATCAGGAATTCCTGCCAGCCCAGGCGGAGGTCCTGGTCGGTGCCGCCGCCGAAGCGCAGCACCTCGGGCTTGTTTTCGACCGCCAGGATAGGCACGCGGCCCGTGCCCTCGATCTCGTCCTGCCACCAGCGAATCAGCCGCTCGTGCTGCGACGGCCCCAGGTCCTGTAGCCACAGCGCGTACTGCACCACCGAGTTCGAGGCCAGGCGCGCGGCATAGCGGTGCGCCCCCAAAAAGGCGTTGATGGACTCGAACGCCACCTCCAGCCGGCCTAGCCCGAAGGGGGTGTGCGTGCGCGGGTTCAGCCGGATGTAGATGAGTTCGTCGTCGCTCAGCACGATCTGGGTGCTGGGAGTGAAGGCGCCCGCCACCTGGACGTAACGCGGAGAGCTGGGATTGCCGTCCCAGTCGGTGCGCATGCGGATGCTCGCCCCATCCACGGGCCAGAGGTTCAGCGGCCGCGAAGGGTCGCCCGACAGCTCCACCTCGATCGCCCCGAACCCGCCCACACTTACGTCTTCCAGCACCTGCTCGGCGAGCGACCGGAACGAGTCGTCCGAGTTGGGCGCATCGAAGTTATCGGTCAGGATGCGGATGCGGTCGGCCGCATCGGGCACTTCGACGGGCGAGCGTGCATTTTTGGGTTGCACCCGCCAGCGCATGCCGGCCACGCGGTCCTTGACGGTGTTGATGGCCTTGCGCGCCACCGGCGTCTCGGCAAAGCGCCGCAGGTTGTACGGCGTTGGCTTGGGCAGCTCATCGGCCCGCGGTCCGTAGTTCTGCAGAATGGACGGCAGCGCCAGCGTGCGCCGCTTCTCGGGCACACCGGTTCCAGCGAGTCGGCGCAAAGCGCCGCGCAATGTCTCACGAATGCTCATGGATTTATGGGAAAACTTCTTCGCCGCGGATAGCCGGCCCCGAGCGACGTCGAGGGGCGGATGAACGCGGATCAAACAATACCTATCACGGAGAGAGACACGGAGGAAATCGTTCGGATTCTCCGTGTCTCTGTGGTGGAGCTTAGACTCTTAGCTCGCGGCGGGCCATTTCCGCCAACTGCGGCAACTCGGCCTGCGCCGCCACCGCGATTTGGCTGCGGGCCAGCGTGTCCAGGGCGAAGGCGATGGGCTCATCTGTCCGGTCGAGGTCGTCTTCGACGATGGCCGTCAGCGACGTCTTGGCCTGCTCCAGCCGCGCGATGCCCTCACGGACCTGCGGATAAGTGAACGCCAGGACCTTAGCGGCGTCCACGTCGCTTGCCAGCGACACCGCCTGGAATAGCTTCACTTCGCCGTTCGGACGGTAGCCGCAATCGATCTTCAGCGGATCGCCCGGATGCGTGTACTTTGCCACCGCGATGCGCTTGCGCATCAGCTTCCACACGCCCGCCCGCTCGAAGGCGTCGCGCATGCGCTGCGCGATCAACTGCCGCCCGGCCGCGGTGCCCTTGCCCGCCGGCCGGCGCGCCCGCTCCAGGTACATCTCCGCCAGCCGACCGAGCTCCTCCGCCGGAGATTCGGTCAGGCACGCCTTGGCGGGCGTGAGCTGCAACAGGTTCGAAAACGATTCCTCGATCCGGTGCAGGAAGTCCTCGCGGCGGCCTTCTTTCAGCCGCGTCCGCAGATCGTCTTCCAGGCCTTCGAGCATCTCGAGATCGGCCGCGGGGTCGAGACACTTCACCCGTTGCCAGTCGCGGGTAAAACGCACTTCCGCGTAGCCGGCGCCATTCGCGCCCGGCTCGACCAGCACCACGCCGATGTTGACGAACTCGTCCTTCACCGCGTCGGGCACATAGCGGAGCAGGAAGAACTCGCACTGCTTGAAAGCAGCCATTAGCTATTAGCTCTTGGCTTTTGGCCAAAACCTGCCACAGAGGCACAGAGACACAGAGAAGAACCGGTCAAACTAACAATCTAACAATTATTGCTTCCGTCCTCCTCTGTGCCTCTGTGTCTCAATGGCCAATCCTAATCATTACTCCAGTTCGGAAACGGCTGCCGCGACGAGTGGCGAAACTCCGTGATCAGCGCTCTTACCAGGGTGCGCCGCCTGGCCAAAGAGTCCACCAGCTTCTCGAGGGCGTCCCAATCGCCATCGTACCACTCCGGCGGAACCGCCGATGCGATGTTCCCGATCGCGCTCGCGTCCAACGCTTCGATGGCCGACAACCACGGCTCGAACGATTTCCAGCCCGTGACCGCGGTATACACCCGGTTGGAGGAGTGCACCCCGCGCAGCGGAGAGTCGCGAAATACCCACTCCCCATCGTTAAAACAGTACCCCTGGTCGATGAACGCCGCGCTATACCCCAACTCATCGGACTTCCGCCAATAGACTGCCTGGCGGCCGTCGGCGTTACAGGTCCACTTGTCCAATGCCAATATGCCGGCAAAATCCTTCAGGTTCCGGATACCCCAGAGGAAGCTTTCCGGCAGGTAGTCCAACACCTGGCCTTTCGCCGGATCGACTACATAGCGGGAACCGAATTGTAGTCCCGGTTCGCACGAAACCTTCTTTCCGCCCAGTTCAATCACCAACTCGGGCGTATGCCCGACGAGCCATTCGCTGACTTCAATCACCTCCGCCGCCGGCATGGGCAATCCGATGGACAGGCCCAGCCGCGTCGCTAGCAAGTCATTGGCCAGAACCCGGATGTGCTGCGGATTGTTCTGGAACTTAACCACGTAAAAGTTGCCGTCCGAGATGCGCATCAGGTGACCCTGCGCGCCCCCACGCATGCGCCGAATATGCTGGACGGCAATTAATGCCATAACAGCAGGTTACCTCGGGTGGCCGGGAACGGTGAACACCTCAAGTATGATTCGGAACTGGAAACGCACGCAAGCACCTGCTTTCATCGAACTTCCGTCGCACCAAAGGGCTCCGGGAATGACGTTCCCTTCCGGGAAGGGCTTCCCGTATCGGCCTGCCTGACCATCTGCGCGATGGCCATGGCCAGCACGCAATCGTCGTGCGCGCCCCCGGTGGCGCCAGATGATGCGTTGGCGTGGCGCACGAACGTCCGGCACTCCTGCAGCAGGCGCCGGCTGAAGAACAACTCCGGATTCTGCGCCAGCAGCACCGCCAGATGTTCGATCATGGAAGGGCGGCTAGACGTGGTGGTCAGCCATCCCAACTCGCCTTTTTGCTGGTACAGGTTCGCGTAGCCTTCTCCATGTTCCAGGTGCGCCAGCACCGCGTGCCCGTGGTTGTTGCGTTCCACGGCGATCAGGGCGTCGCCATACTTATGGCCCAGTTCAGCGACGTGGCGCGCCAGTTCCCGCGGGGTAAAGTGGCCGAGCAGCTCGGCACACTGCATGCCGCTCCACCGTTCGATCACCTGCGCGCAGGCATAGTCGCCGAGCGCTCCGCCTCCCGCCGGATCCACGCCGATGATCCATTTCCACTTGCCGCCAGCGCCGAGGTTTGGCGGGAACCAGATCAGCAGCCGCCCGTTTTCGCGTGTCTCCAGGGGTTCGCCGCAACTCGCCAGACGCTGCTCAATCGCCTGTAAATCGAATAGGCATTCTCCAGAAGCCAGGAAACAACTCTCGGCATCTTCGGCGTACTCCTGCGCGAAGCGGCCGCGGAATTCCGCCTGGATCTCGCGCCGAAACGCTATCTGCGCCGGCTCAAGCCCGTACTTGCTGGTGAGTTCCTCTTCTTCCTCGTTCAGCGGCAGCACGTCCACGGCTTCGCGCCGGTACGACGCCTCCCACCACCAGGGGAAGAAATGCCGGACGTAGCCTTTTTCCTCCGCGTGCTGCCACTGGTCGTAGAAACAGCCGCCGGCGCCCCTGGGCGTGGATTCCAGCACGATTTCGCCGTCCGGTGGCACCGCCGCCAGCAGCGAAGCCAGGGTCTCGGCCGGATCACGCGGCCAGCGGGCCACCTCCGAACAATGCAGGTTGCGGATGGTGAGCCCGCGGCCGGCGTTGGGGTCCGCCGCCGTCTCTACCCGGTACTCGCTGTCCAGGTGGGGGAAGACGATCTGGCGGACGTTGGCGCGCGACGTCTCCAGCGCGCCTTGGCGCAGCCGTTCCGGCAGGTTCTCCAGGAACCGCCGCACGATGCGGAACAACTCCTCGGCTGAGGCCAGGTCCTGTGTCACCTGCACGCTCACCGTCCCCGGCCGAGTGATGGTGTGCAGGAAGAATCGCGCCGCCACCCAGGTGGTTACTCCAACCTGGCGCGCCTTCAGCACGATGTTGCGCCGTCCGCAAAGCCGGGAAAACTCGCGCTGCGCCCGGTTGGGCGCCAGCGGCAAGCGATTCCCCTGCTTGTCGCGGATCTGCAACAGAAGCAAGCCCAGGAAGTCGCGGATGGTGGCACGCGACCGCCCCTCCGGCCGCGCCAGCCAGCCGATCCGCAGACGATCTGCCAAGTCATGGGGTTCCCAGTCCAGCCGCCTCCCCAAGGTGACCAACAGCTCGAGGTCGTCGGTCAAAGCCCGACTACGGCATCACGGGGATGGCCGCCGCGCCGCTCACTGCAGCCTCTCGACCACGACATCGATGCCATACTGCGGCGAACCACAACTGGAGCAGGTCAGCGTGGTGCTGTACGAAATCGCCTGGCTGGCGCCTACGTGCATGTTCCACTGGCCGGTTACCTGCCCCCCCGAATTGACCTTGGTGAGGTCGAGGCTGGAGCTCCCGAAGCTTTCCGCTCCGCTGCCGGTGTTTCCCGACAGGCTGAAGGCCACGGTGCCGCTCGATCCCGCCACCATGGTCCACAGGGCGAGCGTCACGCGATAGGTCCCGGCGCCGGAAGGCGTGTAGAGCGTGGTATTGCCGATCGAGGCCGTCTGCGCGGTGAGCGAGGCGGCGGCCACGCGCAGGGCTGCTGCTTGGGAAACAAGCTGCCCGCTGGAATTCGTGC
>Ga0209517_10007813_pt1 | contig 12676 bp, 11 predicted proteins | sample PeaSoiMetSII2010_FD_187695 | JGI IMG/M metagenome (GOLD analysis project Ga0209517, IMG submission 187695) | Peat soil microbial communities from Weissenstadt, Germany - SII-2010 (SPAdes) (version 2) | ecosystem: Environmental > Terrestrial > Soil > Wetlands > Peat | place: Germany...
GGCCCCGCAAAACGCTTCCTATCGCCACGTCGGAATCCCAAGCCAGGATGGCGCTCCGCAGCACATCCTTGGTGACGCCGTACCATCTTCCCCTCCCATTGTCGACAAAGAAAAAGTCTCCCGCGGCGCCCTCGAGGCGTTGTAGGGCGTCGGTCACCGAGTCTTGGCTGCTCAGGCTAGGGCCGCGGAAGGGTTGCATGGCATCCTCGACAAGCAAAGCTCGCTCTTCGCGGCGTTCCTCCATGGAAGGAAGATCGACGTTGTCCTGTTTCGAAAGCAGATCAAAGAGGGGCAGGTGTTGATAGCGTCTCGAAATCAGGTAGGCAATCGTGTTCGAGATCATTACGGGCAGGATGATTGAGTAATTGCCGCTCACCTCGAGCACCATGAACACGGAGGTCATCGGCGCGCGCAGGAAGCCGGCGAACAAGGTGCCCATCCCTACCAGTGCGTAAGCGCCCACGGAGCCCGTGAGCCAGGGGAAGAAGTGGCGCTCGATGCCGCCCACGCCGGCCCCCAGCATGGCCCCGATAAAAAGCGTGGGAGCAAACATGCCGCCCGGCGTGCCACTGACGAAGGAGAAAGTTGTGGCGATGATTTTGAACACTCCCAGAAGCAGCAGCAAGCGCCAGGTGAATTGGTCGTGCAGGGCCTGGTCGATAGATTGATAACCCGCGCCCATGACCTGGGGGAGCCAAAGCCCAATCACACCGATGGCGAGGCCGGCGAGAGCCGGCTGAAGATAGTGCGTCCAGCGCGGAAGAGCCTTGAGCCGCGGACGCAAGTAGGCGATGAGTTTTACGAAAACCAGCGAGGCAATTCCGCCGATCACTCCCAGCGCCGCGTAAGCCAGCAACTCCGCAGGGTGCACGAGGTGGTATACGGGTATGCCGAACAGGGCCTGGTCGCCCAGGAACCAGCGCGCCACAACCACGCTCGAGACGGCGGAAAGAACGATAGCGCCCAGCACGCCCGCGGTCCACGTCCCGATGACCTCCTCGATCACGAACAGCACGGCCGAGATCGGAGCGTTGAACGCCGCCGCGAGGCCCGCCGCTGCCCCCACGGGAGCGATCAGCCGCACTTTATCTCGTGAAAAACGCATCCGCCGGCCCAGGGCAGATGCAATGCCCGCGCCCATCTGCAGCGAAGGATCTTCGGGCCCCAGGGACTGCCCGCTGCCAATGGCCAGCGCGCAGGTCACAAACTTTCCGATGACAGTCCGGAAGGGAACGAATCCATCGTAAATATAAACAGCGGCCTTGGTTTGATTCACACCGCTGCCGCGAGCGCGCGGGAAGAGTCTCAGCACCAGCACTGCCACAATCAGACCCACGGCAGTGGGAGCCAGAAGGGCTCGCAGAGGCGCAATCACTAAGCCGGAGCCGAAAAGAAGCAGGTGCGTATAATCGATGGTCATGCGGAACAAAACCACCGCCAGCCCTGAGAAAAGGCCGATGATCACCGCCAGGAGCAGGAAAACATGCTGCTCACCCAGCGTCAACTTGCCGCTTCCGAGCTGCAGCCGTCTTCGAATCCGTGCCAAAATCCCGGCCTGTTGAGAAGGCGGACTCCCCTGGGTGGGCGCGGCGGCCGGCGGAGTGGAGAGGCTGCTCACTCGTTCGCTCCTTCCTGGGTGCGCGACAGGAGCAATAGCGCAAGGTCCAGGCCCTGCGGTTCCCCGCAGACGCGTTCGGCGACCTGCTCGATCTGGAAAGCCATGTCCGTCGTCTGCAAAAGTAACTCAGAATCGCGAGCCAGGTTGCGCGAGTTCACTTTCGGCTGTAGAGCCGCGGCCTGCGCGTGCAACTGCTGGAGATCGGACTGCTGCGGACCATTGTCGAATGACACGCCGCGGGTCGCTGCACATTGGCCCAGCCTTTCCATGGCGTGGCTGAACGCTGCGAGCGCGCGCGAGGCACGCTCCTGCCCTCTCAGCCGCGGCGCCAGCGGATCGCTCTGCTGAATCAGGTTGGCAGTCTCCAAGCGCTGCGCGGACTGGCGTGAGAGTGCGCCCAGGCGTTTTGCGCGGGAAAGGTAGCGCCGCGCAGCCTGATAATCGCGCATCTCGAAGCTCGCCTGGCCCGCGCCCTCGAGCGCCGGCAGGTAATTGGGATTGACCCGCAGGGCCTGGCGGAAAAGCGGCGCGGCGTGTTCGTACTCTCCGGTTTCGATCAAGAGCGATCCGACCCTAGTCTCGAGCACCGGATCGTTCGGCAGACCTGCCGTGAGGGCAATCAGTTCGGCCTGCGCCTGAGCTTTCTGCCCAACCTTGATGAGAAACTCCGCCAGGTTCAATCCGGCCATCAGACGATTTTGGGCGGGGTTCTTATCCCACTGACCGTAAAGGGCGTCGTGGTAATACTGAGTAGCCTCCTCGACCGAGCCTGCGCTCGCAGCCAGTTGGGCCAGTTCCAGATTGACGGTGCCGCTGCCGGGTTCTCTTTCCCACAAGCCGAGTAGATAGGCGCGGGCCTGGTGCAGATGCCCGGCCGCGGTCAGCGCGTGCGCCAACTGGAATTCAATCAGCGGGTCGTTATGCGAGTAGACGAGCGCCGCCCGGAAATCCTCTATGGCCGCTTCCGCACGGCCTGCCGCGAGGTCCCGCTCACCCGAGGCGTACCACTGTCGCGCCAGAGAGTGCTCCTTCGCGTGATAGGCCGTCACGGAAAAACTCGTGGCAATAAAGAGGAGAATCAGAGCAGCGAGACTCAAGAGCAGAAGTTCGTTTCGCGACATCGACCAGAGGAGCCTCTCGTCGTCGCCGCAGGCAGGGCATTTCCTTTCCCCCCACGGTATCATTTGCCCGCATTTTTCGCACCTTCGCTCGGCTTCCATTAATTCCCCGTTTCAATCCGGCTCGCGGCTTCAAGAGCAGATCAGTTTGACCTCGAGGCAGCCTTCGGCGTCCCTATGACGAGGTGAACTCGCAGCCTCAACACCACACCTGCCGCCCCTGGGCATACCAAATCCCCTAATTACAGAATATAACAATACGCCGCCGCTGCGTCTCTTGAGTATGCACCCAAGCAGCACTCCAACCCTTCTTTTCGCTGTGTTAAAATACCTGCTTTGAAAATCGACCGGTTAGGTAGCGCGGACCCCCGGTTTTGGGGTCCGCGGCTCGTCGATGTTCCCACGGAAAGCCGCGGACCCCAAAACCGGGGGTCCGCGCTACCAGACGCTTGCAACGACGGTAACTTTTTCGTGGTTTCCGGGTGCCCGTCAGCCAGCGGGCATGAGCGACCGCTTTGAAAGCGTGTAGGGGTAGGGCTTGCCCTACCCCGCTCATCAGGGGACGGCAAGCCGTCCCCCTACACGCATCACTCGTCACTGCCCTTATGCCTCGCAGCTTCGGATTGACAGGTGGGATCGCCTCCGGAAAAAGCACCGTGGCGCGCATGCTCGAGGAGCTGGGCGCCAAAGTGATTGACGCCGACCGTGTGGGTCACGAGTTGCTCCGGAGTTCGAACCCCGTCCACCAGCAAGTCGTGGCGCAGTTTGGGCAGGGGATTCTGAGGGCGGACGGCGAGATCGATCGCAGGCTCCTGGGCTCGATTGTTTTTGCTGACCCGCAAAAACTTCGGGAACTCTCCGCGATCGTGCACCCTAGCCTGATCGCGCGCGTCGATGAACTCGCGGCAGAGTTGGGGGCCCGGAACCCCGGAGCCGTGATCCTTGTCGACGCGGCAGTAATCTATGAAGCCGGCGCCGCGGATCGCTTTCGGAAAATCCTGGTGGCATGGTGCCGGCCTGAACAGCAAATCGCACGGCTGATGGCGAAGACCGGCCTTTCGCGTGAAGACGCCCTCAGGCGAGTCGCATCCCAGATTCCCTCCGACGAGAAGCGCCGCCGCGCCGACTATGTGATTGATTGCTCAGGAAGCCTCGCGGAAACGCGAGCCCAGGCGGAAGCGCTTTACCCGGAGATCAAGCGCCTAGCGCAAACAGAAGATGGAAATTGGAAAATGGAAAATGGGAACTGGAAACGAGTGTCCTGAGTCAGAAGCTCGTTGGAGAAATCAGCCCGCGGAGTGGGCGGCAGCGAGTAGCCCACGGCATAAGCCGTGGGACGCGAGAACACCACCCTCACCCCCGTCCCCTCTCCCGCCCCGCGGGAGAGGGGTGCCGAAGGCGGGGTGAGGGCCGTCCAACCCAGGGCTTACGCCCTGGGCTACTCTATGCCGCCCCTAACGGGGCTCTTAAGGACGGTCGAGCTTGAAAAGGTTTTTGTTGACGATCTTCTGACTCACGGCACTAGCAAATGAATGAAGTCTGCAGACCGCTTCCCCATTTCGATTTTCTATTTTCCATTTTCCGCTTTCGATCCCCGCGCTGCCCATTCCTCGCCTTGCCGTCGCAACTCATCGAGAGCGGCCTGCACTTGCTGAAGACTGGAGACCTGTTCCTCTTCGCCGGCCTGAGGCGCAACCACGATGGGCGGCGCGATAAACACTGCCGCTTGCGAAAAGGGGTGTGGAAATTGCGTTAAGTCCCAGGTGCGGCGAAAGACGTAGGCTCGACGCAAAGCGACATGAAAGCAGAGGATGGCGGCGCCGGTGGCCTTCGAAAGCATCACGGAGCCGCGTTTGGCAACGTAGCGCGGCCCGCGTGGGCCGTCGATGGTAAAAGCCCCGTCGCGTCCGTGCTGCAAGCACTCGATCATTTCCGTCAGGGCCTGCGATGCTCCGCGGGTGCTGGAGCCACGCGCCGCTCCGTAGCCGTGCATGCGGATAATCCTGGCGATGTACTCGCCGTCGAAATTCCGGCTGGTCATCACCACGATTCCGCGTTTTCTCCAGAACCAGCAGGCGGAGAAGATTTCGCGATGCCAGAAGGTGTAAATAAGCCCTTTGCCCAGCTTCGTGGCGGCTTCCCAGTTTTCCCAGCCGTACACTTCCCAGCGCAGGCTGCGCCCGACGAGCAGTACGGCGAGATAGCCAACCCAACTGGCCAGGAGGATTTGAACACGCTGCCACAAACCAAAGTTCCGCGGGTTCTTGCGCAGGCGAGCTTTTCGCTCGAGCGGGGGAGCGACCTCGTTCTTAACAGTGTTCGAAGGGGTTTCGATCTGTGGATCAGACATGGCGGCGAAGAGCGCTCTTGTGGGCAGTTGGACTAAGAGCGAATCTGTTGACTGCCCGCGGAAGGGAGGCGACTTCAGAGGCTGCAGAAAGACCCGTGAAAACTGTCATTCTGAGCGAAGCGAAGAATCTGCAATATTTTTGTGAAAACGAGCAAATGCAGATCCTTCGCTCCGCTCAGGATGACAACCTGGCGGACTTTTTCCACAACCTGTAGAGTCCCGCCCTTCCCGTCGTGACGAACAGGATACCTCAGTAATGCAATTCGGCACCAGTTGGGTTGAATTTGCAACACCAAGGTATCAATGAGGAAGGGCATTGCGGCCGTTCGGCGGAGTCGCGTCAGCCGGCGTCTACTGCCCGCCGCCGCTTTGCGGTGCTTCCGCCGTCTCTTGATTGAGGATTTGGGCAACGGAGGGCTCCGAGCCGAATTCCTTCCGAATTTGATCGTAAAGCTGCCGCGCTCGCGCCGGCTGGGAGCTCTTGAAGGAATCCGCCAACGCCAACAGAGCACTCGCCCTAGGCACGGTCAAAGTGGGGTGGTCGGCGAGGTTCTGATAGATTCGATCAGCTTCCTGCGTCTTGCCGGTCTTGAGGAACTCCTCTGCCAGAGCCAACTGAGCCAGTGAAGCAATTTCACGGTCTCGATCCCGGCTAGCCTCTTGCAGGGTATTAATGGCCGCGGCGGAGTTCCCCAGCGACGATTCGCAGAGTCCCGCGTGGTAAAGCGCTATGCCCACGGCTTTCGGCCGGGGGAACAGGCGGTACTTGGCCACAATGGCGTTGAATTTCTGCAGCGCCGCCTTGGACCGGTCGGCGGCAGTCGGGTAGCTTTCCGTACCGGCGGGCATGCTGCCCGGCGTGAAAGTCCCCACATAGGCCTGGAAAGTCTTCAGAGCGGAAGCAAGATCGAGATTGGCGCTGGACTCCTGCTCGCCGAGGTAGTACCTCAGACCAACCGCCGAGCCCACCACAACCACCGCCAGAATCGCAACGCTCACGATTTCCTTCAGATGCGCCGCCACATACTGCTCGAGTTGGTCCAGCGATTCCTTGAATTCGTCCTGCTTAAGTTCGTGACGGGTCAAACGGTCCATAAGAGAGTCTCCTCGATCAAGCGAAATCAACCCATCTTAACAACCTCATGGGGAGGCGTCAATGCTTCGCGCGGCGGGGTGGCGTCCTAAATGGGTGTTGCCTTGTGTCTCGAGCTCGAAGCTGGTCTTCGCATGCATCTCACAGCCCCGAAGGGGCGGGCTAACAAAGCCCAGGCCAACGGCCTGGGAAAGAAAGCGGTCTTCCGGGTCGAGCCCTGAAGGGGCGACCTACGGAATCCGCAGTAGTCACGCCCCTTTAGGGCTTGAGGCCGGCAAGGAAATACCCTCTTGCCACTTTCACCCAGGCCGTTGGCCTGGGCTTTGCTAGGCCGCCCCTACGGGGCTGAGAGATCGTCGGCAATGACCAACCCACGTTTAGGACAATATCGACCGCACTCCAGGATTGGAAGGCGAGAGGGTTTCGTTTATAATGGCCAAACGGTCGTTTACAGTCGCTGCCAGTGGCCGCCGGATGAACAGGGGTGGCGTGAATCCCGGGCTTTCAGGCTGGGCTGCCGGGCGTCTCAAAGCGCCGAAATCGAAACGGATGGTGAAGCGTGGCTGAACTTCCGACACTCGCCGGTACGGAAAGAGGCTTTGTCTACAGCATCATGGATATCATGAGTTTTCTTCCGCATCGGTATCCGTTCCTGCTGGTTGACCGCATTTTGGAAATCGAGGGGGACAAGCGCATTGTAGGGCTCAAGAACGTGACCATGAACGAGCCCTTTTTTCAAGGACACTTCCCCGGCGCGCCGGTCATGCCTGGGGTATTGATCATCGAGTGTATGGCACAGGTGGCAGGCGTGATGATCTACCGCGACATGCCGGACAAGGACAAAAAGTTAATCTATTTTACTGGCATCGAGAACGCGAAGTTCCGCCGCCCCGTGCTGCCGGGCGACCAACTCCGGGTGGAAATGCAGTTGCTTAACCGGCGCAACAACTTTGGCAAAATGCACGGTCAAGCGACCGTAGAAGGGAAGTTGGCGGCGGAAGCGACGGTGGCATTTGCTATCTCGGACCGCCCCGGTCAGTCCGGCCCGGCAAGTCAAGGTCTGCTCGGTCAATTACGTCAATGAAAGCCCATCCCACAGCAATCATCCATCCCAACGTCAAGCTGGCCTCGAGCGTCACGGTGGGCCCGTATTCCCTGGTCGGCGAAGGCGTCGAACTGGGAGAAGACTGCGAGGTCATGTCGCATTGTGTGCTGGAAGGCAACGCACGCTTGGGCAAGGGCAACCGTATTTTCCCCTGGGCCTGCGTTGGACTCGCTCCGCAGGACTTGAAATACCACGGCGAGCCAACTCGGGTGGAGATCGGCGACGGCAACACGCTTCGCGAATTCATCACCATTCACCGCGCCACAGAGGCGGGAGACGGGGTGACGCGAATCGGCAGCCATAACCTCCTGATGGCCTACGTCCACATCGCGCACAATTGCCACCTGGGAAGCCACATCATTATGGCCAACGGGGCTTCGCTGGCCGGCCATGTCGAAATTCAGGATTACGCCACGGTAGGCGCATTTTGCGGCATTCACCAATTCTGCCGCATCGGCGCTTACAGTTTCCTGGGAAGTTACAGTGTTGTGAACCAGGACATCCTACCTTACTCGAAAACTTCCGCCCCCCGCCCGCTGAACGTTCTTGGCGCCAACCGCTTGGGGCTCGAGCGGCGCGGTCTCGGCGCCGATGACCTGAAGGAACTGGAGCGAGCCTTCCGCCTGCTGTCGAGATCCAAGCTCAATACTACGCAGGCGCTCGAGGCGATCGACGCCGCCGGTTTCAAGTCCGACCATGTCCGCGCCTTGGTGGAATTCATCCGGACCTCTGAGCGCGGTGTGGCCAAGTAATCGAAATTCGAAATGCGAAAATCGAAATTCGAATTGGATGATCGTAACCCGCGCATGGGAAGGCGTGAACGGACCAAGAATGTGTCATCCTGAGCGCAGACGTCATGCTCTTTCGGCTCACTACTTTGCATGAAGACCGTGTCATTCTGAGCGAAGCGAAGAATCTCGCTCTGCTTCGGATCGGGCCGAGGAGCAAAGACCAGGGCGAGATTCTTAGCTTCGCTCAGAATGACAGCGCATTTTCATGGCAGCGAAGGATCTCTGTTGTTGTTCGCAAGTCGTTCAACCACAGGAAACTGCGGGGATCCTTCGCTTCGCTCAGGATGACAGTCAGTTGATTTGTTCGCAGCTTCTGGCTCGTAGGAACGTCGTCAGCACTCTTCGATCTTCCAGTTTCGAGTTTCGCATATGAACGATCGTTATGCCATTATTGCGGGGAACGGCCACTTCCCGTTCCTGGTGCTGGAAGCGGCGAGAGACCAGGGCATTGACCCGCTGGTGGTGGGAATCAAGGAAGAAGCCTCGCCGGAACTTGCCTCTATGGCGAGCGCCATTCACTGGCTGAGCCTGGGTGAAGTCTCAAAGCTTCTGGATTTGCTGGTCGCCGAGCGCATCGGCAAATTGGTCCTGGCCGGACAGGTGAAGCACGCGCAACTTTTCAGTTCCATCAAGCCGGACGGTCTGGTGAGCCGCGTCCTCAAAAGTCTGCCGCGCAAGAATACGAACTCCCTGATCGGAATATTCGTGCGCATGGTCGAAAGCCGGGGTATCCAGGTGGTGGATTCGACGCTATTTCTAAAGCCTCTGCTTCCAGAAGCCGGTCCGCTCACTCGCCGCGCGCCGGATACGGAAGAAGAATCCGACATCGAGTATGGCCGCGAGATTGCCAAGAAGATTGCCGGCCTCGATATCGGCCAGACGATCGTAGTGTCCGGCCGGGCTTGCGTGGCCGTCGAGGCCATGGAAGGGACCGACGCGGTGATCGAACGGGCGGCCGGCCTGAGTAACGGACGGGCGCTGGTTGTCGTCAAAGTAAGTAAGCCCTGCCAGGACATGCGCTTTGATGTCCCCGTGGTGGGGCGGGAGACGATCCAGGTGATGAGCCGATCAAATGCCCGCGTGCTGGCCGTAGACGCAGGTAAGACCCTGCTGTTTGAGCGCTCGGCCCTCATCAAAGAAGCCGACGAGGCAGGCATCGCCATCGTCGGGATGAGAGAATGAGAAAGCGGAAAAAGGAAAATAGAAACTGGAAAATGGAAAATGGGAAGCCTGTCCTGAAGCCCCGTCAGGGGCGGCATAGAGTAGCCCAGGGCGTCAGCCCTGGGTTGAATGGCCCTCACCCCGCCTTCGGCACCCCTCTCCCGCCGGGCGGGAGAGGGGACGGGGGTGAGGGTGCGGTGTGCGCGATCCGTCGGCTGACGGACCGCACTCTGCCGCCCGCTTTGCGGGCTGTAATCTTCAACGAACTTCTGACTCAGGACACTGATTTCCATTTTCCATTTTCCAGTTTCCAAGGGGATCGAGGTGAGTGATAGAGTTGCCGTTGCTGTGATCGGAGTAGGTGAGCACGGCAAGAAGCATGCCCGCGCCTTGAGGCAACTCCCGGGAGCGGACCTCGTGGGGGTCTACGACCTCCGGCCGGAAAAAGCCCGGGAAATGGCGGCGGAACTGGGAGTTCGGGCCTTCGCGAGTCTGGACGAGGTCTGGAAAGCGGCCCGCGCTGTGAGCGTGGTTATTCCTACCACCAGCCACGCCGAAGTGGCGCGCGAGGCTTTCGCCCACGATGTGGATGTTCTGCTCGAGAAGCCGATTACTCGGACCGTGGAGGAAGCGGAGGAGGTGACGGCGCTGGCCAAAAGCCGTGGCCGCATCTTGCAAGTTGGGCACCTCGAGAGGTTCAATCCGGGGGTAGTAGCCGCCAAAGCCATCACCCGGCGGCCGCTGTTTTTTGAGATTCATCGCCTGTGCGCGTTCAGCCCGCGCAGCCTTGATGTAGACGTGGTTTTCGACCTGATGATTCACGACCTCGATCTGCTCCTGTGGATGCTCGATTCCGAACCCTGCGAAGTTCGGGCCGTGGGGCTGCCGGTGCTTTCCGACAAAGTGGATATTGCCAATGCGCGCGTAGAATTTGAATGCGGCACGGTGGCGAACATCACCGCCAGCCGAGCCAGCACGGAACCGATACGAAAGTTCCGTTATTTCCAACCCTACGATTATGTTTCCATTGATTTTACGCGGCGCGATGCAACGCTTTTGCGGGTGGATAACAGCAGCCCCACTCCCCGCATCAGTTTTCAAAAGCTCGAAACCAAGCCTGCGGACCCGCTGCAGGCGGAGCTCGAAGCTTTTCTCGAGTCGGTCCGGACCCGCTCCGCACCGCTGGTCGGGGGCCTGGAGGGCCGGCGAGCCCTTGCTTTAGCCGAACGCGTCATGAATTGCATCGAAGAACATGCGGACAAGGTGAATGTGCGCCTGACGCGGCCGGTAGGCCAAAGCGGGGAGATGTAGGCAGACCAAACTGTCCGTGGTCCGTTGTCAGTTGTCCGTAGTTTGACTCGTTGACTGAAGACCGCTGCGATATTGAACGTCACGAGGCCTTGAGAGCTATCAGATTGCGGAGCAGAATTGATATCAGAGTTTCGATTTTCTAGTTTCTGATTTCCAGTTTCTATTTTGTTTTATGGCAGTTGTTGAAACCAACGTTGAAAAGACCAGCGCCGAGTCCGTGCCGGCCGCGAGTCCCCCTGCGCCCGAGCCGGAGTTCCACGTAACGTTCGTGGATACCGCTCTCCCCCCGGTCTCGCTTTTCCGCCAGATTCGGGACAGGCTGCGCGAACCAAAGCCCTCGGTTCCGAAGGTATACCCACCCAGCCAGGGTTCTCCCGTACCCGGCGCTGAATTCCACGCCACCTTCGTAGACACCACGCTTGCACCAATTTCACTTTTCCGACAAATTCGCCAGAGGCTTCGCGAGCCGAAAGTTCAGCTGCAGAGCGAGTATTACAAGCGTGGCGCAGATGCCGACTCGGCCGCGAATTCCGTCGTATCCGGGGGTGAGTTCCACGCCACGTTCGTGGAACGCACGCTTCCGCCCGTTTCTCTGTTCCGCCAGATTGCAGAGGGGCTCCACGAACCGAAGACTCCCGGCCCAATCAGGCCGGGGCACGTCACCTTGCCACCGACGGAAGTTCCAGATTTCGTTCCGGAAGATCCCAATCAGCTCAATCTTTTTGCGAGTCCCAAGACCGCCTACCCGCTTGAGCCAAGGCCTGTGGGTATGCCGGAAGGCTGGCAGGACTATCACGTGGTGATGGTCGTCGATCCGGAGGTCGTAAAATGGCGGCGCCGGACGATGTACCTGTCCTCGCTGATCTTACACGGATTGCTGGTGCTGCTTCTCGTCTTCTCGCCTGACTTGCTGCGGCGCGGACGGATGCTGGTTGGACTGCCCGTAGAAGTGGCGCCCAAGAAGGACTATTCGTTTCTCGTGCTCCCTCCAGACGTCCTGCGCAAATTGACTGAGCCGCCTCCGGAGAATTCACCGCTTTCAGATCGGGACCGCAGGGCCCAAGGCCGTTCGCCTGTCATTAACCCCAGGGGCCTTCCGATGCCCTACTCCCGCGGCAACACGCCATTGCCGGAAATTGCCGGCGGTAAACCTGCCGCCCCTCCTCCCACCCCGCCGCCCGCGGCGGGCGGTAATCCCGCGCCTGCTGCCCCCGGTCCGCCGGCCAATCAGCCGCCCAACCCGGAGTCCCAACCCCAAGTCGCCAAGAACGACGGGTTGCGCCTGGAAGACGCTAAGCCTCCCTCTGGAGGCGGCGGCCAAGGCTTGAGCCTTCCGAACCTTACTCCAGGCCAAGCCATCCAGCAGTCACTGCAATCCGCGGCGCGCGGGCGTTCGGTTGGTGGTGGAACAGGCAGCAGTTCAGGGTATGGCCAAGGCAATGGGCAGTTTCAGAACCTCGAGCCGAACTTTTCCACGGAAGGGCCGCTCATCCTTTCCGATACACGCGGCGTAGATTTCGGCCCGTATTTGGCGCGGGTGGTTTACGCCGTGCGACGGAATTGGTATTCGGTGATGCCCGAAACAGCGCGCTTGGGCGAGAAAGGACGAGTGGGCATTGTCTTCGAGATCCTCAAGGACGGCTCCGTGCCGCAATTGCGACTGGTAGCCTCCTCCGGCTCCGACCCGCTCGACCGAGCAGCCCTCACCGGCATCCGCGCCTCCGTTCCCTTCCCACCCCTGCCGGAAGAGTTCACCGGCAACCATCTGGTTCTGCAGTTTATTTTCCTTTATAACGTTCCGCCCGGCCAGTAAGTGCGGCCGAGAAGCCAAGCAAGAGTGCGCCTTGCGGTTAGCGGCTCTGCCGCCCCGCCTTGCGGAAAGGCTTCGCCTTTCCGAGAAGAGGGTTAGATTTCCCACTGAGGTTGAGGCTGCGCCTCAACCGGCGAGGCGCAGCCTCGCCAAAAACCTAGCGATGGGACCGGCCAAGGCCCGGAAAGGCGTAGAAGCTGTGAAATTTTCGCATTTTGTACTTGACTAGTGTTATAGCTAGTGTTACCCTTTCCCCATGGGATACCTTTCCAAAGTGCAAGTGATCGAGCGGGCGAGGGGCAGCCGCCAGTTTTACCTG
>Ga0209517_10007817_pt1 | contig 12672 bp, 16 predicted proteins | sample PeaSoiMetSII2010_FD_187695 | JGI IMG/M metagenome (GOLD analysis project Ga0209517, IMG submission 187695) | Peat soil microbial communities from Weissenstadt, Germany - SII-2010 (SPAdes) (version 2) | ecosystem: Environmental > Terrestrial > Soil > Wetlands > Peat | place: Germany...
TGGCCCACCGCTTACCGCTTCCGCCAGGGCCACCGCATGCGCATCATCGTAGCCAGCGGCGCGCATCCGCGCTATGCTCGAAACCTCGGTTCCAGTGAGCCTCTGGCCGACGCTGTGACTTTTCACGTCGCACATCAACAAATCTTTCACGATCCCCATCATCCTTCGCGAATCCTGCTACCGATCGGGGTCACCGATGTCGATGGCGCGTAGGCGCACTCACGCATACTACTAGCTTCTGTGCTCATGCCAGAAGTTGTCATTTACAACGTGATCACGGGGCAAGGCGCGTTCCAAATGATTTCGTAGGCATGGGATTGCAGATGACCCATGGATTCCTCCAGGTGCCCGCGCCCGGTGACGATCAAATCCGCGTCCTCTATCTCCTCCGCAACTTGCCGGACCACTTCCCCCGGATTGCCCTCCATCAAATGAACAGGAGCCTTCACGCCTTTCGCGGCGATCTGATCGTGGAGTGCGTCAGCCATCTCCCGGGTGCGCTTGTGCGCTGCTTCATCGCCAGGGATGCCGTGCGCAGGTAGGGCTCTGATCACACTCAGTTGCCCATGAAAGAATTCTGCAAGCTCTGAGGCGCGGATCAACAGTTCCACTGGCAGCTCACGATTATCAATCGCTAAGACGATATGACGATACGGGTGGAACGGCTCAAGCTCGCGCGGATGCGGGCTGGTCCACACTGGACAGGAAGCATCGTGCAATACCTTGGCGGTGACCGAGCCGATGAGAAAACGCCGCCTCCGGCCTAGTCCGTGAGTCGGCATCATGATGAGGTCAGCCTTGATTTCAGCCGCGTAATCCACGATTGACTCGGCAACTCCGGCCGACTTGACGCAGATCCCACTTTCCACCGGGCCGAAATACTGCTTCTGAAGGCATTCCAGCCTCCGTAGGCGATCGGTTTCGAGCAATTTCCGGTCGCGATCCAGGCTCACAAGGGCCGCCTCGCTGAGCGGACCAAAGTAGTTTTCCGATACGCCGTGAAAATCCGCCAACGAGGGTACAACGCTCAAGAGCCAGACCTTGGCCTTAAACGCGCTCGCTAAGCCCACGACATGGCTTATGATCGCCTCGCTCGATTTGGAGAAGTCCGTAGGGAAGAGGATGTTGCGAGGAAGCTGGGATGGCGCCATATAAATGACCGTTTATGGCCATTTGACACGCACGCGAACGGCCAAATCGCAACTCGGCGTAGGGCTTATCCTTCGTTCGAAACGAGAAAGAGCTCTTCCGCCCTCTGGTTCAAATCACGCAACGATGTGCGCGAGATTGCGGGAGGGGCGCTCGTGAGAGCCACCCCTTCCGTTTGGCTTTGATCGGCTACTTACCAGCGGTTGGTTCGGCGTTTGCCACCGCTATTGCCCCGGAATGCGCCGCCGCCACCGAAGCCGCGAGGATGGCGCAAATCTCGACTTGCGCCCCCGTTTCGGTATCGATCCTACCCCCAGGCATGTGACCTGCGATAGGCTTAGGGAATGGATTGCGCTGAATGCTACCGCCTGGAACGGTTCGTCCTCGAATCATTAGTGTTTGCGGATAAGGCCGAGACAACCTTAAGGTGTTATCTCATCACGCATGAGTGGTCTGCCAGCGTGTCGGACGTAGATGAATATCACGCTCTGAGGGCAGAACAGCAGAGGACGACGGACGAACGGCATCAAGCCTACATGAATTTTGTTAATCACAAGAAAGCTCACCAGCTCCAGCCATAAGTCACGTATATGCCACGCGCCTTCGGCATGGGGCTTCGCGGTGCAACCGACGCAACTCCTATCGCATCCAACTGATTAGTAAGATCTATGGCCCGAGAGGGCTCACCCTGAAAGTCCCAAGTCCCCGAATTGGTCCTAAGTAGCGAAAGCTAAAGCTTCTGTCTCGGTAAGTTCAAGAAAACACAAACCAAAGCTCAGGGAAGGATCACGGGAGTATAACGTTCAAAGGTCGGCAGTTAGCGGAGGGAAGATGGAATTTCACGAGCACAACTTAGCAGAAGCTGATTCGTTCAACATCGTCTTGGACGAGGCGGCAGTGTCCCAGGAATTTCTAGACGCTGATTTGGAAGGCGGCGACGAAGTCGGCTCCCCTTCTGAGGAGTCCGCTTATACTGACGACCCGGTACGGGTCTACCTCAGGGAAATGGGATCTGTGCGCCTGCTCACTCGGCAGGGCGAGGTCGACTTGGCCCGGCGCATGGAGCGGGGGAAGCTACGGGTGCGAAAGGTGCTTTCGCGCTCTCCGATAGTGCAGCAGATGGTTGTGGCCATCTCCGAGGACCTGCGTCAGGGCAAGGTCGACCTAGAGGATCTGATCGAAATCAGCACCAAGGATGAGGCGGGCGGCGGGCGGAAGCGCGCGGAAGCCCTGCAGCAGTTCACCAAGGTGGCGAAACTGAATCGTGAATTGCAGGCAATGGAGAGCAGGCTCGCTTCGGCGCCACGCGGCCACGTGCATGTGCGTGCGGAGTTGTCTCGCAAGCTAGTCCGGCTAAGGATCAGGTTCTCGCAGGCCATTCGCGAACTACCGTTCTCCCCAGCACAGTGGATGACCTTCGGGAATGCCTTCAGGCGCGCCGCCGCCGGCTCAAGGAGCCCCCAGATGCGCCGCTGGCTACAAGCAATGCAGCAAGGCGAGATGGAAGCCGAGAAGGCCAAGCAGGCGCTGGTAGAGGCTAACCTCAGGCTTGTCGTTTCGGTGGCCAAGAAATACGTGAACCGGGGGATGCATCTTCTGGATTTGATCCAGGAAGGCAATATCGGCCTGATGCGCGCCGCCGACAAGTTCAACTACCATCTCGGCTATAAGTTCTCAACTTACGCCACCTGGTGGATTCGGCAATCGATCAATCGCGCCATCGATGACCAGTCGCGCACGATTCGGATCCCCGTCCACATGAACGAGAGCCTGACCAGGTTCGTACGGGCCTCGCGTGAGTTGGAGAAGGAGCTGGGCCGTACGCCGTCCAACGAGGAGATTGGCCGCCGGATGGACACCACCGGGCAGAAGGTCCAGGAGCTGAGGTCTATCACCCGGGATACGGTGTCGCTCGACATTCCAGTGGGTAGAGATGGCGAGTCCGCTCTGGGGGATTTGATCGAGGATCGACGCGCCCGCCCTTTGGCGGATACGATGTTCGAGAGTAACATTCGCGAGGAAACCGAGGGGGTCCTAAAGACCCTGGCGCCAAACGAGGAAAAGATCATCCGCATGCGGTTCGGGATCGGCTACGACCGCGAGCACACGCTCGGAGAGATTGCTCAGAAGTTTAACCTAAGCCGTGAGCGGATCCGGCAGATGGAAGCGCAAGCGCTTCGACGCTTGCGCAACCCGGAAAGTGCGCACCGGCTGCTACCGCTCATGAGCATTCAGTAGTACACGAGATCCAGGCTATGCGACTTAAGACAATAGCCGAGCATCAGTCCGGCTCGCGGCTGGGCTGCGCGTCCTTCCAAAGTGGCGCCAAAGCCAAACCGGCACCGGCGACGAGGAGGCTTCGAAGCCGTCGCGCCACAGCAAGAGCGAAGCCAGCGGATGCCGGCAAACCCACCGTTTTGAAGATGAACGCATAAGTTCCCTCTGCTGCGCCCACCTGGCCGGGAATGAAGAAGAAGGCCAAGCCTATGAACTTGGTGGCGGCTTCGATCAAGAAGGGATGAAGGATCGAAAAAGGCTTCCCCGTGGTTCTTAGGAGTACGAACAGCTCCAGAACGAGAAGCGCTTGTGCGGCGAACTCGACTGCCACAATAAGCAGGAAGCGCAGCGGGCGATCACGAAGTACGACGAACAATAGGTCCTCTGTGTCGCGAACGTCATTCTCCTTGAGGTGCACATGCTTCCCAATCAATGGCAGCCTGCTGGCGCCTTTGATTATGGCCCCGATCAAGTAGATTCGAAAAATGATCGCGCAGAGGGCCGCGAGGAGGAATGCACCCATGATGCATATGAGTACCTTTGCCGCGACCGACGCGGGCCTCGAAAGCTCGAAGTTCCTGAGCAAGTACGTCAGGCCAGCAATGGCGAGCGTGGCCGACGTAAGAAGATAGATCAGATATTCTGAAACCGTCGCTGCTACGGCGTGTTTGATGTTCAAGCCTTGTCTCCGCAGAAGCCACACTTTAGATGGCTCAGCCAGAAAAGGACCCGTAGACGTTAAGAACTGAATTGCTTCCCCGGAAAGTCTGATCCTCACGATTTCCCAATATGAGGAGCGCCCACTCGCCGCGACGCATTTCCAGTACGCAATCGCCCGAATCAGTTGGTGGCCGGCGTAGATCGCAGCGATCAAACCGAAGTACCAACCGACCCCCAGGAGCAGGGACGTGATTTGCGCGGCGCCCAGCCGGACAAGAAGATAAACGAACAAGCCACAGCCGAGACCGAGCACGACTACGCGGTAACGGCGTTTGGGACTCGTCCGAGTCATGAGTAGGCGACTATGGCGCAAGCATCAGTAGCTTCCCCGAGGCACCGGCTGCTAAGTTGATGCAGGAACGTTTCGGCCGGAGGTGGCGGACGTGAGCAGATCCCGGATTCCTTTCACGCCTGGAACCGTGAGAATGTCGTCAACCAGATGACGGTGTTTATCCGGCGATACTGTCCCGCGGAGGGCCACGACTCCGATGACAACTTCTGTCTCAATATCGCTCGCGCGTTCAGTAATATGTCCCAGGTGGCTGCGAACGCGCTCCGCAACGACGTCGTCGTCAATGGTTTCTTCGCAGCGCTCAAAGGCGGCGTCGGCTTTGGCGACTACGCCCTTCGCCCGGTTGAGCAGGTCGTCAGCCTTTATTGCCACTTCGTGGCCGGCCTGTCGCGCGACGCCGCCTGCTTTCTGTTGAAGCTCTGCGCGACGGGCTTTACCGCGATGGGGATCGCAGAAGTACATTACGGTCGCGCCGACCGCGGCTCCCGCGACCATCGATATGCCGGCGATCCAGCGGTCACGAGCAATGGCCTCCTTCCCACAGTTACCTTCCGCTTCGCATCGTTTTTCTTGGGTATTCATAGCGTCCTCTCTCTGATGTCAATTCCGTATGGGCCAATATAGCCGCACCTCGGCCTCCACCACTCGCACCTGCCAACCCCGCCTAGCCGCCTTCAGTGCTGCCTGTGGGAGGCGCCCGTAAATTCTGTCAGCCGGCGGCGCGCGACGTTGAAGGCTGCGTGAACCGCCATAGCGGCGTCTTTACCCTGAGAACTCACATGCAGGTGCTCCGTGTCTTGCTTGGCTTCCGCGCCTCGCAACTCAGCCGGCGTCGCTGCATCTTTGGTGGGAACGCCAAGATCGATCCGGACCTTGGAAACGCTGCCACGACGTTCGTCTTTTGGAGCCTCCACCTCTACCCGGCAGCTCACCAGCCTGTTGTAGAACTTCTCGAACTCTGCCAATTCCCGCCGGATCCGGAATTCGACAGTTTCTATAGGCTGAGTGTTTTGAAATTCGATTTGCAACGGAAATATCATGTCCTTCTCCTCTGACTACGACGACCGCGCTGCCAAATCCCGCTCGTGCCGGTTCTGATGTTGGAGACAATACGGGGTCCAAGGGACGCTGTCCAGCCGATGATCTTCAATCGGGCACCCACAGTCCACGCACGTCCCGTAGGTACCCCTTTCGATCCGCTGCAACGCGTCGCGGACCTGAGCAAAGACGCTCCATTCCGCAGTGGTTTCCTGAAATACACTTTCCTTGCTCTCCGACGAATCGATCCTATTCTGAACCTCGCCTCCACCCAAGTCGCGAGCCTCTGCCTCGGTTCGCGTCATATCCGCCCAGAGCTCTTGCTCTTTTCCACGCAAGCGTTTCTCTAATTCGCTGATATTCATTAGCTTGTCCTTCTCCTGCGAGCGTGCTTCAATTCGCTGGATGCCCGACCGGGATGACGACGATCACTTCTTCGCCACCGGTCAACTTCACGGCCTCCTTGACGGACCCCGGGTCGATGCCTCCCGTGACCACGGCCCCAAGCCCAAGAGCGACGGCTTCCAGCAGCAGGTTCTCGCTCGCTAGGCCTGCCTCATAATCGGTCCATGTACGGTTTTTGGCTCCCGATCCCATCCGCTCATACACAGCGGAAATCACGAACACTACCGGGGCGCTATGGACCTGAGCTTGCTGTGTCGAACTGGCAAGCAGCGGCGCACTGGGTTTTGCAGCGATGAGCAGTTCGAGCGAATGCTTTGCCGGGACATAGCGATAGGCTCCACTGGGTAGTCCATCGATATTCTGCGCCACCACGGCGATTTCGAGCGGATATCGGTGCATCGCCGAAGGAGCCGTGCGCTTGCCGTCCGGAGAGGTAACGCCCTGTGCTGCCCACAGCAGTTGGCCGACTTCGGCCAGAGTCAGGGTCTGCTTGGTGTAACCCCGGACGGACCGCCGGGCAGCCAACGCTGCCTCCACGCTCATGCTGCCTGCCTTTTTCGGGCTCGGTAATGAGATTGCAGCTGGTTCAACTGGAAAACAGCCCGGAGCCAAGAAGACGGCTGAAACCGCGAGAACCAAGAATCGGTGGGTCATGCTTCGCATCCTGAAAGGACTCCATGCAATCGGAGTTCCGATGGGCTGAGTTCATCGGACCAATTGCCTCATAGCCGCAAAGCGGCTTCCGCCATCGTGGAGAACTGTGCAACCTTCGGCTGAACCAGTCTCGCGAAGTCCTCGTAAGAAAGCCGGATCAACTCGTGGTGCGTGCCGGCGTTGAATGCGATCTCCTTGTCTCTTGTAAGGCTTTCGTCGACGAAGACCGGCATCCCGTAGAGCTGCCCGAAGGGCGGCATCGCTCCGGTTTCGCACTCAGGAAACCTATCCCGAAAGTCCGTCTCGTTCGCGAGCGCGATCTTCTTTCCCTTGGCGGCCGCCTTGAGAAGCGAAAGATCTACGTGAAACGACGCGGGAAGAACAGCCATGACCATTGCCCCGTCGATTTTGGCAATGACAGTCTTGGCGAACTCGCCTCCACGGACGTGCGCCAGAGACGCAATCTCCAGAGCTGTATATGCGGTTGAGTGCGTCATGGTCACGTATTTGACCTTGTGGCTATCGAGAAACTCTTTCAGCCGTTTTGCGAGCATATTGGCGCTAGCCCTTTCTTAGAAAACCGTCGCCTTGCAGTCTTGCACTCTACTGGCCAACCCGTATGTAGTCACGTTGTGGTCTTTTTCGGACAAGGACTCGAGCCGGAGTGTCAAGACCGGTGCGGTTTGGATGTCTAGGTGCACCTGTCTATCTCGAAGCGGCCGTGAACGTGCCGCTTCTGGATGTAGACAGATCTTATTCGCCAGAGGAGAATCATGAGTCAAAATCCCTTATTCCCGCCGGAAGTGCCCTTTCCGGAACCGCGGCTCGCGACGAGGCCTTGGGGACTTGTTGTATCGGGCTGGCGCGCCCCTGGTTCAACCTGCGATCGACGAAGCATGAACTCGGCCTGCCTGAAGAATACGAAGTCGTTGTTCCTATCGTGCTGGGTCATCCCAAGGCCTGGCCTGAATCACATGGGCGCCGTCCCGCCGAGATTCATTGGCTCGGATAATGCGTGATGCCATTCTCGGGGATGGCTCAGGGTCGGAGGTTGCTTCCGGTTGGCCCTGAGACTCGCTCGATCTGCTCGTCCACATCCTGCACCTCAAGTTCGAGGAGTTCTCGCCAGATAATCCGCTCTTCCAAAATCTTTCCAAAATGCGGATCTTGCCGGTGATTACGCACTAGCTGGATGTCTTGCAAGCGAGAGAACCCCCGGACGAGCCGTTGGCGAGTCGGGCAACTGGCCGCTCGAACGTTCGGTGGTGCTTCGTCTGCCGGAATTCGTGTGCAGATCTGAGTTTTTCGGTCCATGATGCGAAACCGTAGGGCAATTGGCGTTCCAATCGTCCAGGCGCGGTGCCCACCTCTTTCCGCAACCAGTGCGCGATTTCGCGCTTGCGATGGGTAGCTTGGCCCAAAACTGAGGCCGCTCCTAACGTGAGCCGACTCTGCGTGTTCATCGGCCTTTTGGCCACAGCGGTGCTCTTCCATCGGAAGGAGAAATATTATGCCTGTTGGAGAATTATGCATCCGTCAAGTTGTGGTTACCGCGCGTGAGACTTCGGTTTTGGAGACCGCTAGGCTGATGCGGGAGCACCATGTCGGCGATATTGTGGTCACCGACGGAATTGCCGGGCGCCGGGTGCCTGTTGGCATCGTCACTGACCGGGATATCGTTTTGGAGGTGCTGGCCCAAGAACTTGATGCCACAAGCCTATCGGCCAGTGACATCATGAGCGGCGATTTGGTCACAATCCGGGAGAATGAAGGCCTCTTCCAGACGATCCAGTTGATGCGCGCAAAAGGAGCACGCCGCGCTCCTGTCGTGAATAGCGAAGGTTTATTGGTCGGTATCGTATCCGTGGATGATCTCGTCGAATTACTGGCCGAGGAATTGAGCCAGCTGGCCAAACTGATTGCGCGGGAGCAGAAGCTGGAAGTCGAACTACGGCGGTGACAGTCGAAAGGATTCCGTTACTCGGGAAGCGGAATGATACTCGCCTATCCGTTGATGGCAATGGCCGTGCGTTATCGACCGGTAGAGGAAACGTCGATGAACTTCAAATCTTTCTTTGCTCCCAAGGTCGGCATTCGTCTGACGGAAGACCTGAATGGGTTCGTGTGCACCGTTCGACGCGGTGTGTTCCGAAAGGAGTCCACCGCGTTTTCTGTTAATCTCAATCGCAATGTGCCACCCGAAGTCCTTCCCCGCAGTGTCCGGAGAAATCCGTCCTACCCTGTCATCATGTTACGGTCGCAGCAAAGGGGCCCGCACTTGTGATCCTCTTTGCTTTCGATCAATATGCGGACATTGCGCTGGAGTTGAAAAAGGCCATTGGGCAACTGCAGCCGGGAACTTTCCGCACAGACCGTTTCGAGAATGGAGAACTTCATGCGCACGTAGATACTCCAGTCACCGCGCAGCCCTGTTTAGTCTTAGGTTCTATTGCTCCTCCTGACGAGCAGCTTCTTTCAGTCCTGCTGCTCGCACATACGCTCAAGAAAGAGGGCGCCAGGCAGGTGACTGCGGTCTTACCGTACCTCGGATATGCCAGAGATGATAAAGACAAGCCGGGACAAAGCCTGGCGACTGCATGGGTCGGTTCGCTCATTCGAGCATCGGGCTGCGATCAGGTAATCACCGTCGATGTACATAGCGTGAAGACAAAGCAATTATTCCCTGTGCCCCTGGTCTCGCTTTGCCCGGCGGGGATTTTCGCGGAGGCGATCGCCCGATATGGACTGGCCGACGCTACCCTCGTGGCTCCGGACGAGGGTGCGATCAGCCGTTGCGAAGCCGTTCGGGCCGCTGTGGGCATGAGTTCTAGCAAGATTCCCTATTTCGAAAAGCATCGGACGGAGACGGGCATTATTAACGCTGGGCCTATTGGAGACGTGGGCCGCCGGGCGGTGATCATCGACGATATTTTGGACACAGGCGGCACCTTGGTCTCCGCATGCGAACAGCTCTCCAAAACCGGCGTTGAGGAGATCGAAGTGATGGTGACTCACGGTTTGTTCACCGGCATGCGATGGAAGGATTTGTACCGCTTGGGCGTGAAGCGGATCTTTTGCACGAATTCCGTTCCTCTTCCTGCTGGAGTCGAGGGACAGAGCATCGTGAGGCTTTCAATCACTCCTCTTCTTGCCAAAGAGCTACTCGCTATTGACAAGACATGATTAGCGAAAACGCAAAACGGGTTCTTGAGGGGCGCTATTTGCGCCGTGACAGTGATGGGCGAATCGCCGAAACACCAGAGCAGTTGTTCGAACGCGTCGCACGCGCTGTCGCTGAGGCTGAACTGCTTCACGGAACCACCTCGGACGCTATGTACTGGCAGGAGCGGTTCCATCGCATGCTGGCGGCGCTCGACTTTCTTCCCAATTCGCCCACGCTGATGAATGCGGGGACTTCGCTTAGCCAGCTTTCCGCCTGCTTTGTGTTGCCCATTGAGGACAACATGGAGTCTATCTTCGGCACTTTGCGGGACGCCGCTCTGATCCAGCGTACGGGCGGCGGGACTGGATTTTCGTTCTCTCATCTACGCCCAGCCGGCGACTTGCTCGCGTCCACAGGAGGTAGCGCTTCGGGCCCCGTTTCCTTCATGAAGATTTACGACTGCGCCACGGAGAACATCAAACTTGGCGGACGAAGACGCGGAGCCAACATGGGTGTGCTTCGCGTGGATCACCCGGATATCGAAGAGTTTATCGAAGCAAAGCGTGACGGGGTGAGCCTTCGCAACTTCAATATCTCGGTAGGAGCCACGGACGAGTTTCTATCGGCGGTCGAATCCGGCGGGGATCTCGCGCTAAGACATCCTACGGATACTCACGTAGTTCGCAACGTACCTGCCCGCCGTCTTTTTGACGACATCTGCGAAGCGGCGTGGGCCACCGGTGATCCAGGATTGATTTTTCTGGACACCATCGCGCGAACGAATCCGCTGCCTGCCTGCGGAGTAATCGAGGCGACTAATCCATGCGGCGAGGTGCCGCTCTTGCCCTACGAATCCTGCAACCTGGGTTCAATCAACCTGGTTCATTTTGTGAAGGAGCGGGATGGCGTCCAGTCGGTGGACTTCGAGCGGCTCCGCACGCAGGTCGAGGAGGGAGTGCGGTTTTTGGATGATGTGATTTCCGTGAACCGGTTCCCGCTCGGTGCGATTTCGCAAGCGACGTTATCGAACCGCAAGATCGGGTTGGGAATCATGGGCTTCGCGGAATTGTGCATCCTGCTCGACATCTCCTATGCGAGCGACCAAGCAATTCTACTGGCGGACCAGTTGATGGAATTCATCGCAAGGGAAGCTAATTTGGCTTCGGCGCGCTTGGCGGAGCGGCGCGGAGTATTCCCCAACTGGAGCACGAGTATTTATAGAGCTTCCGGCCTCCGACTCCGAAATGCCACGCTGACTTCCATTGCACCCACCGGCACCATCAGTATCATCGCCGGAACCAGCTCAAGCATCGAGCCTCTGTTCGCTTTGGCCTACCGCAGAAGGCACGTTTTAGGCGAGCAAACGTTTACCGAGTTCAATCCTCTGGTGTTGCGCCATTTGGCGCGATCCGGTCAGGACACCGCCAAACTGATCGATTCGATTGCTTCCACCGGATTCTTGGACCTTGGCGTGGAAACGAAGAATCTGTTCCGAACCGCCTTAGAGGTCCCGCTAGAGCAACATGTCCGCGTTCAAGCGGCTTTCCAGAAGCACGTGGACAATGCCGTGTCGAAGACCGTGAACCTTCCCACTGAAGCTTTGCCGCGAGATGTCGCTGCGGCTTATATGCTTGCGTATCGGCTTGGCTGCAAGGGTGTTACGGTGTTTCGCTACGGTTCAAGGTCGGAACCCCTGCTGGAACTTGGGCTGGGTGAAACGCCGGAAGAGCGCGAGCACTTCACCAACTGCGATCCAGCGGCCTGTCGGCTCTGAGGAGAATCACAGCGGCCGGTTGTCGCGATACGACGGCCTCTTCCAGCGGAGCAGATTCGCAACGGACCGGCCTGGGTTGAGCGCAACCCGGTAAAAGCGCGCTTTATTCACCGAAGTTCCCTGCTCCCAGTGCGAGATGAATCGATGATCAACGTAATCCTCGATCAGCATCCACGTGAATCCGCCAACCGGCGTCACCACTAGGTCCACCACTGCCATCGTCGGCGACTTCTTGCCTACGTTGCCTATCGAGGCCTCGCTGATCGGACCAATCTCGTATTGCGCGCTGTACGCCGCAGTCCAGGCCATGGCTTTCAGGCGGCTCTTCCAGTACTGCCCGGAGGAAGCATCGAATTCCAGGTTTCGTCCACGCGGGTCATTGAAGACCTGAATGTATCCGGTAATCGCTCCCATCCAGGGGTGTCCGAAGTAGTCGGTCAGAATACTATCGCCGTCGTTCCAGGTATGGATGCTCGAGGCAGATTCAAAATAATCGCTCCAGAACGGGCCTCCCAGCTCCTGTCGGGTCTTGGCTTGCGCCATGCGGCTGGAATGCTGCAGGACCAGGAAGAAACCTGACTCCAGGAGCGCGGGCTTCCACTGAAAGCCTTCTGCGGCATCGGATGGCGTTGACGGAGTTGACTCAGCGGGTGGTTGATCCTCCGATTGTGCGAAAACTGGATGGATCAACGCAAGAAACAGCAGCGCTCTGAGCATGCGACCTTCCTAGAGCAACTCCCGGACCGTTTCCGCACGAGATGGCACGGGGATTGCGGCGTGGATCCTGTGAGTTTGAGAGAACGCTCGGACATCCGCCCCATCACTCTGTTTCTCTGCGGCGACGTAATGACGGGAAGAGGCATCGACCAGGTTCTTCCCCATCCTTCAAGTCCGAGGCTCCATGAGCCTTACGTCCAATCGGCACTTGACTACGTCGAAATGGCCGAGAGCGCCAATGGCCGGATTCTCAAACCGGTGGACTTTTCTTACGTCTGGGGAGACGCAGCTGAAGAGCTTACTCGTGTGGCGCCAGGCGCGCGGATCGTCAATCTCGAAACCAGCATCACTACTTGCGAGGAGTACGACCCCAAGGGGATTAACTACCGCATGCATCCCGCAAATACGCCTTGCCTGTCCGCGGGAAAGATCGACTGCTGCGTTCTCGCGAACAACCACGTGCTGGACTGGGGGCGCGACGGC
>Ga0209517_10007818_pt1 | contig 12671 bp, 10 predicted proteins | sample PeaSoiMetSII2010_FD_187695 | JGI IMG/M metagenome (GOLD analysis project Ga0209517, IMG submission 187695) | Peat soil microbial communities from Weissenstadt, Germany - SII-2010 (SPAdes) (version 2) | ecosystem: Environmental > Terrestrial > Soil > Wetlands > Peat | place: Germany...
GAGCCATAGTGAGCGTTCGGCGAGAAGGGCCGCTACGTAACCTTCCCCCTGGCGATGTGTGTGTTTGGTGAGGATACGCTGGCACCTGCTCAGTGCGACGTGCCCCAAGGCGAGGTCACCCCTTGAGTTGAGCAGGTGGCCTAGCGACCGCAGAGCGATTTCTTGAAGGGATGCCTCCAACTCACGGCGCAGAATCAGCGACTGTCGGAAGGCGCCCTCTGCCTCTCGAACAGCGCCGGTGTCAAAAAGTGCAATGCCTAGATTCGAAAGTTCCACCGCCCGGTCGCTCTTGTGGTGCCGCTGTTCGGCAATCCTGTCGGCTCGCCGATAGAGCGGCACGGCGCGGGCGGGCTGGCCGGAGGCTTTGTAGCTAATTGCCAGCTCGTTGAGGGCCTTGCCCTGGTGGTGTTCGCCCCTCAACGCCGACAAGCTCGCCACGCCACCCGGAAACAGCGGCTCCAGCCAGGCGACCCGCTCCCGATGCGCGGCAAGGCGATAGAGGGTTGCCCGGTTGAGCCGGTGCGCGAAAAGGGCAAACGCATCGTCATAGCGCCCCAAACCCACCAAAGTGTGATAGCGCTCTATCGCCGGGGTGAGGTCCGCCAGCGTTTCGACCTTGTCCGAATCAGGCACCGCCATGGGCTCGAAATGGGCCTCGAGGGCGGTGTAGACAGCGCGCTGGCTCGTCGCGCCCATGAGCTGCCAGACCACGCCGCGCACGATGGGGTGGGCGTCATAGCGGTTGGCCTCGCGGTCCCAGCCGATCAGCCCGCGATCCTCCAATTCCGTCAGCGCCCGGTCGAGTTCTTGCGCCGAGCCGCAGGCTTTTTTTCTGCCGACCAGCAATGACTCCAATGTCGCATAGCTCGCCGGCATGCGGAAGCCGACCAGCGTATGCAGCACATCGCGGACCTTGTCCGATAGGCCCTCCAGGGCGAACTTGAGAATGTGCGTACGGGATTGCACCAGCGGCAGGGAGGTTGGGTCGAACTGCGGATGGTCCGCCCGCCACTGCGCGAAGTCGCCGGGCGCCTTGCGATAGTTGGCGACCTCGCTCGCCAGTGCCTGCACCAGCAAGGGATGGCCCTCGACGCTGCGGAAGATCGGCACCAGCTCCGCGCGCGATCCTGCGACGTTCAAGGCGCGCCAGAGGCCAAGCGCATCATCATCGCTCAGTCCGTGCAGGAAGTAGGCGAGGCATCCCGGGCGGGGTTGGCCAGTCGGTACTTGCAGATCGCTCGGATAGAGCCGGGTCGTGATGAGGATGCGGGACTTGGCGACTTGGGCGAGCCTTTGCAGGAAGGCCCCGGCGCGCGGGTCGGTAGTTCGCCGCAGGCGATGCTGCCCGACGAAGGACTGCGCCGCCGACGCCGGCAGGCCGACGGCGCCGACCACCACGTTCGCGGTCTGCTGATCGTAATCGTCATCGGCCAGGCGGCTGGCATCGATGCGATGGTAGGCAATCAGGATGCGCTCCAGACCGTCGAGGACGAAGAGATAGGGCTGGTCGTTCAGATGCCTCAGGAGTTGTGCCTCCCGCTCCTGCCAGGGCAAACGCCGCACCTCGTCCTCGTTTTGTCCGCTGACGTAGCAGAGCGCCGAGTTCAGGAAGTTCTCGAAGGTCGCGTCGCTCTCATAGAAACTCCACCACATCCGGCCGGCGAGCGGCTTCATCTCGTTCGGCGCGATCGAGTTGAACCATTTCCAGGCGAGCGCGCTCTTGCCCATGCCGCCGATAGCGACGAGGCAGAACTCGCGCGCGCTGAAAGCTGGTGAAGTGGGATTGGCGACCCAATCCGTCAAGGCGTTGAGACTCGGCCTGGCGGCCGATGAGGTCGCGCGCCTGCAGCAGCGTATACGGATGGGCGATGTAGGGCTCCGGCGGCGCGGGAATCGAGCTCGTGCGATGAAGCGCGGCCGCTGACCGCGCAGTGGCGTCCTCGGTCTTTCCGGCGTCGAGCTTGTCGCGAAGCTTGGTCAGCGCCTCGACGACATGGGCCCGAAGGTCCTCAGGCGACTTGAAGTAGGCAGCAACGTGCTTCTCGCCGATGCGCTCCTTCAAAGCTTGCAGTTTGGCTGCCCCTGGGCCGGTTTCTACGTCGCCGATGGCGACTGGATGGTCTTTGTGGATAAAGAACATGAGCCGCGGTTTCTTCAATTCCACCGCGCGATCGTATTCCAGCTCGGTGATGGAAACGTCGTAGCCCTTCGGAATGGTGCCATAGCGGTAAGCAAGGATGCCGAGATAAACGTCCGCATCCGCGACCATACGCAGCGACACGTCCACTGCACTGGCATCCTCTGCGGTGAGATTTTCCATCATCTCATGCGGCGCGAAGCCCGCGCGTTCACAGGCCAGCCGGACCTGCTCGCGATGCTTCGGCAGATCCCGCGCCGTACTCGAAATCATCACGACTTTGCGCTGAGTCATTGTCCCCTTAGTCCCCGTTGCAGAAGAGGCGTGTTAACTATTAGCACGGATTTTCGACGGTTGCGCGGCAACGAGGAACCCCAGGCCCGCGTCTTCAATCTGTAGAGTCGGCCCCTTGTCTCCGCCCTGCCCCTCCTGCCAACTTTGATTGCGATGTGTACGCTGGCGATTTATTTCCAGAGCTTCGCCGATTACCCGCTCGTGATCGCTGCGAATCGCGACGAGTTCATCGCCCGCCCTGCCCTGCCTCCGACGATGCTGCTGGAGAATCCCCGAGTCGTCGGCGGGAAGGATCTCAAGGCCGGCGGCACCTGGCTCGGGATCAACCAATACGGCCTGATCGCCGGTCTGCTGAACCGCCGCTCGGAGCAGGCCGACCCCGACGCAAGATCGCGCGGGCTGCTCTGCCTCGACGCGCTCAGGTGCGCGACCGTGGCCGAGGCGGCCGCGATGGTGCGAGCGCAGCGCGGCTCCGACTACAACCCGTTCAATCTGCTGGTCGCGTCCCCGGCCGGGGCTTTCGTCGCGTACCATCGCGCCGGCGCGCCCGATGGAAAAATCGATATCGAGCCGCTGGCGCCGGGGCTTCATCTGCTGAGCAACCTTGACCTCGACGACTTCGAGTGTCCGAAGATCAGCCGCTCTTATCGGCGGTTCGCCGAGCTCGCCGAAGATCGCGACTTCGCGCGCGACCCGATCGCGAAGCGCGGCGATCTCGCGCGCCTGCTGGCCGACCATTCGACCCAGCTCGATTCGCGCTCCGGGCGGCCCAATTCGCTATGCCTTCATCTCGGCGAATACGGCACGCGATCATCGAGCCTGATTTTTATGGGAAGATCGCCGGCCGCGGTGAAGCATTTCTTCGCGCCCGGCCCGCCGTGCGTCACAGCCTACGAGCCCGCGCTGACGCCGGCTCAGTCGATGAAATAGGCGACCAGGCCCGCGATCGCAAAGCAGGCGATCGCGATCGCGGCGCAGGCCAGAAAGATCGACGCGAGAAATGGCGGCTCGATGACGAAGAACAGAACCGCGCCGGCAGCCAGTGCGAGCACCGTCGCGATTATCGCGACTATCAGGCTCACTGTGCGCAACTGGTGCATCGTGGCAATGCCGGCAATGGAAAGGAGCTCCAGACTCTCAAAATGACTTTGAAAACCATCGCTGTCCGGATCGTCGCGATCGTCGTCTTGCTCTCGGCACTGGTTTCGCTCCCTGTGATGCTGTTCGCGCAAACCGGCGACGACCAGCTCGACTGGCGCCAGCGCTACCTTGGCATTATCCCGCTGGTCAAGCCCAACGCGGCCGATCCGGTGGTGGCGAAAGTGAACGGAACCGCGATCACGCTCGCCCAGGCTGACTCGTACGCCAGGACCGAGGCGCGCCTGCTCAACGCCAACACCACCGAGGAGACCAAAGCGGTCTGGCGCGACGCGCTCGACAGCATCGTCGGCCGCCAACTGCTGATCGAGGAGGCCCGGCGGCGCAAGATCGTGCTGCGCGACGCGGAAGTCGCAGCGCGCGCCCGCGAGTTCCAGCTTGCCAGTCCAGGCGGCCAGAGCCTGTCGGGCGGCGGCGCGCCGGACGCCGACTTGATGCGCGAGGTGCGCGGCTCGATGGCGATCGAGGCCATGCTCGACCAGGAGTTCCGATCTCATTCGGTCAAGCCGACGCCGGCGGCTATCAAGGGTTACTACGACCAGCACCGGGATTTGTTCGTGGTCGATCCGGGCGAGATCCGAATCTCGCATATCGCGGTGAAGCTGCCGCCCGATCCGACCGATCAGCAGAAGGAGCAGGCCGAGGCGAAAATCAAGCAGCTCTATGCGGAGGCCGGCAAGACCCGCGATTTCGCCGCGCTCGCCCGCGCGAAGTCCGAGGACTCCCTATCGGCGCCCAACGGCGGCGACCTCGGCTATTTCCATCCCGGACAGCTTCCTCCGATCGTCGAGAAGATCGCGTACGCGACCAAGGTCGGCCATCTATCGGAGATCATCGCCTCGAACCTCGGCTACAGCTTTATGAAAGTGACCGACCGCCGCGGCGCGACCTACGCGCCGCTCAAGCAAGTCCAGCCCAAGATCGCGCTCGTGATCCTGGACTACAATGAGCAAGCGGCGGTCGACGCGCTAATCAAGCAACTCAAGGCGAAGGCGAAGATCGAGTTCGTCGCGCCGCCGGGTCATTCCGCCTAAGATGTGGCGCGCGATGCTGATTCCCCGGCTCGAAACCGAGCGATCAATTATCCGTCCGCTCGTGATTGACGATTTGGAATCATGTCACCAACTCTTTGCTGACGTTGGCGCGACGATCGATCCGGGCACAGGCAGAGATGACAGTCTGGAGCTGCGGCGGAGCTGGTTGGAGTGGACCATCGGAAGCTACGAGCAACTGGCGCGTCTGATGCAGCCGCCTTATGGCGAGCGGCTGGTCGCACTCAAGGACAGCGGGCGCTTCGTAGGGTTGGTGGGCCTGGTGCCGTTGCTCAAACCGTTCGCGCAACTTGCATACTTCGGCCAAGTTGAGTCCCCGGCATTCTCAGCCGAGGTTGGGCTCTTCTGGGCCATTACGCCCGCCTTGCAGAGACAAGGGTTCGCCAGCGAAGCGGCGCGTGCGCTTGTGAACTATGCGTTTGAGACTCTGAAGCTCGGACGAATCATTGCGAATACCGAATACGACAACCTGGCCTCGATCGGCGTAATGCGCCGGTTGGGGATGCATATCGAAAGAAATCCGTATCCGGAGCCGGAGTGGTTCCAAATCACCGGTATCCTGGAAGCTCGCGGCACGCGCCACGCGCGCTGATCCTCCGGACTGATTTTCCGCATCCTGCTAAAGATACGCCGTCGGATCCGCGATGCCGGCGGCGCGGAATCCTGCCGCGCGCTCGGCGCATTTCGTGCACGCTCCGCAATGCCGGATGCCGGCGGGCCGGATGCACGATACCGTCAGCCGGAGCGGCAGCTCGCGGCCACGCGCGATCACTTGTGCCTTGGTCAGGCGCGCGTAGGGCGTGGCGATCCTGAGTGGCAGCCCCACGCCGAATGCCACCGCGCGCTCGAAGGCGCGGAAGAAGCGCGGCTGCGCGTCGGGAAACGGGTTGCCGCGAAGCATCGCGATCGCGATCTCGCCAATCCGGTTCTGCGCGCAGAAAATCGCCGCGATCGACAGCAGGCTCAGGTTGCGCCCCACGATGTAGTTCGAGGAGATCGCGGCGCGATAGCCCGGCACGCCACGCCCGGTGACGCTCCAGTGATCGCGATCGAGATCGCCGGCGGGCAGATTGAGCACCGTGATGGGCTCGATCGCGTTGCGCTCGAGCGCCCGGATGAAGCGACGCAGTACCGCGAGCTCTTCGCGCTCCCATCGGAGACCTGCGCGCACGTAGATCGGAAAGACCGAGCGGCCTCGGCGCGCGAGCTCGGCAAGCATCACGGAGCTGTCGAGTCCGCCGCTGGCGAGCACCGCGACCCGGCCCGCAACCGGCACGATCGCGTAGTCCGCGTAATCGCGTCTGGGGGTCGCGATTGGCACAGCAGAGCTGCGATTTCTATAGCAAGCTCTGAACCGCCTTGATCAATTCGAGGTTGTCGGAATGGCCGGTCTTGGACGCGGTCACGTGACCGAATATCGGCCGCCCGAGCAGGTACAGATCGCCCATCAGATCGAGCACCTTGTGCCGCGCGAACTCGTCGGGAAAACGCAGCGTGGTGTTGAGGACCTTTTCATCGTCAACCAGGATCACGTTGTCGAGCCGGCCGCCGCCCGCGAGTCCCAGCTCGGCGAGCTTGCGGAACTCGGCGACGGAGCCGAACGTCCGCGCCGGCGCGATCTCGCGCGCGTACGCCTCCGGCGAGGTCAGCTCGAAGTGCATCCGCTGCCTGCCGATTGGCGGCGGATAATCCAGATAGTAGTCGATAATCAGATGATCGGCGGGCTCGATCTTGATGTACTCCTGACCCTCGCCCTCAACCCCGATCACGATCGGCTTCGAAATCCTGACCGGCTCGATCGCGGGACTCTGCTCCTGCACGCCCACTTCCGCGAGCTGCTTGCAGAAGACCGCCGCCGAGCCGTCGAGCGCGGGCACTTCGCCGTCGGTCTTGACGAGCAGATTGGTAATCCCGAAACCGTGCAGCGCGGACATCAGATGCTCGACGGTGCGGACCGAATGCGCTCCCGACGCGAGCGTGGTGTTGTAGCCGGTGTCGGTCACGTTCTCGGGCCGGGCGGCGACCCGATGCGAGTCGGCCAGCGACGAGAACACGATGCCGAATCCCGGCGGCGCCGGATGAAGAATCACGCCGGTCTTGAGGCCCGAATGAAGCCCCTGCCCCTGGATTACGATCGATCGCGCGATGGTGCGTTGAGGCTGCGCGGTCCCGCTCGCCGCGACCGGCGACGCGATCCGGACCGCGAGCGGCACCGGGCCGCGCACGCCGCCGGTCTCACGGGCCAGCACGCGCGAGATCGATCCCATCAGGCCGTCTACGGAGAACGGCTTCTCGATAAAGTCCGCGGCGCCCAGCCTGGTCGCGGCCACCGCGTTCTGGATATTGCCGTGCCCGGACAGCATTATGACTTCGGTTTCGGGCTGCGTGGTCTTGATTCGGCGCAGCAACTCGATGCCGTCCATCTCGGGCATCCAGATGTCCAGCAGGACCAGCGCGGGCTGCTCGCGCGCGACGATCTCCATCGCGGCCGGCGCGTCGCCGGTGTCCAGCACCCGAAAGCCCTCGTCGCTCAGAATTCCTCGCAGCGAGGAGCGAATCCGTTCTTCGTCATCCACCACCAGCACAGTCTGATTCACGATTTGTTCTCCGGAGGGATGCCCGAGATTATGACCGGGCCAAGTTAGAGAGTCAGTCGGACAATCTCGCAAGCTGCAAGCCTTTTACCGGAAACTCGAGCACGAATCTACTTCCCCTGGGCTGGTTGTCGCGCACGCGGACGAAGCCGTGATGGTCGGTGACGATCGCCGAAACGATCGCGAGCCCGAGCCCGGTACCGCCCTTGCGGGTCGAAAAATAGGGTTCGAAAATCCGGGCGCGCAGCCGCGGATTGATTCCCGGACCATTGTCGCAGACTTCGAGCGTGACCACGCCGCTGCCGATTTCGAGCCGCGTCTTCACCTCGATCCGCGGGTGCTCGCCATTGTGATTGTGATTGGCCGAGGCCAGCGCGTTGACGGCGTTGTCGAGCAGGTTCACCATCGCGCGCTTGAGCGCCTCGCGATCGATCGCGATGCGCGGCAGATCGGGTTCGAGCTGAATCGCGAAGTCCACCTCGCTATGCGCCATCTGGAAACTGCCGACGGTCTCCTCTACCAGCAGGTTCAAGTCGCCGAGGACCGGGTTCAGATGTGGCATCCGCGCGAAGGCGGAGAACTCATTGACCAGCCGTTTGAGATCGTCAACTTCGCCGATAATGGTGCGGGTGCAATCCTCGAGCACCGCCGCGTCGGCCTCGGAGTGGGTGATGAGCTGGCGCTTGAGACGCTCGGCCGACAACTGGATCGGCGTCAGCGGATTCTTGATTTCGTGCGCGATCCGGCGCGCCACTTCGCGCCACGCCTCCATCCGCTCGACCTTGGCGATCTGGCTCACGTCCTCGAAGAACAGCACCGTGCCGATACTGGCGCCGTTCTCGCCCAGCGGGCTCGCGCTCATCATCAATTCGGTTTCGCCTCCGCCCGGCTCGAGCTTGATCGACGACCAGGCTTCCTGGGGCCGCGGGCTGGCGCCGAAGAGATCGTCGAGCGCGTGCGCGAGCGGCGCGGGAAACACCGATTGATAGGTATGTCCCTGCACCTCCGGCGCCTTCAGTCCGAGCAGCCGTTCGGCGCACGGGTTGATAGTGGTCACCTTGCCCTCGGCGTCGAGGCCGACCACGCCCGCCGAGACGTTGCGCAGCAGGGTCTCCGTATACAGGCGGCGGCGTTCCAGCTCGGCAGCCGAGGCGCGCAGGTCGACCGTCATCTGGTTGAAGGACCTCACCAGATGGCCGATCTCGTCGTCGCCGACCGGCGCTATCTGATGGGCGAGGTTACCGGCCGCAACCGCCTGGGTGCCCTCCGCCATCAGCTTGATCGGCCCCGTGATTCCGCGCGCGATATAGAGCCCGAACCAGCTCGCGAGCAGCACCACTACCAGGCCGATCAGAAAAAGCGCCAGGATGTAGCTGCGCAGGATCGGCTGGCGCAGGATCCGCAACTGGAAGTAGTTCTCGAAGGTGTTGGAGATTCCCGCCGCGCGTTTGGCCAGGCTTTCGGGCAGATAGTAATCGACCACCAGCGCGCCCACCACCGCGTCGGAATCGGGCGACGCATAGATCGGCGCGCTGCCCCGAATCACGTCGGCCTTGCCGAACTCGTCGGTGCGCGTCACCGGCGCGCCGGTCAGCGTGGTGGCCAGCAATTTCGACTCCGGCGACACCCCGATTCCGGTCGGGGTCTTGGGACTGAGCGCGAACAGCAGCAATTTGCGATCGAGCGAGAAGACCTCGATCGTGCCGGCGTTGTACTCCTGCTGCCGTTGCTCGATCAGGCGCTTGAGCTGATCGCGCTTGTCGGGCGCGAGCAGCTTGCCGGCTGAAATCTCCTTGGCCATCACCTTGGCGTAATGGGTCGCGTTGTTCGCCGAGTTGAGGTAGTAAGCGCGCGCGATTTCGAGCGAGTCGTCGAGTACGCGCTCGTATTGGGGGTTGAACCAGCTCTCGACGTCGGCGCGCAGGAACGCGCCCGAGACGTAGAGCAGAAAGGCGCTCGGCACGATCGCGACCGCGATAAAGCCGGCCACCAGCCGCGCCTGCAGCCGCGAGCCCATCAGGCCGCGGCGATGCTCGAAAATCACCTTGGCGAGGTTGCGGCCGACCAGGAACAGCATCAGCCCGAGCAGCAGGAAGCTCAGGTCGAACAGCAGGATGACCGCCAGATTGGAGGCGAAGGAGGTGTGACCGGTGAGCGGCGGCAGCTCCACTTGCGCCATCGCGAATGCGACCAGCGTGGCGGTCGCGATCGCGACGGCGATCCATTCGCGCCGCCGCCGCTTCGCTTCCGTGCGCCTGAGGCTCAGGTCTTTTGCTTCGTCGCTCATCTTCTCAGCAGGTCAGCGCCTCAGCGCGAAAAACAGCAGGCTCAGCAGAGCGCTCACCAGGACGCATGTCGTGAGCGGAAAGTAGAAGCTGAAATTACCGCGCCGGATATAAATATCGCCGGGCAGGCGGCCGAGGAACGGAACCGCAGAACTCGCCCACAGCCCAGCCCCGGCCACGACCAGGACGAGCCCCAGCAGGACGAGGGACTTTCCGAGCGGCGCCATGTTAGGAGTCTAGTCCAATGCGACCGCGGTCCAAATGGGGCGTGAAGCAGCCACTTCGTCCTCGTTCGGACTCACTCTGGAGTGCCGTGACACCAGGGAGAGGCCGTGATGCCGGGCAACTCGGGTGATGGTCATAGAGTTGGACACCTTCCGCGTTCCCTACACATACGCGAGCTGTTTGGATTTCAAACCGAAAAGGTTCTTTGCCTTGATCGCCTCAGCCACAACGGCAGGGACCATCGCTTCCCAGGTTGGGTCTTGTCGCTGGATCCGTTCTAGAACTTCCGGCGTGTGAATCGACAGCAGAGATTCGTCGTAAACGTGAATGGGCACGAGGCGGCCGATCTCGAGCAGCAAGTCACGCAAGTGATTCCACGGTGGTGACATCGGTCCTTGCAACACCGTATGGATCTCCTTAGTAGCGAGGTCGCGAGTCGGATAGACGTACATCTTCACCGAACGTTTGAATAGGCGTCCCACGGATTCAAGAACGCCACCCGGCAGGTCCGTGTAATAGCTCTCGTCCGCCACTTGTCGAACCGCAGGCAACCCAACCGCGAGCCCGATGAGGCAGTCGGTATAGCCGGCCAGGTACTCGGCTAATTGGTAGTAGGGTTCGAACCGCGAGATGAGAACGTCGAATCCAAGGGCCTCCAGGATTTCCGCTCGTGCGAGAAAATCCTCGTGACCGATGTCTTGGCCCGCGCTCAGGCTTCGCAGCGTCATCTCGGCCAGCACTACCGGCTTTTGTCCTTGAACGCTTGGCTCCTGCAAAAACTGATCGAGCGCTCTGATGAGGAGGTCGAGTGTGAGCTTCGTCGCGGGCCTGAAGCTGCCTCGCTCGACGAGGATTGGTTTCTTGTAAAGCACTTCCGACGGCTGCACGACCTCACCGTCCGCCGTGAACATTGCCGCGTCGGTCAGTCCCCGCTCCACGAGTTGGAGGCTAAGCAAGCGATTGTCCACACTCGCGAACGTTGGCCCCGTGAGCTTGATCATGTCGATGTCGATCCGTTCGCGAGACAGTTCGTCCATCAGTGAATCGATCAAGTCCGCAATACTCGCGCGTCGCAAGAACACGCCATGAATGAGGTTGACGCCGAGCACACCGAGAGCGTCCTGTTGGTATTCGGCGGTTGAGTCCAAGAGGTGAGCATGAATGATGATGCTCGACGGTTCCTCACGAGGATGGGATTGGAATCGGACCCCGAGCCAGTCGCGTCCTTTGCCGGATTTCCCGTGGCGGCGGGTGGCCACGGTGTTGGCGAAGGCGAAGAACGTCTTCGTATCGCCGCGGGCAGGACCGAGGCGTTCGACCAATTGGGCGAACTCCAGTTTCAGCATTGCCTCCAGGCGTTCCCGGCTCACATATTGCTTCGCTGGGCCGTAGAGCGAATCACTGACCGACATGTCATAAGCCGAGATCGCCTTCGCCACCGTTCCCGCGGCGCCGCCGACCGAGAAGAACCATCGTGCGACCTCTTGACCGCCGCCAATCTCGGCGAATGTTCCATACGTCGTGGCGTCGAGATTAATCGCCAACGCCTTTTGACGCGTGGTCGAGTCGCTCTTATCCATGATCGGGCGCCTCCGCAGAGAGAACCGCTAAAGAGGCCCGCGACAATGATGAGCGCGGGCCATCGAACATCGCTCACCACCGCGATGCACTCGCCGACCTCAGGGGGGCAGGCCGCTGCCGCGTGGCGGGGTCCACTGTTGATCGCTGAGGCTCCATCCGCCGCCGAGTGCTTTGTAAAGACTCACCACGGCAAGGGACTGGTCCCTCTCCGTCTGAGCCAGGGTATCCTCGGCTGGATAGAGTTCCTGCTCTGCCTCCAGCACTTCGTAGTACCTCGCGAGGCCGATGTTGTATCGGTCAAGCGACAGGCGGACGGCGACATTCAGCGCCTCCACCTGCTTCTCCAAAGCGGACCGTTTCTCGGCGAGCCTTTGCTGCGCCACCAGGGCATCTGACACTTCGCGGAACGCCTCAATAATCGTTGCCTGGTATTGCGCGACCGTCTCGTCCCAGTAGGCCTTTTGCGCCCGATAGGATTCGTACAGCCGGCCGCCCTGGAACAGCGGCCCGGTCATGCTGGCGCCGATGCCCCAAACGGCGAAGTTGGTCTTGAGGATATCGCTGATATTTCCGCTCTGACCGCCATAAAGGGCTGAGAGGCCAATCGTCGGAAAAAAGTTTGCCACGGCGACTCCGACCTGCGCGTTCGCACTGATCATGCTCTGCTCCGCTTGCAGAATGTCGGGCCGCCGCCTGAGCAGGACAGTGGTCTGTCCTGCAAGCGCGTTAGCCATCGGATGGATGGGCGATTCAGCCCGCTCGATAGCCTTCGGCGTGCTTCCGAGCAGTACGCTGATCGCGTTCTCCTGTTGTGCGATCTGAATTTGCAAAGTGGCTATAGTAGCCCGGCTCGCCTCCAGACTGGCTTCCGCGCGTGAGGTGGAGAGCCTGGTGTCTGTACCGCCGTTGTAGCGCCGCGTGAAGTAAGTCAATGTTTGCGAGTAGGTATTTGAACTGTCGCGCGCGATCTGCAGTTGGCGATCCAGCTCGACCAGTTCAAAGTAGGCTGCGGCCACGTTACTGACCAGCGTCAGCATCACGCCGCGACGCGCATATTCGGCTGCGAGAAGGTTCGCGCGCGCAGCTTCGGTGGAACGGCGAATGCGGCCCCAAAGATCGATCTCCCACGCCATATTGAATAGGCCTGTGAAGAGATCCAAGGTCGGATTAGGGCCACCGATCGGAGAAAGGGTCTTCTCCCGTTCGGCCCCACCCTCGTACCCTAGCTGCGGAAAGAATTGCGCCGCGGCGACGCCCACCAGCGCCCGAGATTCCTGGATGCGCGCTACGGCGACTTGCAGGTCGTAGTTCTGGTGCAGAGCTTCACCAATCAATGCGACCAGCT
>Ga0209517_10007819_pt1 | contig 12671 bp, 10 predicted proteins | sample PeaSoiMetSII2010_FD_187695 | JGI IMG/M metagenome (GOLD analysis project Ga0209517, IMG submission 187695) | Peat soil microbial communities from Weissenstadt, Germany - SII-2010 (SPAdes) (version 2) | ecosystem: Environmental > Terrestrial > Soil > Wetlands > Peat | place: Germany...
GAAGTGGCGGCCGGCATTGACGTGGCGCAGCCGCTTCATGAGGGAATCGACTTCCTGGCCGTTCCCTGACCGCGCTGTAAATTGCAACAGCCATTCCCGAAAAGCTGCATTGAGCGTCTTGCGCTGGGAGCGAGCCACCAGACGAGCTTGCTCGATGAGGTCTTCGTCGGCGCTAAGGGTAACATTCTTCATACGAGTTGAGTGTACACGATATCAGTGCAAACGTAAAGGTGTTCGCGAAGAGCAAATGACTTTGCTGTCAAATTATTGAACCCCGGCGTCCCCCTACTTGAGTGCCCCTGCGGCGGCGGTGGCTTCCGTCAGGCGCGCGGCTTCCGCCAGCGGCCGCTCGGGATGCATGGTGAACGACAGCGCCGAGCCCACCAGGATTACGCCGATCGAAACGATGAATGGCAGCAGCCAGTTGCCCGTCCTTTGGATCAGGTACCCGCCGACTACCGGCGAAATGATGGCGGCCAGCGCCGAACCTGTGTTCATCAGACCGCTGGCGGTGCCGGAATACTTGGGCGCGATATCCATGGGGATCGCCCACATGGGACCGATGGTAAATTCCGCGCAGAAGAATCCAGCGCTCAGCGCCAATGCGACCACGTTGATATTGTGGGTGTAAAGAATGGGCAGCAGCGCGATCGCGCACAGGAACATCATCACCGCCACCAGGTTGCAGCGGGCGAATTTCGCGTTGTGCGTCTTCTTGAAAAGTTTGTCGCTGGTGAGGCCGCCCAGCGTATCCCCCACCACCCCCGACAGGAAGACTCCGGAGGCGAACAGTGCCGAGTTCTTCAGGTCAAGGTGATACTGCCCCTTAAAGAAAGATGGGATCCAACTGAGGAACAGCCACAGGATCCAACCGTAGCAGAAGTACACCACCGTCACGGGGATCATGCGCACGATTAAGTGGCCCCACGGCACCTTCACCCCAATTGACGTCTTGGAGCCGTAGGCAGGCAGGGCAGCGATCTCCTCGGGAGCCACGGCCTTGTGCTGGTTGGGATCGTCGCGGAAGTACAGGCCCCAGGCCAGCGCCCAGAACATGCTGACGCAACCAATGATGATGAAAGAGGCGCGCCACGAAAGGGTGAGAATCAACACCGCCACCAGCCACGGGGTCAGCGAATTGCCCAGGCGGGAGAAGGCATGGGTAATGCCTTGCGCGAAACCGCGTTTTTCCTTCGGGGTCCAGTACGACATAGCGCGGGTTGCCGTCGGAAAGGTGGCGCCTTCGCCAAAGCCCAAAATGACGCGGGCCACCACCAGGCTGATCATGCCGTGTACCAGGCCGGTGGCGATGGTGGCGCCGGCCCAGATAACGCCGCAGACGGCCAGCGCTTTACGCGGGCCGAATTTGTCCGCCACCCAGCCGCCGATCACCTGGAACAGCAGGTATGGATAAGCAAACGCGGAGAAGACGAATCCGGTTTGCACCTTGGTCAGCGGGATTTCCTTCAAGAACTGGTTGGACGCTACCACTGTGCTGATGTTCACCCGGTCAATGTAGGTGAGGAAGTACATCAGACAAAGGAGCCCGAGCACAATGTTGGTTGCCTTGACTACGCGAGCCCGCATTGGTTTCCTCCCCGGTGGCAGAATGAGGCCGAGAGCGGCTGGTATGATGAGCCAATGTTTTCCAGCAATCAAGCGCTATTCTGCCGGCATCCTCGGATGTGATAACTTAGCTGCCTGCGCGGGGTGAGCGTGCCGTGAGAATCAATCCTGACAAGTGTGTGGCCTGTGGGAACTGCACCTACGTTTGCACCATGGGCGCGATTTATATCGATCCGGTGATCAAGCGGGCGACCGTAGACAACGACGAATGCGTCGAATGCTACGCCTGCTTCAACGGCATGAGCCAGGAGCACCTGAACCCCACCCTCGTCCGCATGATGCGCCGGTTGTTTCAGATGATGCGCCTGCGCTTTGACCCGGAGCCGGATGTTTGTCCCACCGCGGCGTTCGAGCCCGAGGAACTGGCGTGGCCGAGGGTGGTGCGCCGCGCCTTCTCCGATCCGCGCGTGCCCCATGAATCCACCGGCGTCGAGGGCCGGGGCACCGAGGAAGTGAAGACCAATGACGTGAGTGGCCGGGTGCAGCGTGGCGAAGCCGGCCTCACCATCGAATTTGGCCGGCCCGGCGTGGGCGTGCGCTTCCATGAAATCCAGCGCATGACGCGCGCTCTGGCCCAGGCCGGCGTGGCGTTCGAGAAAAAGAACCCGGTCACCACCCTGATGAGCGATGTTGCCGGCGGCGAGATTCGTCAGGATATTCTCAACGAAAAGGTTCTCTCGGCCATCGTTGAAATCAAGGTGCCGATCGCACGCATAGAAGAAATCATCGCGTTGGTGCATGAGATCGAGCGGCAGATCGACACCGTAGTCTCAATCGGGGTGGGCGCGCGGTGCGATGAAAACGGAGAAGAGCACGACGTCTTTGCCGTCCTTGAGCGCATGGGATACAAGCTGGAGCGGGCCAAGACCAATGTCGGGTTGGGACGCGTCACAAACGTGACCCAAGCCGCTACTAACGCTCCGCCTCCGGCCGCGTAGAAACGGAGAACGAGGCATGACGAACACACTTCATCGTTACGGCAATGCGGAAAGTTTTCGCGACGACTATATTGTCTTCGCCATCCCCGGCCGCGGCCGGAACGACCAGGGCTGCGTGCCCAAGCTGAAGCGTTTTCTGGCCATGGCGGTTCCCTTCAAGCCGGTCAATCTGGGCGACTCGCGCCATGGCGGCGCCTTGCGGCCTTCGCAACACATGAACCCCAGCGCGCATTGGCGGCGCAATCTGGCTCCCGATTTCCAGGCCGTAATCGACGGGGTGGACGCCGCCACCACCGTGGCCGCGGTGTTCGATAATCGGGAGGCGGCCGAGGATTTCCTGAAAGCGGTCAAGGAAGCCGATCTGGGCCTCTCGATTAACGTTTCAACCTCCATCGAAGGCGCCAAGCAGTGCTGCTGTGAGGCCACGCAGCCCCGCCACAGTGTGGGCTATTCGCTTGGTTTCGAGGGCAAGACGGAGAAGCTACCCAGTACGCAGGTGCTGACAATAGCGACCATGTGTGGGCACGGCATGATCAGCGCCAGCTTTGCCAAGAAGATGATCGATTGGGTGAAAGAAGGCCGGCGCACACCCGAGCAGGCCGCCATGTACATGGCCCATTTCTGTTCCTGCGGCGCCTATAATCCCAGTCGCGCCAAACGGCTTCTGGAAGAAGCGCGGCACAACACGAAATAGGGGCCACTGGCACTATTTTCATTTCTGCGCAAACGGAGTTCCCAATGCGTAACTCAGTGAGAGCGGTAGCGATCGCGATAGGTCTTGTGATCCTGTCGGCGTGGTTCATCTCGGCACAGGCCCAGACGGGCGGCGTGGTGGTCCTGGCAGGCGCCCGGCTGATCGATGGCAGCGGAGGGCCGCCGCGGGAAAATTCTGCGCTCGTCATTGAGGGCGATCACATCAGCGCCATAGGCACCGCCGGCAAAATGCATTATCCGAAGGGTGCGCGCGTGGTCGATGTGCGGGGGCGCTCCATTATTCCCGCGCTCATTAATTCGCACGGCCACCTGGGAGTGGTGCTGAACACCAGCCAGAGCCCCAATGCCTACACGCGGGAGAACGTGCAGAATGCCGTCGTGCAATACGAGCAATATGGCGTGACTTCTGTGCTCGTGCTGGGACTGAATCGGGACTTGGTTTATGAGCTGCGGGATGAGCAGAAGAAGGGAACATTTCCCGGCGCTTCCATTTTTACCGCCGGGCGGGGCATAGGTGTACCCGGCGCCGCACCGCCTGTTCCCGCGGCGCCGGATCAGGTCTACCGGCCCACAAGTGTCGAAGAGGCGCGTGCGCAGGTGCGCGAGATGGCCTCCCACCATGTGGATATGATCAAGATTTGGGTCGATGACGTCTTCGGCCGCTTCTCGAAAATGCAGCCGGAAGTCTATGCGGCTGTCATCGACGAAGCGCACAAGCAGGGGCTCAGGGTCGCGGCGCATGTCTTTTATCTGGCGGACGCGAAGAGCCTGGTGGCTGATGGCGTCGATGTGCTGGCGCACAGCGTTCGCGACCAGAAGGTGGATGCCGAGCTGATCCAGGCGATGAAATCGCGTGGCGTGTTTTACGTTCCAACCCTTACCGTGGACGAATCCTTCTACGTGTTTGCCGAGCAGCCGGAGCTGATGGCGAATCCGTTTTTCACTCAGGCGGTAAGTCCGGATCTGCTGAAGATGTTCCAGAGCCCGGAATATCGTGCCAAGTGCGAGGGTGATGCCAATCTTGCCAAGAACAAGGCTGCGCATGCTACAGCCATGCAGAATCTCAAGATTCTGCAGGGTGCCGGCGTGAAAGTTGCGTTCGGTACGGACTCAGGGGCCTTTCCCGCCCGCATTCCGGGCTGGGCGGAGCACCGTGAACTGGAAATGATGGTCGGTTCCGGATTGACTCCGATGGAGGCCATCGTAGCTGCCACACGGATTAGCGCGGCCCTGCTTCATGCTGATGATCGCGGCACGCTGGAGCCGGGGAAGCGCGCAGATCTCATCGTTCTGGCGGCGGATCCACTGGATGACATCCACAACACGCGCCAGATGGTCGCCATCTGGCACGGCGGTCGCGAGGTTCAACCCCGGGTACCGGCAGCCAAACTCTCAGCCGCAGCGGCCACTCAGTAGCACGCCGGCCCTGGCTCGGTCGTCATTCGGGCGCGCTCTCCGAGTACCCGCTCCCGTTGTCATAAGCGTAGCCATAGTCGTAATTCGCCGGCGGGTACGCGCCGTAGTATGGCCACGCCCAGTACGGGTTGTACCCGTAGTACGGCGCCCAGTAAGCGTCCCATCCCCAGCCTGGTCCCCACCAGCCAACACCCCCGCCGCAATTCCAACAGCCGCCCCTCCCGCCAAAGCTGCCGGAGCCGAAGCCGGCGCCGCCAAAGGGATGGCCCGACAGTGCACCCGACACCGCTGTTGACCCGGCCGAGTGCACGGCCCCTGCCATGCTTGCGGCGCCATGAACAGCCATCCCCGCCGCGGACGCCAGGCCGTTGAATCCGTTTGCGAGTGCGGTGCCTGCGCTGCCGTGATTCGTCGGCCCGAAAGAATGCCAGCCGGATGCCGTGTTCGCAGATGTGTGCGGTCCCGATGCCGTCCAGCGAGCGCTGCCTCCCCAAGCGCTGTTGCCGCCGGTGCCGGAACGCCCGACGTACGGACTCGATGGCCGAGCCATGCTTGACCGACTTCCGCTCATCCAGTTTCCGCCGAACGCCGACCGGTTGCTCCCGTAGGCGAAATTGTTCGCATGCCCAAATCCGCCCCGCGGCGCTATTCCGCGGGCGCTCCCACGAAAGCTTCCGCCGCCATGAACGCGGCCTCCACCCCTACTAGAGAAGTGCCCACCGCCGCCTTTGCCTCCGCCATGAAACCCTTTTCCTCCGCCCCCGTGGAATCCGCCGCCTCCACGCCGCGCCGCCGCCGGGTTCGGCAAGCAAATCAGTACAAGAGCCGCTATTCCGCCAAAGATGATCTTCAGTCGAGGTTTATCCATGGCCGTTCCTCCAGCCAGCGAATGCTCGGGCAAAACTTCTCTACTGGCACGTCGAGCCCCAATTGTCGGGTGAGCGGTGGAAATCTCATTAACTGTCTCTTCTTAGCAAGTTAAACCGGACAAAGCCTCTTGCACATGCGGCGATGTGCAGCTCCGCGGTGGCTCGATTCCACCAGGGTGGTGGTTTTCGGCCAGTTTGGGGATTCAAAATATAAGGTAATGCAAGCGGCATAGCCCTCTGCTGTTGCTATTCGCACTCGGCAAGACGGGGTTCGGGCCGGCGCCCATGGCCGATCAGCGAATGAGGCAGGCTATGCGGCGTTCGCCCGCAGCCGCTGCAGCGCCGGATTCAACAGCCACGCCAACGGCAGCGTAAGCAGCACGACTCCGGCCACCAGCATCAGGGTAGCCGGCACTCCCAGGGAGTCGGCGAAGAGCCCGTAGATTGCCGGCGAAACCGCGCCGGCGCCAATCGTCCCCGTATAGAACATGCCGAAAGCGCGCTGCCGGCGCTCGACCGACACCAGCTCCGGGACGGTGCCATAGAGCACCGATGAAGTCCCGTTCAAGGCGATGCCGATCAGCGGCAATAGCGCCAGGCCGGCGGCAAGACGCAAGGGCAGCAAGGCCAGGATTCCCGCCGCGGTAAGGCCTTCGGTCAGCAGGACGGTGGTCAACACTCCCAGCCGCGCGCCCAGGAAGCCGCAGACCAGCTTTCCCGTGGCTCCTCCGGCAAACACCAGTGACAGCGCCAGTCCGATGGTGGCGACGGGTGCGCCTTTGGCCCGCAGCAGAAACGGCAGATAAGTGAGAAAGCCCATGCGGGTTGCGGTATCGAGAACTCCTATGGCAAAGAGCAGACGAAAACTGCTGAGCGTAATTCCGCCGACATGTACGCCGGGTGCATCTCCGCCGCGTGCGGCGTTCCCCGGCGCGACGACAGTTTCAGCCCGAGCCGCTCTCCCGGCGCCCGCGCCGCGCAAAAGAAAAGGGATGGCGATGGCCAAGGCGAGTCCGGCCAGCCCCACGATTGAGACGGCGGTGCGCCAGGGCAGCCGCGTGATCAGCCACGCCGTGGTGACGGGCAATGCCATCTTCCCCAGGTCGCCGGAGAAGTTATAGGTACCGAGAGCGGCGCGCGATTGCGCTCCATCATAGGCATGCGCCACCACGCTGGAGCCGATCGGGTGCTGGGTGCTCGAACCGATGCCACCGATCGCCAGTGCCAGCACTAACACCACGAGCCCGGTGCTGGCGCCGGCGACCAGATACCCGGCCGCCGCCAGTGCCGTCCCGACGGTGAGCATGAGAACGTTGCTGGTGCGCTGCGCGGCCATGCTGGCGGGCACCTGCAATCCGGCCATCAGGCCGACGTAGACGGAGCGCAGCATCCCAACTGCAGCATAGCCCAAGCCGAATTCCGACTGCCACAGCGGCAGCAGGACGTACAAAAGATCGGTGTAGCCATCGTGCAGCGCATGTACACCGCAGCTCACCGCCAGAGCGCGGCGGCGGGTTGCGCCGGCGAGTGCGACGCGGTTGGTGACCGGCCCGGCGCCGAGCGTTGCCATATCCCGGAGTATGCCGCGAGCGAGACCGTAGCGCAACGGCGCCGGGGGACGCGGCGACGCCAGCCTCCGGTCAGGGGGTAGGGGGCAGTGGTCGGGCCTGCATGAATGCGACCCTGCTTAGGACAATTAGTGTGGTGTCCCGTAATTTCATTCAAGAAATCAATACTGTCATCCCGAGCGGAGCGAGGGATACGTGAGTCAAGCAAAATGCAAACTGGTCGGGCGTTTTGCCGGGCGTGCCCGGATGCTCCTGCGCTCGCTGGGCTGGGAACCGGGGGGCCGTTGGCCGCGAGGTATAGCCACCTCAGACACCGCTCCGTCGCTTTGCGTCCAAGTGGCTGCTGGGCCGGCGGGTTTCTGGGCGCAGGTCTGGTCACCGGCTCAGGTGACTTGGCGCACTGACGAAGTGTTTCGCGGGACTATCCTTCAGTTGTCTTGAAACGGGGATTCCTGTTCAGTTTTTGATGTCTGAGAAGCACATTCAGCCAAGTGATTTCGGCAGGACCCCGCGCGTGACGACGCCGTGGCGTGCCAACAATCGAGCGCATCGCGAAGATCGTAACGCGCTGCTTGGCGTGGGACCGCTTTTACGCAAGTAATCCCCAAGGGCCGTGCAACAGGTTCGCCCGGTCGGCAATGCGGTAGAAAAGCATGCGCGGAGTGCGCAGGCAGGAGATGCGCACGCGGCGCTGCGGGTCCAGCCCGCGAAGCGGCGTAAGTGAACAGAACACATTGGGATGGTCAAGCCATCCGCGCAGGCGGCGGGACCGTTGGCGGTCCAGGTTCCGTCATGTGCCCTACCCTTGGCCGCTTTTGCCAAGGTTATCTGCGGCCATCCGTGCAAATGCGTGGCCGGCTCTAACCCCAGGCGCGGCACAGTCGCGCCCTCCCCTGCGTTATCATCTTCGGCGGAGATCCCAACCTGCGCCCGCCTCTCATCTCGCTGGACAACGTGACCGTCCGCCGCGGCGGCCGCGAGGCGCTGGCCAGCGTCTCCATGCGCATCGACGCGGGCGAGCACGTCTGCATTCTCGGCCCTAACGGCTGCGGCAAATCGACGCTTATCAAGACCATCGCGCGCGAATGCTATCCTGTGGCGCGAGAAGGTTCGGCGATCTCCATCTACGGCCGCGAGCGCTGGAACATTTTTGAGCTGCGGATGCTGCTGGGGATCGTCTCGCCCGATCTGCTGGCCTCCTGCACCGGCGACGCCACCGGGCGCGACGTGGTGCTGTCGGGCTTCTTCAGCAGCACGCGGATTTTTGGGCACCATCAGGTTCGGCCGGAGCTGATCGAGCGCACCGACGCGATCCTGGCGCGGCTGGGAGCGGCGCATTTGGCCGGCCGGCCGGTGGCGGAGATGTCCTCCGGCGAAGCCAAGCGCATCCTGATCGCGCGCGCTCTGGTCCACGCTCCGCAGACCCTGCTCTTCGACGAACCCAGCAACACCCTCGACATCGCCGCGCAATACCAGTTGCGGGAAACCATGCGGCAACTGGCCCGCGAAGGCATCGGGATTCTGCTTGTTACCCATCACCTCGCCGACATCATTCCCGAGATCGAACGCGTCATCCTGCTGCGCCAGGGCCGCATTCTTGCCGACGGCGCCAAGGAGGCGGTGCTGACCCACGAGCGGCTCAGCGAGCTGTTCGGCGTCCCGGTCACCATCACCCGCGACGACGGCTATTTTCATCTGCGGTAGCAGCCCCGATCACCCGATTCTTGCGCTATCCTTCCCCTATGTCCACGCTTGTCGAATGTGTTCCCAATTTTTCCGAAGGTCGCGACCGGGCCAAGGTGGACGCCATCATCGAAGCCATGAAGGCGCCGGGCGTCTACCTGCTCGACCGCGAGATGGATGCCGACCACAACCGATGCGTCATCACCCTGGTGGGCGACCGCGAGGCCATCGCCGAGGCTGCCATTCGCGGCGTGGGCCGCGCCGTCGAACTCATCGACCTCACCCAACACCAGGGCGCGCACCCGCGCATGGGCGCCGCCGACGTCATTCCGTTCGTGCCCATCGAAGGACTGGCGCTCGAGGATTGCGTCGCCATCGCCCGCCACGTCGGGGAAGAAATCTGGAAGCGTTACCAGATCCCGGTCTATCTCTACGAAGCCGCGGCCGCCACGCCCGAGCGCCAGAACCTGGAAAACATTCGTCGCGGACAGTTTGAAGGGTTACGTGAAGAAATCGCCACCAACCCTGCCCGCCGGCCTGACTTCGGCGAACCGCGTCTCCACCCCACCGCGGGCGCTACCGTGGTGGGCGCGCGCAAGTTTCTCATCGCCTACAACATCTATCTGAATACCGCCGACGTCGGGATCGCGCAAAAGATCGCCAAGGCGGTGCGCTTCTCGAATGGCGGCCTGCGCTACGTCAAGGCGGCTGGCTTTCCGGTGCGCGGGCTGGCGCAGGTCTCGATGAACCTCACCGACTTCGAGCAGACGCCCATCGCGCGCGTCTTCGAATACGTCCGCCGGGAAGCGGCGCGCTACGGGGTGATGCCGGCGTTCAGCGAGATCGTGGGGCTGATCCCGAAGAAGGCGCTGGAGATGGCCTCGGAGTGGCTCCTGCAGATCGAGAACTTCGACTCCTCGCTAATCCTCGAGAACCGGCTGCAGGCGATCATGGGTGGCAAGATGGCAGTCGGCGGACTGCGCGCCGGGGTCGAGCCGTTCGTCGAGCAGCTTGCGGCGCCCACGGCCACGCCGGGCGGGGGCAGCGCTTCGGCGGCGGCAGGCGCCATGGCCGCGGCGCTCGCGTCGATGGTCGCCGGCATGTCACGCGGCAAGAAAAATTACCTGCAATACGAGCGCGAGCTGAGCGACGCCATTGCCCGCCTAGCCACGCTGCGGGAGCAATTCAAGGCCGCCATCGACGCCGACGCGGCGTCCTATGAAGCCGTCATGAAGGCCTACAAGGCCAAGTCCGAGAGCGATGGCGCGATTGCCGAAGCTCTCAAGGGCGCGACCAACGTGCCCCTGGGCGTGGCCGAGCGGGCAAGGGATGTGGCGCGCATCGTCGACGCGCTCAAGCCCATCACCAATCCCAGGATGGCCTCCGACCTTGCCGTGGCCGCCGCCCTTGCCCAAGCCGCCCTAACCGGCGCGCTGGCCAACGTCGAGATCAACTTGGGAGATCTGAAGGACGCGGCGTTTGTGGGCGAGGTGCGGAGGAAGACGGCGGCGCTGCAGCGCTGAGCACCGCAGAGCTTACTCTGCGACTCCGTCATTCACCTGTGCGCACGCCATGCGCAGCGTGCCGCTGTCATCAAAGATCAGGCCGTTGAAGCGCAAGAGGCTGCCCACGCTGAGAGGAGTCGAATTGAACATTTGCGTGCTGCTGTCGACGTACACGACGACGGTGCCCGGACTGTTCAAGGTGTTAGTTTGCAGCGGCTGGGCGGCAAGCGTCGGAAACAAATTATAGCTGGCCAACGTCACGTTATAGATTTGGTAGCTGCCGCTGCTGGAGACGCCGGTCACCGTTCCGTTGATGGTTTGCGGCATCAGCGTTACCGTGGTTGCCGGTGTGTAGACGCAGCAGACGAACTGAAGCGCCAAAGAGGAAACATAAACGTTTTGGCCGGCGACTATGCTGGAGCCGTCGAAGTGGACAGGAAAGGGAAGGTTTTGCAGATCGGTGAATTGGCCCGAGGTACGGAAGATTGTGCCCGCGCTGGTGTAAGGGACTTCGTTGGTAAGAGTGGCCCCCTGATCCTGAAGCGCGAGGACCTGTATGATTTCCGGTGAGCAGCATACCTCCTGTACCGTGCCGATCACAACGTTCAGGGCGGCTGGGTCCTCCACGGCAATGCGTGTGGCCGCCAGGGATCCATCCGGTTGGATGGCAACGTCCATATCCACAAATGTCCCTACGCTGAGTGCGGAGAGACCGCTAATCCCCTGATAGACCGTGGTGCTGCTCGCGTTGATTGAAAGTGGCTGCCCGGTGATAGTGCTCCCACCATTGAAGGTGTTATCAGGCGTGAGCATAGTAAACCCGGTGGCATTAGTGGACGCGACCATGCCATCGATGCCAGTGAGCTTGCCATTGCTGGCATTCGATGGCTGGGAGGCGATAGTAAGGGCAGAGAGGTTGAAGGTCGGCGTTATGGAATACGCAGGAAAGTTGGGCTGATAACACCCGGGTGGAATGCTCGCCGACTGCGAGGCTTGCAGGTCCAGCAGAAGCCCAATTGAGCTGCCGCTGACTGTGATTGGCGATGGGAGGTTAACGGTCGCTGACTGGGTCCCGAGGCTGTCGGCATATGTGCTTTCATATAGGCTCCCGCTGGCGATGGTCACGCAGGTAAACGAGGAGTCGACGTACGTAAGGGCAGCGGACGTTTAAACGTCCTGAGGAACGCTCACCGTCAGGAACGGGGCGGGGACACCGTTGGAATGGATAAACTCTACTTTCTGGGAAGCGTTCAATAAACTAACGTTCTTCCCGGCCCTGTTGGTCAGCGTGATGCTGCTGATCTGCTGAATCCAGTAGCTGAAAAGGTGGTCATTCGCTGTGCTCGAGGTAATTAGGGTCACATTGGTCGTCTCACCCGGGACTGGCCCCCCAGGCGGGATCGCGCCGCTCGAACCGCAACCCGAGATGATGGCTGTAATCGCCGTCACAGCCAGGACCGCCGGGACAGTCGCCCAAGAACGGCGACGGGCGCGCGGATAAAAGTACGAGAGCAAGTTCATAAACTCACTCCTCCGTAACCGATCAAAGTAGACCTCGCTTGGTGCTGCGCGGGGACGGAATCACGCTTTTTCCAAGTTCAGAACAACCGGGTGGAGACCCCTGCATTTGCAACGCGAACCCGAGGGCGCGTTGGGGGACGGGGATGGCAGTTTGTTCTGAAAACGAAACAGCTCGGCGCCACCTTGTGAGGCCAATAGTTCTGTAACTTTTCAAACTACCTGCGAAATGGCAGGCAAGTCCGTGATGCCACTCACCCTCCGCTGTGACCTCCCATCGTGATTTTGCCCGGGACATGACTGGGTCTCTTGGAAGCAGACAAGGCAAGCCGAGTCCCGCCGGGGAAGGCAGAAATCAGCCCTCAAAACCACCGCCCGCCCGCCGATTTTCCCCGTTCAGGCTTCCCCAGCCTCCAAGCGCCGAACTAGGCTTTGACAACCCGGCCTGCCCGTCCTAGAATACATACAGAACCAAATTAGTACGGTATAGCCAGTAAGGCTCGGCCGGGAGCAAAACCGATGTTCAGGCTGAACAAAATGACCGATTACGGCATCGTCCTGATGACCTCGATCGCCCAGCACCCTGAGCTGCAGAATGCTCGGGACTTGGCGGCGGCGAGCCAGGTTCCGCTGCCCACCGTCTCCAAGCTGTTGAAGGCGCTTTCGCACGTCGGCTTGCTGGTTTCGCATCGCGGCTCGAAGGGCGGGTACAGCCTGTCGCGCAGCCCCAAGCAGATTTCCGTGGCCGAGATCATCGACGCCCTGGAAGGTCCCATCGGCTTCACCGAGTGCAGCGTCACCGCCGGCAGTTGCGACCTCGAGCCTTCGTGCGTG
>Ga0209517_10007820_pt1 | contig 12671 bp, 6 predicted proteins | sample PeaSoiMetSII2010_FD_187695 | JGI IMG/M metagenome (GOLD analysis project Ga0209517, IMG submission 187695) | Peat soil microbial communities from Weissenstadt, Germany - SII-2010 (SPAdes) (version 2) | ecosystem: Environmental > Terrestrial > Soil > Wetlands > Peat | place: Germany: Weissenstadt...
GCCACGGCCAGTTGTAGACATCGTCGCCGTCTTCCAGTTCCACCGGCTGCTCGACGGATCGAACGCTCAAGCGAGACAGCCGGCGAAGGGCCAGTGAGAAATGACGGTCGGCGCGCGGGTAATCCTGGGTCCACAGCGACATGCCCTTGTGCCAGTCGCCCTGGAAGCGAGGATAGTAGCCGTCCAGCGGTCCGGGCGGGTACATCAAGCGCGCGAAGGCCCACTCGCCTTTTTGCTGATAGTCCGCCGGCAGGTCGAATTCAAAATATTCGACGCCATGATATTGGCGAAACGGACGCTGGAAGGCGGAGAGCGCGCCCACGAACGCAAGGCCGCAACCAACGCGCCAGAGTGCCTTCCAGGAAACCATGGGTACGGCTCTGAACCGAGCATAGCACCAGGCGGCGACTCGATCAGACCCCGGGATTTCGTGCCAGGCTGGTGGTCGCCAGCATGCCGCCCAGGCCCATGGTTTCGACCGCGGACGACGGCACGATCACCATCGAGCCTTTCTCTTTGATCGCCTCATATAGCATGTTCATGGCGCGCAGGTGCAGCGCGACCGGATTATCGGCGTAGACCCTTGCGGCATCCGCGAATTTGTCGGCGATCTGCGTCTCGGCTTCGCCCAGGATGATGCGTGCCTGCCGTTCACGCTCTGCCTGCGCCTGTCGGGACATTGCGTCTTCCAGCGGTTCGGGGATCCGGACATCGCGAATCTCCACGGCCTGTACCGTAATCCCCCACGGCGTGGTTTTTTCGTCCAGCACTTCTTTCAGCTCCCGGCCCAGCGTCTCCCGCTCGCTGAGCATTTGCGCCAGTTGATGACGCCCGATCGATTCCCGCAACCCGGTCTGCGCGCTTAGCGTGATCGCGTCGACGAAATTTTCCACTTCCAGGATCGATTTCTCCGCGTTCCACACCAGCCAGAAGACGATCGCGTCGACATTCACGGGAACGGTGTCGCGCGTGAGTGTGGATTCGGCGCTGACGCTCGAAACGCGGACGCGCTGGTCGATATAAGCACTTAACGTGTCGACGATGGGCACGATCATGAATACACCGGGTCCACGCAGGCCGGCGTATTTGCCGAGCCGCAGCAGCGCGACCTTTTCCCATTGCTGGACCACTTTGATCGCGAACAGGAAATACAGCCCGATCACGCTTCCGGCCAGCGCGGGCCACGGTTGATTTGAGATCAAGGTTGCGGCCGCGCCTGCTCCCCAACAAATCGCGGCGACCGCCACACTAGGGCCATTGAGCGTCGTGCTCCTTCGCAAGGGTCGAGCTTTCGCGTCAAACATAGGATTATCTCCTCTTTCTTTCTGTATCCGACAAGACTTCTCGTAACGATTCCATAAGCTGCTGAACGGTAAATCCCGCCGCTCCGGCGCGCGCTACAAAATCGCTGACCAATTGATCGAGTTGCCGATCCCGTTCCGCCTGGTTGTGTTGCGGCTTGCGATTCGAAATGAACGTGCCCGTGCCTTGCTGAGTTTCAAGCACGCCGCGAATTTCAAGCTCACGATAGGCGCGCATTACGGTATTGGGGTTGATGGCGAGATCGACGGCGACCTGGCGGACCGTGGGAAGTTGATCGCCGCTTACCAGCGACCCCGACGCGATTCCGCCCTGCACCTGATCGATGAGCTGGCGGTAGACCGGTACCCCACTCGCCAGATCCAGCCGGAACCGAAACGGGATGCGGGTGGTCGCTGCCTTAGTCATCTACACAGCTAGTGTACTAGCAATATAATACACTGTCAAGCGATTCTTAAAGTCCCAGTCGGCTGGAGGTGGTAGCATGCCCTCTATGAGACTTCGCTTCGTTTCGTTGTTGACCTTGCTGGTATTTGCGCTCGCGCCGGCTTACGCACAGAAGAAGCCTGCCGCCAGGAAAGCAGAAGCTGCGCCGGCCGCACCGGCTCCTCAAAGGATCGACGAGGAATACACGCGCCTGATCAAGCAGTACTTGCAGGATTCGCGCATCACCACGGAACTGGTCGACCATATGCCGGCTTCGGACACGGTTCCGTCGCCCCTGAAGTTTTTCGGCCGCATTCCGGGCACGCCGGGCGAATTGACTTACGCCAAGGACATCGAACGATACTACGAAGCGCTGGCCGCTGCATCGCCGCGGGCGAAGTTTTGGAAGCTGGGACAATCTGAAGAAGGCCGCGACCAGGTACTGCTTGCGATCGCCGACGAAGCCACCATCCGGGACATCGACCGGTATAAGGGAATGCTGGCCGCGCTTGGCGACCCGCGCAAGACCACCGAGGAGCAGGCGCAGCAGCTTCTCCATACGGCAAAACCGATTTATTGGGTAAATAGCGGCATCCACTCTCCCGAAACCGGCGGACCGGAAATGCTGATCGAACTCGCCTATCGTTTGATGATCGAGGAAACACCGTTCATTCAAACCATTCGCAACAACGCGATCGTACTGATTACTCCGGTGATCGAGGTGGATGGGCGGGAGCGGCAGGTGGATACGTATTATTACGGCAAGAAGACGGGCAAGCAGCGTCCGCCATTAATGTACTGGGGAAAATACGTCGCGCACGATAACAATCGCGACGGCATGGGCCAGTATCTGAAGCTGACGCAGAACATCACGAAGGGCGTGCTCGAATGGCACCCCACGATCCTGCATGATCTGCATGAGGCCCAGTCTTATTTATATGTGTCGACGGGAACGGGCCCATATAATCCGTCGCTCGATCCGATTCAGATCGATGAGTGGTGGCTGCTGGGCGAGACCGAAATCATGGAAATGGCCAAGCGCGGCGTCCCCGGCGTGTGGACGTACGGCTACTACGATGGCTGGGTGCCGAATTATCTGTTCTGGATCGCGCTGACGCACAATTCCTTCGGCCGGTTCTATGAGGTGCAGAGCTATGGCCCTGATATCAATGAAAATCTTCGGCTTCAACAGACTGTGACCAGCCATGAATGGTATCGTCCGAATCCGCCGCTGCCGTCGATCAAGTGGGGGCCGCGCAACAACACCAACATCCAGGAATCGGCGCTCCTGTTCGCGCTGCATCAAGTGGCAGCCAACAAAGAACTGTATCTCGAAAATTATTGGGACAAGAACAAGCGTTCGGTCGACAAAGGAAAGAACGGCCCGACGTACGCCTGGGTAATTCCCGCCGGGCAGCGCCGCAGACTCGATGCAGCCGACATGGTGAATGCGCTGCGCCATCAAGGCGTCGAGGTTCACACGGCGAGTTCGGGGTTCAAAGCGGGCGATGTCGAGGTCGCGGCAGGCGATTATGTGATTCGCGCCGATCAGCCGTATCGCACGGTTGCCGACATGTATTTCAGTATCCAGAATTATCCGCCCTCGAATCCACGTCCTTACGACGACACCGGCTGGACCATGCAGTACATGCGCAACGTCAAGCTGACTCCGATTTCGGATAAAGGCGTGCTGGATCGTCCGATGACGATGCTCAGCGCGGACGCGAAACCTGCGGGTTCGATTGATGGCAGCGGGAGCACCCTGGTGATCGATCATACGACCGACAACGCGCTGATGGCGTTCCGGTTCAAGAATGCAGGCGTCAAGATGCTGGCGGCCGAGGACGATTTCACCATGAACGGCCACCAGTTCCGCGCGGGTGCATTCATTATTCCCAACGCGGACGCGAACGTGCGCGCGTCGCTGCAACAGGCGGGCCTTACCGGTTGGGCGGTGGCGTCCGCGCCTTCGGTGAGGACTCACGAAATGAACGTGCCGCGGATCGGCTACATTCACTCCTGGCAGCGCACGCAGGATGAGGGCTGGGTTCGCGCCGCTCTCGATTATTACGGCGTGCCGTACACTTATTTCGCCGATCAGAGGCTGCGCGACGGCGGTTTGCGCGCCAAGTATGACGTGATCATATTTCCGCACGTCGGCGGAAATTCGCAATCGCATCTGACCGGCATTCCGAAAGTCGGTCCGGACCCGGTGCCCTATAAGAAATCGGAGATGACACCCAACCTTGGCGTCCTCGATCAGAGCGACGACATTCGCGGAGGCATGGGAATTGAAGGCTTGGCGGAACTCGCCAAATTTGTGCAGGAGGGTGGGACGCTGATCACCGAAGGATCGACCGCGGCGTTCGTTGCCGATTACGGACTGACCAGCGGAGTAACGGTGGAGCATCCCGCACAGCTTTTCGCTCGCGGATCGATTCTGCGCGCGACGATTTCGGATAAAAAGAGTCCGATCACTTATGGATACGACGGCAAGGATCTACCGGTCTACTTCAACCAGGATCCGGTGTTCAGTGCGGGCGGGCTCCCTGGGGGATTCGGCGGCGGTCGCGGCGGTGGCGGTGCGGACGCAATGGCCCAGAACATAACGCCGAACGCCGTGCCGATCCACGTTTCGCCGTGGGACCAGAGCACGCCAGCGAGTCCCGCGCAGCCGTCGCCGGCCGAGGATATGGCGGCTATGCGGCAGCAGATGCGCGCTTTCGGGATCGTCGAAGATGCGCGTCCTCGCGTGGTGATGCAATTCGCGTCGAATCCGAATGACATGCTGCTCTCTGGAACGCTGGCCGGAGGACAGGCGCTATCGGGACGCGCGGCGGCGCTGGACGTGCCGCTGGGCAAAGGCCACATCGTGATGTTCGCGCTTCGGCCTTTCTGGCGCTGGCAGACGCAGGGGACGTATTTCCTCGGCTTCAACGCGATCCTGAACTGGGATCATCTGGACGCGGGCAAGGAAGAGCCTCGCCAATCGCGGAGAACTGGCGCGCGGCAGTAGCAGAGCGGCTTACTGTCCGGCCGCCTTCGCCTCGACGGCTTCCTGGCGCGACGTTTCGTGCGCCGCCTTTAAGGCTTCGCGGAGTTTGGGCTGTTGGTTGTGCCAGAACTCGGAATACATCGTCCCCATGCGCGCGTCCACGATGCGGGACAGCACCAGTGACATAAACAAGCTGGCGACCAGAGGGATTGCGAGCTCGGGATCGGTCGCCAGGCGTTGCAACGAATGGACTGCCGGGGTGAAGTCCATAGTAGCGGTCTTATAGAGCACGAGAAACGCGTGCTTTGCGATCACCCACGGCTTCAGGCGTGATTCGCCTTCGGGAACCAGCGCGGCAAGCACCATCGCCGTGCAGGTCGTCACGTAAAGATAATACGAAAACACGCCCAGCCTGATGGTGTTGGGCATCTGCTCCAGCAACGGGCCGGCCTCGTGTGCCGCGCGCAGAACTTTCTTCACTTGACGGGCGCGTTCATTGGAAGCGTCGTCTATCACCGTATTCCCGGTTTCCGTGATGACAATTACGGCGTCCGGATCTAGATTTCCCGGCGCATAATCTTCGGTGCCATGCGCGATTCGCTCCAGCACGCTCACATGGATCGCCGGAACTTCGCCGGCGGCAGCCGCGCAAATTTTTCGCATGTCGCGCGGCAGCCATCGATAAAACACGCCCAGCCCTGCTCGCGAATCGTACAGTTTGTCGTCGAAGTTAGCGTGCTGATGATATAAATCCCGGTCCGTTTCGATCAGACGCAGTCCGAAGCCGTGCGCCTTCCACATCATCCAGTCGAGCGCCACCAGCGACATGCCCTGTTTCGGATAGCCCCCTCCCACATTGGAATGGGCTCCTGAAAACCAGGCTTGTTCGATGCGGTCGTCTTTTTCCCAAAGCAAGGGATGAAACGTATGTCGCTGATCGTCTATGGAGATCGCGTGGCGGGCGTGTCGGACGGAGGAGTTCAGCTTCTGATCCGGAAACTTGTACCGGTAGATGGTCGCGTTGATGATATCGCTGATCCGGAAAGGCGTACCGACGGCGTCGACGGTATCCCACACCCCCACAAACTGGATAGGGACGTCGCCAGGGAGGCAATATAAATCACGGAACGCCTGGGTTTCGGCTGACGGATCGGGCTCGCGGAGAAAGACCTTGGCCAGCTCCGTCCGGTAGTATTTGCGATACACGGCATAGGCTTTCTTCACCGCGGATTCAAGCGCGCCCGCGGAGTCAAGCTTGCTGGTGTCGAGAATTCCGCATCGGTTGATGAAACCGGCGAGTGTTCGCACAGTGAACGCGCCACGGCTGAATCCGAACAAGAAGATTTGATCCCCAGGATCGTAGAGGCGGCACAGTTCTTTATACAATTGCCGCACGTTGCGGGTGAGACCCCATCCGGTGGCGCCCGCAAAAATCTTCAATGGTTTGAAGCTTTCAGTTCCCACGCCGTCGTCGTAAATTGCGACCTGCGGCGTCAAAGTTGGGTCGAATCGATGCCCGTTCAGGTCCACCGCTTCGAACAGCTTGAAGACATTGGTTCCGCGATCCTTGATCGCCGTGTTTCCGGTCCCGTCCGAACAAACGACGATGTTTTTCGACATGTCGCGTTTATATCACAGTTTATTCGGGAACCAAATGGCTAAGAATACTTAGTCAGCAGGCATTTGCCAAGTCTTTTCCCATACCCGTACCACCGGATACCGGCCTTGGTCGCCAGGCTCGTATTTTGACCGTTCGAACCACCAGCGTAGTCGCGCACGCGGGTCGGCGGCGAACTGCGGGTCCGCGGCGAGTCGAGCTTCGAACTCTTTTCGCATCTCCGGAGAATCGGCCATCATGCGGCGGGCGATCGGTTCGGAAAGATATTCGCCCACTGCCGCGCCTCCGCGGCCGCCGCCTTCGAAGACGGGATTCAGAAATCCCCATTTTGCGAGCGAATCCGGCGCTTGCGGCTCCAGCATGGCCAGTATCAGCCGAGCCCTTCGCTGCTTCATCGGGACCCAGAACGATCCCGCGGGGATCCTTACTTTCTCGGTGACCAGCTTGGCATCGAAGTCGAGCATCACGCGGCCTTCAAACGACGTCGCCGCGTATTTAACCTTTGAGAATCGATAGGTTTCAAACTCCTGCTCGATCGGTTTGCCGGTTCGCTCCATTTCAACGCCGTGGAGCACAAGCACGTCGGCTAAATCTTTCCATGCGACCGGAATCAGATAACCGAGCGGCATTTTCGCTTCGGCCGTGGTATCGATCTGGTCGTGGATCACGGTACTGATGTCGTCTGGTTCCGGGAAAAACCGGTTGACCATCGCTCCGGTGATTTCGCTCTTGAATGGACCGTTTTTCAGCGTGTGATACACCAGCGGCCGGCTCTTGTCGCTCACTTTTCCGGCTAAATATACGGGCGCGGCGTTGCGATCGCCGGCGCGAGCCATCATCTGGCGATCTGCCTCCCGCACGTCGCGGCGTAGCGCTTCGGGATCGAGAAGAATCGTCTCGACCGCGTGACGCATGATGTCGTAATGCGCCCAGGCGCGGGTTTTGGCGGTTTTCAAGCTGTGGGATTCTACTAACAGGGAGGGCCGGTCTTGAACCGCGGAATAGAGATGCGAGTAGCGCGGCGAAAAAACTTCCATAAAGAATTCGCGTTTGCCGCCCACCTGCCGGAGCGCGCCGTAAGGAGCGACCAGGTGGCCGTCGGCGGCCATCCGGCGATCCAGTTCCGGAACGAATTTCTCGCGTACCCACGCGCCGGCCGGATCGGCCAGGTCCTGATTGCGAGCCATGTCCCAGGTCACGTCATATTGAAAATCGGCGCCGTCGGTGACGTGATTGTCGATGTGAAAATCCGGCATCCAGGAGTTGAACACGCGCAGCCACGCGCGCATTTCCGGCGTATCCGCCTTGATGTAATCGCGATTCAGGTTCACGCGCTGCGCGGTGGCGCGAAGGCCGGTGGATTTCGGGCCGTTCTGGCTGGGCCGGTGATAGGGGCTGACGTCTTCGTGGCCGTCGACATTGAATACCGGAATGATGACGAAAATGACGTGATCCAGCCATGCAGCGAAGCGTTTCGACACAGTCATGTCGCGGACGAGCATTAGAACGGTGTCTTTTCCCTCGATTTCGCCCGCGTGAATGCCGCTCTGAATCATGATGACGACTTTGCCCGTCTTCGCCGCCGCTTCCGGGGTGAACGCGCGATCTTTGGAAACGACAATCGCGATCATGGTGCGATTTTCCGGCGTGGTTCCGATTTCGAGAACTTTCACGAATCTCGAAGCGCGCTCCAGGCGATGCGCGATCTCGACCGCTTCGGCGTAGGGCGCGGTCTCATTCCAATCCGTCTTTTCGCCGGTGGTGAGCAAATCCCTCGGCGAATCCTTCGTGCTGGCGGCGAGCGATGCGGCGGCTTTGGCAGCCGGCGGCTCAAACGCGGAATGGGGCGCGATCGGGTCTTGAGCCAACGCCAGGGCGCTGCACAGCGAAAAAATCCAACGAATCATCAGTCGATCGTAACTTAGTTTGCCTACTTAGTTCTCTTGGCGCAGGGCCGAAGCGGGCTCGACGCGAGTGGCTCGCATCGCCGGAATCGCGGTCGCGGCTGCGGCCACGGCCGCCACGAACAGTGCGGCCGACACCAGCGAAACCGGATCCCAGGGCGCGATGCCGTACAGCAGAGAGCGAATCCACGGGCCGGCCAGGCGGCTGGCGCCAAGTCCGAGCGCTAATCCGACCGCGACCAGCACCAGCGCCTGTCTCCCGATCATCTCTCCGATGTCCAGGGGCCGCGCCCCCAGCGCCATCCGGATGCCGATCTCGCGGCGCCGCTGCGCAACCGTGTACGCCAGCAAGCCGTAAATCCCGATCGCGGCGAGGGCGGCTGCCAGCGCGCCAAAAGTCGATGCCAGCGATGCGGTAAGCCGTTCGCCCGCCGCGCTCGCTGCCACTTCTTCCGACATGGTTTCGATCTCCGTAAACGGCAGCGCGGGGTCGAGGTCGGCCATGGCGTGACGCACGGGGTCGATGATCGACTGAGGGCTCATACGGGTCCGAACTTCGACTTGCATGGGCTGAATTCCGCCGTCGCCTCCGTCCCACCAGAGGTTATAAAACGTCGGCGTCATGGGCTCCCGCAGAGATCGATACTTTGCGTCACTCACCACGGCGACGACTTCGTACTGATCGGCCGAGCCGGTATTCCCGAAGCGTTGGCCGACGGGATCGATGCCAGGGAAGAACTTCGAAGCGAAGGCTTGATTGATGATCGCTTTGGTTCGGACTCCTTTAACGGGCTCGTCGGTGGGCGCCAGATTTCGACCGCTTAGGATCCGCATTCCCATGGTTTGGAAATATTCAGGCGTCACGGAGTTGACGCTGGTATTCAAAAAATCGGCCGACGTTGGTTTCTGCCCCGCCGGGACCACCGTCATCTTCACTCCGCTGCCGCGCATCAGCGGACGGCTGGCGACGGCTACTCCGTCGACGCCCGGCATCTCGCGGATGCGGTCGAGCAGCGCGAGCCGCAACGCCCTGGCCTGCGCGCCGGTATAGCCCGCCAGCGATGGGTCCGCGCTAAAAGTCACCAGCCGATCGCGAGCGAACCCAGGGTCGACTTCGCGAAGTTGTTCGAACGTCCGCACCAGCAAACCCGCGCCGGCGAGTAGCACCGTACAGAGCGCGATTTGAAGCACGATCAACGCCTGACGGCCGCGCCAGCCACTTACGGATCGCGCGCCCCTCAGCACGCTGTCCAGAGTGATGCGCGCTGCGGCGATCGCGGGAGCCAGCCCGAACAGCACCACCGTAACCGCCGAAATCGCCATCGAAAAGAGCAGAACCCGGCGATCGGGACCAAGATCGAGCGACAGCGCCAGATGCGCGGTCGTCAGGTCGCGCATGGGCGGAAGCGCACGCACCAGAAGAGGCATCGCGACCATCGCCAACAGCAAGCCGGCCGCCGATCCGAGAGCGGCCAGCAGCGCGCTTTCGGTCAGCATGTGCCGGACCAGGCGTCCGCGTGTCGCCCCCATCGCCAAACGCACGGCGATTTCTTCGCGCCGCGCCGCGCTCCGGGCCATCAACAGTCCCGCGACGTTGGCGCATACCATCAGCAGCAGCAGGCCGACCGATGCAATCAGCATCTTGAGCGCGGTTCCGAACCGGTCGCGGAGCAGGGAAGTCCCTCGATCCAGCGGATCGACGTGCATGCCCCTTCGCAGTTCGGCTTCACGCATCGCCGAAGTGTATTCCGAGTGACGCTGGTAAAAGGCCTCCGTCGCCGTCCGCCACATCGCGAAACACTCTGCTTCGGCTTGCGCGCGCATGACGCCGGGTTTCAGGCGGCCTGCAATCGAGAGATTGGGGAGGTCGTCTACTTGCATCGGGCGACCTTCCCAATCCTCGATCAGCGCCAGCGCCCGCAAGGGAACGCGTACGTCGGGAGAGGTGTCCATCGCGGTTCCATTGAATTCGCGCGGCATTACACCGGCGATCAGGAACTTGTGGCCGTGTAAAGTAATAACTTGTCCAACGGCTTGCGGACCGCCGTCGAATCGACGCCGCCAGAAACCGTAGCTGAGCACGACCGGGATCAACCCTGGAGCATTCTTATTGTCGTCCGGCATCAGCGTTCGCCCATACAGAGCAGGCACGCCCAATACGCTGAAGAACTCCGGCGTGACCAGGTTAACTTGGAGTTGCTCCGCCGGTCGCGGTTCATTCATTGCGACGCGCCACTCTTCTTCTCCGAATACGGCTGAGAGCGTAGTAGAGTGGTCGCGCAAGGCTTCATAAAACAGATAATCGAAGGAACTGCGCGTACCCAGCTGCGGCGACTTCTGGACCATCCGCACCAGCTCTTCGGGATGCGGCACCGGAAGCGGACGCAATACAACCGCGTCGAGGGCGGAGAAGATCACCGCGTTCGCGCCGATGCCCGCCGCCAGAAGCCCCACCGCAACTGCCGTGAATCCGGGAGTCTTGGCGAGCATGCGGGAAGCGTAACGAAGGTCGTTCATGGCTATTGCACGATCATCAACTCGACCCGCGACCCATCCGTTCCCCCAAAGTACACCCGCTCGGTCGCCTTCACAAAATCGGTGGAGAGCGCCTTCGGAATGTCCATGAATTTCTGCGGGTTCCTGTCCGTCAGCGGAAACCAGGAGCTTTGAATCTGCATCATGATCCGGTGCCCTTGGCGGAACGTGTGGGCGATATCTGGCATTCGAAATGCGATGCGATCGGGCTTTCCGGGCTCAAATGGAACCGGCTTTTCGAAGCTTTTGCGGAATTTGCCGCGAAACGGCTCGCCTCGAACCAATTGCTGATACCCCCCGAGCTTGATGGTGTTGGCCGGTTCCTGCGGAGGGTGCGAGTCAGGATAATCCCCGGGATAAACATCAATCAGCTTGACCACGAAATCCGAATCCGTTCCGCTGGTGGAAACTTTCAAATCGACGGCAAGGGGCCCCATGACCGTGACGTCGTGATCCAGTGGATCGGACTTATAGACCAGAACATCGGTGCGCGACGCTGCGAAGCGTTGATCCTCGCTCATATAATCGGCACGCATTCCCATCACGATGTGCGCGGTGTAGGGAACGGGCTTGTTTGGATCGGAGATGTATTCGTCGAAGGCCGCGGTCTGCGGCTGTTGCCAGGAAAGCTTTCCGTTCTCGCTAAGGTAAAGGCTTTGGCTCTTCGCCTTCGCAGGAGGCCAGCGATCGAATCGCCGCCACTGATCCGTTCCGGTCTCAAAGACCCAGGCCTTGGGAAATTTGCCCTCGCCCTTGCCTTTCAAAACATAAAGAAAGAACGGAAATTCGATTTTTTCGCGATAGTACACGCCGGTCTTCGATCCGAAGTGGATGTTTCCGACCGAGTCGCCGTCGCCGCGCGAAAAACCTCCGTGGGTCCAAGGTCCCATCACCAGCATGTCGACCGGCGGAGGTGAGTTTTTCTCCATGAACTCGTGGGTTCGCAGCGGACCTTGCAAGTCCTCGGCATCGAACCAACCGCCCACGGTCATTACGGCGGGCTTGATGTTCTTCAAGTGTTTCCAGATCGACCGCGATTGCCACTCGTCGTCGTACGTGGTGTGATCCAGGTTCTGAATCCACATAGGATTCTTGTGCTTGAAATACTTTTCATCCGCGTTGGCGAGCGATCCCATGTTCAGGAAAAACTCATACCCGTCGGGAGTGCCGAAGTCGAACGGCTGATTCGGCGGCGGCAGTTCGGGCCCTTCCGGCCGCGGGAAAAAGCCGAGATAGAACCGGAAGTTCGCAGCCAGCATGAAAGCGCCGTTGTGAAAATTATCGTCGCCGAGATAATAATCCGTCACGGGCGCCTGCGGCGACGCGGCGACCAGCGCCGGATGCGCATCGATCATCCCCGCGCTCACGTAAAAGCCAGGCTGGGAGATCCCCCACATCCCGACCTTGCCGGTGTTGCCCGGCACATTTTTGATCAACCAGTCGATGGTGTCGTATGTATCGGTGCTCTCGTCGGTGTCTTTCGGGCCTTTTGAAGGATTATGCGGACGGATGTTGACGAACTTCCCTTCACTCATGTACCGTCCGCGCACATCCTGATAGGCGAAGATAAATTTCTCGCGCGCAAACAGCTCCGAGGGACCGAGATTTTCCCGATACTGATCCGCACCATAAGGCCGCACCGTGTAAGGCGTACGACTCAGCATGATCGGATACGCCTTACCGTCGCTGAACACGTCTTTCGGAATGTAGACAGACGTGAACAGCTTCACTCCGTCCCGCACCGGCACGCGATATTCGAATTTCGAGTAGTTTTCGCGAACGAACGCGGCGTTGACGGGCTGCGCGCCCGCTTCGACTACGATCAGCGGCAGGAGCAGTAGCAGTTTACGCATGTGTCCTCGATTGTGGATAG
>Ga0209517_10007822_pt1 | contig 12669 bp, 10 predicted proteins | sample PeaSoiMetSII2010_FD_187695 | JGI IMG/M metagenome (GOLD analysis project Ga0209517, IMG submission 187695) | Peat soil microbial communities from Weissenstadt, Germany - SII-2010 (SPAdes) (version 2) | ecosystem: Environmental > Terrestrial > Soil > Wetlands > Peat | place: Germany...
CCCGCCGATATCGTGAACGCGGTGTCGGCGCAGAACTTGATTTTGCCGGCCGGTACGGCCAAGATCGGGCCGACCGAGTATTCGGTGGAGATGAACGGCGATCCGCAAACCATCGCCGAACTGAACGATTTACCGGTGAAGACGTCGAATTCGTCCACTCTGTACCTGCGCGATGTCGCCCACGTGCGCGACGGATTTGCGCCGCAAACCAACATCGTGCGGCAGGACGGGACGCGCGGCGCGCTGATGTCGATTTTCAAGTTGGGTGGGTCTTCCACGCTGACGGTCGTCGATGGCATAAAGACGATGGTAAAAAACGCGGCGAAGTATCTGCCGCCTAACCTCAGCCCTCAACTGAACATCAAGGCTCTGTTCGATCAGTCGGTTTTCGTGCGCGCGTCGATTCAAGGAGTGGTGCGGGAAGGCATCATCGCCGCCTGTCTCACCGCCGTCATGATCCTGATTTTCCTGGGCGATTGGCGTCCGACCCTGATCATCGCGGTCTCGATTCCGCTGTCCATTTTCGTCTCCGTGATTCTGCTGAGTGCGCTGGGCGAGACCATCAACATCATGACCTTGGGAGGGCTGGCGCTCGCGGTCGGCATCCTGGTGGACGATGCCACCGTGGAGATCGAAAACATCGAGCGCAATCTAGCCATGGGCAAGGAGATGAAGCAGGCCATCCTGGACGGCGCGTCACAAGTTGCCGTGCCTGCGTTCGTATCGACGCTGAGTATCTGCATTGTGTTTGTGCCGATGTTCTTTCTCACCGGAGTCGCGAAGTTCCTCTTCGTTCCGCTGGCCGAAGCCGTGTCTTTTGCCATGCTGGCGTCGTATCTGTTGTCGCGAACCCTGATCCCGACCATGGTGATGTTTATCATGCGCGGGCACGAGCATCGCGCCGCCGAGCCGAAAAGCTTCCTGGGGAAAACGCAACGCGGATTCGAGCGCTGGTTTGAAAGGTTCCGCGGCAGCTACCGGCAAATGCTGGAAACCACGCTCGAACACCGGAAGATGTTCTCCCTCGGCTTTGCGGCTTTCTGTTTTCTGTCGCTGGGGCTGGTGTTCTATCTGGGACAGGACTTCTTTCCCCAGGTGGACGCGGGCCTGATCCGCCTGCACTTTCGCGCCCGGTCCGGCTTGCGCGTAGAAGAGACGGCGCGCCTGTGCGATGAAGTGGAGCAAGTGCTGCGCAGCGAGATTCCGAAGGAAGAACTACAGACGATGCTGGACAACATCGGCGTCCCCTACTCGGGCATCAATCTCTCCTACTCCACTTCGGGAGTGATTGGGACAAGCGATGCCGAGGTTCTGATTGCGCTGAATCCGGAACACCATCATGCAACGGCGCAGTATGTGCGCAGGTTGCGCCGCGAACTCCCAGCGCGCTTTCCGGGCGTGGAGTTCTTCTTCCAGCCCGCCGACATCGTGTCGCAAATTCTTAACTTTGGATTGCCCGCGCCGGTCGACGTTCAGGTCATGGGCGCCAATATGCGCGCGAACTACGACATCGCGCAGAAGATTGCAAATCGGTTGCGCCAGATTCCCGGGGCCGCCGACGTGCATGTGCAACAGATGATGAGTCTGCCCACTCTCTACCTGGATATGGACCGCACGCGCATCAACCAAGTCGGACTGAATGCCCAGGAAGTCGCCCAGAGCGTGCTGGTCAGCTTGAGTGGAAGCTTCCAAACGGCTCCCAATTTTTGGCTGAATCCAAAGAACGGTGTGACGTATAACATTGCCGTTCAGACGCCGCAGTATCGCATGACGTCGTTGCAGGATTTGATGAACACCCCGGTGAACGGCGCCGGCGCGGCCCCGCAGGTGCTCGGCAATCTGGCTCAACTCACGCCGGTGGCGCGTCCTGCCGTGGTCAGCCATTACGCCGTGCAGCCGGTCATCGATGTGTACGCCAGCACGCAGGGGCGCGATCTGGGCGGAGTGGCGTCGGACATCATGAAGGCGCTCCGGCCCTTCCAGGACCCGCATTATTTACCGCTGGGAACGCAAATCGTGGTTCGCGGGCAGATCGAGACCATGCGCTCCTCGTTCTTTGGGCTGGGCTTTGGCCTTTTGGGAGCCATTGTGCTCGTCTATTTGCTGATCGTGGTCAACTTTCAGTCGTGGCTCGATCCCTTTATCATCATCACTGCGTTGCCGGGAGCACTGGCGGGCATCTGCTGGTTCCTGCTGATTACGCGCACCACGCTTAGTGTTCCGTCGCTGACGGGCGCGGTGATGTGCATGGGGGTGGCGACCTCGAATTCGATTCTGCTGGTTTCGTTTTCTCGCGACCGCATGAACGCTGGAGCGCCAGCGCGGCAAGCGGCGCTGGAAGCGGGCCACACGCGCATACGGCCGGTCATTATGACGGCGCTCGCCATGATTATCGGCATGCTGCCGATGGCGATGGGCTTCGGAGAGGGCGGCGAGCAAAACGCACCGTTAGGCCGCGCCGTAATTGGCGGTCTGCTCTTCGCCACCGTAGCCACATTATTCTTCGTGCCGAGTGTATTTACGATTATTCATGGCCGCCGCGAGGCACAGCGGCAGTCCGAGCGGAACTAGAGAAGAGAGAAGCAGAAAAGCAGAGAATTGTTTTGGGAGAGCGCAATCATGCCAGTACAACCGCCGCCCGTAACGACCAAGCCGAACGAGACGGAGTCCGTGCGCCCAGATGACTATCGGCCTTCCGATCTGGGTGCGAATTCGGCCGGCCGGGGAAAGCTTCTGGTCGGGGCCGTGCTGCTCGTTCTGATCACCGCGGGCGCGGTTACGTTTCTGAACCGCAACACAGAATCTAACGCCCTTGCCAAAGAAACCGAAACCGTCTCGGTACCGACGGTTGCCGTGGTGCAACCGCAAGCCGAGCCTGGAAGCGACGAACTGGTATTGCCCGGAAATCTACAGGCCTTTATAGAGTCCCCGATCTTTGCTCGAACCAACGGCTATCTCTTGCGCTGGTATAAGGACATGGGGAGCAAGGTTGAGAAAGGGGAACTGCTGGCGGCGATTGACACTCCGGAAGTCGATCAGGAGCTGTCACAGGCCCGAGCCGGCCGCGAGCAGGTCAAGTCAGCGCTGGAGTTGGCAAAGATCTCGGCTGACCGTTGGGCGAATCTGCGCAAATCCGACTCCGTCTCGCAGCAGGAAGCCGACCAGCAAGCCAGCGGATACCAGCAGGCACTCGCCAACCTGGCGGCGGCGGATGCGAATGTTCGCCGCCTTGAACAACTCGAGTCTTTTAAGAACGTGTACGCTCCTTTTTCCGGCGTGCTGACTCGGCGCAATGTGGATCCGGGCGCGCTCATCAATTCCGGGGCGCAAGCGACTGGCAAAGAGTTGTTCGATATCGCGCGCGTCGATCCGCTTCGGGTTTACGTCAGTGTTCCACAGGCGTATGCGCCGTCCATGAAAGTTGGGGTTAAGGCCACGGTTACGCTGCAGGAATTTCCCGGCCAGAAGTTTATGGGAGTAGTGGCTCGCACCGCCGATGCCATCGATCCCGCAACCCGCACCCTAAATACGGAAGTAGACGTTCCCAACAAAGATGGCAAGCTGCTTCCTGGTTCTTTCGGTCAGGTGCATTTTGCGACCGGGATGTCGATCCCGCGGATCACGATTCCCGTAAATGCCATGCTTTTCCGTGCCGAGGGCGCGCAGGCGGCGGTCGTCGACAAGGACGGCAAAGTACACTTGCGCCCGATCAGCATTGGGCGCGACTTCGGCACGACGATCGAGGTTCTGAGTGGGCTCGACGTAAGCGATCGGATCATCATCAACCCGTCCGACTCACTCGAGGAAGGGCAGCAAGTGCACGTCGCCAAAGCGAGCGCAGGAGATGCTCGCTCGTGAAGCGATTGGCTCCAGCCTGTAGAGACGTGGCGAGACGCGGCAAGCCGTGTCTCTACGGGAAATATGTTGGCTGGGTGGTCGCCGCATTGCTCGCGGGTTGCAGCTTGCTTAGTACCGTAGGCTGTACCGTGGGGCCGGGATATAGGCGCCCGACTGCGCAGGTTCCCGACGCGTGGAAGGGCGAAGGGCCATGGCAGGCAGCGGCTCCGAAGGATGCTATTCCCAAGGGCGCGTGGTGGCAGATATTTCATGACGCGGAACTCGACCGGCTGGAGCATGAACTGTTCCAGGCAAACCAGTCGCTGGCGGCGGCGCAAGATCGCCTCTCTCAGGCTCGGTCGCAGGCGCGAATCGCTTCTGCGGGGTACTTTCCCACACTCAGCGCCGATCCCAGCGCGCAGCGCCAGGCAGTCTCCAGCAACCGTGCGTTTTCGGGCGGCGAATTGCCGCCCTTTACCCAGAGTAATTTCACCGTCCCGTTTTCCGTTAGCTACGAGCTTGATTTATTTGGACGCGTGCGCCGCAATCTGGAAGCGGCCAACGCTTCGTTGCAAGGGAGCGCGGCCGATCTGGAAAATGTGCGCCTGGTATTGACCGCGGAGCTCGCTGCCGACTATTTCAACCTGCGCGAACTTGATCGCGAAGCGGGAGTGGTGCGGCAGTCGGTCGAAATCCAGCAAAGAGGATTGGACCTGGTCAACCATCGTCACGAAGGCGGAGTCGCTTCCGGACTGGAAGTCGCGCAGCAGGCCGCCTTGCTCGATTCCACTGCAACGCAGCTTCAGCTCGTGCTGCAGCAGCGGGCGCAATTCGAACATGCCATCGCCGTGCTGACGGGGAAGTCCGCCTCGGCTTTCAACCTGGCTGAGGCGCCATTCGACGCCACCCCTCCCGCGATTCCCACCGGAGTTCCATCGGAGATTCTGGAGCGCCGGCCGGACGTGGCCACCAGCGAGCGGCAGATGGCGTTCGAAAATGCGCAAGTCGGGTTGGCGATGACTGCGTTCTATCCGCATATCACGCTGGGCGGGGCGGGCGGATGGGAAAGCCGCGACATCGCCACACTGATAAGCGCTCCCAGTGCTATGTGGTCGCTGGGCGGTGATCTGCTGCAGCCGATTTTGAATGGCGGCCGCAATCGCGCCAACCTGGCGCTCAGCCGCGCTGCCTACGACGAATCGGTCGCCAACTATCGCGAATCGGTGCTGGTGGCATTTCAGCAAGTGGAAGACGGGCTTTCCGGTCTCGCGTTGCTGAACCAGGCCGCGAAAACTCAACAGGCGGCGGTCGCCGACTCGCGACGCGCGCTTGACATCGCCAACAGCCGTTACGTCGGCGGAGTTACGACCTATCTCGATGTGATTACCGCGCAATCCACGTTGCTGAACAACGAACGCCTGGCAACGCAACTGCTCGGCCAGCAAATGGTCACTTCTGTCTTTCTGGTGAAAGCCCTGGGCGGCGCGTGGGATGCTTCCGAAATTCAGCGCGAACAAGTGAGGCCGGCGCTGGTCCAGGCGGTACAGCCGTAACTCCACCGGGCGCGACGGCGTTGGGTTTCAACGTCGCGGATGTCCGGGATCGGCTGCGACTGTGGCTGGCAGGCGCTCGCAGCCAAATTCGCACCCAGGCTCGACCGCCCGCTGTATCGCGTCCGGCGCAGAGCCATTAAGGGGTTCTCCGCTCTCGGCAGAATTCCCCCGCGGACCCCGCCGGGACCTACGCCGTGTGTTGTTCCTGACTGCCGTGGCGCGATCGGATCTCACGCTCCGCAATCAGCCAATCCTGGTTCTGATCGCCGTTTCCATTGCCCGCGGTGGCTGCCCGCTGCAGGTAGAGTTCGTAGGCGCGGCGGCGAATTTCTTCTTCAAGATTGACAGAGCGTTCGACGTGAACCTGGTTGGCCGGTCTCCCGCTTTCGCGAACCTCGGGCGCAACCTGTACCGCGGCTGGCGAAGTGGAGACTCCGGATTTCTTGTTGCGTTTGCCGATACCGTTTCCGGTCGTCTTGCGAGCCATAGTGTACTCCTTACACATACCCAACTCTAGGAAGGGTCTTACGTAATGAATCAGCGACATACGCATACTCCGATAGCCGCTATCCGACTATTTGCGAGAAGTGGTTGATCCAAATATAGCGCGAACGCCTGTGGAAGTGTGTGACAACGCCATGAAAATTTCTTCTACCCCGCATAATTTTTTTGGACTGGCGTCTGGTAGGACCGCAGCGAGTACCGCACGGTCTCGCGAGAAATCCTCACACTGCCTGTCCGGCGCAGAATCCGGACGCCCAGGCCCACTGGAAGTTGAAACCGCCGAGTTGGCCGGTTACGTCGACGACTTCTCCGATGAAAAAAAGGCCGGGCACTTTTCGCGACTCCATGGTCTGGGCAGAGAGTTCGTTGGTATCGACGCCGCCCGCGGTGACTTCCGCTTTTCCGTAACCCTCCGTCGCTTCCGGCTGGACTTCCCACTCATGCAGTTGACGTTCGGCACCGGCAAACGCGCTATTGGAGTTGCCCGCTAAAGGATAGGTCTCGAGCCAGCGATCCGCGAAGCGGCGGGGCAGGACTTCCTTCAGCAGGGACTTCCAACTCGCCTCGTCGCGATGACCGCGCTCCCGCAACTCAGCGGTGAGATTGCGGTCGGGAGCAAGGTCAAGATGAATTGGCTCCTTGCCGTCCCAGTAAGAAGAAATCTGGAGAATCGCGGGCCCGCTGATGCCGCGATGAGTGAAAAGCATATTTTCGCGGAAGGCTGGTTTCGGGTTGCGTTTCGCATCGCGAATGGAAGCAATCACTTCGATGGAGACTCCGGCCAGATCGCGCCAGCGCTTGCGGTCGCGTTCGCTAAAGACGAGAGGGACAAGAGCGGCACGTGGAGGTTCGATCTTCAGGCCGAATTGCCGGGCTAGATCGTACCCAAATGAAGTAGCGCCGATTTTCGCGATGGACAAACCTCCAGTTGCGACCACCAGGCGGGGTGTGCCGAAACTAGCGTCCTCGGCTTGCACGGTGAACTGGTCGTCCTTCTGCGCCTCGTTCTTGCGCACCTCGCTTTTACGCACCTCGCGCACTTTCGTGTTGAGCCGGATTTCCACGCCGGCATCGCGGCATTCCCGCTCCAGCATTAGCGTAATGTCACTCGCCGCTCGATCGCAGAATAACTGGCCAAGCTTTTTCTCGTGATAGGGGATGCCATGCTTTTCGACAAGCCGCATGAAATCGGCCGGAGCATAGCGGGCGAGCGCCGACTTGGCGAAATGCCGATTGGCCGAAAGAAAATTATCCGGTGAGGTGCGCAGGTTGGTGAAATTACAGCGGCCGCCGCCGGAGATCAGTATCTTTTTTCCGATTCGGTCCGCGCGTTCGAGCAGCAGGACACGCCGGCCCCGCTTGCCGGCTTCGAGGGCACACATGAGGCCGGCCGCGCCGGCTCCGAGAACGATGACGTCGTATTTCCGATTCGCGCCGGAATGATTCACGTATGGACGAGCTTAACAGGGCCGGCGAAAGTGGAACTTGCAGTCTCACTCTCCATTCACACGAGTTTGTCATCCTGAGCGAAGCGAAGGACCTGCTTTGTGCTCAGCGCACCAGACAGCAGGTCCTTCGCTTCGCTCAGGATGACAAATTATAGGGTGTTGCGATACCGTCATGCAGACCTTACTCTGATCACGGGTGAGCAGGGCTTGCAAGCGGCCAGCGCTACGGAATTGCATTATGGTTGACTGTTCATCGCTTGAACCTTCAACGACTGTAAGAACGCGACAACCTGCCAGCGTTGTTGTTCCGGAAGCTTCGACCAAACCGGCATGCCTCGGCGGACCACTCCATTGCTCAGGAGCCAGAACAGGGTGCCGGGCGTTGCCTCCTGTACCTCTTCCTGCAGTAAACTCGGGCCTTTCCGCGTGCCTCCAGCTTTCATTCCGTGACACTCGGCACAGTGCTGTTCAAAGAGTTTTCCTCCCGCCGCCATGGCTTGAGGATCGCCTGCGAAAGGGTTTTTCCTTTCGCGCGCCTTTGCGGGAGCATCCGCAAGTGCCGCGTAGGTCGATTGTTTGATGTTGCCTGCGCCAGCGTCTTTGTTCTGTGCGCTGGCCCGAGAGGTCCCGAAAACGACAATCGCGAAAACGACAACGGCGATGGCCGCAAGGTTGAAGCGTCCAGCCGAGCGAAACAAAGCAGAGGCTGTCTTCATCGCCGGCCTCCGAGGCTTCCGAGCCATCGCCCAACCAGCTCACCAAAGCCGGAGAACTCACGCGAAAGTCCCCAACGCAACAAAAGTCGATGGCTGTTGTCATTCAGACCGAAGCCGCTCGAAACGCGAACGGTCCAGTCCGACGGAAGGTTCCACGCAACTACGGGCGCGAGGTAGTGAGACGTGTCATGGAGTCCAGCACTCTGCGTGTCGCCCAGGCCTCCGTACATTTCCACTCCGGCAACAAAGTTCTCCCGACAGAAATTACAGCGGTTGGGCGAAGCTTTCAACGCGAGCGGACGGCTTGCACCCACGGCGTAAGCGAACTCCCAAGGCTCGCTCGGCAACAGGTTCTTGGTAACAATGGGATTCACGGCGACATTCCATCCTTTGAAGGAACTGGAAAGCAGAAGCTTGAGTTCCAATTCGTGGTCGTGCTCCTTCCGCAAGGCGGCGTTCGAATCGGCGAAGTCCGACTCCACGTCGTGACCTTCGATTTCCTTCAAAATCTTGTCGGCCCCGCTGATTTGTTCGTACTCGATATAAAGCACCGGATTGACGAGGTGCTCGCGCTGCAGCAGGCGAAACCGGTTTTCCCAGCGAAACCCGGTAAACACCGTGCTGTCATGGAACGTCGTCTGTCCGTCCAAATAAAACTCGGTCGTCCACCAGGCGGTGGCGCCATACTCAAATTCCGCCCAGAAGGCGTGGAAGTCGTTGCCGCCGCGCTGGGTTCCAAAGGTCGAGAAATACTCCACCTCCAGGCTGCCCGGCTCTTCGAGGTAATGGTCGTAGGTCACGATGTAAGGACTTTCCTGCGCCCAAACCAGAGACGGAAAGCAAAAAAGCAAAGAGAAAAGCAGGACAAGGAAAGAAAGGACGGGAAACTTCTGGCGGATCGATTCAGGAATAACGTGCGCGACCATCGGCTCCTCGGATCGGATTATTTGTGTTGCGACTCAGTTGCAACAAGCGTTACAATCCCAGCCTAGAGTGCGCCTTCGTTCACTGTCAATGGACGCCAGAAGATTTCGTCGCAGTTTTTTTGCGATTCATTGCGACTTAGCATCGGAGACTACCCATGCCGCTTCCACAAACCGAGATTCCCGGCCGTTTGCAGATGCAACTGGCCGAGCGCGGGATCCGCATGACCGGTCCGCGCCGGGCGATTCTAAGCGTGATTGAGACCGCGTCGAAACATCTGGATGCCAGCCAGATCCTGCGCAAAGCGCGGCAGGTGGACGCCTCGGTCGATCGCAGCACCGTCTACCGGACGCTCGACCTGCTGAAGCGCCAAGGACTGATCGATGAGCTCGACTTGATGCATCTGAAGGGCGAAGGCCACTACTACGAGCGCAAGCTCGGCCGCGATCATATTCACATGGCCTGTCTCCGGTGCGGAAAAATCACCGAATTTGTCAGTAAAACTTTCGAGTCTTTGAAGAAGCAGTTAGAGCGGGATTGCCACTTTCATATCCTCGTGGCGCGGCTTGAAGTCGGCGGATACTGCTCCTCGTGCCGGCGCTAGCGTCTTGAGTAAGTAGACGGATTTGAAGGGGCGCGGCTTCAGCCGCGCCGTAAGGATCACATGATCAATGGCGGCTTTAGCCGCTGAGGGCAATTGCGGCGCACATCAAGAGTTCTTCCGAAGCCTGTTTGAGCCCGACGCTACCCCATCAGCATTCCGCCGTTCACGTTCAACACATGCCCCGTGATGTAAGACGCTTCTTCCGAAGCCAGAAAACACACGGCGTTCGCAATGTCGTCCGGCGCGCCCACCCGCCCCAGCGGGATCGCCTTCACCGCATTCTGCTTGAATTCCTCGCTCAGCGCCGCCGTCATGCTGGTCTCGATGAAGCCCGGCGCCACTGCGTTGCAGGTAATATTGCGCGACGCCACCTCCCGCGCCAGCGCCATCGTCAGCCCGATCAGCCCGGCTTTCGAAGCGGCGTAGTTCGCCTGGCCCGCCTGCCCCATCTGCCCGAACACGCTGGTGATGTTGATGATCCGTCCCCAGCGCTGCTTGAGCATCGAACCGATCGCCTGCTGGATGCACAGATAGGCGGAAGTCAGATTCGTGTTCAGCACCGCGTCCCAGTCGGCTCGCTTCAGGCGCATCACCAGTTGATCGCGCGTGATGCCGGCATTGTTTACCAGAATGTCGATCTTGCCGAATTGCGCGAGCGCCAACTTGATCCCGGACTTCACCTGCTCTTCTTCCGCCACGTCGATAACGAAAGCCGCCGCCTTGCCTCCCGTCGTCGTGATTCGCGAGACCAGTTCCTCCAGTTTTTGTTGATTGCGCGCAGCCACGGCAACGCTCGCACCCTCCCGCGCCAGCGCCAGTGCGCAGGCATGACCGATTCCCTGCGATGCTCCGGTAACCAGCGCGACTCGCCCCTCGAGTTTCATGGGTTCTCCTTTGGAACCGGAGATTATAACGTCCAAAGAAGGGCAAAGCTAAAGGTTTCAAGGTTTGGTAGTCGTGCAATTTGAATCTCCATAGAATTGGCATCGGAATCCGAGTTGTGGGAGACTATGGTTAGGCGGAACGTCGGAGGTTGGCTGCAATGAGATCATGGCAAACAGAGACAGGACACCTCGCATGCCGCTGGTCTGAGGTGGGACAGCGCGTTCAATACAATGCGCGTTGGATGCAAGAGACTGCAGATACTCAGAGCGGTTATTTGCCTTCCGTTCCGGATTTTGCCAGCCATAGTCCATTCGGGGGAACAACCTCTTGGTTCCAGCTCCATACCGCTGAACGCGATTCCGAGTAGGTCGTGGATTCAAACTGCGGCACTACCGCAAAGGTTTCAGAGTTTAATGAACCAGCTGCGGCTGCAGTCGCAAACTAGCTCGCCTGCGTGGCCGCCCGTCCCAGCGGCACCGCTGCAAGAATCTTTTCAATCTTCTCGACCAGCGTCCGCTTCGAATAAGGCTTCGCCAGAAAATACGTGCGTTCCTCGGGCGCTTCCATTTCTTCCTGCTCGCTGTAACCGGATGTCACCAGAACCACAATCTCGGGTGACCGCTGCCGCAGCTCCTGCCCCAACTGCTGTCCGGTCCCTCCGGGAAGCACCATATCCGTCAGCACCAGATCAATTCCATGGTTGCATTCCTCGTAAACTTTCATTGCATTGCGGGTATCCCCTGCCGGCAGAACTTCAAAGCCCGCGTGCTCCAGAATGGTGCGAGTCGCCTCTCGCACAAAGGGCTCGTCCTCGACCAGAAGAATGGTGCGCCGTGCGCGCCGATCGTTTGCGTATGCAGATGCCTGAAGAGTCATATCGTTCCCATTCACTTTCTTCACAACTCTTCCATAGCAATCGCGTGGCCGCGCCGCCTTTGGACAAACGGCACCCTCCGCACTTATGCCTCTGCCGTCCAAAATATGTTTGAAATATCGTTCGGAATTTACTTCGGGGTAGTCAGAATCGTGTGCTTCGGGTCCAGCACAATCTTCCGCACCTCGGTCGGCGCGGTCAGGCGAAACGCCGTCTCCCGGCCATCCGCCAGCACTTCGCCCAGAAAAATCATCGCGTTGCCCGCCGTCGTCGCATACACCGGAACCGCCGTCACCAGATCGTCGGGCGCGTCCTTTTGTAGGATCACGCCTGTAACCCTAGTCACGCCGGCTTTCTCCGTAATATGAATCTCGCGCGCTTCCAGCTCCGGGATCGCCGTCCCTTCGATCCAACCTTCCAAAAACCAATCCAGCTTGGGACGTTTCTCGTACCAAAGTGGGCGCGGCAGTTCCTCTTCGAAAACTTGTATCAATTCCTGCGTGCTCAGGCTCTTTCCCGCATACCGTTCCCTGATTTTCCGCAAGGCGCGGAAGAACGGCTCGTCTGCTTTAACGGAAGGATTCGCACGCCCGTTCCGGGAACGGGATGCCGTTTCGGAATCGCGCAGCATCATACGCAGCATGTGAAACAGCCACGTTCCTCGTTCGTAACTGATTGCCTCGTATCCTGCGGGGAAATGCGACGACTCCAGCCGGTGCCCCAGCGTGACCGGGCCAGCGTTGCGCAGCCGCTCTCCATCTTTGTTCTGGCTCAGAAGATCGCGGCGATATTTTTCAAGAACCTGCCGGAATTGCGCTGGGTTCTGCTGCTCCAGCATCAACAGCGACGAATAATTCGCCAGACCCTCCGATATCCACTGATCCCGATAGCTCTTGAACAGCACCAGATCGCCCCACCATTGATGCGCGGTCTCGTGCACCAGAACCTGGCTGTCGAGGGTGCGAGTCACCGGATCAAGGCGCAGGTCGGTTTGCTCCTGCGAACTCAGAAACGCGAAGCTCGACAGGAACACCAGCCCGGGCCATCCCTGGCTCAGGTCCCCCGGCATCTGCGTCAGCTCGAGCGAACCATACGGATACGGTCCAAACCACTCGGAGAAACTGGCAATAGCCTTTGCCGCCCTGTCCGCCACCTCCTGCACATTGTGTGCCGGCGACGGAGGCGGCGGAGTCACCATGATCGGCGGCATCGATCTCGTCGCGGGAGGTCCGGGGAAAGCCGGCTGTTCAATCACCTCCGGCCGCGCCTTGGGAAACGATTTCTCCACTCCCCTGGTGCCGAACGCTTCCACCAGAATGTTGCC
>Ga0209517_10007823_pt1 | contig 12669 bp, 13 predicted proteins | sample PeaSoiMetSII2010_FD_187695 | JGI IMG/M metagenome (GOLD analysis project Ga0209517, IMG submission 187695) | Peat soil microbial communities from Weissenstadt, Germany - SII-2010 (SPAdes) (version 2) | ecosystem: Environmental > Terrestrial > Soil > Wetlands > Peat | place: Germany...
CAGCGAGAGGGCGCGCTCGGCCAAGTTGACCGCCAAATCGCCCATGCGCTCGAGGTCGTTATTGATTTTCAGCGTGGCTACGATGAGACGGACATCCGCGTCCGCGAGATTCCCCTGGCGCAATAGCCGAATGGCGTGCTCGTCAATCACGATTTCAAGTTCGTTGATGCGCGGTTCACTGAGAAATACTTCGCTGGCCAGCCGTTCATCCCGCCCCAACAATGCGCCGAGCGCACGATTCACCGAGCCCTCCACCGCCCTTGCCTGCGAGACAAGGTAGTTCAGCAGCACCGCCTGAAAGACACCCTCCGTGCTCATCTTCGTGGCTGCCATCATGGCCTTCTCCCCGGCGGCCGCCCGCCGATTCAATCTTTATCACCGCATGGACGATGACGCACGGGCATTGCAATCAGATAAAGCGAGGGTAAATGCTTCGAGACAGCGCGGCGGATTAACCTGCGAGGGATAAGGAGAAGGAAAACTTCGAGCCGTGGCCCACTTCGCTTTCCACCCACAGCCGGCCGCCGTGCGCTTCGACGATGTGCTTCGCGATGGACAGACCCAGACCGGTGCCGCCTGCTTCGCGGGAGCGCGCGGCATCCACGCGATAAAAACGCTCGAAGATTCTTTCCTGGTCGGCGAGGGGAATGCCAATGCCCGTGTCATCCACCGTGACGACGGCCTCGCGCGGCCCGGCCGCCGCGCTGATGCGGACTCGGCCGCCTTCCGGCGTGTACTGGACAGCATTGTCGAGCAGGTTTTGCAAGACATCCCGCAGCAGGCTGGCATCGCCGCGCACGGCAGGCAAGTTGGCGGGCACATCGCTTTCGAGCGTAATCCGCTTCCGGTTCGCTTTCAGCAGCGAGGTTTCCGTGCAGCGTTCGATCACGTCCGCCAATTGGACCGGACCGAATTGCACCTCGAGTTTGCCCGCTTCGATGCGCGCGAGCTTCAGCAAATCGTCGGTCAAGACGGCGAGGCGCGTGGCGTGGTCGCGGATGATTTCGAGAAACCGGCGGTTGTTGCGTGGATCTTCGAGAGCGCCGGAAAGGAGCGTCTCGGCAAAACCCTGGATCGCCGTGAGGGGCGTCTTGAACTCATGCGAGACGTTGGCGACGAAATCGTGCCGCACGCGTTCGAGCCGACGCAGCTCGGTCACATCGTGCAGTACGACAACGGCGCCCGATGGCTTGTCGCCCGCCAGGGCTCCCTCGAGGGCCTGCACGGGCGCGGCCGTCACCGAAAAATTCCGCTGCTGGACGATGCCCATCGCGATGTCGGTCCGGAGGCCTTCTTCGCCGCGCAAAGCCCGGCGAAGAAGCCCGAGCAGATCCGAATTGCGGACTACTTCGATTACGGGACGCCCCTCCACCGCCGCCGAGTCGAGATTCCAAATCTCGGAAAAGGCGCGGTTGCAGAAGACAAGCCTTTCCTGCGCGTCGATCACCGCGACGCCCTCCACCATGCTTCGCAGGATCGCGCTCGAACGATTGCGCTCGCCGCTCAGCGAGCGGATCGTGCTGTCCATCCAAGCCGCCGTTTCGTTCAGCGCCGTGGCCAGATCGGCGAGTTCGTCGCGCGGGCGCTCGGCGGGCAAGGGGCGAAAGTCTCCGTCGGAAACGCGGTGCAGAAAATTCTTGAGCCGTTCGACGCGGGCGGCGAACATCCGGAAATAAATCAGCGAACTCAGGCCGCCCAGCACAAGGATGAGCAGCGAGGCGGCGTAAATCCTTCGCCGCAACTCCGAACGCGATGCGTCCACTTGCGCGAGCGGCAGCGCCATGCGGATCACGATCGCTGGCCCCCCGGCCTGTTCACATCGCGCGGCGCGATAAACAAGATCGCGGCCCAGCGTTGCGCTGTGGCGCACCGAACTTCCTTCGCCCGAGGCGAATGCCTGCTGGATCTCCGGCTGGCTCAGAAGATTTTGGGTGGTCTCCCCATCGCGCTCGGAATCCGCCAGGACGTGGCCGAAGTCGTCAATCAAGGTGACTCGCGCGCCGCTGCGAGCGATCCATTCGGTCCACGCGCGAAGCTCGGTGGCATCCTGCACGCTCGGCGGACGCGCTTGCGCGACATTCAGGACCGAGGCGAGCTTATCGTCGGCCGAGCGAATGGAATCGCGCCGAAGAACGCGGGAGGAGTAGAAATCAACGGCAAGCAGGAAGCCCAGCAGCAGGGCGAAATACGTCAGCCCCAATTTCCAGAAAAGCCTAGCTCGCACGGGTTTCGAAGAGGTAGCCGGCGCCGCGAATCGTCTTCATGTAGGCCGGATGCTGCGGATCGGTTTCGATCTTCTCGCGCAACCGCCGCACATATACGTCCACGCTGCGCGGCGTCACGAACCGCTCGGTTCCCCAGACGCCGTCGAGCAATTGATCGCGTGTGAAGACGCGGTCCGGGCGCGCCGCCAGAAAGTAGAGCAGCCGGAATTCGAGAGTGCTCATCGGCACCGGCTTTCCGCCGCGCGTGACTTTGTAGGCGGCGGGATCGATCCGCAGCACGCCGATTTCGATGGGCTTCTCGGCAGGCGTTCCCGGCTCGGTGCGCCGCAAAAGCGCTTTCACGCGGGCCACGAGCTCGCGCGGACTGAACGGCTTCGTCACGTAATCGTCCGCGCCGAGTTCCAATCCCACGACGCGGTCTGCTTCTTCGCCCTTCGCCGTCAAAATCAAAACCGGCAAGCGATTCAAGCTGACGTCTTTGCGGACTTCCTTGCAGATTTCTAGGCCCGACAGTCTCGGCAGCATCAGGTCGAGAATCAACAGATCGGGAGGCGTCTTGCGAACTTGCGCGAGCCCCGTCGCACCATCTGCACTCGCGGCAACCTGGAAGCCATCCTTCTCCAGGTTGTACTTCACCAACTCGACAATATCCTTGTCGTCTTCGATTACCAGAACACGTTTCATCGATTCTCTTTCGGGCGGTCGTCCACACGATACGGGAAATACCACCTTCGGCGCAAGCAGGTGGTGGTCCCATCGTCCGCTTTTAACGGGACATTAACATCGTTGGGCGAGGGTGGCATCCAGTTAGCGGGCTCGTTTTCGCCACCCAGCGTGCAAGGGTTCCATTCCGATACAGCTCATAACTTATTGATTACAAGTAACGTGAGCCGCGGCGCACGGGCTGTGCCCTAGTTGCAAGTCTGGGGCACAAGCCCCATGCCGGATCATCAATGCATTTCCGTATCTGCGCCGATAGTTCATTCAGGGGAGCGCTGCCAGTGTGCGCGCCCAGATTGCGAGGGCCGAAGGGTGTCGGAAAAACGTAAGCGCACAGTTGCCGTAGGTCATGGTGCAAGGAGATTCATTCGCACGGCCGCGCTCTCTGCCATTTTCTCTGCCGGCGTGGTCGCAGCAAAGAACCGCCGACCTCACGGACCGAAGCCTCGAAGACTTGATGAACATCGAGGTGATTTCCGTTTCAAAGTAGGCGGAAAAACTCTCGGACACGGCTTCGGCCGTTTTCGTGATCACCCAAGAGGACATCCGCCGCTCGGGCTCGAGAAATCTTCCCGACTTGTTGCGGATGGTTCCGGGCGCGGATGTGACTCAGCTCGATGCCAACACGTGGGCCGTCAGCGTGCGGGGCCTCAACGAACGCACAGAATTCGCCACGGAGGCCCCGCTGGCCGATTCCGGCTAGTATGTCGAGGTAATGTACCGTTCGAACGGTACTGCGTTAGGCAGCCGGAGTCATTCTGCTTGCCTCACGGTCCAACGTATTGATCCGTATGGCAAATCTAGGTTTCAAATCGGCCGATACTTAACGCAATCCGGTTCGTCACTCGGGGATTTTGGTGTACATTGTTACTCGCAATCGGAACACAAACTCTTGTTTGCCACATCCGGAAGGGATCAGGGAATGAATCCGACCAAATCTGGGTCCGTCGCCAGCAGCGAAACGCCCGCTGGCGGGCGCCGCGACACGCTGACGATCGTTGATAATCGAACCGGGCGGCAATACGAAATTCCCGTAGCCGACGACACGATCCGGCCGATCGATCTGCGGCAGATCAAGATCCACGAATCTGATTTCGGGATGATGAGCTACGATCCGGCGTTCGCGAACACAGCGTCGTGCGCGAGCAAAATCACCTACATCGACGGCGACAAGGGAATCCTTCGCTATCGCGGTTATTCCATCGAGGAGCTGTCCGAAAAGAGCACTTACCCCGAGACAGCCTACCTGATTCTCCACGGCGAACTTCCCACGAGTTCGCAGCTGAAGGAATGGAACTACCACATCACGCATCACACGTTCATTCACGAGAGCATCAAGAAGTTTCTCGATGGCTTTCACTACGATGCGCACCCGATGGGAATGCTGATCTCGACGATCGCCGCGCTTTCCACGTTCTATCCGGACGCGAAGGACATCTTCAATCCGGAGTCGCGCCGCAAGCAGACCTATCGCCTGATCGGCAAAATGCCGACCGTCGCCGCGTTCGCCTACCGTCACTGCCTGGGGATGCCGTTTGTGTATCCCGACAATGATTTGGGTTACTCCGGTAATTTTCTGAATATGTTGTTCCGCACCACCGAATTGCAGTATCGGCCGAATCCAACTCTCGAACGCGCGCTCGACGTTCTATTCATTCTGCACGCGGACCACGAACAGAACTGTTCATCCACCGCAATGCGCGGCGTCGGGAGCTCGCACGTGGATCCCTATTCTGCCACGGCCGCGGCCACGGCCGCGCTGTATGGGCCGCTCCACGGCGGCGCGAACGAGGCGGTGCTGCGCATGCTGGTCGAGATCGGGTCGGTCAATAACGTACCGGCCTACGTCAAGAGCGTGAAGGCAGGCGAAAAGCTGCTGATGGGCTTCGGTCACCGCGTCTATAAGAACTACGACCCGCGCGCCAAAATCGTCAAGCGCATCGCCTACGAGGTTTTCGACGTGATGGGCCGCAATCCATTGATTGATATCGCGCTCGAATGTGAACGCATTGCACTGGAGGACGAATACTTCGTCACGCGCCGTCTCTATCCCAACGTGGACTTCTATACCGGCCTCATCTATCAATCCATGGGTTTCCCCGTAACCATGTTCCCGGTTCTGTTCGCCATTCCGCGCACTTCGGGCTGGATTGCGCAGTGGGAAGAGATGCTGCTCGACCACGAACAGAAGATTTCCCGGCCGCGCCAGGTATATCTCGGGCAAGATTTGCGCAGCTACATTCCTCTCGATCATCGCGGCTAGACCATTTCAGGAGGCGGTTTCGCCCGCGCTTCGCCAGATTGTGCCATCTCGGGCCAAACGGCGGTTCCGGCCTCGTGCTCGGTTCGAAAAGGGTTGCATATAGGCGCAATCTCTGGCAAAACACAGGTGCGCCAGAGGGTGCCCCGCACATGAACATCTCCACGCGTCAATTTGAACACGCTTCGATTGTGGACGTTTCGGGCGACATCACGCTGTACAACACCCCCGAAGTCCGCAAGATTCTGCTCGATTTGCTCAAGGAAAAGCGTGTCCGCCGCGTCATCGTTAATCTCGAAAAAGTGAAATATATTGACAGCGCCGGCGTAGCCTCTCTGGTCGAAGGGCTCAAGCTTTCCCGCGATTTGAAAAGCGGATTCGCACTGTATGGCCTGAGCCGGTCAACGCGCGAGGTTCTCGAGCTGACGCGCCTCCTCAAGGTCTTTGAAGTTCACGAAACCGAAGAGCAAGCCCTCGGCGGAGGCACCAGCGGCGCTCCTGGCAGCAAATAGCGCTCCCGCCGTCGCGAATCCTGGAATGTCATTCACAGAAAATATCGGCGAAGCCACCATTGGCGGTCTGGCGTATGTGGGCAGCTTGGCGCGCCTGGCCGGAGGCGCGGCGCGAGCTGTGTTCATCGAGCCTTTCCGCGGGCGACCACTTCGCTGGACCCGCGCGATTCATCAGGCGATGTCCGTGGGCGTGGAAGCGATCCCGATTGTCTCCCTGATCGCTTTCTTCGTCGGCCTGATTCTCGCCCTGCAAGGCGCTTACGAGTTGCGCCAGCTCGGCGCAATGCAACTCGTAGCCAGCGCCGTGGCTATTTCGATGACGCGCGAGCTGGGCCCATTGATGACCGCGATCATGGTGATCGGCCGCTCCGGCTCGGCATTTGCCGCCGAAATCGGCACCATGAAAGTGAACGAAGAAATCGACGCGCTCGAAACCATGGCGCTCGAACCCGTCCGCTTCCTGGTTGCACCCAAATTTTTGGCCATGATATTGATGATGCCCTGCCTGACCACCTGGGCCGATTTCATGGGCGTCCTGGGCGGCGGGCTCTTCGGCGTCTCGAACGCCGGCTTCACGTGGGGCACTTACTTTCATGCCACGTTGGACGCCTTGGTACAGCGCGACATCATCAGCGGCTTGATCAAAAGCGTGATGTTCGGCCTGGTGATTACGGCCGTCGGCTGCCGCGAAGGATTCTCCACCGGCCTGGGCTCCGAGCAGGTCGGACGCTCGACCACTTCGGCAGTGGTGAAATCCATCTTCTTCGTGATCGCCGTGGATCTGGTCTTTACAGCGCTCTTTTATTTCACGGCGCCGCAAAAATAGGAGACATGCCAGCACAACCCATCTCGAAAGAAAGCACTCGCGGCGGCTCCGCCGACAATGCCATCGAGGTGCGCAACCTGCACGTCCGTTACGGGACGCGGGAAATTCTCCACGGCGTCAACTTTGAAGTTCCGTCGGGCGAGACGTTGGTTATCATGGGCGGCTCCGGCTGCGGCAAGAGCACTCTGTTGCGCACGCTCGTGGGCCTCGAGCGGCCCAGCGAGGGCGAGATCTGGATTCACGGCAAGAATTTCGCCGGCATGTCCGGTGCGGAGCGCGACGAACTTCGCAAAAAGATGGGGATGTCGTTTCAGAGCGGGGCGCTTTTCGGCTCGATGACCGTGGGCGAAAATGTCGCGCTTCCGCTGCGCGAGCACACACCGCTGGACGAGTCCACCATCGACATCGTGGTTCGCTTGAAGCTCGATCAGGTTGGTCTCTCCGGCTTTGAAAACTACATGCCGGCGCAATTGAGCGGCGGAATGAAAAAACGCGCCGCCATCGCCCGCGCGCTGGCGATGGACCCGGAAATCCTGTTTTTCGATGAGCCCTCGGCCGGCCTCGACCCCATCATCGCCGCCGGGATCGACGAGCTGATCTTGAAATTGAAAAAAGCGTTCCGCATCACGATTCTCGTGGTCACCCACGAACTCGCGAGCGCTTTTCTGATCGCCGACCGAATGATTCTGCTCGATAAGGGAGTCGTCGTCGCCAAGGGAACGCCCGACGAAGTCCGCCAGAACAACGCACCGCGGGTTCGGCAGTTCCTGGACCGCGTTGCCGAGCCGGAATTGGCGGCCGAAATCGACTACCTGCAGATGCTGACGGGAGAGGACCCTCCGCAGCGGCGTTGAGGCTGGCAAACGCCGGTCACGTGATATACTCCGCCGCACCTTTCGGGTAGCCGGCGCAGAACGAGACGCAGCGGGTCGGGACCCGAACTCACGAGGAAGCACATGGAATCGAGGCGCGAGCAAGCTTTTGTCGGTCTTTTTACTCTGGTGGCTGCTGCTTTGCTCGTCGCGACCGTGTTTCTGCTCTCGGGAGGTTTCGCCAAAGGCACCATCTCCTATCGAGCGTATTTCAAGAATGCTGGCGGACTGGCCCCTGGCGCGGAAGTCCGCTATGCGGGCGGACCTCCGATCGGACGCGTCGAGAAGGTCGCGAGCGACCCTCAGAACGCCACGCGCATGGAAGTGGACTTCTCCGTCGAGCCGAACGTTCCGGTCAAGACAGACAGCGTCGCTCAAATCACCAGCGTCAGCCCGCTGGGTGATAATTTTCTCGGAATCGTTCCCGGCACTCTCAATGCGCCGCGGGCGCAGAAGGGCGCGGTCCTGAAATCCATCGAGTACACCAGCCTGGCCGACGTCGCCGGAATGATCGCGCAGCTCGAGCCCAACGCCGATACCCTGCTCACGAATTTGAACGATCGCGTCGTGGCGTTGAAAGTAACGATGGATCGCGTCAACGACCTGTTGAACGATCAGAACCGCAGCAACCTCTCCGGGACCATGGCGAACCTCCACGGAATGCTGGCCGAGAATCGGTCCAACATTCATTCCACGCTCGACAACGTGAATGCCTCGAGCGCCAAGCTGGGACCGCTGATTGACGATTTCCACAAGACCGCCAAGCAGGCGAGCGACACGCTCGAGCATGTCGACTCCATGATCGGCGAGGATCGCCCCGATCTTCACAAGGCCATCGCCAATCTCCGGCAGTCGCTCGATCAGGCCGTCAACATCACTGGCCAGCTAAACAGCACCCTGAATACGAACACGGAAAACCTCGACGAGATTCTCGACAATCTCCGCCACATTACCGACAACATGAACGAGTTTACGGAGACGATCAAAACGCGGCCTTACACCCTGATTCGCGCTTCCGGGCTGCCGGTCCGCGAACCTGGCCAGGCTCCGCCGAAGTAGAAGAGGGAGGAACGAAAAGTGTTGATGCGCCGGATCCAAAATGCCGCGTTCGTTCTTTTGCTCGCAGGAGTCGTCGCCGGTTGCGGCGCTTCGCGGCCCGTGAAATATTACGTGCTCGACGCCGGTCCGGCGCCCGCCGTTGCCCCTGCCCCGCAGGTTCCCGTCACTCTTCTGGTTTCGCGCATCACCGCTGCGCATCTGTATCGCGACGACCGCCTCGTCTATGGCAGCGGCACCACGCAGCTGGGCACGTACGAATATGAACGCTGGGCCGAGCCGCCCGCTGGAATGATGCAGGACATGGTCATCAAGACTTTGCGAGCATCCGGAAGTTATCGCTCCGTGTCGCGTATCGCCAGCAATCTGCGCGGCGATTACATTGTCCGTGGCCAGCTGTTTGCCCTGGACGAAGTACAATCGCCTGGGCTTTCCGGTCGCTTTTCCTTCCAGCTCGAGCTGTACGATCCCAAAGCCAGTACCACTGTTTGGTCTGCCGCCTACACGCATGACGAGCCCGTCAATGGGAAGAAAGTGTCCGACGTGGTCGAGGCGCTGGACCGCAACGTGCGCGCCGGACTGACTCAGCTTACCGGCGAACTCGGCCAATACTTCGCCAGCCATCCCCCGCAAGCGGCAACCGGGCAATAACCCGCGTTTCCATCTGTTCGGCGATTGACTCTCGCGAGATGGAAATTTTCGTTCATCTTGACTTCGGCTCGGGTTAGCACAAACTAGTATCCCCTTCTGAAAGGCCTTCGCTAGCAGTGGGCCTTCCCCTTTTCTGCCATTGCAAGATTTGCTTCGACGCCAGAAGTCCTCTCCTTGAAAACCGGGCGCGGTACGGCAATCGCCGCGTCGTTGGAAGAAGTTCGGCTCATTTCGAAAAGCATAAAACGGAATTTGCAACCACGAGATGAGTCTGGAGGTTCAGGATGAACCACAGAAGCATGGTGGCGCTCGCTTACAGCGTCGCTCTATTCATTTTTTGCGCCGTAGGCTTCGTCTTTTATCGGCAGTCGCGTTTGGAAAGCGAGACCCAGAAATGGGTCATTCACACGTGCGAGGTTTTGCAGAAGATCCAGGACGTCTCTGGAAATTTGACCGACGCCGAAAGCGCGCACCGGGGATTTACCTTAAGCGGGTACCCGGACTTCTCGAAGTCCTACGCAGATGCGAGGGACGGAACGCGAAAAGCAGTTTCCGATCTCCGTTTTCTCACGATCGACAATCCGGGCCAGCAGAGACGCCTCGACGAACTCCAATTTGTCATTCATTGAACAGCGAATCGCTCTACTCAATAAGCAGATCGGAGGCGGTCCGCAGACCTCTGCGAATCGAGGCGAGCAATCGCAATGGATGATGGAAGGCCGCGTCATGTCAGGGCAGGTTCGCGGAATCTTATCGGACGCACAACAAGAAGAAAGGCAATTGCTGATGCACCGCAGCGGCGAAGTGAGAGCGAGGGCGCGCCTCGTCCAGTGGTTCGCCGGGCTGGGCTACGCCTTCGGCGTCGTTTTGATCCTTCTGGCTTTCCTCGTGACCGAACGCGAAATTGCCAATCGCAAGAGCGAAGAGGATAAGTTCCGCAATTTCCTTGAATCGGCGCCCGATGCCATAGTGATCGTAAACTGCGAGGGATTGATTCAGTTCGTGAACGTCCAAACGGAAAAACTTTTCGGCTACGCGCGCGGAGCTTATCGGACAGAACGTGGAGATTCTTGTTCCTCAGCGCTACCACGGTTCGCACGCTGCCCATCGCCACGAGTACTCGCAATCGCTCGGACGCGGAACTGACCCTGCACGCGCTGCGGAAGAGCAAGCTCGCCAACCAGATCCAACTGGCGCGCGACGGGGAAGAGGCACTGGACTTTCTCTTTTGCCGCGGCGCCTTTTCCACGCGCCGGTTCGAACGCGGTCCCCGGCTGATCCTGTTCGATCTGAAGCTGCCCAAGGTGGACGGCCTGCAGGTTTTGGAGCAGGTGAAGGCCGACTCGCGCACGAAAGCCATTCCGATCATCGTCCTCACTTCTTCAAAGGAAGAAAGAGATTTGGTGAAAAGCTACAAGCTTGGGGTGAACAGCTACATTCAAAAGCCAGTCCACTTCGGCGAGTTCCAGAAAGTAGTGGAGCAGCTCGGGATGTACTGGCTTCTGGTCAACAGCAATCCCCCGGCGGCGGCGTTTCTGGCGCAATAGAATCGGCGAGTAGCTATGCTCAGGCCCAGGCCCATTCCCAAAGAAAATCCCGCCGCCGTGGAACCCCTGCGGCTGTTGATCGCCGACGACGATCCCGACGATCTCGAGCTGTGCCTGCGCAGTCTCGAGAGCTCGGGGATCGAATTCCAGGCCGAAACGGTCTCGACGAAGGAAGAGTTCGAAAAGAGACTTAAAGAACGGCCCTTTGATGTGGTCCTATCCGACTACCGCATGAAGAGCTGGACGGGAATGGACGCACTGGCGATGGCCAGGGAAATCCACCCGGAAATCCCCCTGATCCTTCTGTCGGGAACGCTCGGCGACGAGATGGCCGTCGAGTGCATCAAGCTGGGCGTGACGGACTACGTTCTCGCGTTGGAGACATTGACCGGTCTCGGCTACCAGGTAATGCTGGCGACCGATGGCGAACAAGCGGTGGCGGATTTTCGCGCAAATCGCGACCAGATCTCCCTCGCGTTGCTGGATGTGATGCTTCCGAAACTCAGCGGGCCGGAAATCTGCGCGATTATCCGGAAAGAAAAACCGGAATTAGCGGTGATCTTTGCGACGGGCTATAGCCCGGATATGGCCCAGCTGCAAAAGGCCCGGCAGGAGGGCCTGCCAGTGCTGCAGAAACCCTATTCGCCGCGCGATCTGGCGCGCAAGGTGCGCGAGACGCTTGACCAGCGCGTCCTCGCGACGCCCCAGAAATAAGGTTGACACCCATTCTTTCTGCGTGGTAAGGATGAGTTACACGTGGCACCGGCTAGACGCCGGTTTGCCGGAGCGCCCAGGCGCGGGAACACCAAAATCCCTTACTGGGTCTCGGCAACAAACCCCACCCACCCCGGGAGGTGGATGCCTTTGGCATTCGCCTCCCGTTTTATTTTCGGGCGAGATTTCCTGCTATCGTCGCTCTGCGCGCGCGTGCGAGACCCCTCTTTTTTGTGTCGAGTAAATTGTGGCGCCGGCATTTGTTTTGAATGAGTTACGGGCAACTTTACTCGACACGATGTGTCGAGTAGTTTGCAGAGGCGAGGGCTTCGGCGGCGGGCGAACCGATCCGGCCTACGAATTCTTCTTGAGTTCGCCGAGGACCAGCTTCGCGACTTCTTTCAACGTGTCGAAGACGCCTTGGCCGGTGACGGCGACGGCTTCGATCACGGGCTCGCCCTTGACGGAGAGCTGCTTCTGGAGTTCCTCTGCGGGCAGGATATTCGGCAGGTCGCGCTTGTTGAGCTGCAGGACGTAGGGAATGGTATTGAAATCGAGGTTGTGATCCTTCAGGTGCTCGCGCAGGTTGTCGAGCGTTTCCAGGTTGGCGTCGAGGCGCTCTTCCTGCGAATCGGCGACGAAGACGACGCCGTCGGCGCCTTTCAAGATCAGGCGGCGGCTCGCTTCGTAAAAAACCTGGCCGGGAACGGTATAGAGATGGAAGCGCGTCTTGAAACCTCGAACGGTGCCGAGATCGAGCGGAAGAAAATCGAAGAAAAGGGTGCGGTCGGTCTCGGTGGCGAGCGAGACCATTTTGCCCTTCTGGCTGGTGCCGGTGTGCTCGTAAATCCACTGCAAATTCGCGGTCTTCCCACCCAGGCCGGGACCGTAGTACACGAGCTTGCAGTTAATTTCGCGAGCGGGAAAATTAATAAAGGGCACAATTTCCTCAAGTTGCGGCAGCCTATTACTTATAGCACAGGCTCCGGCCGCCGCAAACGCGGCGGCCGGTCGTGCTTCGCAATTGACAATGCGCGGCTAGTAAGCCGGTCGAGATGAATTGAGAATACAGGGCAAACTATTCCAAGCCGGGAAACAAAAGCTTACAATGGTCGGGTAGCGATGTAAATAGCTTATTTACAAGAACTTCCGGGCGTGCTGTGGACCGTTCGATGGGAAGCGGTCAAGTGAACTCCTTCAGCTCGGTGCTAATGAGAAGAATTTCATGGGCGCCGATATTTTCAACCGAGTGTGGCGGGAGTGGCGGAGTCCACTGCGCGACGGGT
>Ga0209517_10007826_pt1 | contig 12667 bp, 17 predicted proteins | sample PeaSoiMetSII2010_FD_187695 | JGI IMG/M metagenome (GOLD analysis project Ga0209517, IMG submission 187695) | Peat soil microbial communities from Weissenstadt, Germany - SII-2010 (SPAdes) (version 2) | ecosystem: Environmental > Terrestrial > Soil > Wetlands > Peat | place: Germany...
ATGTAGAGGTCTCCGTCGCAGGAGACCTGCCCTTTGATCACAAACGACTTGCCGATGAGGATCATTCCCGCAATATCTGGTGGCTTGGGTGCTTCCATGACTCGAGCCTCCTGAGACAGCTGCTGGGAACCTCATTCTACTCCCCGTAAGACCGGTGATCGCGAGATACAAATGGCTGGAAGGCTTAAGCCCTTTAGCGAGCGAGCCCTGCTTCCTCTCCCACGCATAGCTGTTGAAAAATCGCGTTAGCACTCATCGACAGGTCAATGAGCGAAATCGCCTGCTTACGTCAACTGTGCTGGACTTGTTTGCGCGTTTTGCCGCGCCCTTCTGAGCAGAAGCGTTGTGACACACCACAAGAGCGCTCCAAACGGAAGCCATCCTGTGTAGCCGAGTGGAAGCACTGCTCCAGTAAGGCTCAGCGCAAGGAAGATTCCGAGCAATGCCCAACGTATAATGGGTGAGTACCATTCAAGCTTTGAAGCGACCCAATACCAGAGCAATAGTGCTAGTGAGCCTGTTGGCAAAAGCTCCGCTGCTTCTGGAAGAGAGGGTATAAGCAAATTGATTGGCATCATCACAATCGACCCACCAAAAAACGCGGGGAAGGCCCAAATCGCCGCCACTTTGAATGGCCACGGCCAAACGTGAAACCGCGCAGTGCTGTCCCACAAAGTCTGCCCCAGGAACAGCGGCTGGCTCAGAACGTGATTGCGCTGCCACAGTCCGATAGCTCCACAGCCCTCCGTGATAGCTGTTCCTAAAGCGGCAACCCACAGTCGGAATCGAAGGTTTGCGAGCATAGGCTCTGTACCATTAGACACCGTAAATATGCTCGCAGCAGAGTGACTAGGCGCTTACTGTTGAAAAATCGCGATTGCGCTCGTTGACCACGCCGCAGAGGTTTTGAACGCATTCACAGTACGAACATCCGAAGCATCCACCAGACAAGGAATATCGCGACGATGGCTCCCGCGATGTGAACGATCCAGTCGCCCGCTGTTTTCGGTTTCCCAAAATTGAACATGCGGCAATGGTAGCAGGCCGCCGCACAGGTGGCGATAAATCCCGATAACGCTCATTGACCTTTTTCTGAGCGTTTGTCGGCGCTCAGATTGACTGCAATGGAGCCGTTTCGTGATCTATGGCAGGCTCTCCGGGGGGCTTGACGTGGGGCGATAGTCTGCCTGGGGGATCTTCTTGATCTCCCGTTCAACAACTCAGCTCATTGACTGCACCAATCTTAGGCGTTGCGTTCCCTTCCCAAGCTGGCGTACCTTGATCCCAAACACCACAACCGTGAGCAAGTCTTCTCCCGCACGAGCCTTTTTCGAGACTCGCGCTTACAGCAACTTGCAGCCGAAAGGAGGCTCCCCGTGGAAGCGACAAAGGAAACGCTTGCCAGCAGCGAAGTGCCCAATGATGTCTTAGAACAAATCACCCGGCGCGCGTATGAACTCTACGTGTGGCGCGGTCGGGAGGACGGCCACGACCTTGATGACTGGCTCCAGGCCGAAACGGAGATCATGGGCGAGACCGCAAAAGCGGCGTAAGCCTAATCTCGCTCAAAGATGATGAGCAAGCCTCAGACGATCCCGGGGCTTGCATTTCCCATTCTTCGGCGACTAGTTAAAAGGGTCGTTTCGTTCAACTACCCATGCCCGTCATCTGCCGGTTCGCCAACTCCATACTGGGTTGCCCTTGTTGTTGCGGAACAGAAGCGTGTCCGTGCCCTTCACCAGTTCACGTGCAAGGATCACATCCGATGCACCCTGCGTTACCTTCGAACCTGTAACAGCAATTTGATCGCCTTTGTTGAAACTGATGCCCATCTCGTCTTGAAACGGTTTGGGGGAAAGATAGATGTGGACCTTGTCATCACCGTTCTTGATGATCAGCTCCGTGAAATCCTTCCTAGTCCCGACAGACAGCAGATTCACTTCATCGATCACTCCGCTGGTTTTCGTTTCCGTGTGAAGGTCATACTTCGGCAGGTTGCTGACTGTCTGGTTGCGTCTTTTGTGAGAGTCCCGGCGTTACCAACAGAAGTAAAGACAATGCCACTCGGAAGGATATCTTGATGCTCTTATGTAGAGTCACACGCCTGCCTCCAAGGCTGGTCGGACAGCGATGATAGGTAATGGCCAAGGGGGGAAACTGTTCAAAAGTGCACAGCCTCAGGGGGCAGTCCTCGACTGATTGTCCGACGACAAATCGCGATAGCACTCATCCTATAAGAGAGGATGTCAAGAAAAAGATTTGACCTGGTAGTGGGCTACGTTGACCTTAATTCACGAACCGCTCTTGCGTACTCGTCAGTTGCTTTCTGCAGCTCAGCGCTGAGGTCGTTCGCATCTTGCGCATCGGCCTTCTTCAGTGCGTCCAGAACCTTTTGCACTCTCGTCTCGGCTGCCCTTACTTCTTCAATGGTTGACATGGCTATGCCGCCCCCGGTGCTCGTAAGACTCCCAGAGGGAAGCACCCCTGTCTGTGATTTCCGTCACAGTTCAAACCGAAGCGGAGGAATGGAATGGGGAGATAAACCGGAGTCTGGCTCGACGGTTTCATGAAGTCAGTGGCGCACGACGCCGTTCGGTTCCGAAGCTACGCAAGCTAAGCGTTGGCTTAAGTGCCAACCATGATCCTATGTGAGGCTCGAGGCCTACAGCTTTTTTCGGTTATCCGAGAGGGCATAGGATTGACCCGGAGACTCGGTGCTGGACTACAGCACACAGAGTGCCTGAATGAGTGTATGGATACTCTCCCTCGAACCGGAGCATCGCAAGAACCGATTGGCTACCACCGAGGCAGGGAAACCTTGGGAGATCACCTGGGTTCTATTCGAGGCTCAAGCTGCTTGCGTCTTCAGTTGTTCGGCGTCGAAACGTTCCTCCTTCTTCCAAAGTGTCAACGTGATGGCCGCGATCTTGCGCGCTAGCGTCAGACGCGCCATCTCCGGCTTCATGCCCTTGGTCAGCAAACCCGCATAGAAATCGTGCAACGGTCCTCTGCCACAGCTGGCCCTGGTGGCCGCACTCTTGAAGATCTCTTTCATCTCATGATTGTGATTTCGATTCAGACCACGAATCTGCTGGGGTTTCTTGGAGCGTTGCAATTGTCCGCTCACAAAGCGGAATTGCGCACTGTCGTGGGTCTCAATGCCCAGCCCACTGTAGGTCCATAGTTGCCGCTTGCTGCGAAACCGATGCGGGGTTTGCATCAGCGCGATCAAGCGGGCGGCTCGAATCGGACCGATGCAGGGAATCTGGCGCAGCAGTTTCGCGGCCTTATGTTTCCGGCTCTCGGCCAAAAACTCGGGTCGGACGTTTCGCCGCAAGGCCTGCAATCCGTCCAGCTGTTGATAGAGCAGCTCCGCGCGGCGGCGCACGCCGGCTTGCGGAATCTTGCTCATCCATTCCTCTCGACAGCGCGCAGCATAGACCTGGGTGCCGCCACAAGGAATGCCCCAACCCGCGATACAGCGCCTTCAGTCGATTCATCACTCGCGTCAAATCTTTGCTGATGGTCTGATAACTGCGCCCCAACTCGCGTAGCGTCCGTAGTCCGTTTTCCCCGTGGTAGACCGGTCGCAGCATCCCGGTGCGTAACAAGTCGGCCAGCTTCCGCGCATCCACCTTGTCGCTCTTGCTGCCCTCCTTTAAAAAGGCATTGCGCCGCGGATTGCACACCACAATGTGCTGCACCTGCGGCTGCAGCAGATCATACAGCCAGGCGGCCCAGGTGCCTTCTTCCCAGGTCACATGCAGCTCACCTCGTAGACCGTGGAGGAACTGCAGAATGCTGCTGGCTTTGGTTTCGATCACTGACTCCATCACCAGCTTCCCGCTCTCATTCAGGACGGCGATCACAATGGCTTCCTTGTGCACGTCCATTCCGATATATTTGACTGTCGTAACTCATTTGAGTTGCCTCCTTGGGGGGAGAGTATTCGTGCTAACGCTTATCTTTCCCCCCAAGGCCAAAATGCCATTCTCTCGCCGACTTGCCTATGTCCTTCTGCAGTTCTTCCCATAGCGCCGCCGTAGCGGAGCGAAGCCCCTACACAGCGCAGCGCAGCGGAGGCGGCGCCACATCCGGCCTCGCCCTTCTGCAGGGGCGCTTTTTCATAATGCATTGACCTTGGCCCAGGGGTTTCAGTGTGACGCCTGATTTCGCCAATCATGCCCAGGGCATGGCTTTCGGTTGCTGGGACATTGAAAACGGCGCACAATGAGCGCGATCACCGGGATGGAAAGAAATGTTCCGCTCAACGCGCAGGACACAGTTTGTTTGCCTCCTCGTCCTTGCGTTCTTGTTACCGGGGTCGTCCGGCTGTTCCTATTCGCAACACCGCCGGGCGGAAGCCATCGCACGCGGACATCAGCTGTTCGAAATGCACTGCAGCGGCTGCCACGGTAAAAGAAGGCTCGACCTTGAGAAGGTTCCTCCCGACCTGCGTGGTGTCTTCGATAGCAGATCCCTTCCCAGCGGAAGATCCGCCACCGATGATATGGTTCGCTCCACCATACAGACCGGGCGAAGCGGCATCATGCCTTCTTTCGAGGGAAGCCTGAGCGATGAAAACATCCAAGACATCATTCTCTACCTGCACACGCTCAAGGCGCCCACCATAGCATCGCGATAGCACTGATTTGACCCGAGGAAGGAACGGGGCCAGACCAGGAGTACTTGGCGGCGCGAAGGGGACCATCGGCGACCCCGGTCGCGCTGCCCAAAATCCCCCCCGCGGTCAGCTTTGCAAGTACGTGTATCTACGAGGTCACGGGATCAGCGTGGAACTGCCCGAAAACAGACGTTTTCGGGCACGGAGGCACCCGCCGGCTGCGAAACGCAGCGGATTTTGAGACCTTCCATGATCCGTCCTAAGCCCCTCATTTCTTTGTTCTTACGAGGGCTTACCTGTCAGGGGCGTTGCGTCCTGTGACGTTCGGCAACGGGCTGCTTCATCCTGCTGGGCACAAATTGGGCACAGCACTTTGGGGTGAACCCCTCGGTTGAGACAGTCTTTGATCGGGCACACTTGCTGCTTTTCGTCCGTTGACCCCTTTCGTTGAGTACGGGATTGGGTTGGGGCAGGAACAGTTCGGCGGGCGTGCGCCAAGAAACTCTCCCAAACCTGTCCGGAGTTGGTCGGACTTGCCGTCTTCGATCGAGGAGAGAAATTCGATCCTCGCATGGACTCGGTGGTACGGGCGGACGCGGTCCGCTTACGGGCGAAAGTGCGCGAGTATTACGAATCGGAAGGCAAGAACGATCCGATCCGCTTCGATGTTCCCAAGGGAAGACGCGCTGGCAACCAAGTTGGAGCTCAGTTTTCCTGAGGATACCGTCGTGAAGTCTATCTACTTACCCACGATTCGGGCGGAGATCGAACTCAGCCGGCAAAATTCCGGAGAAGCGATCCGAATCCTGGACGCCGTGGAGCCGTATGAGTTCGGTTCGCCGGCCCAAGCTGTGCTTTCACTCAGCCTGTATCCTGCCTACATCCGCGGACTGAGCTCCTTGGCCTCGCACCAACCGTCAAAGGGAGCTGCGGAGTTCCAGAAGATTGTAGATCACCGAGGAGTGGTCGGGTTCGAACTAATCGGACCGCTGGCTCACGTTGGCTTAGCTCGGGCACGGGCTATGTGTTAGGCAACGGGAAGATGGCTCTCCGCGCCGGGTACGGCATCTACTACGACTTCGAGAATCTGCTCGGCTTCGATCAGTTTGCGGCGAACACACCGTATGGTTTGAACTACCAGCCCCAGCCGCCGAGTTCCGTGGTCGATCCGTATCAGGGCCAACAGCTATTCCCTTATGTGGTTCCCGTTCCGGAGGCGAGAATCTGCGCATCGATGTCACCCCGGGTCTGGTCGAGTGGGAAGAAGCGAGTGCGCGTGTTCATCGGGCGGTGAACGTCGGAAAGCGGTTCTATGAGCAAGTCGCGATTTTCCTACTCGACCGCCCGGACGCCGTTGCGCAGCCTGTTGAGGAGTAGTGTGACCAGGATTCAGGGCTATCTGCTGGGCAATTCCAAACACCCTGTACAGGGTAATGAGTGAAATCGAGATATTGCATCAGTTGACCGTCTAGCTTTGTGGCTCTTGGCTTTGACCACTCATCGGATGTGACCCCGACGGGAAGCTGATGCCCCAGAAATTGGTTGCGCCGCCTTCGTGCTCGACGAACTCGATGGCGTAGGTGGAAGCCCCGTTGGAAGCAGTGAGCAGGGCAACGATACGCGCAGAAGCCTGGCCGCCGTTCTTGTTTCGCACCTGCACGACCGAGCCGACCGTCAGGTCGCGAGCGATCTGCACGGCCGCGCCGTGCTTATTCAGATTGGTGGCGCGGGCGGGCATGGTAAACGAGCATTTTTGACAGTCTTCGCCCGACAAGCCTACCGAGGCGCTGAGGCCCATCCGTTTGCTCCGGCGCTGGTTACGGACGATACCTGCCGCGGCCAATGAACCTGCATGATGTGACTTGAGGTGGTGGGGGGAGGTTCTAAGATTCATAGCTGATTAAACAGCCTAGACCCGGGGGATTGCCGCTGCAACGCACTGTCGTCGGTGTTGTCCTGTCAAATTAGGACACCACCCTCTCGTCACCCGCGTTGGTTACCCGAAAAAGTGGCTGATTCTATTGAGGGAACGGCACGGCAAGTAGTGAGACCAACCCCCGGTCGCCTTCGATACCGGGGTGAATGAGTGAAATTTGATGTTTCACCAATTGAGGAGACTCGCTTAGTGTGGCCGGTTCGGCTCCGTGGCTTGTTCTTTTTCGGGAGAAATAATCGGCTTAATGAATCGATACCCTCGTCCGGTCACGGTCTGGATAAACCGCGGGGTTTCGGGGTCGTCCTTAAGAGCCTGGCGGACTTTGCGGATAGCCTTGCAGCGAGCCTCTAAAAATAGAATTTCAACGCAAACTGCACCAAACGCGGATCGCGGGCATGCAGCACCTGGCCGAAGGTTGCAGTATCTGAGAAATTGCCATCCGGGTTGTCGAACATGGTCTTGTTCGCCACGTTGAAGATGTCGGTCCGGAATTCAAAATACTGAGCTTCCGTGATCGCAATCTTCTTCTCCACGGTGACATCCCACTGGCTCAGCCCGGGACCGCAGCACAGGGAGCGGCGCGTGGTGGCAAAGGTTCCCTCGGCTGGATCAGTGAACTGCGTCGGCGTCAGATAATAGTGACCGCTTACGCCGTCGAAAGGACTGCTCGGGTCAGTGACTGTCTGCACGAGCTTTGGATTCTGCAGTTGGATTCTTCCGTTCATTTGCGGCGCCGCTGTGCCAAAGAAGAAAAGGCTCCCAATCAGTTCGTTGTCGTTCTGCGTCTGCAAGCGGACCGGGAATCCGCTTTGGAACTGCGTGATACCGGAGATCTGCCAATCATCAAGGACCTTGCCGGCAATTCCATGGTGGTTGTGCACCGGAACATCCCAGACGTAGTTGATGACAAACCTGTGCGCTGAATTGAACAGGGAAAGGGAGCGGCTGTTCTTGAAGTTGAAGGGATTGAGAGACTCTTCAAACGAAGACGCCCAGTCCAGGGATTTGCTCCATGTGTATGCCGCCTGGAACTGCAGTCCGTGCGACATCCGCTGCTCCAACATTGTCTGCAGAGAGTTGTAGGCGGAAGTTGCGATCATATCTTCGGCGAAGATGTCGCTGAAAACGGGGCTCCCCTGAGTGGGACAGTTCGTGCCCGCACTGGGGCCGTAAGTTACACAGTTCGGCGCAGAGTAAGGCCTCGTTCCGGCCAGAAAAACGGGCGTGCCATTCGTATCGCCGTGGATGACTTGCCCGCTCGGCAAGGTAAGACTCTGCCCGGCGGGCAAGGTGAACTGATAGGTATTGTCCTCACCAGTGGGACCACAACCTTGGCCCAGGTTCGCGAGATCCAGGCAGGTCTGCGGGATCCCTGGATTGATGTCATGCGTGGCCAGCAATCGATGTCCCTGGGAACCGACATAATTGATTTGCCAGAGGAGGTTCCTCACCAGTTCACGCTGAATGCTGAGGTTGTACTGTGCTGTGTATTGCGTGCGCAGATGCGGCTGGAAATCGCCGTACAGCAGAATCGGTACGTAGTTGGCCCATCCGGGGTCCTTTCGCTTGGGTGGAGTCAGGACACCGTCAAACCCGTTGGCGGCGACGTCTCCAGCTTGACTCACGAACGGGGTGTTGAAGAAGGTATTAAAGAAGCTGGGGCTGCTGCCGAAAGGCGGCTCGGCGCCGAACTGGGCAAGCACCAGCTGTTCCATGGGATTGTAGAAGAGACCCCATCCAGCTCGGATGCTGCTCTTGCCATTGCTGCCGAAAACCTTGCCCAGAAAACCGCTGGTGAAATCCGGGCTGTATGACATGCCCAGGCGCGGAGCGAACGCCTTGTAATACGTGGACGTCATACCCGGCGGGACTCCCGGATCGCCCGGCACCACCAGCCCCGTAGGGCAATAAGCCAACGGTGTACTGGTGCAGGGATAGAGCTGGCTGGTCTCTCCCGGGCGGAACGTCTGCACGTGGCCCAGAATGTCAGTGAGTGGAGTGTCCAGCTCCCAGCGTAATCCGTAGTTCAAGGTGAAGTTCGGCCGGATTTTCCAGCTATCTTGAGCAAACAGGTACACCCCTGTGCTGCGGACGTTCTCTCTTTGCGATGAGCCTTGGCCGTAGGTATCGGCCAATCCCAGAAAGTATCCCGGATAGTTATCGCTATAGCTTACGGCATTGCTACCCGAACTGTTGAAGGTGAAATTGCCGCTCACTTCGTAGTAATAGGTCTGGTCAAACCGTGAGCGCCGAACATCAGCGCCGAACTTCGAGGTGTGCCCACCCTTGACCCAGCTCAAGTTGTCGGCCCACTGGAAGGTGTTACCGACCTGCGGAAGTTCGCCCTCCCAGCCATTCCCAATGTTGAAACCGCCTGAGATGTTCATGAACGGCAGCCCGGTATGGTCCGTTGGAAGGCCCGGCGTAATGCCGGCTTTGCTTGCGCTGGTGATCGTTCCGTTAGCAACGGAAGCCTCGATCAAGTTGTTGATGGCTGAGGAATCTGATTGCCCTCCAAAACACTCGTTGGTCGGAATCGCAGAAGTACAAGAGGTCTGAACCGATCCGGAGTTTTGCGGATGCTGGAAGGTCAGTTGGCCTTCGCGCATGTAGGTGAAGCGGGCTTCATTGACCAGCGAGTTAGCCAGTGTCCAGGTGTGACTCAGATCCCACTGCTGGAAACGCTGCCGGACCAGGGAACCGAACCCTGGCACGTTTGCGCCCGATCCCTGAAAGTCGTAGAAGGGCTGGGTTAGGTTCTCATCGGTGAAGTAGTAGTAGACGCTGAAGTTCTGATGCGCAGTGATGGCGTGATCCACGCGCACCGTAAACTGGTTTTGGTCGTCCGCTTTTGTGGGCACGCTCTGGTAGGTACCGTCAGGCCGGTTCGCGGCTGGCACGTAGCGCAGCAAGTCTAGTGCTACGGGGTCCATGCATTGCGACGGAATGGTGGCGTTGCCGTTCACGTCTGTAGGAAAAACACTGGGGATTCCGCTTCCGTATGGGGAACCCCAGATGACGCCCGCGGCAGGAGTCGTACCGCCTAATTTGGTAATGGCGGCGGTGCAACCGGGTCTTCCATTTAATGCATCAGCCACGAACAGATCGTTGATTTGGTTGGGAACGGCTGGAACGCCATTGATGCCGGTCCCAGGTCGATTGACGGGAAAACCGCCGGCAAACGCTCCGCCGATCTTATCCGGCGTCGGCATTTCATCCGGCGTCGGTACAGCAACGATATCGCCGGAAATTCCCTGGCGTATGCGACGCTCTTCAGAGGTCACAAAGAAAAAGGTCCGATTTTTCCTGATCGGGCCGCCGAACGTCGCTCCGAACTGGTTCTGATTGAACTGCGGATTCACCGTGTTGAAATATCCCTGCGCGTTCAGGACCCTGTTTCGGAAATACTCGTAGGCATTGCCATGGAAGGCATTGGTGCCCGACTTGGTCACCACATTCACGACCGCTCCGGAATTGCGCCCGTATTCCGCGTCGAAGGTATTGGTGATCATCCGGAATTCTTCGATGGCATCAGGCGAGGGCTGCACGGCCGCCGCGTTAACAAACTGGTCGTTCGCATCCCCACCGTTGACGCTGAAGTTATTGGAGCGCCCCCGGCCCCCGTTCACTGAGACGGATCCCGCTGCGTCGCCGCCATAGAGATTGCCGGCGCTCGAACCAAGTTGCGCCTGCACGCCTGGCTGCAGTTGCAGGAACTGGTAGCTGTCTCGAGCATTCAAGGGAAGCTCGTTCATCGAGCGGTTATTGATGATGGCTCCCAGTTGGGTCGTAGTTGTGTCCACGAGGGCAGCTTCGCCGGTTACAACCACGATCTCTCTCTGCGCTCCCACTTCTAGAATCGAGTTCAGCGTAACCACCTGGCTGACTTCCACCAGCACGTTGCGCTGAACGTTCTTCTTGAATCCAGGCTGCTCAAACTCTACCCGGTAGGTTCCAGGAGCAACCTCCACGAAGACATAGTCGCCACTGCTGTTGCTCACGGCGTTGCGGTTTACACCGGTTGCCTCGTCCGCCAGAGTAATCTTCGCGCCCTCGATAAAATGGCCGGTTTGATCGGTAACTCTGCCAAGAATCCTGCCGCCGGTGCTCTGCCCGAATGCGGCAGAGAAAACCATGGGCACCACCACAAGTATCAGCGTGCAGAAGAACAACGTGCGCAGGGCGGATGAATCGCGCACGTTGGCGTGCGGCAGTTTCAGTGCCGAAGGGAACTTGGTTTCACGTTGAGTGCGGCGGGGGGCGTGCGGGTTTCGGGTTACCCGGTCGGGCCGGAATCTGAGGGCGACGAACCAGCCAATTTTCAGCATTTTCGGTCTTGCACATGCCTCCGATCTCGCGACAGCCCAGCTTCTCGGGCGATGCCGTAGTGCGCGATGGTCTCGTCGATCATGAGGCTGGGCTCGCAGAATCACTCATGTCTCTGCGCAACTCTCTACTCACAATCACGTTATGTCAGTGATGCTGGTCACGTCGTAGACCGGCGGTCGCATTCGGCCTGGTTCAGCAAGTTCGCCAAGAGCGAGAAACCCGCTCGCCAGGCTAGCGCTATGACCCGAGATGAGGCCGAAAAGTTCCTGGGAGCCGTGAGGGACGTCTGTCCTGAATGGCATCCGTTCTTCTCACTGCGCTGCGGGCCGGCCTGCGGAAAGGCGAGCTGATTGCTTTGAAATGGTGCGATATTCAGTTTGGGGAACATCCCGATGATCGCAATCGCTACATCCTGGTGCAGAGGAACTACGCTCAGGGCCGCTTTACGAGGCCCAAGAGCAAAAAAAGTCGCGCGGTGTTGATATGTCCCGGCAGCTGCGCTCGGAGTTGCTTGGGTTGCGAGATGAGCGCCTGCTCGCCGCGATGTTGACCGGCAAGCAAGCATTTCCGACGATCTGGTCTTCCCTTCCCAGACAGGAACAGTAAGCAAACCCGACAACATCGTTCCCCGCTACATGGAGCCCGCCTTAGAGAAAGCCGGATTGCGGCACTTTCGTTTCCATGATCTGCGGCACACATTTGGGAACCTACTGATACAGGATGGGGCCTCACTCGCATATGTGAAGGAGCAGATGGGTCACAGTTCGATCCAGATCACCGTCGAGACCTACGGCCATCTGATTCCCGGAGCGGATATTGCCTGGGTGGATCGATTGGATTCGCCGACCAGGGTTGGCCAATCCGCACCAGGGACGCACCAGCAGGCGAATGAGCCGGAAGAGGAAAGGCCGGAAGTGCTTGAAAATGTTTGGCTGCCCCCCAGGGATTCGAACCCCGATATGCTGATCCAGAGTCAGCTGTCCTGCCGTTGAACGAGGGGGCAGTTGGATTTGTGGAAGCCCGTGCTGCAGGCTCTTTTTGATTCTATGGTCCGAGGCGAAGCGCGGTCAACCGCGCAGGCTGCCCAAAAAGCGCGCATCCTAGGAGCGTTTTCCATTAGGGCGCAGCAACTCGGTAGCCGCAGGGCGAGCGAGAAGGCTCTTCAGGCTGGAAAGGATATTCTGCTCCAACACCGCAACCTATCTCGGCGAGAGCAATCTCATCCGTCAGGCGTACCACCCGATGCTTGCTCAAGCCGGGCTTCCCAAGATTCGATTCCACGACCTTCGCCAGACCGCTTGCTCGCTGCTCCTCGCGGCGGGCGCGTCGATCGTCGTCGCCTCGGGCAGAGGAGGAAACCTCGCCGCAACACCACAATTCTGCGGCACGACATCGACTCTGCAAATTCGTAAGAAAAAGCCTCGAACCACTCCTTGACAATAAAAGTTGTCAATGCTAGCCTCTCCTCGTGCTCGACATCCAAGTCATCGATGATCCGGCAGCGGCGACGTCGGCTTTGGAGCCCATGCGGAGTCGACTCCTCTCCGAGCTAGTCGTGCCCGCCTCGGCGGCGACGTTGGCCACGCGGCTTGGCTTGGCTCGGCAGAAAGTCAACTACTACCTGCACGGGCTGGAGGCGCACGGGCTGGTGCGGCTGGCCCAGGAACGCAAGTGGGGCGGGCTGACGGAACGGCTGCTCGTGGCGACGGCCGCTTCCTACGTGGTTTCGCCGAGCGCCCTGGGTCCGGTCGCCGCGGATCCGAATCGGGAAATCGATC
>Ga0209517_10007828_pt1 | contig 12665 bp, 17 predicted proteins | sample PeaSoiMetSII2010_FD_187695 | JGI IMG/M metagenome (GOLD analysis project Ga0209517, IMG submission 187695) | Peat soil microbial communities from Weissenstadt, Germany - SII-2010 (SPAdes) (version 2) | ecosystem: Environmental > Terrestrial > Soil > Wetlands > Peat | place: Germany...
TGAAGACGAACTCGGCGTCGCCGCGGATGCGCTCGCGATAGAAGCGCGCAAACAGCGACGCGCACGCCGCCCCGTCAAAACACTTGTCGTGGAAGAACACCCGGACGCGCACCCAGAACCTCTTTCCCTTTTCTCCCTGCCTGCCCCAAAAGCGGGGAACTCCGTCCGCCCCCCGGCGCGAAGGGAAAAGTGAATAGAAATGACATTATGGGAGCAGAAAGTCAAGCGAGCATCGGGTGATCGGGTGATGGAGTCATTGACCCATTGCGTCATTGAATCCGCGGCGGGAAATTTCGGCAGAGACTCGCCCTAACGCAAAAAAGGCTGGCGCGCCTGGAGAGGCGCCAGCCCAGTGCAGTCCCGAAAGCTGCTTTAAGCCGCGCGCCGCAGGTGATCGGCTCCGACGGTGGTTTCGGCCCGGCGGGCAATCAGCAGTCCATAGGGGGAGAGCAGTGCGGCCGCCCCGACCAGCGCCAGCACAATGCTGAGAGAATCAAATCCGGGCGAATCCGAGATGGGGGACAGCCAGCCAGCGATGCGGCCGCCCAGCACTCCGCCTACGATGCTGAGCAGCATGATGGCCGCCCAGTTGGCCCGATCCGTGTCCCACACCACCAGCTTGGCGATGGCTCCCGCCAGCGCTCCAAGAGTGACCCAGAAAATCACGGCCATACCTCACCTCCGCAAAAAGGCTTTACGCCCTCTGCCGGGGACATTATATCGCGTAACGATATCGTGAGGCGATAAATATTGTGGGGCAGCCGGGCGCGCCCGGGCTCGCTGTGTCGCCTGCGGTGGATCCTGGGAAAGGCTCAGTGCGAGAGGTGGCGGGGGTCCTGAGCCGCGGCGCCGGGGCGGCGATGCGCGGTCAGCCAGCGCAAGTCGTCCACCGACACTGGCTTCTCTCCGGTCACCACCACCGGCGCCGCAGGGCACGCCAGGTGGATCTGCGGCTCGAGTTGCTCGACGAGACCGGAGTGCAGCAGGACGATGTCCGGCGGAAACAGCCGCACCAGCGCCAGGCCCACTTCCGGGGTGCAGGCCATCATGACTTCATAGCCGGCGGAGCGCAGCACTTTGACCGGTTCTTCGGCCCGGCCGGCGTCGGGATCGATGCAGACGATGCGTGGCATAGGCAACTCCAATCCTGGGGCGCGGAGCTAATCCAGGCGAAGCGGGACGATGCCTGCCGCCCGCGCGGGCAGCAGGTCGAGCAGAAAGCCCACAGCGGCCGACATCACGATTACTGAGATCTGCGGCGGGCTACCGGCCAGCGCAAAGCCGGCCAAATGCACGAGGTCGCGCCCCAGACTCCAGGCCGCCCGCAAGGGGTTTTTCCTGGCTGCTGCGGCCCTACTTTGGATTATGTCCAAGCGGTTCACGCCTCTGCTCCCATTCCCGAGGGCCGCGGTTTTTCGGGCGGCGAGTAGTCGTCGCGGAAGACCATCGCGCACCCGAGCCCCAGCAGCAATCCCCAGCTCAGCAGGATCACCGGTGCACCCCACAGCACGACTTCGACAAGCGAACTCATGACCGCCTGGACCCTGACTGTAATAACCCATGAGATGACCAGCGCGGGTAAAGATTGCGTCAAGGAAACGTAAAGTCTTGTAAATAAAGAGAAGGCGTCCGGGCACGTCACACGGTGTTGTGATTTTAATCACTGCAATGTGTAGACCGACAGGACAGGATAGGCGACGCTGGGGAGTTCGTTTTGCAAAATCATAGCGATGTTCATGCCGATGTCGTGCGCGAACTGGCGGAGGCGCTGGACGCCATCGCCAGCGTGTATACCTGCCGCGCGGGCGCGATCCTGTTCCGCCAGGGACAAGCGGCGGATGGCGTGCTGGTGATGCGCCAAGGCAAGGTCCGCCTCTCCGCCTTGGCGCACGACCACGACCCGCGGCTGCCCTATCGCACCGTAGGTCCGGGATACGTGCTGGGCCTGCCCGCGCTGTTCTCCGGCCAGCCCTACAGCCTGACCGCCGAAGCCGTGGAGGAGTGCGTTTGCGGCTTCGTGGACCGCGAGCGGGCGCTGGAGTTAGTCCACAAGCGCCTCGACCTCTGCTTCCAGGCCGCCGACCTGCTGGCCCGCGAAATCCGCAGCCTGCGGGAATGGCAGGCCACCCACTTGGGCTGACGCCCATCGCGGTCATCCCTCTGCACCAAAAACGGGCATTGACAACGGCGAGTCAGTAGCCTTATCGTACCGCGCTTTTCATTCCGGCCCCATCCGATCCCAGGCACAACACTCTGAATCCTTCTCGGGCGGTTGAGCAGTTCTCGCCCCTTCTCTTAGCAGAGAGATCGCGGCAGTTTCCCGCCAACCGCGAGGAGGAAGGAGGCTGGCAGATCGGCTTCTCAAGAACCACCAGCCAAATTGTCAGGCTTAACCGTAACCAGTGACAGCTCACAAAGGAGAGGTCGCCATGCGTGCATGCAAAGCTGAAGCAATGATGTTGCCGGCGAATGTAGAGAGTCTTCGCCGGCGGTCGTCCACTATCTTTCTGACAATAGCCATCGCTGTTGCCATACTCGCGGTCCATCCGGCCGCCCTCGCGGATGATCACGATCGGGACCGTGACCAACATTGGGTGGCGAGCTGGGCCACGGCTCCGGGAGCGGCCTTGGTGTACGCTGCGCCGGTGCCGCCGGTTTATCCGCCCGGTGCGCCCACCACCTTTGCCCCAGCCACCATTCAACCCGACCTCGGTTTCCCGTTTCCCAACGCCAACACCACCGGGGCGACCAACCAGACGTTCCGCTCCATCGTCAAGCCCGACCTCTGGGGCAGCCGGATGCGAGTTCGGTTTTCCAATGTCTTCGGTACCCAGGCGGTGACCTTCAACGAAGTCACCGTGGGTCTCCAGGAATACTCCGCCAACATCGTACGGGGCACCCTCAGGCGGGTGACTTTCGGCGGCCAGACGTCGGTGACGATCCCGGCTGGCCAGGAAATTTTCAGCGACGGCATCCGGCTGTCCTGGGTCAAAGACGGCGATGACGACGGTCCGGGCCTCCAGGGGCGCAACTTAGCTGTGAGCTACTCCGTCGAAGGCAGCACTGGGCCGATGACCTATCACAGCGGCGCCAACATGACCTCGTACATCACCGCGACCGGCAGCGGCAATCACACGGAAGATCTGGACGTCTTTGCCTTCCAGTTCACCACCACTTCCTGGTTCTTCGTGGACGCGGTGGACGTCATGGCCTCGGCGGACACGGTCGTCGTCTGCGCCTTCGGTGACTCGATCACGGATGGCACACACACCACCCTCAACATCAACGATCGCTGGGCGAACGTGCTTTCGCGCCGGTTGCACAATGCCTATGGCAACAGGGTCAGCATCGTCAATGAGGCCATCGGCGGCAATAGGGTTGTGAACCCGGTCGTCGTAGGCGCGGCTTCTGGACCAGCCGCGGTCGATCGGCTCGACCGGGACGTGCTGGGGCTGTCGGGGTTGACCGATGTGATTTGGCTTGAGGGCATCAACGACCTCGGGGGCGGCCACACCACGGCTGCGATCATTGCCGGGTATCAGACTGTCGTCGCCGCCCTGCATGCCAAGGGCATCAAGGTATTCGGTGCAACACTGACCTCTTCCCTGGGCGCGTTGAATCCCGCAGAGGGGTGGTACCCTGGCTACACAGGCGGGGGGGACAACGGTCCAGTGGTTGATGCCGGTCGCATGGTCCTCAATGCCTACATTCGCACCTCCGGGCTCTATGACGGCGTGGAGGACTTTGACGCGGCTACGCTCGAGGCGTGTCCACCTTGTGCAAACATGAAGCCGGAGTATTTACCCAACAGCCAACTCACTCAACTGCCGTGGGATTATCTCCATCCCAACCACGCCGGCTATACGGCCATGGGCGAGGCGGTCGACATCACGCCGTTCGCGCCTCCTCATCATCATTAGGACTGAAGCAGTAAAGCGATGTCGCTGCATTGGCGCCCAACGTCGGGCCACAGCAGCGGCAGGCGTGCAACCGATGGCCGTGGCGATCCAAAAGCGCCACGGCTATTCCATCCTGGTTGTTGGTTTTGTGGGTTCGGAGGGGCGCGGCTTCAGCCGCGCCGTAGGGGGTTCTTATTTATCTGGGCTTGACAGCGGCCCACCATTTCTGTATATTCTGTCCGTACAGACATAACAGACATCTATGGCGACTCTTTCCAAAGTCAAGCGGCAGTACATCCTGCACTGGGGTGAGATGGGCACGCGCTGGGGCATCAACCGCACGGTGGCGCAGATCCACGCCCTGCTCTATCTGTCGCCCACGCCGCTGACGGCGGAGGAGATCGCCGAGACCCTGAGCGTGGCCCGCTCCAACGTGAGCACCAGCGTGCGCGAGTTGGAAACCTGGGGGCTGGTGCGGCCGGTGCACGTGCTGGGCGATCGCCGCGAGCACTACGAGTCGATGAAGGACGTGTGGGAGATGTTCCGCATCATCATCGAGCAGCGCAAGAAGCGGGAGATCGATCCCACCATGGAGATGCTGGAGCAGGGTCTTGCCGAGCTGGAAAAGGGCAATGAACCCGACGCCTATACGCGGGAGAGGCTGCGGGACATGCACGAGTTTTTCGAGAGCATGACCGGCTTGTACGAAGAGATACGCCATTTGCCGGTGGGGGCGCTGCGCGGCGTCGCGAAGATGAGAGGGAAGCTGCGCAAGCTGTTCCGGGCCAAGGCGGGCCAGTAAGTTTTTTTGTGCTTGAAATTCAATTGTATCAGAAATGTCTGACGTAATAGGAGGAGTAAGACCATGAATGCGTCGATTCTGTTTGTTGGCGGTCTGGCGATCACCCTGGTGACCTCAGTCTCGGTGGTCATCTACTTGAAACCTCCCCTGCAGAAAATCCTGGCCGAACTGTGCGGCAGCCCGGAGCGGGCGGCGTTCTGGACGTCGTTTTCCAATGTCGCGCTCACCGTGGTTCCGGTGATCTTTGCCATGCAGTACCACCCGGAGACCGGCGGGACCGCGCCGGTCGCGTTCGAATTGGCGGACCAGTTGAAGTGGGGCCTGATCGGGGTGGTGCTTTCGATCACGTTGCTGGCGTGGGTGCTGAGCCGCTTCATCCCGCGCGGGCCGGTGCCGAGAGCGAGCGAACAGGCGGGAAGGATCGCGGCCTAGGCGATTGCGCACTCCGCGAGGAGAGGATATGAACGCCCGAGACTTGGTGACTTGGCTGTGGGTCGCCGGAGCAATCCAGATGGCGATCGTGCTGGCGAACGCGGTCTTGCCGGCGAAGCTAAACGTGCGCGCGGGGATGGCAAGCGTGCCGCGCTTTCTGCGGCAGGTGTTCGTGGTTCACTGGATCTACATCGTCCTGACGGTTTCGCTGTTCAGTCTTGTGTGTTTCTTCTTTGCCCGCGACCTGGCCGGCGGCAGCAGGTTGGGCCGGTCCCTTTGCATTGCCATGAGCGTGTTCTGGGGGTTGCGGTTGCCGCTGCAACTTTTCTATTACGACGCGGAACTGCGGCGCCAGAACCGGGTGCTGGATCTGGCTTATGTGCTGGCGCTGGTGGCGCTGATCGCGATCTTCGGCGCCGCCGCGCTTGCCCCACGCGCGTAAAGGGAGGCTCCTATGCAACGGTCATTCAATTCGCGATGGACCATGGGTTCGGCGAAGCTGGGCGGAGTCCTCTGGGTTGCGATTGCTGTTTTGGTCTTTTCGGGCAGGGTCCCGCTGGGCGTCATCGAACTGCTGTTCCTGCTGGCCCCACTCGTAGCGGTTCCGCTGGGGTTCGAGGTGCTGGATCGCCACGGCGGCGGGCTGCGGCCGGCAGCGCTCGGCCGAGCCGTTCGCCTGCTGCAGCCGCTCGGGACGACGCTGGCAGTTGTGTCGTTCTGGTTTCCGGCTGGCCTGGTTGCAGGCGCGCTGAGCTCGGCGTGGCTCGCGGTCGGGGCGCTGACCGCGCTGATGGCCATCCTCGATCTGTCCCGCCCGGGCTGGTGGGCGCTGGATCGCATGGTTTTCAATATTGCGCGCATCGATCTGGCTATTGCCGGCTGCTGGTTCCTGACCTCGCGTCTCGGTTTTGCGCCCATGGGCTTTCAGGAGCCAATCGTCCTGCTGACGGCTGTTCACTTCCATTACTCCGGGTTCGCCACCGCGCTGATTGCCGGCGTGACGCTGAAGTTCTGCGCGCAGCGGCGAATATCCAGCCGGGCGGCGTGGATTGTGGCCGCGGCCGTATTGGTTCCGTTCCTGCTGGCGGCCGGGTTCGTGTTCTGGCCCGTGCTGAGGATGATTTTCGCCCTGATTCTGGCGGTCACGCTGCTGGGCTTCTCGCTGCTGCAATTCTCCGTGGCGCGCGATTTCACCAGCGCGATGGCGCGAGCCCTCCTGCGGATCGCGGCTGGGCCGCTGATTCCGGGTATGCTCCTGGTGATGGTCTACGCCATCGGAGAATATACCGGGAGCTACTGGCTGGTGATTCCGCAGATGGCGCACCTGCACGGTCCGCTGAACGGCCCGGGGTTCGTGCTGCTGAGCTTGGGGGCTTGGGTGATCGAGAAGTCCTATCGAACACACGAGGTCCTGCGATCGGTTGGGGAGATCTATTCTGGGGCCGCCTATTTCTCGGATGCAGGGAGGACGTTATGAAAGTCGCAATCACGGGTGGAACGAGTGTCTCGTGATGAGCCTCCGCGGGAGGGTGAGGCAACGGCCGTCATCCTCTACGACGGGGTGTGTGGACTGTGCAACCGCGGGGTGCGGTTCGTGCTGAAGCGCGACGGCAAGGGCGTGTTTCGGTTCGCGTCGCTCCAAAGCTCGGCCGGGCGGGGGATACTCGCGCGCCACGGGATCGCGCCGCACGCTTTGGATACGTTCTACGTTGTGCCGGACTTCGAGCTGGCCGGCGAGCGCGTGCTCTCGAAGTCGTCTGCCGCCATCTACACGGCGGAGAGGCTGGGCGGGGTTTGGAAGGCTGCGACCATGCTGCGGGTCCTGCCGCTACGCGTCCGCGACCTGCTGTACGACACGATCGCGCGCCATCGCTACCGAATGTTTGGGAGGTACGACACCTGTCCGCTGCCGGAGGCGCAGCACCGGGACCGATTCATCGACGTGAGTTAGCTCAGGCGGCGATTTGGCCGGGAGTTTCGCCGCCAATCACCTTCTGCAGGGTGTGCAGCAGGGCGGTCGGAGGTTCTCCCCGGCCCAGGCAGGCGCTGACCAGGCTTTGCTGGTGGCACGGCACGCCGCAGTACGCGGCCAGCATGATGATGGGGAGCGCGGGACGGATGCGCTTCAGCAGGCCCGCCACCAGGAATGCGCCCGGCATGTGGCAGTCGAGGAAAGCGGCGTTGATGGGGCTGGTGAGAAAGGCGTCCAGCGCCGCCTCCACCGAGCCGGCCACGAACACGACATACCCGTGCGCGCGCAGCCACTCCACGCGGGCTGCCAGGGCATAGGTCTGGTCGTCGATGCACAGGACGGTCGCCACGCCGCCAATAAGCCTATCAACTCCAGCGGAAGCCGCAGTGACCTACGTCACAAGTGAAAGTAAGGTCCATGCGGGAAGCGTTCAGCGCACTTGGCTGGCGCGGACCCACTTGGCCACCAGCCAGATCAACACGCCGATGCCGAGGACTTCCAGCGGTCCCGGCGGGAACAGCGCGAACCGAACGATCTCGGAGGAATGGTGGGCGACCGCGTAGGCGGTCCAGATGATGCCTCCGCCCGCCACTACGCTGCCGATCTGCTCGACGCGGTGGATAATGGCGCTGTCCTTGTCCACGCTGGCATTAACTCGAGTGGTGACGTAGGCGACCGGCGGCGGCTCAGAGTAGCCTTCGCGTTCCTGCGGCCAGGGGTCCCTCTCGCGCTTCGCGGCTGGAGGCATAAACAAAGCCATTCTAGGCGCAACTTCGCTCAGCCTGAAGTTACAAAGGTCGTACGACCGGGATCGAAGACTCCCGGCCCTCCTCGTCGCACCGCCACCAGGACCTGATGCAAAACGGGAACCGGTCCGCTACGGGACAGCCCGCTCCGCCGCATTGCGCCGTCTTGGCGTCGGGTACAGGTGTTCGGCCGCGAGAATGGGAGAGCAAGCCCAGCCGCACACGCTGTGCGTCATCGTGAGTGCAAGACGTAGAAGTGCTGGCAAGGGCCCCGAAAGGAACGTGTTCGACATGAGAAAGTTAAGCCTGGGAATGAAGCTGGGCGTGGGTTTTGGCACCCTGTTGCTGATCCTGGTAGTGGTGGGCGTTGTGAGCTATGCCTCACTCCAGAAGGTGGTGGAACTCTCGGGCACGGCCGGTGATAAGGACCGCGCCGTGATCATCCTCCGCACCATCGAGGCCCGCATTAACGATCAAAAAGCCGAAGTGCGCGGGTTTCTCCTGGACGACAGCCGACAAGAGGAGCTGGAGCGCTATGCGAACAACAGTCGCATCCTTGCCGAAAACTTCTCTCAGCTGGAGTCCTTGATCCTCACCGACAAAGGCAAGCAGATGCTGGCCCAAGTGCGGGAGGGATCGGAGGCATATCGCCGGGCGATGGGTCAGGTCATTGAGTTGCAGCGTTCCGGAAAGCCCAAGGAGGCGGTGCAACTGCTCTACCAACCGCAGACGGTTGCCCTGCGCGACCAAATGGCGAAGGCGCTTGTAGCCCTCATCGAGAGAGGGGAGGAGCTTGCAGCGTCTACTCGCCAGGACGAGGAGGCGGCGGAGTCGAGAGCGGTAACCCTGCTGCTGGCCTTCGTGATTGCCGGCCTCATCGTCGGTTTTGCGATGAACGTCTACATCGCCCGCAACATCACGGGAAGAGTCTCTCAAATGGTGGACATGATCGAGGCTATTGCGGGCGACGATCTGTCACGCGAGGACATGCAGATCAGAAACCGCGACGAGATCGGTACCGCCGGGAGCTTGCTGAATTCCATGAAGAACAACCTGAAGGCGATCGTGCAGTCCATCGCCACCACGGCCGAACACGTGGCCAGCGCCAGCGAGGAGATCGCGGCCAGTGCCACCGAGATGGCCAACGGTTCCGAGACGCAGAAGGACCAGGTGCACCAGGTGGCCACTGCCATGCAGGAGATGTCGGCCACCGTGCACGAGGTCTCGGAGAACTGCAACAGAGCATCCGAATCGGCGCACAAGGCCTCCGAAACCGCGCGGGAAGGCGGCGCGATCGTGGGCGATACCCTCACCCTCATGCACTCCATCGCTGACTCGGTGCGAGAAAGCGCCAGGAGCGTGCAGGAACTGGGCAGCCGTTCCGACCAGATCGGCAAGATCGTGGGGGTGATCGATGACATCGCCGATCAGACCAACCTGCTGGCCCTGAACGCCGCCATCGAAGCCGCGCGCGCCGGCGAGCAGGGACGCGGCTTTGCCGTGGTGGCCGATGAAGTCCGCAAGCTGGCCGAGCGCACCACCAAGGCTACCAAGGAAATCGCGGAGATGATCCAAAGCGTGCAGGCGGAGACGCGCGGCGCGGTGGGGAAGATGCAGTCCGGCACCCAACAGGTAGAAAAGGGTGTGGAAGTTACCGCCAAGGCCGGCAGTTCGCTGAAGCAGATCATCGGCCAGGCCGAGCACGTGGGCGAGATGGTGACCCACATCGCTACCGCGGCTAACGAGCAGTCGTCGGCCACTGAGCAGGTGAACAACAACATGGATCAGATCAGCAAACTGGTGGCGGAGTCGGCGGAAGGCGCGCAGCAATCGGCCCAGGCCTGCGAGCAGTTGTCGGGCCTGGCGTTTGAACTGCAGAACCTGGTGTCGCGCTTCAAGCTGGGACAGCAGACGGCAGGCGGCGCTGCGCCGGCCGGCTATCGTTCGCCGCGACAGGCGTCCGCCCACCCGAGTCGCGTCCGGACAGCGCTGGCGCTGGCTCCGCGGTCGCCGGTACAGCGCGCCCTGCAACATGCCGGACATGACCGGAACGGAGACTAGCGGGGGAGCTTAAAGATTCGGCAGGCTCTTCCACGCGCCGTCAAAGAACGGCGTGACTCAAACCGGAACAGGTCCGTCATGGGACAGCCGGCTGCGACACAATGCGTCGTTTTAGCGTCAGGCTTACGTGTTGCTCCGCGAAGATGGGGGAGCCCTTTGGCCCTTCATAGTTAATCTCAGATGTGCGCCGTGACGCACGCTGGCTGCACACAACCATGCGGCCTTTGAGGTCGGCGCCCAAGTGTCGAAAGCCCTGGCAAGGAGACAAGCAGTCATGAACAAGTTGAGTCTCAAGATGAAGCTGGGCGTGGGTTTTGGCGTGCTGCTGGCAATTCTGATCGCCATGGGTGTGGTCAGCTATTTCTCCGTGCGAAGGGTCACTGAGCTTTCCGACACTGTGGACCTGAGAGGCGAGAAGCAGCTATTAGCCGCGGATATTCGAAGTAGTCTCGATAGTGAAAAGGTCTATCTGGGCGGGTTTCTCTTCACCGGCAGCGAACAGGAGAGGAACCGCTTCCAAGAGAGCGCCGGCCGGCTTACGGACATAATGGGCACGCTAGAGCAACTGCTAACGACTGAGGAAGACAGGCGCTTGTTCGGCAAAATGCGGCACGCAACGGAACAATACAATTCGATGGTCCAGCGTGTGTATGACTTGCGGAGTGCCGGCAAAACCAAGGAGGCGGTTGATCTGCTTTTCGGTGCCGAAGCCACCGCAGCACGAGATGAAGCGGACCAAAGCGTCCCTGATTTCATGGACTATCAAGGCAGAATCAACACTGCCGATCGCACCCAGCAGGCCGTTTCTGAGTCCCGCAGCATGGTTTGGATTGCCGGTTTGGCAGTAGGCGGTCTGCTCGTCGGGTTACCGTTAGCAACGCTGATCGGGCGCTCGGTTGCGGGCAGCGTCTCCCGAATGGTGGCAGTAGTCCAGGATATCGCCGAAGGCGAGGGAGATCTAACGAAGCGGCTGGCAATTACTTCCCAGGACGAACTGGGAGAACTGGCCAAGTGGTTCAACGTCTTCCTTGACAAGCTGCACAGCGTCATTTCCCAGGTATCGGCGACCGCCGAGCAGGTGGCCAGCGCCAGCGAAGAGATCTCGGCCAACGCCACTGAGATGGCCAGCGGTTCGGAAACGCAGAAAGACCAGGTGCACCAGGTCGCCACCGCGATGCAGGAGATGTCGGCCACTGTGCACGAGGTCTCGGAGAACTGCAACAAGGCATCCGAATCCGCGCACAAGGCCTCCGAAACTGCGTGGGAAGGCGGCGCGATCGTGGGCGATACCCTCACCCTCATGCACTCCATCGCCGATTCTGTGCGGGAAACCGCCAAGAGCGTGCAGCAACTGGGCAGCCGTTCCGACCAGATCGGCAAGATCGTGGGCGTGATCGACGACATCGCCGACCAGACCAACCTGCTGGCCTTGAACGCCGCCATCGAAGCCGCCCGCGCCGGCGAGCAAGGCCGCGGCTTTGCCGTGGTCGCCGATGAAGTCCGCAAGCTGGCGGAGCGCACCACCAAGGCTACCAAGGAAATCGCGGAGATGATCCAAACCGTGCAAGCGGAGACGCGCGGCGCGGTGGACAAAATGCAGTCCGGCACACAACAGGTGGAAAAGGGCGTGGAAGCGACCGCCAAAGCGGGCGGCTCGCTGAAGCAGATCATCGGGCAGGCCGAGCACGTGGGCGAAATGGTGACCCACATCGCCACCGCGGCCACCGAACAGTCCTCGGCCACCGAGCAGGTCAACGCCAACATGGATCAGATCAGCAAGCTGGTGGCAGAGTCGGCGGAAGGCGCGCAGCAGTCGGCCAAAGCCTGTGAGCAGTTGTCCGGGCTAGCGTTCGAACTGCAGAACCTGGTGTCACGGTTCAAGCTGGGGAGCGCCGCCGCGTCAGGCGGGTATCGTTCGCCGCGGCAGGCGGCCGCCGACCCGGGCCGCGTCCGGACAGCGCTGACTCTGGCTCTGCGACCGCCGGTACAGCACGCCCTCCATCACGCCGGGCATGACCGGAACGGAGACTAGAGGAAGCGGGGACTATCCATCAAGGAACGGCGTGACTCCAAACCGGAACTGGTTCGCTATGGGACAGTCCGCTACGGTCGCTAGGCCTCGAGCGCGCGCCGCACGCACTCCAGCAACTGCAGCGGACTGAAGGGCTTGACCAAGTACTCCCGGATGCCGAGCGCGCGTACCCGTTGCCGGGCCTGCTCGCTGTCCATGGCGGTGAGCATCAGCATGGCAATGTCGGCAGTGGCCGGTTCGCTGCGCAACACTTCCGCCACCTCGATTCCGGTCTTGCCCGGCATCATCCAGTCGAGCAGGATAAGATCGGGACGCTCCCGGCGCGCCAGCTCTACAGCCCAGTCGCCATCGGCAGCATGCAGCACGCGCAGTCCGGGAGTCCCCAGTGTGATCTCGACCAGCGTCCTGTGACTTTCTTCATCATCGGCAATCAAGACCGTTTTCATGATTGGCCTCGGCGAGCGTTTACCGCAGCCCGCGATTCAACAGGCCCGCGAACTGATAACGAACCTGCAGTTGCGCCCGGTAGCGGGGCCCTGGAGTGGCGTCCAGGCGGTCCGAACCGAACAGGGTCACCTCGAAATTCTGGAACGGTATGAGGCGTAAGCTCGGGCCGATGCGCTTGCCCTGGCAATAGGCGTCGCCGTTTTGGAAGATGGTCGTCTTCCCCAGCAGAAACATGCTCCGCGAAATGTCGCTGTAGAACACCCCAGGACGCACA
>Ga0209517_10007833_pt1 | contig 12659 bp, 6 predicted proteins | sample PeaSoiMetSII2010_FD_187695 | JGI IMG/M metagenome (GOLD analysis project Ga0209517, IMG submission 187695) | Peat soil microbial communities from Weissenstadt, Germany - SII-2010 (SPAdes) (version 2) | ecosystem: Environmental > Terrestrial > Soil > Wetlands > Peat | place: Germany: Weissenstadt...
GATTCTACCAGGTGCAACAAAAATCGTTTCGGGATCTCATCTTCGTGCTCGTTCTGGCGGTGGTACTGGTCTTCATTGTTCTGCTGTTTGAATTCCGGACGTTTACCGCGCCCATCGCGATTCTCACGTCGGCCGTACTCTCCATCTGCGGAGTGTTTCTAGCCCTGTTCATCACCCGCACCACCTTCAACATTTCGTCGTTCATGGGAATGATCATGGTCATCGGCATCGTGGCCAAGAACGGCATTCTGCTGCTCGATGCCGAGCAGAAATTCCGCGCCGCCGGGCTCTCGCTCGAAGAATCGGTAATTCAGGCCGGCCGCCGGAGGTTGCGGCCGATTGTCATGACCGCGCTCGCCGCGGTCGCGGGAATGCTGCCTCTTGCTTTTGCAATGGGCGCGGGATCGCAGATGTTAAAACCTCTGGCGATTGCCGTCATCGGTGGCGTGCTCCTCTCCATGGTCCTGTCGCTGGTCATCACTCCTGCGGTCCACCTATTCGCCACCCGACGGGAACGAACCGGTCCAGGCGTAGCAGGCTCTTGAACATTTTCTTACAGGGCAAAATGTGGTCGCCCATTTTTATATAACTTTGCCTCTGCCAGCCGACTCACTTCCAATTGGGCTCGCTAGGGAGTCTGGTTTTTCTGTTACGCAGTTGTCGTCAATTTTGTAGACATCTCCGCACTGTGCGCTGAATAAGAACTGTAGTATTTATACGGGTCGGGGCGCTAGAGCACCTAGGCCAAAACCAGCTATTCTTCGCTTGCTCCCGATAAACTCCGCAGTGTGAAGCACAGTCACCCAACGCCCGGTTTGTCGGCAAAGTCGCAAATCACCTTTACGCTAGCACCCCGGTCGCGTGAGTCTATGAATACTGGGCGAGCCACCTAGCGGGAGTAAGGTCCGGGAGGCGTTGGATCGGGAGATCGGCGAACCCGGGGAGAACCGCGGCCAGATAGTCACGCACTGGGAGTCTTAACCTGCGGCAACTTTCCACGACCGAGAGAATTGCCGCAACCTTGGGTCCCGCTTGTGGGCTGCCGATGTGGATCCAGTTCTTCCGACCCAGAGCCACGGGACGCATGGAATTCTCCGCAAGGTTATTGCTCAGCTCAAGCTCCGGATATTCCAGAAATCGTGTAAGTTTCCTCCAAAGCGTGAGCGCGTACTGGCAAGCCTTGCTGAGTGCGCTGGAAGGCAATGCGACGGACTGCGCTGCCTCGATCTTGCTACGAATATCATCGAGAAGAGGCTTGGCTGTTTCCTGACGCCGGACATGTCGCGCGGCGGTAGTCAGCGCTCTGCGGCGAGCGTCGGCGTCGACAGAAAACAACTCGTCCATCCGCGCCACAATCGGAGTTGCAACCGGGTCTCGGGGACTTAGCTGCACCGCCTCGAAAAACTGTCTTCTAGCATGAGCCCAACAAGCGGCATGCACCATTTTCGGACCACCGATCTGGTCATACGCCGCATAGCCGTCGGTTTGGAGAATACCTTCGAACTGTCCCAGGAACCGCTTCGGTCCATCGCGTCCACGGCCTAGACGGAAGTCGAACACCACGCTTCCGCCGGTTCGGCCGTACTGCCACAAATAGGCTTGATGATTCTTTCCTCGGCCCTCGCGTAGCTGCACATCAACCGGAGTTTCGTCCGCCTGAATGTAGCTTCCGCCAATCAACTCTCGCCTCATCGCGGCGACCATAGGGATCAGCAAGTCGCCGACTTTCAGAACCCAGCCGTCCAGCGTCGCTCGACTGATTTCCAACCCGATGTCTCTTTCCAGGATCACGCTCTGCCGATGCAGCGGTGTGTGGTTGCAATATTTACTGACGACCGTGTCGATGACGATCCGGTCACTCGCTAGGCATTTCTCGATGATCCTTGGTGGCAGGGGCGCTGAGGCGACTCCGAGTTCCTCACACGACCGGCAAGCCCGTTTCTCTCGTTTCGTGACCAGCACAAAGTACTTCGCCGGCTCTACATCCAACTGGGAACTCTCCTCGTAGCCGATCACCACGGTTTCTTTGCCGCAGCGTTTGCATACGCGCTGATCTAATGCGCAGGGCAGAATCCGCTCAACGCGAGGAAGATTCGCCGGCAACTCCCGGCGCCCCGGATGCTTGACGGATTTCTTGGTCGAGCGATGCACTGGCGCGTGCTCGCTCTCCGCCTGCTCGATCTTTTCACTGACGACAGGCTCAAGCTCGAACAATTGCATTTGCGCCTGCGAAAGTTTTTCTCCACCCGCACCATACTTCTCGATCCGCATCAGCCGCAGACGCTCTTCCAGCACACGAATCCGCAGCTCCGCGTACTGCAGCTTGCTCTTAAGTTGTGCGATGAGTCCTAGATCGGCTGGTGCGGAAGGAATGGGAGCTACACTCACAATGGGTTAATGATTTACCAGAGTCTATCGAAACGTTCAAACAACCAAGCAACTCATGCTGCAGCATGTCCTTCTGGGGGAGCGTTCCGGTACCACCGCTTGTGCTTGGTCTTGGCCAGATCGATCCCACCCAATAATAATGACAGCTCTTCGTGACTCAGGACGACCTTGCCGTGCGCATCCCCGGATTGCGGCCAGGTGAAGCGCCCTTTCTCTAACCTCTTGGCACAGACCCAGAGTCCGCTTCCGTCCCAGACGAGGACCTTCAGCCGATTGCGCTGGCCGTTGCAGAACAAGAACAGGTGTCCGCTCAGAGGCTCACACGACATACGATCGCGGACGAGACCGTACAGCCCCTCGAACCCCTTGCGCATGTCGGTGACCCCGGCGGCCAGATAGATCCCTGTGGCTGGACCCAGTCCAAACACGTCCTACACTCGCTCCAGTGTACTCACTAGGCGCTCGAACGTATTCGTATCAAATTCAGGATGTACCTCGATCCGGCGCCCGCCCGGCAGCACCACGGCCAGCCCACAACTCGGTTCCTGCTGCGTCGGCGATTTCTTGGTGGCCAACTCCACCTTCACCAACCGGCCAGCCGAAGAAACTGGTCTACGCTTTCTCTTCCAGCGCAGTTTCTTCAAATGGCGATCCAGAGTGCTGAAGCTCAAACCTCGACTCTGGCAAAACTCGCTCCGCCGCATACCGCCGCTCACAAACTCCGCCACTAATTGCTGCACTTCTGCTCTTGTCCGTCGCTTGGGCGCTGTCAACTCTGTTTTTGCGGTCATCCGGACACTTCAACACAGACCCTGCCATCCGAACAGGTGTGTTGGTCAGACGCTTACCGTTGAGAAGGTTCAGCCCCGGCTTGCATCGGTGACGATCTCCGCGATCTCATCGACGCTCGGAGTTTCCGAATCTTACGCTGCCGACATCCGCGCAGGCCGACACCGCCCGCATCCGAGGCATGGGCTGGTGCTGGCGAAATTGGTTGGTGTTTCAGAGGGTGGGTGAGCAACTGACTCTTGATCTCATCCGCTAGTCGCGCACCTAAGCGCATCAAGTTGCATTGTCTTGCAAACACAAAGGCTTAGCCATCCACCTCAGCGCAGGGAATACAGTAAGACGCACCGAATCTCAAAACGAACTGCCACCAGAACTGACACCCGATCAGTCACTAGGCTGAAGGGATGTTTTCATCGAACATCCGAGATTGGCTCAGCAAACGCGAAAGTTAGTTTGTCGACCGCAGTATGAACGGTTCAGAATAGCTCTTCCTCGGTGAGCCTAAAGTTTTCGACGTTCTCGTCGGCGAACATAATTTCGCTCCGCGCCCACCGCCGCACGGCCTCAATCGGGAAATTGAGAAATGGCTCTGCCATCGAAGCTCGTTGTCCCAAATGGTCTGCGATCGACCCAGCGAATGCCCCGCCGCTATGTATACCAGCAAACCAGGCGGAGAAAACACTATCGTCGTTCCCGTATTTCTCCAGAATAAACCGGGTAACGGGGTTCAGATCAGGCCCGTGACTTCCCATGAATGGCCCCGGAACGTGGCGCGCGAGAAGTTTGGCACCCTCCAATCCATGTTTTTCGAGCCACTGAACGACGACATCTTCCGGCAGCGCCACGATAGGAAACTTGCGGAAGAGAAAGTTCAGGCTCCGTTCCTTCGACAGCATGACCTCGCCGATTCCGTCCATCAATCGCTGAGAACGCACCGCCGCAACACTCGCGAAAAGACCGATCGCGGCCTGCGAGGTCTCATAGGATTCGCTCTGCATCATCTGAATCAGGATCGACGTGGCACGATCTGGATTCGCTGGTAGTACGCGAGCAAAAATCTGCGAAAACCAGTGAGACAGTTTCTTTGTCTTGAGAGTGGCCTGCTCCAGCAATCCGAAGATTACATCGAGTGATTCGTCGTTGAACACGGTCTGCAACCATACCAACTTGTCTTCTGAGTCAGTCGTTCGCATCAACAGGAAGACCATGAACTCGATTCCTGCGTCCGCAGCGTCCTCGTCACCCTCGCGAGCTGCAGCGAGCAGAGTTTGCGCAGCCAGCCGTGCTTCCACGGGCGACGTGTGTCTCGGCCCGTTCCAGGCAACAAACGTGTGCAGGAAACCGGCATGGATCTTCTTCGCGCGGACGCCAGCGATCGCACGGGCAAAAGACTGCACGAAATCTCCAGAGGGCGTCATCACATGGAAGCCGAGAACTGGATCTTTTTCCCAAAGCTCGTCCAGCGACGTACTCAGTTTCTTGCTGACGACCTCCGCTGTATCCGAAGGAAGTTTTGGCCGTGTGGTCTCACTGACGCCAGCAAAGTAGCCCCGTGCCAGATTCGGATTCCGGTTTGCAAGACAAACCATGACGATGCGATCCAGAAACTTGAGGCCTTCATCAAGCCGGCCAAGCTGAACACCGAACTCGACTGAGGAACGTGCTTTGTCGCTGTTTAACCACGGAAGCTCCTGGTCAAAGTGGTCCTCATGCTGCAAGAGATGGGACGCAAGCTCGCGGATGCGACCTTCCCATTCCGTCTGTTCCAGATGATGATCCCAGGAATCCGGCCCGACTTCTTCGACGAGACGATCATGAAGATCCGTGGGCGCCAACTCCTTGACCCACTCATCGATGAATTGGGCACGCTCCTTTTTCTCCTCTTCGGAGTGCGGGCTATTCTCGGAATTGTTTAGAAGGACGAACTCTCGCAACTCCGCCCGGAGAACGGGTCGAACATGAGAAGGAAGCTTGCCCGCGCCCGCCTTTGCCTGTTCCGTGAACCCGCGAAAGACCAAGCTCCGGATGGATCGAATCAGAGCCCCGGTGGCCTTGTCTCGTACTGCTTCGTCGGCATCGCAGCTCAAAGCATTCAACTCACCGAGGCACGCCTTCATGTACACGTACAGCTCTCCGTAGGTCTTAGGACGCCAAGGCGTCGGGGCAATCCTATTGCCGTAGGTTTGGCCGCCCATCATGTGGACCGTTTGGTCATCGAGAGCGCTCTGGAGTGCTTCGACACACAGAATCCTGGTCGCCGCGTCACCCTTTCGACTCCGCTCCTGAATAATCTTTAATCGGTCGGGAAAGGACGTAGCAACGTACGACATGATGGGAAACAATCCACACCATACTTTCGTAGCGTTGTTTCCGAGTTCTGGTTCCGTCTCGCGGCGTGCCAGCGTGAACAGAATCTCCTCTGCGTGACAAAACCACTGTGGAAAGGCCGCGATCTCGCTCGCTTCGCCAACGAGGTTACGCCGCCCGCCTCCTTGTTGTATTCCAAGCTGCTCGGGCGTGGCGGTCAGCACAAGGTTGCGGAGCTGAGGCACCATCTGGTCTGGAGCCGACCTTACTAAAAGAAGAAGCTGTTCAGTCTCATTGGCATTTGTAAATATGTCTCCCCCGCGGGAAATCTCCCAGTTTCGAAAGTAGGCATTGACGACCTTGCCGACCTCCTCGGGGGCGCGTGCCATGCGCATGAGAAATGAAGGTACAAGCCCCGAGGGGAAACTCTCCAAAAAAGGCTTCGGTTCAAGCTCTGCCCACTTGGACCACGCCGCCTGAAAGCACACCATCGCGATGGGCGTCGGAGTGACATAAAAATAGCGTCCGGCGCGTGCTACCAACCCGTTAGCTTTCTGCATGCGATGCAGACGCTCCCGAACGTCCTTGGGGTTGAGCTTCACCAGCGCGCACAATTGTTCGAGCTCCGCGAACAGGTTCCCGATGACGCCGCAACGTTCGACCAGCGAAATCACCGTCAGAGCCTCGAAGTCGGCTTCTTCAAAAGGGCCTTCTGCGCCGAAGAGCGTGCTCAGATAGCTCTTGGTATCACTCAAAAGCTCGCCAAGATTGCCCTGTTGCACGATGAGATCGTCGTTGTCGCACAAGAAAATCGCGAAGCGTAGGTAACCTTCGGCGAGTCGACAGTATCGGTATCGGCGGTTCTGGTCGATATTAGGGAAGTTCGCCTCCACGATCTTTTCGACGGTCGAGGTCGACATCCGCTTGAGTCGCAACTCGGACTTGTCCGCACGTTCCAGGGCGTTGTCTATGGTGACTAGACGCACTCGATCCCCCACGCCCTGGAGGATCTTCGCAAGCTGGAACGCTGTGGCATCAGGGCATTCATCGGCGACGATTACAGCGTACAGGTCTTGATGGTTGGCCATCGCTCGGGCAAGATCGAGCGCCTTGTCTTCATCGTCGGTGTAGAGGACCAGCGGAGCGACCTCAGGAAGTGCCGCAATCGCTTCAAACACCGTGCGGCTTTTGCCAACGCCTGCATCGCCGGAGACCGTGAGCCGAGCAGTGGTCGGCTTGCTCTTCCAGTTGAGCTGGCCCCGCACGTTTTCAAAAATTACCACCGACGCCGGGGTCGCCACGAACGTTTTCGTTACAGCACGTTCATGGTTCTGCCAGGTTGCGAAGTGAAAGAAGTCCTTCATGGAAGAGCCCAGCATCTCCGCAGCGATAGCAGGAAACGTGTTCACCCATGCAACGACTTCGGAGGCGAAGAGAACGATTGACTTCGGCGCTGCAGGATTGACCTTCTCGATTTCCGCGTCCAACAAGGCCTTGATCTCTGTTTTCTTTTCAGCGGGTCCGTCATCTGCGATACACATTCGGTAGGCATAGCCTTCCTGCAGTAAACTGCGAACGTAATCTTTGCTGTCTCCCTTGATTTCCTCCTTCACCTTGCTATCTGTAAAGTCCTTCAGCGTAACGGCCTTGTACTGCCATGTCGATGGGCTGTTGAAGTAGCCCCACGGATCAGGCGCACCAACGGTCACCTGCGTATCCACACCGCCGTCGGGATGATTCGAGCGGGGATTGTCGAGCACACCCGAGGGTGGAATACCGAGCGTCCACGCAGAGCAACGGATCAGACGATCAAGTAGATCGGTGAATGGTTTCCCGGTGGAGTTCCGCAACACGTAGATGTGTTCAGCCGTGATTCGAATCATGGTTCACTCGCTCAATCCGTCCATAGCATTGTAGTTCTTGGCGCGACACACCACACCGGACGGCAGTTCTCCTCAGATCCTTCAAGCTGGTTTGACAGTTTGACCTGATGTATTTCAATGTTTACGACGGGAAGTCGTATCGGTTGGCGGGGCCGGGAAAGCGAATTTCTTACGAGGCCGAAGCGACTACCCTAGGCGATGTCGTGGACCAGTACCGATGGCACCCAGAATCCAAGAGTTCGGCACCTGATGGAAAGATGGAAATCCATGCACCCGTAGAACTCAGGGTCTACTCCAGCGAAGTCCTGTGACGGCTGATGGCATTCGATATATCGGAAAAGAGGAAAAGAGACAGATCGGCGCTGGGAGCAAGGGGAAGAAATCAGCATTCTTGACACATTTACACTGGAGTACCGCCCGGACGAAACAGCGAATCTTAATGAGAGCTCCAGACCTTCAGCGCAAATTGCATGGACAATCGACTCGGGCTGTAGCTAAGAAGGCCAAAGTGAGCACAAGGACGGTCAAGGCGGCGCGGGCGGGGAAGCGGCTGCGGCGATCTACGATTGAAAAGCTGGAAAAGGCGGTACGCTCTGGACTTCCTCCTAAAAAGACCCGCACTCGGAGCGGCTGAGATACGCTTCACGCTGGATGATCCCAAGTGAGAATAATGAAACTTGGAAGTCCATCCTTGAGCCCTTGAGCCTTGAGCGATGAGTCGGACGTTGGCGTAACATTCCGTTATGTGGGAAGACCGCAGACTAAGAGATATCGCGCAGGCAGACCTCCAACGGCTGGTAACCTCGGGATTGGAGGAACATCTTCAACTTGAGTACAAGAGCGCACTCTACGAAGGCAATGACCGAGGCAATCGGGAGTTCCTACTAGACGTTTGCATGTTCGCGAACGCCGGTGGCGGCATCATCCTGATCGGAATCGTCGAAAGACGAGACGACCAGGGACAACCAACAGGAGCACCTGATCCGGACGCAGATATCGGCATAGACGTTCCCAACCCTGAGTTGCTGTTGCAGGCCTACGACGCTCGGGCTGTTGCGGCTATTCAAGATCGACTGCCCCTCGAATTAGCCGCGATACCGGTGGCTGGCGATTGCCACGTGATTGCCATCCGCGTTCCTCGGAGCAACGCGTCGCCGCACTGCGTTCGCTACCAAGGACATGTCTATTTTCCTTCGCGGCGTGAGCGCCACCGATATGAGATGGACATCCGCGAGATTAAGGAAATGGTTATGAGAACGGTCAGTCGTTTGGAGCGAGCGGAAGAAAAGCTTGGAGAGGCGTTTCGGCAACTCCTGCGACAGGAAGATGCGCCCTATCTGATTGTCGGCTGCATTCCCGTTTTCTGGCAAGACTTCCTACTCGATGTGAGAAAACCAGAGGTCATTCAAGCTGTCACGCGATTCGATGTCGGCCACGCGAACCTATTGCAGCCAACCTACAACTTCAACGGGCTTGAGCGGCGAATCATTGAAACCGAGAATTCTATCGTTCAAGTCCGACGAAACGGCCTCATCGTCCTCAACAAACGACTTCCAGCCGCTAGGAACGCTCGGGGGGGACAAGACTTCCGTCCTGCGGTGATAGACCTGACTCTCAGAAGATTTGTCGAACATAGCTCTGTAGTCTACGCGGCGGCCTCCCTAAGCGGCCCCTTCCTGATAAGCATGACGCTGCGCACGGTCAACAACACCCAGTCTCTTTACCCGAGCATGATTCCGGGCGCGGAAGATGAAGGCGGAACCGTCCGGCCCGGTGACTACAGCTTTCCGGTGATGCAGGCTGACGATTTGCTCAACGTAGATAGAATCACACGCCCGCTTTGCGACCAAGCGCACCAGATGTTCGGGCGCGATGCGTCGCCATTCTTTGACGCCAATGGCGTCTGGCATAGATAAGCCCACTGCGAAGCGTTGTCGGTGGGGTACTTTCGAGGGGGGGCAATGCTCACCCCTTTAAGCGCTTAACCGCTTAACCTTAACTCCCCAATTGGAGCGTCCCTAGAATTGCACCAAATTGCACCTGCAGCCGCACAGCTCAGTTGGGTCTCCTTTGCAGCCCACCCTCAAGGCCTCAAGAAAGGGTGTATTTCCCCGATCCGCTAAGCCACTGGCCAGCAAGGGTCGGTTTCCCCGGATTCAACCCTCCAGAAAGGAATACCTTTTTGGAGCCCGCTGCCAGTTCCAGTCCCGATTCCTTTGGCTTCAGGGGGTCAATGAGTGTAAACGGGATGTTACGCCAACCATCCTTTTGAGATCGCGCCAACCCCACGGCGTTCATTGACTTGCCGGTTTCACCCACGTAAGATTTGCCCCTAATGATTGGCCGGACCATCTCGCACTACCGCATCATCGAGAAGCTGGGCGGCGGCGGGATGGGTGTGGTTTACAAGGCTGAAGACACGCGCCTAAACCGCTTCGTTGCCCTGAAGTTCCTGCCTGACGAAGTCGCGCGCGATCCGCAATCCCTCAGCCGTTTCCGTCGCGAGGCACAGGCCGCATCGGCTCTGAACCACGCCCACATCTGCACCATCTATGACATCGGCGAGCAAGACGCGGAAGCATTTATAGCGATGGAGTTTCTGGATGGCCAGACGCTCAAGCACAAGGTCGAGAACCGGCCGCTCAAGATTGACGAGCTGTTGGAGCTGGGCATTCAGATTGCCGATGCACTCGATGCGGCCCACAACCGCGGCATTGTGCATCGTGACATCAAGCCAGCCAATATCTTCATCACCAGCCGCGGGCAGGCCAAGATTCTCGACTTCGGACTTGCCAAGCTTACCGCGAGCCGCAATCTTACGGCTTCGATGACCGGCTCAACCATAGCGGATATCAGGGACGAACAACTCACAAGTCCCGGCAGTACCGTGGGCACAGTTGCCTATATGTCCCCCGAACAGGCTCGTGGAGAAGAACTCGATACCCGCACGGATCTATTTTCCTTCGGCGCTGTCATGTACGAGATGTGCACCGGCCAAGTGGCATTTGGCGGCAGCACTTCCGCCGTCATATTCGAGGCCATCCTCAATCGAGTCCCAACGCCGCCACCGCAGCTCAATCCCAGCCTGCCCCCCGATCTCAACCGGATCATTGGCCGGGCACTGGAAAAGGACCGCGAGCTGCGCTATCAGACGGCTTCTGAAATACGCGCCGAATTAAAGCGGTTGAAGCGCAACTTGGATTCAAGCCGGAGTGCCGCTGCCCAGGGGGCGGCCTCAGCCACACAGACAGCGGCAACTGTGGCGCCGGCACCCGTTGCCAGAAAGGGATTCTCACTCCGATTGACGGGATTGATCGCCTGCGCGGCCCTCTTTCTGGGCGCAGGTGCGGGCTGGTTTCTCCGCGCCAGTTGGATGCCGGCGTCACAGCCTTCCTACCATCAGCTTACCTTTCGCCGGGGGACCATTCGGTCCGCGCACTTCACGCCCAACGGACAGTCGGTCGTCTACGGTGCTTCCTGGGAAGGATCTCCGATTGATCTATTCATCACCAGTCCCGAGAGTCCGCAATCGCGTTCCCTGAATCTTGCGGGAGCTGCGCTCTTGGCGATCTCCTCCTCCGGAGAAATGGCGGTATCCATGGATAGCCGTCCCTCCGGAGTCTATGCGCAGGTGGGCACACTGGCCAGAGTGCCACTCAACGGTGGCTCTCCCCGTTCCGTGCTGGAGAACGTGCAGTGGGCCGATTGGTCTCCCGATGGAAACAACTTGGCTATCGTGCGGGACGTGGGCGGTCGAAACCAACTGGAGTTTCCGATCGGGAAAGTGCTGTACCAAACCTCCGGCTGGATCAGCCATCCCCGTGTTTCACGAAAAGGCGACCAAGTGGCGTTCCTGGACCATCCTTTGCCCGGCGATGACGCGGGTTCGGTCAAGATTATCGACCTGGGCGGAAACGTCAAGACTGTGGCCACGGGATTTCAGACTGCACAGGGACTAGCATGGTCTGCCGACGGCCGGGAAATATGGTTTACCGCCGCCGAACTCGGCCTTAAACGTTCCATCTACGCGGTCACGCTCGGTGGGCGCGAGCGGCTGATCGCGCGAGTGCCGGGCACCCTGATGCTACAGGATATTTGGCAGGATGGGCGCGTGCTCCTAGCCAAGGACGCGTGGCGGCGAGAATTGATTGGCCTGGTTGCTGGTGAGAACAAAGAGCGCGATGTGTCGTGGCTCGACTACTCCTATCCCTCCGATCTCTCGGCCGATGGCAAAGACTTGCTCTTCACCGAGGCAGGAGAAGGCGGAGGCCCGAACTATTCTGTTTATGAGCGAAAGATTGGTGAGACGTCGGCTGTCCGGTTAGGAGATGGCATGGCGCTCAGTGTATCGCCCGATGGCAAGTGGGTGATTGTCAGTACTATTTCTGCGCCGGCCCAGCTTGTTCTTCTTCCCACCGGGCCGGGCGAAGCCAGGCCCCTTACTCACGACTCCATCAATCACAGTAGGGCGAAATGGCTGCCCGATGGCCGGCGCTTCCTTTTCACGGGCAAGGAACCGGGGCACGCCGCGCGCATTTACCGCCAGGATTCGGCCGAGGGAAAACCCGTGCCCATATCGCCCGAGGGAATCGATCCTCTCGCTCTCGTCCTTTCTCCGGACGGTCAGCAGGTGGTCAGCGTTGGGCCAGATGAGAAGGCGTATTTTTACCCGGTTGTAGGCGGAGAACCTAAGGCGGTTCCAGGCCTTGAAGTAGGAGATCAGCCTATTCAGTGGAGTGACGACGCAAAGACAATCTATTTCTACAGGCCAGGAGATCTGCCGGCCAAGGTTTATCGGGTGGACTTGTCGACAGGCCACAAGGCTCTGTGGAAGGAGCTGATGCCCTCCGATTCAGCGGGCGTAAGTCGGATTGGTCCCATCCTCCTCACGCCGGACGGCAAGTCATGCTTGTATGGCTATCACCGTATTCTGTCAGACCTCTATCTCGTGGAAGGATTAAAGTAACGGAACTCTTTTCTTACCCTCCACCTTTCTTGCTGGGAGCGACCTTTGCCGAAGCAAGCCAAGGCCGAGTACGCCAAGCTGCAATACCAGCGTAGCGATCTTCCTACCAGGCCTGACCTGCTTGCACAAAAATTGTCAACTGACGCTATCAGGCGATTTCACTCAGAACCCCGACCGGGCCGGGTTGTGAGTGTAAAGGGGATTTATCGTCAACCATAGCGCTGAGACGCCGCCAACTTGCTGCCCTTCATTGACTTGCCCCACCCCCAGTCCTAAGATTTCAGCCAAATGATCGGCCAGACTATCTCGCACTACCGCATCGTCGA
>Ga0209517_10007834_pt1 | contig 12659 bp, 10 predicted proteins | sample PeaSoiMetSII2010_FD_187695 | JGI IMG/M metagenome (GOLD analysis project Ga0209517, IMG submission 187695) | Peat soil microbial communities from Weissenstadt, Germany - SII-2010 (SPAdes) (version 2) | ecosystem: Environmental > Terrestrial > Soil > Wetlands > Peat | place: Germany...
AAAAAGTTCGACGGGCTCATTGCGTCGACGAGCTGACGCATCCCGTATCGCATCTGCGCTTTGGTCTTGTCGTCCAAGGGAACGCTCTCGACCGCACTCTGCAGATACTCCGAGTAGCCGAGATACGTGCGGCGCAACAGGTCGAAGCGCGGATCATTGCGCCATGCCTCGGCGGCAAAGCGCTTGTCGCTATCCTTTGCCGCTGTTGGTGGCGTCGGGGATTTGCCCCTAGCGTCGGACCAGATCCCCGTCATCTGATCGACGAAATTCTGCTGCATTTGCGTCATCAGTTGGCTGAACGCTATGAATACGCTCATCGGGTCGGAGGGCGATGTCGCATCCGAACCTGCAGCGGACGCGGCGGCATTCGTCGCGGCAGGGTTGCCGAATATCGACTGACCACCCTTGAACAAGCTTGCGAGAAGTTCCGCCGGATTGTTGGAAGACGTGCTCATGATTACTCCTTCGGTGCTTCACGCCCGTGCAGCGTGAGCGCAGCACCAACGCAGCGCAACTTGACGTGCGGGTCCGTTCGCCGTGTGATGAAACGCGCGGCCAGCGCCTTGTCGGAGGCTTATGATGCCAGACGCTAACATGCGCGACTTGACTATTGAAGATCTTGGTGTCTTGACGGTCATGCCGGGAAGGTCCGACGCGTTCCAGCCGTGCCTCTTGGGGTCTTTAGGATTCGTTCGGGCTTGAAGTGATCAATGGCTCCGCAGCCGAAAGCAGCAGCTAGGCTTTGACGGTCATCACGCATAAAAGGAATGAAAAGATTCAGTGCAAGCCCTCACTGCATGAACCAGCCGTGACTGACCACCAGGGACTGTCCGGTCAAGGCATTGGACTCGAACGAGGCGAAGAATAGCGCCGCCTCGGCGACGTCCTGGGTGCCAGTGAACTCGCCGTCGCCGTCGCCGATGCCGCTGGCCGCACCCGTGACGATCGCGACCTTGCCCTCCAGGCGCAATGGCATGCGGGCGCTCATACGCGCTCAATCCGGGCGACGAAACGGTCGATCGCCGCAACGCATTCAGGCTCGTTGAGCAGCGGCGCGTGGCCGCGGTTCGCGACCGTGAGCTGCTCGAGGCCCGGCTGCTCGCGCGCCATGCGGGCCACCGTGGCGGCGCTCAGCAGATCTGACAGTGCCCCGCGAATCACCAGCATCGGGACGCTACGGATTTGCGCGAACATCGGCCAGAGATCGTTCGTGCCGGACGCCACGGGACTCTTGAGCGCCTCGGCGATCTTCGGGTCGATATCCGGCACCGGGATGCCCGCGACATTCTCGCGGTAGCCGCGGCGCGCGTAATCGAGCCACTGCGCGTCGCTCAAGTCGGGCAACGCGGCGCCATAGACGCTTTTCGCCTGCGCCGAGGCTTCCGCCCAGGTCCTGACCGGCGGGAGCTTACCGGCATAGCCCTGAATGCGGCGTACGCCGACCGGATCGATCTCCGGACCGGCGTCGTTTAGCACGACGCCGGCGATGCGATTCGGCTGCGTCGCCGCCATCACCATGCCCATGAGGGCCCCGAGCGAGGTCCCGATGATGAGCACGCGGCGCGCCTGGCGAGCCTCCAGCAGCGACCAGATGTCCAGCACGTAGGTCGACACCTGATAATGCGACGCATCCGGATCCCAGGCCGATCGGCCGCGGCCCCGCAGATCTGCGGTGAGGACCTCGTGCTCGGCGCACAAGTGCTGCGCGAGCTCGACGAAATCACGGCTGTTGCGCGTTAGCCCCGGCAGGCATAGCACCGGCACGCCGCCCGGCCGAACTGCGGCATAGACTCTGCAATACAGACGCAGGCCATCGGCGCTGTCGTAGTAGTAGTCGCTTGCATCGCCACTCATCATGCGCGCCCACCATCGAGGCTCGCGGCATATTCTCGCCGCAGCTCACGCTTGAGTACTTTACCATTGGGATTGCGCGGCAAGCTGTCACGCCACACGACTGCGCTGATGCGCTGCTGCTTGCCGACGCGCGCGTTAGTCCAGGCCACGAGCTCGATCGCGGCCAGCGCGTGCCCCGAATGGCAGACCACGACGGCCAGCGGCGTCTCGCCCCAGCGCTCGCTCGGCACGCCGACCACAGCCACATCGGCAACGGCCGGGTGCTCGCGCATGACCATCTCGATGTCGGCCGGATAGATGTTCTGGCCGCCCGAGAGGATCATGTCTTTCTTGCGATCGACTATGTATAGAAAGCCATGCTCGTCCAGACGGCCCAGATCGCCCGTGCGCAGCCACTGCCGCCCCGCGGCATCGATCCAGGTGGCATCGGCATTCGCATGCGGCTGGCCATGATAGCCGGCCATCACCAGACGGCCGCGGCCGACGATCTCGCCCGTCTCGCCGGCCGGGAGCTCGCGATCATCCTTGCCGAGAATGCGAATATCGGCGCCGAGCACGGGCTTGCCGACCGAGCGGATCTTTTTGGCAAAATCCTCCGGCTGAAGAATCGTGATCAACCCCTCGGTGAGACCGTACAGCTCGATCAGATCGCAGCCGAACTCGCGCACGAAGGCCTGCTTGACGTCTGCGGCCAAGGGCGAGCCACAGCACATCAGGGTCTCCAGGCTGTCGTTGCGAAAGGAGCCGCGAGTCGGCTCCGACAGCAGCAGCTCGAGCTGCACCGGCACGAAGGCGCCGTGCGTGATGCGCTCGGCCTCGATGAGCGCGAGGGTGTCTCGCGCGCTGAAGTGTCGCATCAGCACGATCGTACCGCCGACCAGGATAGTCGCGAGCATCGATACCCAGCTGATGTTGGAGAACAGCCCGAGCGAGCACAGCGTGCGGCAGCCGTTGCGGTAGCGCAGGGCGATCGCCGCATCGTACGCCCAGTGCATGCGGCAGGCGTGGGTGTGGACGATGCCCTTCGGCAAGGCCGTGGTGCCGGAGCTGTAGATGAGATTGCACTCATCGTCGGGCGCGATTGCGATCGGGGGCATCGTGGCCGACTGCCCAGCGGTCAGCGCCTCATAATCGAGCCAGCCCTCCGCGGGCGTGTCGCAGCGGATAAAGTGGCCCGCGCCGAGCTCGTCACGGCTGCGCAGCGCATCGATCCGCGCGCAGTGCTGACCCGAAGCGAACACCGCCACACAGGCGGCATCGGCACACATGGCCGCCACGGCAGAGTCGGCGATCGAGACATTGAGCGGCACGGCAACCGCACCGGCGCGCACGATGCCGAAGAGCGCAACGGCCGTCTCGAGCCGGCTGTCCATCAGCACTGCGACGCGTTCGCGCGGACGGATGCCGAGCATCGCGAGGGCGTTGGCGCATCGGGCCGTGGCTGCGGCGAACTCCCGCCAGCTCAGCGTGTCGGACCTGTCCACGAGCGCCGCGCGGTCGGCGAGCCAGCGACCGTTCTGCTCTATCAGGTCCGGGAGGAGCGGCGTCGGCGCTTGGAACCAGGGCATGGTCGCCTCGCTGGGTCTGACTCCCGGCCGCCCATGGACGAAACAAGTCCATCAACAGCAGGGAGTCATTGCCGGTAACGAGCTCAGTAATGATAGGTGAGCGTGGCGCCGTACGTGCGCGGCGGGCCGTAGAAGCCGATCTGGCTCACACCGCCGGTGAAAGTCGGAGGTCCGATCGGCGGTGGTCCGAAATCATAGCCCGCGACCCGGTAGTACTTGTTGGTCAGGTTCTTGCCGTCGAACGAAAGGCGCCACGCCTTGCTCGTGGTCGTGAAGGCAAGGCCGGCATTGAGCAGCCCGTAGCCCGGTTGGTCAGTCACGCTGTCCACGTACGCTGCCGTATGGGCGAAGGAGCGCCAATCAAAGCCGGCGCGCGCCATCATCGTGCCGTACGGCAGATCCCATGTGTACGTCTGATTCTCGGAGAGGGTCCAGTGCGGCGCATTGAGCGGGCGATCGACCGAGGCTTCGTTCGCCAGGCCGACGCCCGGGGTGCAGCCGAGTTGTGTCGCGCCGGCGAAGATGTTGCACGGAATGATGAACTGTTCGAAGTAGGAATCCAGATAGCCGGCGGTGAGCCCGAAGGTCAGCGCTCGTGTCGCTCGCCAGGCCGCCTGGAGCTCCGCGCCCTTATTGATCTGCTTGCCGGCGTTATCGGCCACCTGCAGGTTCTGCACCGAATGTCCGACCAGCGTCGTGCCGGCAATCTCGATCTGCGCGTTGGTATACGGATCGTAGAACACATCCGCATTGAGCAGCAGGCGGTCCTCCAGCAGCGTCGACTTCACCCCGAGCTCGTAGTTGTCGGCAGTCTCTGATTGGTAGCCGTTCGACGTGCCCGGAAACAGCAACGCGTCGCCGCGCATGTCGAAGCCGCCGCTCTTGAAGCCGCGGCTATAGGTGAAATAGGCCATCACATCCTTGGTGAAGTGATAGTCGAAGCCCAGGCGCGGCGTGACGTTCACGAACGAGCGGGCGTTCGTGTAGTTGGTCACGAGGCCCGGATCCGGGAAGAATCCGGCCGGTGCCTGCGCAGGGTTGAAGAACGTCTGGCCGGGCGCGAGTTGCACTGGCGCCAAGCTCCCCCAATCATATTGGTACACATTGGCGGTCTTGCGATCCTCGTTCCAGCGGATGCCGACGTCGAGGTTCAGGGCATCGGTGAGCTTCCAGGAGGTATCGCCGTAGACTGCCGAGCTCTTGGTGAGCACACAGCCGGACACGAGCTCGGTCACATAAGCGTCGTACGCCGGAATACCCAGCAGCGTGAGTGAGCCGATCACGGCGTCGTAGGCTCCGCAAGCCGTGCTGTCCATATAGAAGAAACCGCCCACCGCCTTGACCAGGTCGTTAGTGAAGGCCAGCTGCGCTTCGCCCGAGGATTGCTGGTCCTTATACAGGCCGTCGACGTTGAACAGATTATCGTCGGTCTCCGAGAAGTTGATGAACTGCTGGCCATGGCCCTGGTAGTAGGCGCCGATGAGCTTGAGATCGAGCTGGCTGGTCAGGCTCTGGGTGTAGGTGCCCGAAAATCCGTCGCGATGAAAGAAGTCCTTGTTGGCCGGCAGATCATTGTACATCTCGAACGGGTTGCTGAGCGGCTGCGCGTTCGGGTACGTGACCGCGAACGTGGTGCCGCCGCCGAGCGCCGCCGGCAGCGGGATGCCGGCCGGGACCGCCAGTTGGCCCGCGAAGTAGTCGTTCATGCGCTGGCCGCCGGAAGCATCCGAGTTGTCGAGGATATCGTCGGCGACCAATCGCACTTTGGAGCTCTCACCCCAGGTAATGGTCAGGTTGGCGCGGCCGACGAGGATGTTCTTGTCCGAGAGCTGCTGCCCGGCCGACGGATTCGACGCCGCTCCGGGCTGCGCAAGCACTTCGCCGTAGCCATCGTGCTGCAGGGAGCCGAACGAGACTCCGAAGTAGACGTGATCGTCAATGACGGGCGTGGATGCAGCGAGCTTAAAGTCGTGGTCGCCGTAGTTGCCGCCCGTCGCGGAAGCCGTGACGGTCGCGGGCCCGTCGATGTCGCGCGTTACGTACTTGAGCGCGCCGGCAATGGTGTTCTTGCCATACAGCGTTCCCTGTGGACCGCTTAGCACCTCGAGCCGGCTGACGTCGAGCACGTCGAGCAGCGCCGCCTGCGGTCGCGCCATGTACACGTCGTCGATGTACACGCCCACGCCGGGTTCGAATCCCCACAGCGGATCGCTTTGGCCGACGCCGCGGATGTACACGTTGATCGTGCTGCTGGTGGCGCGGTCCTGGGAGATCTTCATGTTCGGCACGAAGCTGCCGAGATCCTGGATGTTGGTGACGTCCTGGTTCTGAATCGTCTCGGCCGTGACCGCGGTGACGGTCAGCGGCACACTCTGCAAATCCTCGACACGGCGTCGCGCGGTGACCACGATCTCCTGCAGCGCGACGGCCTCGTTCTCGGCCGTGGTACCGGCGGCGGCAACTGGTGCACCCGCCGGCGCATCGGCGTCGGCCGCGGCGAGGCCGCCGACCGCATTCAAGCTACAAGCAATCAACGCGGTACAGAAACTGCGCATCATGTTGAGGTCCCCCTTTGTAATTGTCGCTCGTCGCCCACTGTTATTTGTTATACGATCGTTTAATAATATTTCAACGATCGTTCAATTGCAATCAGAGAAGGGGCTGCGGGCGCTCCGGCGCCGCGGCGGCGATGCGCGGTGGGGCGTCCGGATCGGACCCGTGTCGGGGCTCCAGCGAGACACACGGCCCCGGATATGCCAGGCTAGAATCAATCTTTGCGCAGGGAATTCAATGACTCGCCCGCGACGCACGACCAAGGACAAGCTCATGGACGCCGCCGAGAAGCTGTTCGCGCGGCGCGGCTTTCACGGCACGTCGCTGCGCGAGATCACGGGCGAGGCCGGTGTCGATCTGGCGCTGGTCAATTACCATTTCGGCGGCAAGAAGCAGCTGCTGGCCGCGGTCCTCGACCGGCGCGGTAAGGTGCTGAACGAGGAGCGCCTGCGACGCCTGACGGAGGTGCGGCTGCGCGCCGCGCCGAGTGCGCCGAGCACCGAGGCGGTGGTCGGCGCGTTTCTCGATCCGATCCTGGACCGGCTGGCGCACGCAGGCGCGGGCTGGCGCAGCTACTTTGCGCTGGTCGCGTACGTGAACAACTCGCCCGAATGGGGCCGAAGGCTCATGGGCAAGACCTTCGACAGCACGGTGCGCGAGTTCATTCGCGCGGTGATGGCATCCCTGCCCGGTGCGGCCCCGGAGGACATTTTCTGGGGCTACAATTTCCTCACCGGTGCGCTCACGCTGTCGCTCGCCGAGACGGGGCGTCTCGACGTGCTATCGGATGGCCTGTGCCACTCCAATGATGTTGCGGCTCTGCAGGCGCGTCTCGGCCCGTACGTGGCGGCTGGATTGCGCGGTCTGGCGCAGCGATCCTCATCCTAGGCGACCCGCGGTAGCCGGCAGCAGCGACGTCCAGCGTAGGCAACGGGTGTGAGTAGCAAGAGAAGAAGCACTGATAGCGCAATTGATCGTATAAGCTGCGACATTGAGGTGTCTTCGCGAAAGCTGTCCGTCAACAGCTTATTACGAGGCGCCCAAAAAACGCGTGGCCCAGTGACCATCGAACGGCTCTCTTCGCTGCCAAGCCGGGAATTATCTCCCTATCCGACCGAGCCGTATGGATATCGAGTTGCGGAATATCTGGATCCGTCGCTCCAGGCTTAGTCGGCGCGACTTGCCCTGGGTACCGCGGCTATTTATTGGTCACGCAAGACCGCGGGGCAGGAACCGCCCGGGGCTCTACTCCCCAAATACTACACTCGTCCGCCTCCTGAGGAAGCCGTATCCGATCCTGCAAAGCCGCAAACCTCAACCGCGTAGCAAGGCCGTGGCCGCGTCGAGCCGCCGGCAGTAGGCATCGAGCGAGCGCGCGGTGACCGCAATATATCGACCGGCCTCGTCCCAGCGACGCTCCTCGATCGCCTCGCGCACGCCGGGCATCGTCTTGACGCCGTAGCCGGTATACATCCCCGGCGCATAAATGAGATGCCTGTACCAGGAGCGGCCAGGCAATCCATCGTCGCTGGTCAAGGTTTGTTCGAGCCCTTGAAGCAGCTGATCGAGCTCAGCGCGCTGCGCAGAATTGAGCGCCAGACCTTTTGCCGCCGCGTGTTCGTAGGCCTCATCGTACGCCTTGGCGCTGCGCTTCAGACGCTCTATCGCATTGTCGAGCGGCGCGAAGTCCAGGTAGGGGACATCAGATTCCGCGGCAGGCGGCGCAACCGGCCGCGTCGGGTCGCTGGAAAGCTCGAAGGCGCGCGCCGCAAACAGCGCGGCCAGCGCCTGCGCGTGTTCGCGCTTGTCGTCGGCGAGCTTATGCAGCTCCTTGACGTAACCCTCGTAAACTCCAGCCACGTCGGTAAATTGCATTGGCAACACGTCGGCGTCGGCGACCCGCAGCACCACGTGTCCCACGGTCTGCGACTCAGCGAGGCCGTAGGCAAAACTGGGATCGCCGAAGCGCATGTAGTGTTCGAAGGTGTCGTAATTGGAGTGATAGATGCCTTCATTGTCGGATTCCCCGCCATACTCCACGCCCAGGGTGGCGATGCCGAGGTGTTGCAGAAACGGCGTGAAGTCGGAGCCTGAGCCGAGCGCCCCGATCGGCACATCGGCGTCCGAGGCCGCAGCCTCGGCAAGCTTCTTGGCCTGATCGTTGCCACCGCTGAATGCGTCCACGCGCAGCTTGGCGCGCAGTCGCGCCTGCACGCTGCCATCGGTTTCCGGATCGTGTACCCCGGCGCTGACCTCGTTGACCAGTCGCTGCAACGAATGGCTGCCACCGGCATCAAGAAAACCGCGGCCGTTGGTGTCGGAGTTCAAGTACAGCACGGCATGGCGCTGCAGCTCCTGCGCGTGCGTCTCGGCCCACTCCGTGGAACCGAGCAATCCGGGCTCTTCTCCGTCCCAGCTGGCATAGATCAGAGTGCGGCGCGGGCGCCAGCCGGTTTTTAGCAGCGCGCCGATCGCCTTGGCCTCCGCCATCAGTGCGGCATTGCCCGATAACGGATCCCAGGCGCCGAACACCCAGCCGTCATGGTGATTGCCGCGCACGATCCATTCATCGGGCAGCTCACTGCCACGAATCTTGCCGATCACATCGTAGATCGGTTTCTGGCTCCAGTCCGACTCCACGTGCAGATGCACCTTCGCCGGTCCCGCTCCCAAGTGATAGGTGATCGGCAGCGCGCCACGCCAGCTCCCGGGAGCCAACGGCCCGGCGATAGCCGCCAGCAGCGGTTGCGCATCGGCGTACGAGATCGGCAGCACCGGAATCTTCATGATGGTGGGTGCCTCGGCGATCGGCAGCCGTTTGGCGTCGGCCGTGGCGCCAACCCCAGGCGTCAAAGGGTCGCCGGAATAGAGCGTCAAATCGGCCACCGAGCCGCGCTGCACGCCGTCGGACGGCCGCCAGCCGCCCTGTGGATAGACGTCGCCCATAAAGTAGCCATCATCGCGCGGGTCGGAATAGATTAGACAACCGACGGCGCCATGCTCGTGCGCAAGCTTGGGCTTGAGCCCGCGCCAGCCACCGCGGTAGCGCGCAATCACGATCTTGCCCTGAACGCTGATGCCGCGACGATCGAGCTCCTTGTAGTCATCCGGCATGCCGTAATTGACATAGACCAGCTCGCCCGTGACATCGCCGTCAGCGCCATAGACGTTGTAGGGCGGCAGGCCCGCGGCCGTATTGCCCGAAGTGCGGTCGCCCTTGAGAGCCGGCTCATGCAGCTTCGCGGTGAAGTGAGTCGGTGCAATCATCTGCAGCGCGATGCGTTTGGGCGTCGGATAGAGCACGCTGAAGGTCTCGATGTCCGCATCCCAGCCCCAAGCGCGAAATTGCTGCAGCATGAATTGCGCGTTGGCCTTGTCATGCGCCGACCCGACTTGGTTCGGCTCGCTCGCCATGCGCTGCATCCAATCGCGCTGGTCGGCGGCATTGAGCGCATTATCGAAGCGCTGCTCGAGCGAGCGCTCATCGCTGGCATGCGCAACGCCGAATCCGAGCATCGAGGACGATGGCGTCTCGCCGGCAATCGAGACGGATGCCAGCACCAGATAGGCTGCCGGCAAGGTGGTAACGGCGAGCTTTCTAGCCATTGCCCGCCGTTTTGACGGAGTGTTTAGGGTTCGCATTGGCGCAGTTTGCCTCATCGGTTTGGCACGCGGGGACAGTAATGACCGGTAATCGCCTACGCCTTGCGCGTACGATGTCTTAACTTGATGTGGCGATTTAGCATGAGCGTGCCTATGTGGAGAACATTCAATATTGTGATGCGGATTGCCAGCAGCCTGATCGGTGTTGCGATGATCTTAATCGGGGCCGTCTGGATCCTCCAAGGCCTCAATCTGGCCTTCCGCGTCGGCTTCATGGTCGGCGATTTTCATTGGACGATTTACGGCACGATCCTGGCGTTGGTCGGCATCGCCCAAGTCCTCTGGAGCAATACCCGGCAAAGACCGTGAGCAGTTGAGGGCCAGCGCCAGCCGTACTGCCGCACGTTCTGCCATGTGTCTCACGGCGCCGCTCTGCCCCGGCATGTCGCAATCAGCTCCTTCACCGTTCTCAAAGCGAACCCGTGCCCCTCCGACCAGTGACTCAATCGCGGACCGGCGACATTCAGAATGTGAATGTCGAGTTCCTCCACTAATCGTGCGATCTCCCGGAGGGCTGTTGCGAATGACCGCGAGGCTGACGATGTTGCCGTCCCGGATACTGAAGTAGTTCGACCTGATCAACTCGCCCGGAGGGTGTTTGGGTTTGGCGTGCCCGCCGTCGCAAGAGCTCATTCAGACCCGGCTTGCCGCGGATATGTTTCCCCTCGCCTATCAGGTCAAGTCCACAGCAGGCAATTCTGCAATCAGGGCGATATCCCCAAAGCGCATGAAGCCATAACCGAATTTGTCGATGCGTCTGCGTAGACTGGCGCCGCAATGTCGGACCCTCTCCTTTATGTGGCTGCGGGCCTATTCGTGGGCGCCATGGTAGGCCTTACCGGCGTCGGGGGTGGCGCGCTGATGACGCCCATCCTCGTACTGCTATTCGGCCAGTCGCCTATGGTGGCGGTCGGGACCGATCTCATGTTCTCGGCCACAACAAAGCTCGCTGCCACCGCATCGTTCGGCTACAGCCGACGCGTGGACTGGCGCATCGTCGGCCGCTTGGCACTGGGCAGCCTTCCCGGGGCCGCTGGCGTCCTTGTCTGGTTCTGGTGGATGCGTCGAGCCCCGAGCGTCGAGAATCGCATCATCCCCGAATGTCTCGCGGTGATGCTCGCTCTGACAGCGATTGGATTGCTGTCGCAGAATCTTTGGCAGCGGCTGGGCCTGAGGGTAACGGCCGCATGGCTCGAGCGTGCGGAGCGCTACAAGCTGCCGCTGACGATCACGACCGGACTGCTGCTGGGTATCGGGGTGACCCTCACCTCGGTCGGTGCGGGAGCGCTTGGGGCCGTAGCACTCCTTTATTTATATCCGCTTCGGCTCTCGACGGACCGCCTGGTTGCTACGGATATCGCACATGCCCTCCCGGTGACCTTCATTGCCGCCCTCGGTCACGCAACCCTAGGACATGTCAATCTGCAAGTACTCGCCTGTCTGCTGCTCGGGTCGGTGCCGGGCGTCCTGATCGCATCCAGGGCCGTGATCCGCATCCCTCCGATGCTCACGCGCATGCTAATCGCGATCATGCTGGCCTTCGTCAGCGAGCGAATGCTCTTCCGAGGCTGAGAACCGGCAGCCCCCGTTCAATCAGTCCTCGTGCAGCCCGCACTCGCGCTTGAGGCCGAAGAAGCGCACCCCTTCGGCGCTGCCGGCTTCTGCAAGGGAGCGCGTCGTGTGCCAGTCACCGATGGAGGGATATCCCTTCTCCCATAACGGGTGATACGGCAGCTTGTTGTCCTTCAGGTATCGACCGACGTCACGGTCGGTCCAATCCAGCAGCGGATGCACTTTGTATCGGCCGCGTTTGAATTCAATCGGAGCCGTGCCAGCACGCGTCGTTGCCTGCGCGCGGCGCAGGCCCGAGAACCACGTCTGGGCATCGAGCTCGCGCAGCGCACGTTCCAGCGGCTCACGCTTGTTGATCCGATTGTATTCCTCGATCCCAGGGAGACCCTGATCCCAGAGCTTTCCGAACCGCCTCTCCTGCCAGGCGGGCGAGGAATCCGAGCGAAACACCTTGAGATTCAGGTGCAGCTTCTCGGTGAGCTCATCGATAAAGCTGTAAGTCTCCGGGAACAAGTAGCCCGTATCGATAAGTACGACCGGGATACCGGGCATCACGCGATTCACAAGATGCAGCATGACCGCCGACTGCGCACCGAAGCTTGAGGTGAGCACATAGGCTTCGGGCAGCAACTCGACCGCCTGTTCGACGCGCCGCTGCGCCGGAAGTGCGTCGAACGCGCGGTTGATTGATGCCAGTACCAGCCCATCGATGGGCGGAGCGTCCGCTTTCAACCAGCGCTGGAGAGTCTTCTTGAACCACACTTCCGCAGCTCTCTTAGCCCCTATTCAAAGCACGCGGTCACTGGGACATCTCCCTTTGCGGTCGTGATGATACGCAAGCGGAAGCCTTCGGGCCTCGCTACATATGTTATGAGGCTATAACGGACTTCGATGGACAAGCCCGGCCGTGGATCCGCCATGTTCTTAAAATCGGGGACCCCTTCTACCGCGATATCCAAATACCAGGTAGGCAACCACGATGGCGGCAATGATCAAGCCGATCGGACCAATTCCCCAGCCTGTACCCATACCCCAATACAAACCTCCCCCTCCACCAAACAGCAGTAACAGCACTACCAAAAGAATCAGCAGATCCATGTTCTTCTCCTGCTAATAACCAAGCTCTGTCGAGGCTAATTGGAGCATGCTGAGATTCATTCAGTCCGTGCGATAGCGTACGCATTGCCTGACGCCAGCTGTGCTTGCATTCGGCGTCCTAGTTTCTATGGTTAATTGTCCGCCTTCGGTCCAAACCGTCCGCCCAATAAAATCAATATTATAGATAGCCAGAAGTTGCCAATTTCGGACTTTCGATGTCAACTGGAGGGGAAGGCCGTATCGTTAATCCGTAGCGCCGGCTGCGCGGGCGCGCTCAATCAAAGCCGGCTCCAGGCCCCACTCTTGCGCGATCGCGTCGGTGTCGGCGCCGAAATCCGGAGGCGCCGTGGG
>Ga0209517_10007835_pt1 | contig 12657 bp, 8 predicted proteins | sample PeaSoiMetSII2010_FD_187695 | JGI IMG/M metagenome (GOLD analysis project Ga0209517, IMG submission 187695) | Peat soil microbial communities from Weissenstadt, Germany - SII-2010 (SPAdes) (version 2) | ecosystem: Environmental > Terrestrial > Soil > Wetlands > Peat | place: Germany: Weissenstadt...
TTGGATTGCCAGCGCGTACGGTCCCCCAAGACCAGCGGGATTAGCATAGATAAATTTCGCGGGGGCGGTCTGCCCCGAAGCTCCGGTGCCCACGCCGTAGCCGGGAACGGAGTTGGCCCCGGGTCCGGAACTTGGCGAGTGAGAACTGCCACAGCCGAGGAAGAGTGTAACTGGAGCGAGAAGCATTGCCAGAGCCAAGGACCGGGTCGAGCGCAGCATGGTTCCTCCGAAGATTCATCTTGGGGCACACATTAGACGAAGATTGATCCATCACGGTTGGTCGGAGAAGCGCAACTGGAGGGGTTCTGAGGTGTTTCTTTCTTCTTCTTGCAGGGAAGTACTTATCTTAAGTGGCTCGGTGATTGCCTCGAACGGCCGCGGTGATGGCGCCTTCTAATGCAGAGCCCACTGCGGATCATCTTCCGGCCTTACGATCTGGCCATCGCGCATGTGGATGATGCGGTCGCCGTACTTCGCCGCCTCAGGATTATGCGTGATCATCAGCACGGTCTGACCTAGTTCCTGATTGGACTTCCGCAACATGCTGAGCACAGCGTCGGAGTTCTTGGAATCGAGATTGCCCGTCGGTTCATCGGCCAGCACGACCGCCGGCTTATTGATGAGCGCTCGGGCCAGCGCCACACGCTGCTGCTCGCCTCCGGAAAGTTCCGAGGGACGATGGCCCAGACGTTTGGTCAGTCCGAGGAGATCGGTGATGCGATTGAAGTGCTCAGGATCGTCGGCGCCGTTGCCCGAGATTTCGCGGGAGATCTCGATATTCGAGCGCGCGTCCAGGGTGGGCAGCAGGTTGAATTTCTGGAACACGAAGCCAATCTTGCGCTTGCGCATGCGGGTACGTTCCGCGTCAGAGAGCGAGGCCAGATCATCGCCGTCAAGTACGACGCTGCCGCCGTCAGCCCGCGTCAGCCCGCCCAATAAATAAAACAGCGTCGACTTCCCGCTGCCCGACGGGCCCACCACGCTGACGAACTCGCCCTTCTGCACGCTGAAGGAAATTCCGCGCAGGGCCTCAACCTCAATTTTGCCCACGTGATACGTCTTGCGCAGGTCTTTCGCTTCGATGAATGCTCCGCCCATGCCTGCTTGAATCTTACACGAAGGCCTGCACCTGATGCGGGCACCCCCTGTGTCACTCATGAAACTGTCTGGGAGACAAGCCTTCAGATGGAATTGCTAGAAGCTAGTGGCTACTAGCTGACTTCAGGCCGCGCCAATTTGCCGCGCAACTTGCGGAGGCCGCTGCTGCAGGCGTTTGGGCCCGCGCTTGCGCACCAGCAGCAGTCGCACCCGCTCCAGCAGATCGGCCGGGGCGTACATCCCCTTGGTCAGAAACACGTCCGCTTGCGAGTCGTGATCGTAGATGCGGACCTTACTGGAGATAAGAATAGCGGGCGTGTGCGGCGACAATTCCTTGATCTTCGCGATCAGCTGCGGCCCGTCCAGTCCGGGCATCGCCATGTCGGCGATCACCAGGTCGACTCCGCCTTGTATGAAGCGCGCCAGCGCATCTTCGCCGCGCGGAAAGCTCGCCACCCGGTAGCCTCGCGTCTCCAGCACAATTTTGCGGTGAGAAAGGGACTGTTCGTTGTCGTCTACACACAGGATCGTGCGCTTGGGTTTCATCAGCCTTCCGCAGTCTGTCGTGCACCACCGCACCAGCGGGCTGCAAAAGCGACAGACGCTTTTCTCAATATGAAGAATGTCAGAGCGAGATGAATGCTATCGGGAAGCGCGCTCACTGTAAAGTAGCGTTGATGCCAATGGGTCTTTCTGGCCATTGATTTTTTTTCGCGTCAGTGCGTCGCTGTGTTTTCCGCAGCTTGCGCATCCTGGCTTAGAGAAAAACTTCGCCGCGCATCACTTCAATCGCATTGCCTCCAACGCGTACGTTAACTATCCGGTCATCGCGTTGGCTGTTCTGGGGGTCGATCCGGAATGCCGCGCGCACAAAAATCCGGCTCGGCCGCTTCATTTCAATTCCCTGCTCGATCAGAACTCGCTCGTCGGGTTGAGCGACTCCATGCGCTACCATCCACGCGGCCGTACACCCTGCCGCCGAGCCCGTGGCCGGATCTTCGCCGTTATAGAACAGCATGCGGGCATGCAAACGGGCCGCTGGATCGACCGTTTCGCGCGCCACGAAGTATAGAAACTTTCCTCCAGTTTTCTCCAGATACTCGCTCGCGCGGTTCATGTCGACCCGCAACTTCTGGATCACGGATAACGATTTCAGCGGAGTGATCGTGTACGCGAGTCCCGTCGATACCGTTTCGATCGGCAGCGAAGGATCGAAATCCTCCAGGTGCAATCCCGTAGCCTGGGCGACCGCATCGCGCTCGTGCTGCATCCCAAACACCGGATCGATCTGCGTCATCTCGCCAAACGCCGCCTGGCCCGCCGTCCCTTCAGGCCGCGCATCTTCGAAGCGAATCGGAACTTTGCCCACGTTCAGTTCGAGTGTGATCTCCTTTGCCCCTGAGTCCCCGCGCAAGGCGAACGCCGTGCCCAGCGTAGGATGCCCGGCGAACGGCAACTCTTCCTGCACGGTGAAAATTCGCACCCGCACGCCGCGCTCGCGCTCCGTTTCCGCATCGCGCCGAAGAATGAACGTCGTCTCCGACAGATTCATCTCCTTGGCGATCGACTGCATCTCGGCGTCGCTCAGCCCGCGCCCGTCGAAAAATACCGCGAGAGAATTTCCCTCGAGTGCCTTGGAAGAAAACACGTCCCACTGCGCCATTGCCAACCGTCGCGTCCCGCTCATGAACGTCCCTCGAAGCCGTGAATGCCGTGCCCCACAAAGGATGCATAGGCCCTCCGGACGATGCAGAAAACATACGAAATAGGCGACGGCCAGAGGAATGCTCGGCGGCCGCGTTGTTTGACACCGCGCGTTGGTGCTTCTATTCTAACCATATGTTTTTCCCATCCACTGCCTGTGCCATGGCTTGTTGTTGCCCGGCGCCGGCGTGTGGCTAGGGAAATCAGCGAGATTCTTCCCAACCCACCCGGCGAAAGCGGGTGGGTTTTGTTTTCATCCGCTTTTGACCAAGTGATTCGCGCCAGGTCTATGCGGCCGGTTCTGCGCGCTAAGTCTGGCAGTCGGGGTGGGCTGACTGTCGAATCTTGAACCAATCGAATTCATCAAGGAGATCACTATGACGACGACTACCGCGACCGAAACTTACAGCGTACCCCGCATCAACGATACGGCTCCCGATTTCACGGCTGAAACCACGCAAGGGACGATTCACTTCCACGACTGGATCGGCGACGGCTGGGCTATCTTATTTTCACACCCCAAAGACTTTACCCCGGTCTGCACCACCGAGCTCGGCTACATGGCGAAGCTGCAACCGGAATTCGCCAAGCGCAACACGAAGATCATCGGCCTGAGCGTCGATCCCGTCACCAACCACAGCAAGTGGGCAGCCGACATCGAGGAAACCCAGGGCGCGAAAGTGAACTATCCCATGATCGGTGATCCGCAACTCAAAATCGCCAAACTTTACGGCATGTTGCCCGCCAGCGCCGGCGAGACCAGCGAAGGCCGCACCCCCGCCGACAACGCCACCGTGCGCACCGTCTTCGTCATCGGCCCTGACAAAAAGGTCAAGCTGCAGATCAGCTACCCCATGACCACCGGCCGCAACTTCGACGAAATCCTGCGGGTCATCGATTCCATGCAACTCACTGCAAAACACAAAGTGGCGACTCCGGTGAACTGGCAACCTGGCGACGACGTGATTATCACGGGGGCGGTTTCAAACGAAGAAGCGCAGCAGAAGTTTCCCGGCTTCAAGACCATTAAGCCGTACCTGCGCGTGACGGCCCAGCCCAAGTAGGCGAGAAAGCAGACCGCGCGGAAGAAATCAGCCACGGATTTTCGCGGATCAGCACGGATCTATTTATCGAGTAATCTCATTTCGCATTCGCTTCTGATCCGTGAGAATCCGCGCAGATCCGTGGCCAACTCTGTCTCGCGCATTCCGGTCGATAGTGAGATTGAAGGCAAATCTGAGAAGAGGGCAAGTACGCCCCGAATCGTGAATACGGTGAGTTAGAATACATCCTTTGAACCGCGAGTCGCAGTCTTACCCAGGAGAACGATACGGACGACGGACCTTGGCGAAGGGCTAGATTCGAGCCTCCGTTGGAGATCTGTTGCGCCACCAGTCATTGCGCTTTGATCTCAACCCTTATGCGCTCCAGGTATTTTCGGATATTCGCCCCGGCTGCGATGTTTTTCCTGCTGCTCGTGGGCATCGGAACTGGGCAAAGCACGGCGCTGATCAGTCTTGATCAGGCCATCGATCTGGCGCTGGCGCACAACCATTCCATCAAAGCCACGCGAACTCTCATCCTTCAGAATCAGGCCCAGGAGATTACCGCGAACCTGCGCCCCAATCCGACTCTAGGGGCGGATAGTCAGTTTGTTCCATTTTTCAGTCCGCAAGATTTTTCCGGAACCAATCTGAATGAGACTCAGCAATTCGACGTTGGGATCGGGTACTTATTTGAGCGCGGCCGCAAACGGCAACAGCGGCTGCAGGCTGCCCGTGATCAGACGGCGGTCACCCGCGCCCAGGTCGGCGACGCGGAACGCACCCTCGCGTTCAACGTGGGGCAGCAGTTCGTCAGCGTCTTACTGGCGGAATCCACTCTTCAGTTCGCGCTGGAAGACCTAAAGGACTTCCAGCAGACCGTCGATATCAGCGAAGCACAACTCAAGGCAGGCTACATTGGTGAAGGCGATTATCTTAAGATCGAACTGCAGCTTCTGCAGTTTCAGACCGATGTGTCGTCAGCCCGCCTGGCCAAAAAGCAGGCGCTGGTCGGCCTGCGCGAATTCCTGGGCTATAACGCGGTGCCGGCCGATTATGACGTGATTGGCGATCTGGCCTACGAGCCGCTCCCGGCGAAGTTGGAAGACCTGCAGATGAAGGCGATGCGCGATCGGCCCGATTTTCGTGCGGCGGAATTGGGGATCACGGCCGCCCAGAGCCAGATTTTGCTGGCCAAGGCGAACGCCAAGGTGGACGTAAATGGCACCTACGACTTTACCCATGTTTCCGGTGAGAACACTGCTTCGGTCTTTGTGAATTTTGAATTGCCGATCTTCAACCGCAATCAAGGAGAAATCGCACGCACCGGCTACGCGCTCACGCAGGCACAGGAGCAGGAACAAGCGGCCAGCGACACGGTTCTCTCCGATGTCGCCAATGCCTATGAGGCCGTGCGGAGCAACGATGAAATTGTGCAACTCTATACTTCCGGATACCTCAAGCAGGCGCAGGATTCGCGTGACATCAGCGAATACGCGTATAAACGTGGTGCCGCCAGCCTGTTGGATTTTCTCGACGCCGAGCGCAGTTACCGCTCCGTTCAGTTGGCCTATCGCCAGGCGCTGGCTTCTTACATGACCGCTCTGGAACAATTGAAAGAAGCGGTGGGAACGAGAAACCTGCCATGAACGTCTGCAATCGTGGGCCCCAGCTGGCTGCTCGACTCGCTGCTCTGGCCGTCCTATCGGCGATCATGGTGGCGCTTGCCGGCTGCCAGGGGTCGGGATCCAATGCTGCTAACTCTGCCGGCGCCAACAACTCAAACAACCCAGAGCTGTTTGCCATTCCGCCGGACCAGATGTCGCATGTGCAGGTGCTGACCGTGCAGCCTGAGACACTGACTCGATCCCTCCGGCTGACCGGAGCCGTGGCTTACAACAGTTTTCGCACCACGCCGGTCATCACGCAGGTGAGCGGACCGGTCAGCCGAGTCGTGGTCGTTCCCGGACAGAAGGTAACTCAAGGCGAGCCCATGTTGTACGTGGCGAGTCCGGATTACTCGCAGCTCCGCACCAACTATTTGAAGGCCAAGGATGCCTACGCCCTGGCGCAGAAGGCCAACGCTCGGGCCCAGGATTTGTACCAGCATCACGCAATCGCCGAACAGAATGTCGAGCAGGCGCAGTCCGCCGAGGTGCAGGCCAGCGGCGATTTGGTGGCTGCGCAAGCAGCTTTAAAAGTCATGGGCGTCACCGACCCGGACGCGCTCGTCAACGCTCCGCCCTCGTTTGAGGTTCCGGTAAAGGCGCCAATTGGCGGCTTGGTCGTTGAGCAGGATGTATCTGCGGGACAACTGATTCAACCTGGCACCACGCAATGTTTCATGATTTCCGACGTCAGCACGGTCTGGGTGCTGGTCAATGTCTATCAGAAGGATTTGCCGTACGTGCGCGTAGGAGATCAGGTCACAATTCAGACCGACACCTATCCCGAAACGTTCCACGGGCGCATCGCCTACGTAGCAGCTTCACTGGATCCGAACACGCGCACGCTGCAGGCCCGCATCGAGACCAACAATCCCGGCGAAAAACTGAAGAAAGATATGTACGTGGTTGCGACCGTAAACGCAGGCACGATCCCGAATGCCATAGCGCTTCCGGATGCGGCTGTCCTGCGCGATACCGAAAACCAGCCCTTTGTTTATGCCGCGGCGTCGGCGAACCAGTTTGGCAGACGCTCGGTTACGCTCGGAGAAAGCCTGAACGGGAAAACGGAAATTCTCAGCGGGCTGAAACCGGGAGATCAAGTCGTCGGAAATGGCAGCTTGTTCCTGCAGTTTGCGAACTCACTGCAGCGCTAGCGGGACCGGGCGGGCTTTGAGAAAAAGACCCAAAGCTTTGGCAAGGATTTAAGGATAAAGGATAAAGGATAGTGTCCAACATCTGAATGATCCACCGAATCGTCCAAGCGGCACTCCGTCAAAGGTTCCTGGTGCTGATGCTGACCGCTTTCATCACGGTCGGAGGAATCCTATCGTTTCAGCGGATGCCGGTGGACGCCTATCCCGATCTCTCGCCTCCGCAGGTCGAAATCATCACCCAGTGGCCGGACCATGCTGCCGAAGAAGTCGAACGGTTGGTCACCCTTCCCCTTGAACTTGAGATGAACGGCGTCCCGCACATGGTCGTGATGCGCTCCATCTCGCTATATGGGCTGTCCGATCTCATCCTGACATTTGAGGAGAGCACCAACGATTATTTCGCGCGGCAGATCGTTTTTGAGCGGCTCGCTCAGGCCACGCTGCCCACTGGCGTAACTCCAAGCCTCGCGCCTTTATTCAGCCCGAGTGGCCTGGTCTATCGCTACGTTCTCGAGAGTCCCGACCGCAGCCCTCAGGAACTGAAAACGATTGAGGACTGGGTGATTGAGCGAGCTTATCGTTCGGTCCACGGCGTGGCCGACGACTCCGGCTTCGGCGGAACGGTGATGCAATATCAGGTGCTGCTCGACCCCGCTCGCATCTACGGGTATCACCTGACCATTCCACAAGTCACTGCTGCCCTGGCGGCCAACAACTCGAATGCCGGTGGCGGCTTCTATTCTCAAGGCGGACAGTTCTACTACGTTCGCGGCATCGGCCTGGTGCGTAACACTGAGGACATCGGCAACATCGTCGTCGGCGCCAACAAGGGCGTACCCATCCGCGTGCGTGATATTGGAGACGTCACCATCGGGCACGCCCCGCGTCTTGGCGAATTTGGCTTTCAGGAAAATGATGATGCCGTTGAGGGCGTCATTCTCATGCTGCGTGGGGAGCAGACGCAGAACGTTCTCAAGGGAGTTGAGGCCAAAACGGAGGAACTGAACCGCCAGATCCTGCCGCCTGACGTTAAGATTCATCCCTATTACGACCGCAGTGAATTAGTAGACCTGACTACGGACACGGTGGAAGCGAACTTGCTTCGCGGCATGGTGCTGGTTTTGGTGGTGCTGATTTTCTTTCTGGTCAGCTTCCGCGCGGCGGTCATTGTTGCCCTCACCATTCCACTCTCGCTTTTATTTGCCTTCATCGTGCTCCATGCGCACGACGTTGCCGCGAACCTGCTTTCCATCGGCGCCATTGATTTCGGCATTGTCATCGATGGCACCGTGGTGATGATTGAAAATATTTACCGCGAATTGGCGCTGCGGGAGGGTCAAAAGTACAAACTGAACGAAGTCATCCTGACGGCGGCGAAAGATGTGGATCGCCCGATTTTCTATTCGGTGGCTGTCATCCTCGCCGGTTATCTGCCGATTTACGCGTTGAGCGGGCCGTCGGGAAAACTGTTCCACCCCATGGCTGAGACCATGTCGTTTGCCCTGGTAGGCGCGCTGATCCTGACGCTTACCCTGATCCCGGTGCTCGCCTCCTACTGGTTCAAGAAAGGCGTTCACGAGAAGCCGAACCGCGCCTTCGAATGGATGAAGCGGAAATACGCCGTCCAGCTAGATTGGTCACTGAACCGGCCGAGGACCACCATGTTGATCGCGACCCTGATCTTCGTGGCGGCTTTGCTGCTCGTACCTTTCATCGGCGGCGAGTTCATGCCCCACCTCGATGAAGGCGCGCTTTGGGTGCGGGCTACCATGCCGTATACCATTTCTTTTGAGGAAGCCAGCAGCATCGCTCCCCAGATCCGCGACATTCTAATGGCTTATCCCCAGGTCACCGTGGTGGGCTCGGAGTTAGGACGTCCCGATGATGGCACCGATCCCACCGGCTTCTTCAACTGCGAGTTCTACGTCGGCTTGAAGCCATATAAAGACAAATCCTGGACCGGCGAACTCAGTGACAAGAAGCAACTCATCGAGTCCATCAACAAAAAACTTATCGCCTTTCCCGGAATCATTTTCAACTATACCCAGCCCGCGGAAGATGCCGTGGACGAGGCCTTGACCGGTCTCAAGAGTTCGTTGGCGGTCAAAGTGTATGGTGAGGACCTGAACGTACTTCAAGACAAAGCGATACAGATCAAGAACACGCTCGCCCGTGTGCCCGGCTTCACTGAGCTCACGGTGGTGCGCGAACTTGGCCAGCCCAGCCTGCTGGTCGACGTCGATAGAAATAAGATCGCGCGCTACGGCATCAACGTGGCGGATGTGGAAGCCGTGATTTCAGCCGCAGTGGGCGGGCAAGCCGTCACCCAGGTTATTCAAGGGGAAAAGCTGTTCGATCTGGTGGTCCGCATGCAGCCTCAATTCCGCAGCAGCGCCCATGAGATTGGAAACTTGCTGGTGGGCACGCCCGATGGACAACAGATTCCGCTCAGCCAACTCGCCAATATTACTCAGGGCAACGGTGCATCCTTTATTTATCGCGAAAACAACTCCCGCTACATCGGCGTGCAATACAGCGTCGAGGGACGCGACTTGGAGCGGGCGGTGCGCGACGGCCAGTCCGCGGTGAAGAAGGTCGTAACCTTGCCGCAGGGCTACCGCATGGAATGGGGCGGCGAATACAGCCAGTTTCTCGACGCCAAGTCGCAGATGTACTTCATCGGCCCCCTCGCCGTAGTGCTGATCTTTATGATCTTGTTTGCGCTTTACGGAAATTTCAAATTCCCCGTGACCATTGCCCTGGGCGTAATTATGACTGAGCCGGTGGGCGCGCTGGTTGCACTGAAACTCACGCACACTCCCTTCAGCGTTTCTTCAGTCTTGGGTCTTCTGGCATTGCTCGGGGTTTCCGTGGAAACTGCCGTCATTCTCGTCTCTTACATCAACAAGTTGCGCAAGGAAGGAATGGGGATCCGCCACGCCATCCGGGAAGCCTCGCTCTTGCGGCTCCGCCCGATCATGATGACGGCTCTGGTGGCTTGCCTGGGATTGCTGCCGGCGGCGCTCTCCACCGGCATTGGATCGGATACTCAACGCCCCTTCGCCATTGTCATCGTTGCCGGCCTCATCTCCCGCCTGTTCATCGGATTCTTCGTCAATCCGGTGCTGTACGAGATGGTTGCCCGCGAGGGCGATGTGCTCCAGGTCTGAGCGACCAGGTTTGAACGCCGGGTTCTAAATGGCGGAAGCGAGTGGGGGTCGAACCCACCGGTGACGGGATTGCCCGCCGCCCGCCGGTTTTGAAGACCGGGACGATCACCGGACCGCATGCGCTTCCGTTCTGTATTTCCCAATAATAGCGGCGCGTGGGGGCGCGAATCCGCCCCCGCGTGCCAGGAAAAACGACCGCTCAGATTTGGCCGCTCCAAACAGCCACAATACGAACCCGACCGCTTTCTTTCTCGCCGCGATCAGGCAAGATCATAGCGATCAAGATCCATCACCTTGTTCCAAGCCGCCGCGAAATCTTTCACAAACGCCTCCTTCGAGTCGTTCGATCCATAGACTTCTGCGAGTGCCCGGAGCTGGGAGTTCGAACCGAAGAGGAGATCGACGCGCGTGCCGGTCCACTTCAGTTTGCCCGTCGCCCGATCGCGCCCCTCATACACGCCTTCCGATGCAGACGAGGGCTTCCACTCTGTACTCATGTCGAGCAGGTTGAGGAAGAAATCATTCGTCAGGGTCTCGGGCCGGTTGGTGAAGACGCCATGTTTGGTCTGCCCGAAGTTCGCATTTAGCGCGCGCATCCCGCCGACCAGAACCGTCATCTCAGGAGCAGTCAGGGTCAGCAACTGCGCCCGATCCACCAGAAACTCCTCAGCCGACAGGATCTGTCCGCTGCGGAGATAATTGCGAAACCCGTCCGCGATCGGCTCCATCACGGCGAAGGAGTGCACGTCGGTCTGTTTCTGCGAAGCATCCGTGCGCCCCGGCGAGAAGGGAATCTTCACTTTGTGCCCGCCCCGTTTCGCAGCTTCTTCCACGGCTGCGCAGCCGCCCAGCACGATCAGGTCGGCAAGTGAAACCTTCTTTCCTTGCTTCCCGCCTTTGTTCCCGTTGGATTTTCCGTTGGACTGCTGGCCGTTGAATTCCTTTTGGATCGCCTCCAGCTTCTTGAGAACCTTCGCCAGTGCAGCCGGCTGGTTCACTTCCCAATCCTTTTGCGGCGCGAGACGAATGCGTGCCCCGTTCGCCCCACCGCGCTTATCGGAGCCGCGGAACGACGCCGCCGACGCCCAGGCTGTCGTCACCAGTTGCGAGATCGACAGTCCGGACTTGAGAATCTTCTCCTTCAGAGCAGCAATCTCCTTCTCCCCGATCAGTTTATGATCCACGGCGGGAACTGGGTCTTGCCAAATCAGTTCCTCCTTCGGAACCAGCGGGCCAAGGTAGCGTGAAATCGGCCCCATATCGCGGTGCGTGAGCTTGAACCACGCCCGCGCAAACGCGTCTGCGAACTCGTCCGGATGCTCGTAGAAGCGCCGTGAAACCTTTTCGTAAGCCGGGTCGAACCGCAAAGCAAGATCCGTCGTCAGCATGGACGGCGCATGATGCTTGGACGGATCGTGCGCGTCGGGCACCGTGCCATTGCCTGCGCCATTCTTCGGTGTCCACTGATGCGCACCAGCCGGACTCTTCGTCAGTTCCCATTCGTAGCTGAAGAGGTTGGTGAAGAAGTTGTTGCCCCACTTCGTCGGCGTCGTGGTCCAAGTAACTTCCAGGCCGCTGCCGATGGTGTCGTCGCCGCAGCCTTTGCCGAATTTATTCTTCCACCCTAAACCTTGCTCCTCGATGCTCGCACCCTCTGGTTCGGGGCCTACGTAATCAGCAGGAACGGCGGCGCCGTGAGTTTTGCCGAACGTATGTCCGCCGGCAATGAGTGCAACGGTTTCTTCGTCATTCATCGCCATGCGGGCGAATGTTTCCCGGATGTCTCGCGCGGCAGCAATGGGATCGGGCTTTCCATTCGGCCCTTCCGGATTCACATAAATCAGGCCCATCTGCACGGCTGCGAGCGGATTGGCAAGATCGCGATCCCCGCTGTAGCGTTCGTCCGCCAGCCACTTGCCCTCAGAGCCCCAGTAGATGTCCTCTTCGGGCTCCCATGTGTCCGGGCGCCCGCCGCCAAAACCGAAGGTCTTGAGGCCCATCGAATCGAGGGCGACATTGCCGGCAAGAATCATCAGGTCGGCCCACGAGATTTTCTTTCCATACTTCTGCTTAACCGGCCACAGCAGCCGGCGCGCCTTGTCGAGGTTCACGTTGTCGGGCCAGCTGTTGAGCGGCGCGAAACGCTGTTGCCCGGCTCCAGCTCCGCCGCGGCCGTCGCCAATGCGGTACGTCCCCGCGCTGTGCCACGCCATGCGAATGAAAAGTGGTCCATAGTGGCCAAAGTCTGCCGGCCACCACTCCTGCGAGTTCGTCATCAAGGCATGCAGATCTTTGATCACGGCATGCAGGTCGAGCTTCTTGAATTCTTCCGCGTAATTGAACTCCTTGCCCATCGGGTCGGACAGCGGAGAATGCTGGTGCAGGACCTGCAAGTTCACCTGATTCGGCCACCAATCAACATTTGCGTAGGATTTGCGAGCGCCGTGCGCTACCGGGCACTTGGATTCGGTTGCAGTGTTTTTGTCTTTAGCTTCGGGGACGACAGTCCCCGATGAAGTCGCGAGTGTATTTTCCATATGTTTTCGTCCTTCGATTCTTGATTGCGTACTGCGTTGGAAAAACTATTTTTTTGCACGGCAGCGCCGGCAGAGGCCAAAGACCTCGACCAACGGCTGCGTCAGATCAAAGCCGTCCGGCACGTGCCGGGACAGCTGTTTGAAATCGATGAACTCTCCTTCAATGTCCTGCACTGATTTGCAGCGGGAGCAGACCAGGTGGTGATGAGGTTTGAGATTGCCGTCCACGCGCAACGTGGTCGCATGAGGAGTTACCTCGCGCAGCATCCCACACTCGATGAACA
>Ga0209517_10007836_pt1 | contig 12656 bp, 8 predicted proteins | sample PeaSoiMetSII2010_FD_187695 | JGI IMG/M metagenome (GOLD analysis project Ga0209517, IMG submission 187695) | Peat soil microbial communities from Weissenstadt, Germany - SII-2010 (SPAdes) (version 2) | ecosystem: Environmental > Terrestrial > Soil > Wetlands > Peat | place: Germany: Weissenstadt...
CCACCGAGATTGAAAATGTAGTGCCGACCTTTGAGATCCCCTCGCTAAGAACAAAGCACTTACCCTTTACCTAACCCCTCAACCGCGAAAGCTCGGCTACCGTAACCAACCTGCCCACCCCCTCCCCCACCGCGAGTAACCAGAAGGTTGCCCCAGAAGCCCCGACTGATGCCAGTAAAACGGTAGCGACTGCGCCAGCCCCCGGTTCCGATATACCGCCTTCCCCTTCCGAACTCGCAAATATGAGTCCTTGGGACCAGGCATACGAGCAGGCGTTGGATGCTTGGATGAAGGAGCATGCTAACCTCACGCCAGCTGAAGCCCGCTTCCCGTCAGGTGATCTGGGGTTGAGAAAGGCCAAGTAGATATTAGAGTACCAAGGAATGAAGCAACTCAGTTTCACTGGATGTTGCGTGGCGACCGCTTGTATCTCCGATCAGGGTGAATCCGACATATATTCGGTAACCTCACTGTAGCCTGCCGCTATTTCCCTTTCTCCGGTCCCGCCCTCCAGGCAAGGAGCCGTGCTTTATGTATTCAGTCGATCAATCTTCCCTGGTCTCGGCTCATGGGAACTTCTTCGGTAGCTGGCCCTGGGATCACTACGCTACCCTTACCTTCGGCAGGAAGCTGTCCGAGTCTACCTGTCTCCATCACTGGGATGGCTTCATTGATTCACTGGGCCGTCTCACTCATTGTCGCGTGGCATGGGTCCGGGCAGATGAGCGAAGATGGTCAGGTTATGCCAGCCCAGAGATTCCCCTGCACTACCATGCCCTGCTCAAGTATCAGCACGCGTCTGCTGCTGAAGATGAGGCTGGACTGTGGAAGGCAAGAGGAGGGGATGCAAGGGTTGAAGCTTACGATGCCGGTGGCGGCGCTGCCTGCTACATTGCCAAGATGTTTCCCCACGACGATGCGAGGTATGACACGGGTGGCTTGGAGCACTTCGCATGCCTGCCCCAATCTCAACATACGAGGGTCCAGTGAATAGCCGGAATGTCAGATTACTGGCTGCTGTTGGCCCAGAACCATCTGACCCGGCGGCTGTTCTGAGCCGTGCGGCGGCGGGGGTAATGCACTTCCCTAGCAGACGGGATAGGCGGAGCCCAAGACGGGGACAGTTTCAGGCGACGTGCGGGCAGGAGGCCGCAAGGTCTCGGAGCAATCCGGCGGGAGGAGCGATCACTTTGCAGGTTCAGAAGCTGCAGGGTGGGAGAAAGGCTGCCTCCCGTGGCTGCCGGCAGCTCCGAGTGTCGGAAATCCAACGCGCGGTTGCGTTCAGAGGCGCTCGGGTGTAATCTGACGGTGGGCTAAGAATCGAAAGAGGAAATTCTGGTTTAAGCAGCAAAGGTCGCCAATCAATCTCTGGGCTGGGAGATCGCAGTGAGAATCCGGGTGTTGCTTGCTCTTGTCATTTCGGCATGCCTGCTGGGGACCTTACCCGCTGCCAGAATTGCTTCTGCCCCGGCGCCTCAGACCACCGCTAAGCCGGTCGATTTCAATCGCGACATTCGCCCCATCCTCTCGGACACCTGCTTCAAGTGCCACGGTCCTGACGAACACGCGCGCATGGCGAATCTGCGTCTTGACGAGACGGAAGGCCTATTCGTCGACCGCGGGGGTTATCGCATCATCGTTCCTGGCAATTCCGCCCAGAGCAAGCTCTATCAGAAAATCAGTTCCAAAAACGACTCGTTCCGCATGCCGCCGATCTACTCCGGGCGAACCCTGACGCCAAAGCAGATCGAGCTATTCAAGGAGTGGATCGACCACGGGGCAAAATGGGACACGCTCTGGTCCCTGGTGCCTCCCAAGCGTCCGCCTGTCCCGGAGGTCAAGGATAAGACGTGGGCGCGGAATCCTATCGACAACTTTGTTCTGGCGCGCCTCGAGTCAGAGGGGTTGAAACCCCCGCCGGAAGCGGGTCAGGCCACGCTCCTGCGCCGCGTCTATTTCGACCTCACGGGATTACCGCCCACGCCGGCGGAGATCGACGCGTTCCTGGCCGACCGTTCGCCTGACGCCTATGAAAAGCGGGTTGATCAGCTTCTGGCGTCGCCTCATTATGGCGAGCGCATGGCGATGCCGTGGCTGGATGTAGCGCGCTACGCGGACACGCACGGCTACCACATCGACTCCCTGCGCGATATGTGGGTTTGGCGCGATTGGGTGATCAAGGCTTTTAACCAGAACATGCCCTACGATGAGTTTGTTCTCGAGCAGATCGCCGGCGATCTGCTGCCCAACGCGACCGACGACGAGAAGATCGCCTCCGGCTTCAATCGAAACCACATGGTCACGCTCGAGGGGGGTGCCATCCCCGAGGAGTATCACGTCGAGTATGTGGTCGATCGCGTCAGCACGACCTCGACTGCGTTTCTTGGCCTCACCATGGGCTGCGCGCGCTGTCACGATCACAAGTTTGACCCTATCACGCAGAAGGATTTTTATCGCTTCTTTGCCTTTTTCAATACGGTCCCGGAGCGCGGCCTGGATGGGTTCAAAGGCAATGCCGTACCGGTCCTACCCATGCCGTCGCACGCGCAGCAGCAACAGCTTGAGGAAGTTAAAACACAGATCGCCGCCACGCTGGCCACCCTGTCCGAAAAGGAAATTCTGGCGCAGCGCAACGAATGGCAGAAGTTAGCCCTCGCATCCATCGCCGAGCCAACCCGCGAAGGCTTGACGGCTTATTTTCCCTTTGACGGCGACCTTCGAGACGCCTCGGGCGGCCATCACGATGCCACGCCGGTCCGGGGCGAGGCGGTCTACGAAGAAGCCATCGTCGCCACGGGCGCGGACTTCAGCCCCGAAACGCAGGTGTCTTTCGGTGACCAGGGCGATTTCGAGCGAGGCAGGCCGTTCGCGCTGGCGCTCTTTGTGGATCCCGCCCCGGCTCACGGCGTCGAGGTCTTGCAGAAACGTGATGCCGGCAAGAACTGGCACGGATGGGAACTCGCCTTCGATGACCCAACTTACTCGGGGAACCAAAAAAGGATGGCGCATTTCCAGATGCGCCTCGCTGGCCGCTGGCCGGATGATGCGATCGAAGTTGAAAACAAGGAGCCACTGGCGCTCAATGGGCCGCATCACTTGTTGATCGGCTACGACGGCTCCGGCAAGGCTACGGGCGTCCGGCTGTACATTGATGGCAAGCCAGTCGAGAGCGAAGTCCTGAAGGACCAGTTGAAGGGAGAGTTTCGCACCTCTGCGCCCCTCGAAATTGGCGATAAGAGCTTAGGTGTGCCGTTTGAAGGCCGCCTGGACGACCTGCGAATTTACAACCGGACGCTGAGCGGTGCGGAAGTGGAAGAGCTTGCCATCCACCTGCCCGCCCGCGCCCTGCTCTTGTCCCTCGACGGGCGGCCGGCGGAGGAGATCGCCTTACTCCAACCGGCGAAGCCGCCGGAGGACGTTCAAATCGGGGAAGAAGATAAGGCCCAGACCAAAGAGGAAAAAGACAAGGCCCTCGAGAAAGAGCGCCAGACCCGTTTGAGCGACTACTTCCTCGAGCACGCGGCAGCGGAAAAAGAACGCGGGCTTTACGCGCAGCTCAAGGAGTTGCGAAAAGAAAGGGCCAAGCTGGAAGATGCTATTCCCACGGTCATGATCATGGCCGAGATGAAAAAGCCGCGCGACACGTTTGTGTTGGGCCGTGGGCAATACGACAACCCCAAGGACAAAGTCACGCCGGGAGTGCCGGCCGTGCTGCCTCCCATGGCGCCGGGGTTGCCGATGAACCGGCTGGGTCTGGCAAAGTGGATCGTAAGCAGCGGTAATCCGCTCACGGCGCGCGTGGCGGTCAACCGTTATTGGCAGGAATACTTTGGCGCCGGAATTGTAAAGACCTCGGAAGATTTCGGATCGCAGGGCGAGCAGCCCAGCAACGCCGGCCTGCTGGACTGGCTGGCCACGGAATTCGTCACGACGGGATGGAACGTGAAGGCCATGCAGCGGCTCATCGTAACCTCCGCGACCTACCGGCAATCGTCGCACGTCACGCCGGAGCTCGAGGAGCGCGATCCGGAAAATCGCCTACTGGCGCGCGGCCCGCGGTTCCGCCTGCCCGCGGAGTTGATCCGCGACAACGCCCTGGCGGTCAGCGGACTGCTCGACGATCGCATCGGCGGCCCGAGCGTCTACCCGTATCAGCCCAAAGGCCTCTGGGAAGAGATGGCTTTCGGGTCCGGCTTCACCGGGCAGACCTACACGGAATCAGCCGGCCGCGACCTCTACCGGCGCAGCATATACACTGTATGGAAACGCACCGTCCCGCCGCCTGCGCTGGTCACCTTCGACGCGCCCGATCGCGAGAAATGCACGGCGCGCCGCTCCATAACCAACACGCCTCTCCAGGCGCTGGTGCTCATGAACGATCCGACTTACGTAGAGGCCGCGCGTTTTCTCGCCGCGCGTATGATCGCCGAAGGTGGGACGGCACCCGTGGCGAGAATCCAGTACGCTTTCCGGTTAGCGACAGGGCGCATTCCGGATTCCCAGGAAACCGCAGTGCTGGTGGAGGCGGCGAACGAAGCGCTCGCCGATTTCCGTCAGCACCGCGATGAGGCCGCGGCGTTGCTTACGGTAGGCGCCTCCAAGAGCAAGCAGAGCCCGGACCCGCAAGAACTCGCGGCCTGGACCACCGTGGCCAGCATGATTCTGAATCTGGATGAAACGATCACTAAGGAGTAGGGGTAGTGGCAGTGGCACTCTTGACTGCGGTCGCCTGTCATCCTGAGCGAAGCGAAGGATCTCCGCAGTTGTCTTGGGGTTCGGTGATTTACGAACAACTGCAGAGATCCTTCGCTTCGCTCAGGATGACAGACGGTGTTTTCTTGCGCATTGGTGAGGCTGAAGTGCGGCAATAGCGCGACGACAAGCACCGCCCCCAAAGAGAGAATCGCTATGATGGACCAAGAGACCAAGAGGGGACGTGAACTAGTGCTCTCCATGACGCGGCGCCATTTCTTCCGGCGCAGCACGGCGGGGATTGCCATCGGCATCCCGGCCCTCGCGTCGCTTTTGACGCAGGAGGGTTTTGGAGCGGCCGAGGGCTTTGATCCCAAGACGGGCGGACTCGTCGGCTTCCCCAATTTCCCGCCCAAGGCTAAGCGGGTGATCTTCCTGCATCAATCGGGCGCTCCTTCGCAGATCGATCTGTTTGACCACAAGCCGACCTTGGCCAAATTCAAGGGCACCGACCTGCCTGACTCGATTCGCATGGGGCAGCGCATCACGGGAATGACCTCCGGCCAGTCGACGCTGCCCGTTGCGCCTTCCATCTTCAACTTCGCGCCGTCAGGCAAATCGGGCGCGGTGCTGAGCGAACTGCTGCCGCACCACGCCAAGATTGTCGATGACATCGCCCTTATCAGGACGGTCTATACCGATGCAATTAATCACGATCCCGCAATCACCTTCATTCAAACGGGATTTCAGCAGCCGGGCCGGCCCAGCATGGGTTCGTGGGTCAGCTACGGCCTGGGAAGCGAAAACCAGAATCTGCCGGCCTTCGTCGTGATGATCTCGCAAGCAAACGCTCTGAATCCCGACCAACCGCTCTTTTCGCGCTTATGGGGTAACGGTTTTCTGCCTTCCAAATATCAAGGGGTGAAGTTTCACGCCGGAGGCGACCCCGTGCTGTATCTCTCCAACCCGCCCGGGATCTCGCCCACCACTCGCCGGCGCATGCTGGATGGAGTGGCCAAGTTGAACCGCTTACTGGCGGAGAAGTGCGGCGACCCCGAGATCGAGAGTCGCGTCTCCCAGTACGAAATGGCCTACCGTATGCAAACCTCGGTTCCTGACCTGATGGACCTGTCGAAGGAGCCTGCCTCCATTTTTGATCTCTATGGCCCGGATTCGCGCAAACCCGGAACCTACGCCGCCAACTGCCTGCTGGCGCGCCGCTTGGCCGAGCGCGGAGTACGCTTCGTCCAGCTCTACCATCGCGGTTGGGACCAGCACAACGATCTGCCTCGCGATATCGCCCTCCAGTGCAAGGGCGTCGATCAGGCATCGGCTGCGCTGGTGATCGACCTGAAGCAGCGCGGCATGCTGGATGATACGCTGGTGATCTGGGGCGGCGAATTCGGCCGCACCGTTTATTGCCAGGGTAAACTCACTGATACGAACTATGGCCGCGACCATCACCCTCGGTGCTTCACCATGTGGATGGCTGGCGGTGGCATCAAGCCTGGCATAACGCTCGGCAAGACCGACGACTACTGTTACAACATCCTCGAAGACCCCGTTCACATCCACGACCTGCAAGCCACCATCTTGAAGTGCCTGGGCGTTGACCACACCAAGTTGACGTATAAATTCCAAGGCCGGTATTTCCGGCTGACCGACGTGGCAGGGAACGTGGTAGACAACATCTTGGCGTGACAGCGATGAACGGGCGGCCTATGCGGTCGCCCTGTACGGCATTCAAGGGTGTCGCCCGAAAGAGATTGAGAAAAGGCATTAAGGTTGTTGACTACCTCTCCCCGGCGTGTCCCTGTCAGCATACCCATCGCTTCCTTAGTGTTCGGCTGGCGAATGCGCATCCATTCCAGGTCAAGCCGGGGATCCCTCGGCACGCTGAAGGGCTTCAGCTTTTTCAGCGGCCTGCCGTTCCCACATTACCGATTCGTGCCTGCCCGGCCGGTCTTGAGCAGCCGGGCCTGAAACGGCTTCGATATCGCCGCTGATCAGCGCAATGACTTTCCAGTTGCACATGGGTTTGCCGAGGTTCCTTACGAGTACGCGACCGGTGAACCCATTGCCTGTGTCCGGGGCTGTTGCATCCCATGCATGAAGCACAGGCAGGAGTGCCTGTGCCACTGAAGCCAGAACTGGCCACGGATCGGGCGCGGCGACAGGGAGGTTGCGCGTGTTCGTGGGACGCCCCGATGCATCGGGGCGCCAGCCATCAGGTGGTGTGTTGATCAATCGTGCTGCCGCCCGGTCAGTTGACGGCCTTGCCGGGGCTTGGAAAGCCGGGGCAATGGCTGGTATAGTCGTCGGCACTATGACTGCGAAAACCCTGGCATTGACGATTTTGTTGCTTGCGCCTTTGAGCCTTTTCGGGGCGGAGAATGCGCCGCTTCGCTGGATTACCCTTCCCGGTCCGCCCGTCCAGGTGAACGGGCTCCCCTGGTATAGCGAAAACGGGGGAGACCTCTTTCGCCTGCCCGCCCAATTGAAAGACACCTTTCGTCCCCCCGTATGGGACTTGGCCAAAGACCCCAGTGGAGGCCGCATTCGTTTCCGCACCAACTCTTCTATTCTGGCGATCCGGCTCGAATATCCGAAGCCGCCCGACATGGCCAACATGCATGCCTTCGGCGAGACAGGAGTGGACCTGTATGCGGACGGCGTATACCGCGGGACGGCGATCGCCACCCGTGACGCCCAGCCGGGCAAGACGCTCGAGCATACCTTCTTCCAGGATCAGCCGCGCCTCGACCGCGAGATCACTCTCTACTTGCCGTTATACATGCCCGTGAAGGTTCTGGGAATCGGACTGGACCCGGACGCCCAGGTGCGCCCGGCCAAACCGTTTGCGGCCGCTACCCCACTGGTTTTCTACGGCACTTCGATCACCCAGGGTGGTTGCGCCAGCCGGCCCGGCATGAGCTATCAAGCCATTCTCGGGCGCATGCTCAATCTGGATTTTGTCAATCTGGGGTTCTCGGGGAATGGACGGGGCGAACCCGAGTTGTCTCACGCTGTGGCCAATATCAATGCCCTGTGTTACGTGCTGGACTTTGCGCAGAACAATCCTACTGTGGAATCTCTTGCTCAGGTGTACGCGCCCTTCCTGGACGTCCTCCGCAGCGCTCACCCGGAAACTCCGCTGCTGGTCATCACTCCGATCTATGCCGCGCACGAATCCTGGTCGCGCGACGCGCGGCTGGAGGGAATGCGGGAATTGATCCGTCGCGAGGCCGCCATACGGATCGCGGCCGGCGACCGCCACGTCGAAATCGTCGAGGGCACGGACCTGCTGGGACCGTCGCGGGGCGACGGCTTGGTGGACGGCACCCATCCCAACGACCTCGGGTTCCAGTGGATGGCCGAGGGCCTGGCAGGCCGCCTGGCCAAGATGCTCGGCCTCCCGAATGAGCGTTGATCCGGCTGGCAGTTTCAGGGCCGGAAAGCCTGCGCATCGGTGCGCCGGTCACATTGGCGTAATTGGAAATCCTAATCTCCGTGGTTTCTGCCTAAACGGCGGAAGTGGTCTATGACCAATTACACGTGGTCAACGGCATGGGGTTCACATAAGTGACCAACTCCTGGATCGGTTATGCCATCCGGAAGTAATCCACACCAGTGAGTAGTTGGCTTGAATACGAAACGCGGTGAAGGTAACGGCACTGAGGTCAGTTCTTCACTCTCCCGATCGGGTAGTCCCGCCAGATATATTCCAGAGCCTCGGGTAGCGTCTGTTGTTTCACGGTGCGGTCAGTGTGGCCGGCTTTGCGTGCAAAAACAAATTGGTAATGATAGCCTTTGGCGGCAAGTGCTTGGGCCACGTTTTCATTGGCCACGACCCAATCATGCATGCCGTCACGCATGACATTCGGATTGAGCAGGTCTCTGTCGCCCACTTCCATCCAGATTCGAATCGGCTTGCGAGGACTCGCCGGGATCAGGTGTTCATGAAACTCCCATGCGCCGTGTGGGCTTGCCGGATTGTAAGGCCACTGTTGATTGACGTAAGTCCCCGAATATGTAAGGACGCGGTGGTACAGCTCCTGATGATACCAAGCCATAATCAATGCGCAGGAGCCGCCCGAACTGCCGCCCATCGTCGCCCGGCCCTCGGGGTCCCTGGTGAGTTTAACGTGGCATTTTGATTCAACGAGGGGCAGAACTTCAGTCTCCACGAACTCCGCGTACCGGCCGGACATCGTATCGTATTCCAGGCCACGCTCGCTGCCTTGGGCGTCGCCCCCGCCATTGCCTATCGAAATAGCGACCATCACCGGGACACGGTGCTCGGCAATCAGGTTATCCAGGGCGATGAACAATGCGCGGTCGGGTCCGTCCGCTCCGACAATAAAGGGCGCGGCGCTGCCTGGAACATACTGTTTGGGAACGTACACCGCCACTTGGCGGCTGTAGGGAGCGGGATGGCTAGTGGTCACCAGCAGCTTGGCAGGGTCACTAGGATCAGGGATGCCAAAGGTCTGAGCATCCCGTGCAATGCCCGGATAGATTTTGCTGTCGGCCGAGTTCATGGTGAACTCATATACCGTGCCTTGCGGCACTCCTTCATGCACAGACATCTCAGCGGCGGGCTGGTGAGTGGGGCCGATGATGAAGTTCCCGTCCGCGTTCGCCGGCGGATTGCTGCCATCAGGTAACTCTGTTGCAGAGACGTACCCAGGCGTGTGAGGATCACGGGTAGGCGGAGTGGGTCGAGCCGCCGGCGGCACCTGGGTCAGTGCCAGAGATGCGCCAGCCAACAGTCCGAGCAAGATCGCGATGCTCTGCGGACGGAACAATGCCATTCCGATCGGCCCCCCCGAACGACAAGCTTAACTGAAACGGAATAGTCTATTTTTTTAATGTGCCCGAATAGCCCCGGATGAACCATTCGCCGACGCGCTTCACCCCGAACTCCCCACCGCCATTGGATGCTCAACGTTCCCGTCGGGGAGCGTGATGTGGGAGAAATAAGTCATAAGGGCGGCACCCGCTCCCAGGGGGACGGCACGAAACTCTGACAGCCTGTACCCTGCAATGGCCTGTGTGGCCATCCGCTCCGCCGTGGGCTTTCCGACGTGGCGGGCGCCGGCGGACCAGAAAGAATCGAATTCGTCGGCGATGACCGCATCGTTGGAGGCCGTATCCTGGTTCTTCGACGCTTCCCACTGGCCCACCAGGCGCACCGAGGATAAGCGCGCGTTGTGCGGCCAGTTGGAGTGGGATAGCGGAGGATGTTTTTCCACAACCCGTTTGTCATGATCTGCATTCGTCGCGCGATAAAACCTATCACGTAGGAGTCGGCCGAAGGCCAAACGTGCACACCGCCCCCTTTCTCCGATTTGCCAGTTAGCCTGCCCAGGGGTACGGATTCACCGTGCCACAGGGCTTGCACTGCCAGTGCCGCGGCTTTCCCGACGCTCTTGCCTGCTTCAGCCTGTTAACCTCCTTCATGGATTCGGTATTCGGTAACCGCCCCGATGAATACGGTCCACCGAAATCGGGGTCATCGTGCTGTCCCGCGCCGGCGGTGAATTCCCGAACCCAATATTAAGGCTGAAATTTCGTGATGTCGCTGTACCTCCTCTCTCTCAAAAATCATCACCCACTGAATAGTGAGCCTCCGGAGCCTCTGTCAATGACTTTTTCGCAGTGGAAGGGCCAGCGCGCCACTCGGCAGCCGGCGGGGCCGGGCCGCTTGACCCATTTTTCGCGATTCCTCCGACACCTTGCCATCCCCCCTGCTTGTTTTCCCACGTTTTCTCTTGCCGGTTGCGGACTCTAGTGTAACGATTCTCTGCCGCTGTGAGAGGTGCTGTCCACCGACCCCGCCCCGACTCACGCGGTGAGTCTCGCCGGCGCATCCTGAGGTAAATGCGGGCCACTGGCGGGCATTCTACGTGGGTGCCCCACCTGTGTGCCGCTGATTGGAATGGTCGGAGAAGGACACCGCGATAGTTAAGCGCGACATTGTGTGCCCCATGTGAGGCCTGCATTGCCGGTTGGGCGCCCGATGCTTGCGAAAACCTAAGCTGTATGCTCAACGAGCGCAAAGTAGGGCAAGGTCTGCGTCCGAATAGAAGGACGAAGCTTGCCCATCGACAGGGTCTATTCGCGCTGCCGAAATTACGGCACCTTAAATCCGTGCAGATTCTTCCTTCCTGACTAGAATTTCTACCCCTTCACCTGTAGCGTTAGGCGTTTCGTGTCTGGACCTATCTCATTGAAAATAAATAGAAAACTGCGCCGATTCTGACGTTTGGCAGGGTCTTTGCGTACCTAGACAATGTGTCCGGCCAAGCCGGTTCACAGCAGCGGGCACGCATCCACCTGCGGCGGGATTTGTACGACTGGGTGTCGCGATGGATTCGGCTCGCTTTCCGGAGAGAAAGAAGTACGTATCGAAATGAAGCGGGAGGGAGGCCCAATGAAACTGATGGTGATTTGCTGTATTTGCGCCATAATCTCGGGCTTTCCGGCTTATGGCGCGGTGAGGGCGACAGACCCGGGTCACGAGACGCTTCCGCGCGTGCAATACGGCGTGGCGAGCTGGTATGGAGATCACGAACAAGGCCGCCCGATGGCCTGCGGGGAACCCTTCAATGAGTACGCCATGGTTGCAGCCCACCGCACGCTTCCGCTGGGGACCGAAGTCAGGGTGACCAACATGCGGAACGGGCGCTCGGTCGTGGTGCGGATCATGGATCGAGGACCTCATGTAGCGGGCCGCGCTATCGACCTTTCAAAGGCGGCTGCGGAGCGACTCCGGTTCACTCATCAGGGTCTGGCTCCGGTTAGAATACGCGTACTTAACAAGCCCGTCAGGCAAAGGCGCGAGGCGGAACTTCCGCGGCGCCCCTTGCCCGAGAAGGCGTGAAAGAACGTGCTGTCATGCTGAGCGCAGCGATGCATCTGCATTGAGCTCCTCTGAAAACGTGTAGGGGTAGGGCTTGCCCTACCCGGTCGATCCGGGGACGGCAAGCCGTCCCCCTACGAGCAGGTGAAGGCGGGGTCGCCGGGCGCTTGAATTAGCTGCGAGGAGGGTTGGAAGGCTTAAAGCCGGCGAGTTGCATGCCACGCCGCGCTTCAGGATTCTTCATGAAGGTGTCCCAAACGAACCCAGTCCGCAGGTTTTCTGCCATCAACATGGTGATGCCCGTATCGATGCCGATGACGTCAGGATCGAACCATTTCGTGAGCGGGTTGAATGCATTGACGAATCCATATTTGGTCCAGGTCTGGTCACCGTAGCGAACTCTGATGTTGCGAAGAACAGAGATCGTGGCTTGGGGCAGAAAGGGGAGCGAGCCTCCGGTGGCGCTCGGCACGACGGTCCCGTCGATAGGCCCCGTGGCGGGAGGTCCGCCCCATACGACGTAGCCTTTCGGTGAATCCGAAGCCGTTATGCCCCACAGATCTTTGCTGTAGTCGGGAAACTGCTTGCCCAAATCGATGCAAAACAGACGATGCGCTTCCGTGGCGGCGCTGGAGTTCTGGAAATAATCCGCGAACTGGTCGCGCTTGCTCCGAAAGTCAAACCAGGCTTGCGAGTACTGATGGATGAACAGCGGCGCGAAAGAACCAATGTAGCGGACTCCATCGTATTCGAAATTGAGGCGGCGCCAGGCGGTCCAGGTATCCGGCTTCAACGGGCTCGTCGAGGAGCCCATGCCAAGCAGATACAACATCATCAGTTCGCTGTAGTCTTGCCAGCGGTAGGGAAGAAAACCTATCTCAGGCATCCAGCCCAGCGAGAGGAGGGGCGTATCTTCGGCGAGCCAACTCCATTCCACGCGATCAAAGACGTCGAGCGCCAGCCGGCGGATTTCCTCGCTCATGAAATGCTGCCGGCAGGTGAGAACTCCGCAAAGCAGAATCGCCGTGTCGATGGAAGAAACCTCAGAATCCCAGAGCCTGGTGCCGGTGTTCACATCCGCGAAGTGGAAAAAGAAGCC
>Ga0209517_10007838_pt1 | contig 12654 bp, 14 predicted proteins | sample PeaSoiMetSII2010_FD_187695 | JGI IMG/M metagenome (GOLD analysis project Ga0209517, IMG submission 187695) | Peat soil microbial communities from Weissenstadt, Germany - SII-2010 (SPAdes) (version 2) | ecosystem: Environmental > Terrestrial > Soil > Wetlands > Peat | place: Germany...
CTCGTATACTTACACCCCGCTATGAAGGTCATCGTCATTATTCCGGCTGCCGGACTCGGGACGCGCATGTCTCCCATGCCCAGCGCCATGATTTCAAGCAACAAAGATGCGAAGACCAGGAAGCCCCATCCTTCGAAGCAGTTCACCGATCTGGCAGGGACGCCGATCCTGATTCATACCCTGCGCACGTTCGCCGCCGTCGAGGAAGTCAGCGAAATTTGGATCGCTCTGCGCGAAAACGAAATGGAAGGATTCCGCGAACGCCTCGCCAAAGAAGCGGCCGCGGATTCCGGCTTGCGCAAGAAGAAAATCGAACTCGTAGCCGGCGGCGAGCACCGCCAGCAGTCGGTGGAGCACGCGCTCAACGCGGTTTCCGCAGCCGCCGACGACGTGATTCTGGTGCACGACGCCGTGCGCCCGCTGGTCACGCCAGAAATTATTCATGACGTTATCGCAGCCGCAAAAAAATACGGCGCCGCCATCGCCGGCCTGCCCGCCGTCGATACCGTGAAACAGGTGGAACGCACCTCCGAAGGCGCCATCGTCAGAGCCACCATCCCACGCGCCGGCGTGGTTCTGGCCCAGACCCCGCAAGGCTTCCACTACAGCGTTATCAAGAAAGCCTTCGACGAAGCCACCGCCGACGGATTCACCGGCACCGATGAAGCCTCCCTCGCCGAGCGCAGCGGGCATGCAGTTGCAGTCGTCATGGGCTCGCCCCGAAACATCAAAATCACCACCCCAGCAGACATGGAACTGGCCGAGTTCTATTTGCGGAAATGAGCCACGGATTTGCACGGATTTCCACGGATCAATTCCGTTTCCTGGGCGTAGACTCGCTAGTGATGGATTCGCCGGCAGATCTGAAGCACTTCGCAGTGACCGACAAGATCATCGGTGTGTTTTACGATGTCTACAATGAGCTGGGGTATGGGTTTCTCGAGTCCACCTATGCCGAAGCCTTGGTCATTGCGTTGGCTGAGTCGGGACTCACGGCTGTGCGAGAAGTTCCGGTGCCAGCATGGTTCCGAGGCAAGAAAGTGGGGCAATATTTCGCGGACATGCTGGTAGACGATGTCGTTTTGCTGGAACTGAAAGCCGCACGGACTCTAGAATCGGCGCACGAGGCGCAACTCCTGCACTATCTCCGCGCAACAGAAATCGAAGTTGGCCTGCTTCTGAATTTCGGCTTGCGTCCGCAATTCCGCCGATTGCTGTTCGACAATGCAAGAAAAAAGATCCGTGAAAATCCGTGCGAATCCGTGGCCAGGGTTCTAGCATGAGAATCGGTTACGGCTTCGACTCGCACGAATTCCGCCCCGCCATTCCTCTGAAGATTGGTGGCATCACTCTGTCCCATGACAAAGGTCTGGGCGGCCATTCCGACGGAGACGTCCTGCTCCACGCCCTCACCGACGCCCTGCTCGGCGCCATCGCCGCGCCCGACATCGGCGCCCTGTTTCCTCCGTCCGATCCCAAATGGAAAGGCGCGGATTCCGTCATCTTCCTGCGCGAAGCCCTGAAGCGAGTTCGCGCTGCCGGCTACAACGTGGCCAATGTCGATGCCACCCTCATTCTGGCCGCCCCCAAGATCGGTCCACACGCCGCCGCCATCCGCACCCGCGTCGCCGGGCTGCTCGGCCTGCAGTCCGATTGTGTAGGTCTGAAAGCAAAAACGCCCGAGGGACTCAATCTGGAAAACGCCGCCATCGCGCACGTGGTCGTTCTGCTGGAAAAACGTCCGCGTCCCAAGAAGAAAGCCCGGAAAAAGGGTCGTGGTGCACTTTGAATTGGGGAGTCATCCTGAACGAAGCCGTTCTTCAGGCGGAGGGAAGGATCTCGCTCCCACCGCGATGGCGCCGAGCCGCCTCGATCAGCGCGCGGAAAATCGCCCGCGAAGCCGCATCCTCATCCACCGAGCGCTCCGGATGCCACTGCACCGCCAGCACGAAATGATCCGGCGCGGTTCCCTCCAGCGCTTCGATAATGCCATCGTCCGGACAGCGAGCCACAATGCGCAGGCCCTCGCCGATCGCATCTGCCGACTGATGATGCGAAGAGTTGACTGGGATGACGATCGTGCTTGGCTGATGTGCAGCTTTTGGGTGGCGCAGCGCTTCCAGCGCTGCGATAGCGGCCTCCTCATCGATGCGGGCTTCAGCCCCCGAGGTACTTTCGCCACCCCCGCTCACCACTTGCGCCAACTTGGAGCCGCCGTCGATCTCGACCGCATGCGCGACCGCCACTGTCCTGCCCGCCTCGTGATTCACCTTGGCCCGCGTCACTTCCGGCAGAAAGTCCGGGATGTGCTGCACCAGCGATCCCGCGCGGTACACATTCAAACTCTGCAACCCGTAGCAGATGCCCAGCACCGGTTTCCGTCGCCGGTAAGCGTCCTCAAGCAACAGATCATCCACCGCATCGCGCCGCGGATCGGCGGCCGCCGTATGCGCTGACCGCAACGCCTGGAACCGCGCCGGATCCACGTCAGCCTTGCTTCCTGGCAGCAGCACTCCGTCGCAGCGCTCCACCACTTTTCGGATTTCGTCCGCCGTCTGATCGAGCGCCACTCGAACCGGTTCGCCTCCGGCCAACGCAACCGCGCGCTCGTACTGCGGAATGGCCCGCTCGCCATACTCGTGGTCCGTCGAGTGCGGCATCGGAATGGCTATGCGCGGCGCCATGGTTCCCATTCTAATTTAAGGCGTCATCAGGACTCCTTCGGTGCCGGTCTGCCGTGCGCCCTGCACCGGAGTGCTGACGTTGGCCTCGACGCTGTAGCCCCGCGTACTGAGGGGGAACACCCCATTTACACTCTTGCAGGCGGCTTCGTGAAAAAGTGCGACCGTATCCGTGTTGCCGGTGTTGGCATTTTGGAGTTTGTACTGATCCAGAGCCATGCAGTCATGGCCGGACACAGGAAAGTTCACACTATGCGAGTGATTCGCATATTGTGTCTGCAGCGTCTGCAGCGACGTCTGAAGCGCGCGAATCGTGTTCTGATCGGCGACCGCCTGCGCCTCCAGTGTTTTCGTCTGCTCCTGCAGTTCCTTCACCCCATACTGCAGGCCAATGACGTACCACTCCAACTCGCCGATCGTTCCCAACGGCTTTCCCGTCTGGATCGGCAGGATCACTGTTTTCCCCTGATCTTTCGGCTGGGGTTGCTCTGGCCGTATGGGCACAATCTCGACCTTGGGCTGCTGCGCGGTCGCCATCGGGGCCGCTGCCAGCGCACTCGAAGTTGTTCCGTGCTCCAGCAGCAGAGTGATCAGCGCACCGCAGCAGAGCGCCAGCGTTATCGTAAGCAGAGGATGCTTCATGGGGCGGAACCTCCTGGCAAGCAGTTTCAGGAATTATCGGTTCCGCGTCCCGGCGTATCCAGTAGTCAGTTCGGCACCCGGGAAACTGTGATTTTGAAAGGGCGCGGCTTCAAGCCGCGCCGTTAGTCGAATCGAATCAATGCCGGCTTTATAGCCGCTGAGGCAAACCTTAAGGTCGTGAGGTCCCGAGTCCCTCACCGCATGTTCTCGATCGCCGCCAGAGCCTTGCTCTGCCGGTAATGCCGAATCTCCATCACCAGCGCGAGCACGAAAATAATGCTTCCCGCCACCAGCGCCATAGGCAGCGCAATGTGCCGGTAGGCGATCCGCATGTCGGGATGCACGCCCCGCAGCGCCGCGATAATCACGGTGCCGAAGATCGCGAACAGCAAGCTCACCGCGAAACAGAGCAGCGTCCCAATAAATGTTACCAGCCCCACCCGCACCGGAATCGTGTACCAGCGCGGCGCGCGCGATGCACCTGTCGATGTCATGAGTTCAATGTCCATTCTAATGGCTGGACCGTCGTTCATTTGCGCTGTCATCCTGAGGCCCGTGTTCTTTGCGGGCCGAAGGACCTCTGGACTGGTCGGCAGCGGCAGCACCGCTGACTGAGTGCACGGATCGTTCGCCGTGACAGGTCATGGGGGAAATGGAATTGCCTGCCATTGCCGATCATGGTAAACAATCCAAATGCTGCCCACCCACCCGAACGCAAAGACAAGAATGCCCACCCAACTGTAGAAAGGATTCCCAGTTGCCCGTGCCGCCTCGGATTTGGGACGTGCCGGCACGGACCGAGTCGATCGTTCCCAACACTACCGCTCTGAAATCTCCTGGATCCGGATCGCGCGGTGCCCGCCAAACGCATTGATCGTCCTGGTCCCAGCCTCAACCTCGCCGCCATGCCGCACCCCGCGCGGAATGAAGCATTCCTCTCCCGCCCGGATCGCTATCCTCTCTTCGCCCATGCTCGACGGGTCGGCGTTCGCCGTATAAGTGATCAACGTGTAGCAGCCCTCGACCACAATCATGTACTCATCGAACTCGTGCACATGAGCCGCCGAGGGCGCCGTCTGCGAGCAGGTCCAGAAAGCCATCTGGCTCCCGTCCGCTCCCTCAAACACATACCCCTCAACTCCGGGAGTCGCCTGACTGCTCGTGGCAATCCGATTTACGCTCTGCTTCATGAACTCCGGAAATTCCTTCATAACGGCGAGATGCTCCTTTGGCAATGCGATTCTCCCCGTACTAAGTCCAAACGCTAAATCCAAACGCTAAGTCCAGACGTTAAATCCAGGACGCTCGGCAGGAACGGAATCCGCCAAGCTCCAGCCGCGAAGCGGCGGCATAATTTAGCCCAGGACGTAAGTCCTGGGTTAGGGCCACAGGCCATAACAAGCCCCGGAGGGGCGACAGAAACCACACCAAACTAACAAACTACGCCCGCTCCCGCGCTAAAACCGATGGAAGGCGATTCCCTCTGCCCTAACTCGGACCCTCCTTCCCCAAAAAAAATGCGCCGGATAACCTCCGGCGCATTCGATTACCACTGAAGATTCAATAGCTCATCGAGGAACCCTTCGGCGCGGGAACGTCCTTGGAAGTCATGTCGAACGTCAGCATGAACCCGTTCGTTCCCTTGAATTCATAGGCCTTGGGACCCTCTTTGTACGTCTCCAGTTCATTGGGCATCATCACGAAGCCATCGTTGCGCGGTGTACCCCAGTACTTCACGTTCTTCAGGACGGCCGGTTCGTCCGTCATTCCTTGAAACCGCTTCAGCTTGATTTCAGCCGTCTTGCCCCCATTGAGCGTCGCGTGCGCCTGATCTTTGTCGGCGGCCCAGGCGATGTCGCCCTCCGCGGTCACGAAAGAATTCCACTTCACCGGAAATACATGCCCCAGGATTTCCCCCAGCGCTTGCCGTTGATCGGCGCTCGTACCTTTATCGAAAGTCGCCAGAACCCAATCCATCTGGCCCTGCGAAAAGTCGCCGCCCAGATCGCCGCTGAGCCAGAACTTGGCGCCTGCCAGATCGGTCGTACCGTAATGTCCCTTGTTGACTTTGTAGGCGTTGTTGAACTTGCAATAGTGTTCTGTCTTGCCGTTTTCGTGGTGACCCGCAGGATGTGCGTTGAAATAGCACATGCAAAAGTGTGGACAGCTGCACGCCTCAATTGCAGTGGCGTTGATCGCCCAGTCCGCGGCCGGCGCAGCAGAATGACCTGCGCTAACGCTAAGCAGGGCGATCATGACGAGCAATGCCATTCTATGCATAGGAGTACCCCTCGTTGCGCGACAGTATGCACCTACCACGGATTGCACTGCAAGAGAAAGTTTTTCGCCCCGTGAGGAAGCTAGAGAAACCGCGGACAAGATAAACCAGGGCGCCAGAAACCACACCAAACTAACAAATTACCCCACTCTCGATCCGCGCTAAAATTGCGCGCTTCCGCGGGATTCTTGATTCAGATTCTGAGTGGATATTTGTTCATTTTACAGTGCATCTCTATCGATTCTGCATCGTACACACCCCAGCATTCACCCTCCCTCCCGTGAGGTATGTCATTCAATGCTTGCAGAGAGTGACGCATCTCCTCAAAAGCCAAGACCCCGCTTCCAAACGCATATATCTTACGATTCGCAAGCAAATGCTCGTATGCGAGCAGGTCGGATGCCTGAAAGATGCAGGAATCGGATTTCTTCAGGTAAATCGGAGTAAATCTAAAATTGTGCTCGACGGACTGCGTCAGGCTGGCCTTGTCCTTGTCGCCATCCTCAAACAGATAGGCGATTGTTTTCTGACCTATACCCAACCGATCCGCCCATTTTCTTACCTTGTCAATACAGGCGATTCCGGACAGGGCGTAGGGCTTGTTCGTTTCACTTAAGCAGTAGCGTTCGTCCACGCGACGATAACCATCCATCATCACGCTGTTGACGAAACTGTGGAGCGCCCTGGTCTTGATGATGTTAATGAGCCGTTCTAAGAAGCGCCGCCGTTTGTAGTGGTCGCCCTTCCATGAGGCGTATTCCTTGAGGCTATGAGCGTAGTGTCTCATGTGGAGTTCGGACACCCCGTAAGCTCGCAAAGCGTCCTCCCAATTGCGCTGAAACTGCATCCACTGTTCCGCCTTGGCCACAAACCCCGCAACAACTACAGCCGCACAATCGTCTGGTGCTCCACTGGCGTCGAAATAGACATTGAAACTAGCCATAAGAGAATCCCACTAGTGCCGAAAGAACGCGGCCATCGCGATATGCTTTACCATCATTGTGCGCGCATACTTTTCCACAGCCTTCCACAGCCAGTCCCTGTGACGAACAACCTTTACTGAGAATTCCAGAAAGCGCAAACTCCCTACATGCGCGAAGGCTCTCTCTGCAAGTTCGTCACGACTCTCCCGCTGGACTGCTCCAGGCGCGCCGCTAACTCCTTATTCCGGCATATTTTACTCGCAACTCCTTTCCGCTCAGGATTTTGCCGGCAACAGGCGGTATCAATCTCTCCTAACCCAAACAAAGCAAGTATCTTAGCCCGAGGCCAAGAAAAAAATATTCGAGGCATATACCCGCCAGCTCCCGTCTCCCGAGAAGCCCCCGTCGCCAATGCCCGGAGCGCCATGTCCGCTGTGTGTAGAATAGGGCAGATGTCGCAGGCAGCCCCAGCCATCACGCGCAGCCCCGCCGAAGTCGTACGGCTCACGCCGGTTTCCCAGGCGCCAAACGGGATCTGCTACGCCGTCGCCGGCGAGGTTGCGGTCAACTCGTTTGATCTGGAGCGCATGATCGCCGCCGTCCCCACCAAGGTCGCATCCGCGCTCGAACGCAAGGCCTACTACTTCGTCCCGCTGACTGTGAGCCAGGGCGAGGAAACGCTCATCGCCGACCGCTACGACGTCGCGCTCAGCGATAACGCCGTCTGCCATCGCAATCTGAACCTTGGCGACTCGCAGTGCGTGTTCATCTCCACCCGCTTGATGGACGACAAGTTTTCCGTCGCTTTCGAGTTTTATATCAACGTGGGCCACGCCCTGGTCGAGCGCGCCGGAGTCTCGCACGATTTCAGCGAGCTGGCGTGGAGCCAGGTGGAAGCGGGCATCCGCGGCGAGACTTCTCTCGACGCCTGGGACGCGCGCAAACTGGCCACCGCCGGAGGCCCCGACGCCGAGCGCTACAAGAACGAGTACTTCGACGCCACGTTCTCCGACACAATTTCCATTTATCTGCTGTCCCTCTATCTCGACGTCGACTACTACGATCTACGCGAGCGCGACTACCCGCTGCTGGCCCCCTCCGCGCTGGCCGAGCGCCTGCGCAAAGTGGCAGAGCTGTTCCCGCCCAACACAGGATTCGAATTCGCCGTCCTCTACAAGCGCCGCGGGTAAACTTCTTTTCGCCACGGATTCACGCGGATCTTCGCGGATCAAACCCTAACCAGTTCCCGCTTCTTCTCGGGCGGTGGCTCGACTCAGGATTGTACAATGACGATCTCATGACCGTGACCGTGCGATCGTTCGCGAAGATCAATCTTGGGCTGCGCATTGGCGCGGCGCGGGACGACGGGTTTCACGAACTGCTGACCGTGTATCAGACGATCGGGCTGCATGATGTGATTCGGGTGAGCGTGGGCCGCGGGAGCGGAATCGAGATTCAGTGCGACGATCCACGCGTGCCGAAGGACGAATCGAATACCTGCTTTCGCATCGCTGAGCGGGCGATGCGGGCGTGGCGCGCGAAAGGGCGCGTGGTCATTGAGATCGAGAAGCGGCTGCCGGTGCAGGGTGGGTTGGGCGGTGCGTCGGCCAATGCGGTCGCCACGCTGCTGGGGCTGGAGCGGGCGCTGAAGAAGACGCTGCCAGCTGCTGAGAGGTTCCGGATCGCGGCCGAAGTTGGATCGGATCTGCCCCTGTTTCTGGTGGGCGGGACTGTGCTCGGGGTGGGGCGGGGGGAGCAGGTGTATCCCTTGCCGGATTTGCCGGTGATGGCGTGCGTGGTGGTGACCCCGCGGGTCGGAGTATCGACCCCGAAAGCATTCGCGGAGTGGGACAGGCTATGTGGCGCGGGCTCGTGTGGCGCGGGCACTCCTGCCCGCGAGGCAGCGTCTCTGCTGCCGAGTCTTGAGGAGAGCGTCGAGCAAAAGCCCGCCGAGCTTCGCTCGGCCCGGACGGGCGAAGGCGCCCGTCCCCACATAAGCAATGCCCACATACGCAGCTCCCACACGAGCATTCCGAAATTGACGCTATCCCGCGCCTCCGATAGAATGAATGAGCTTGGTCGCGGGTTGTCGGCGTGGCTGAGCGGGCTGTACTCCAGTGCTCCTTCGGATTTGGCAAGAGGGGGCCGGGCCGAGAATCCGCTTCTCTGGCTTGTCCGGGCTGGGATAGAAAACGACTTTGAACAGGTCGTCTTTCCTGAATATCCCGAGCTGAGTCGTGGAAAGCGTGCGCTTTTGCGCGCGGGCGCGAAATATGCGTCTTTGTCGGGCTCCGGCTCGACGCTGTACGGGCTGTTTGCCTCTCGAGCGGCGGCCGGGCAGGCGGCGGCCAGGCTACGGAAGCAAGGCTGGGCGGCGCAGGCGACGGCGACGTTGACGCGGCGGGCTTACTGGAAGCGGATTGTGGGCTAGGGACTGTGGGCGGGGCTTGTGCCTCTGGGCGCTTGCCTTCGGCTTCGCTTGGACGGGCGAGGCGCCCGTCGCCACATGGTCCGTGGCACATGGTCCGTGACACATGGCCGTGGGCGGCAAATTTTTGATTGTTGATTTTTGATTGTTGATTGACAATGAAGGCAGCCCCGGCTGGGGTTTTCAATCAACAATCAGCAATCGGACAATCAACAATTGTCCTTACTGGGCCGTCGACTAATGGTAGGTCAAGTGCCTTTGGAGCACTTTGTCTAGGTTCGAATCCTAGCGGCCCAGCCAGAAAAGTTCTCAGTTGCCAGTTCTCAGTTCTCAGTTGAACTGGCCCGAGCCCGAAATACTGAGAACTGAGAACCGAGAACTGAGAACTCACTATGGCTACTTTGGTGACGCCGACCGACAAGACTGAGAAAGTGGAGAAGAAGAGTCCGCCTGTGACCGACGAAAAGACGGAGCGGAAGCAGCGTCCGCGGATGGACGAGAAGTTCAAGATTTTCAGCGGCACGGCGAATGAGCCTTTGGCCGATGAGGTCTGCCACTTTCTCGGCATGCAGCGCGGGCAGGCCCAGGTGATCCGCTTCCGCGACGGCGAGTGTTACGTCCAGATTCAGGAGAACGTACGCGGCGCCGATGTGTTCGTGATGCAGCCGACGTGCCGTCCGGTGGACGAGCATTTGATGGAATTGCTGCTCATGATCGATGCGCTGAAGCGTGCTTCGGCGCGGCGCATCACAGCGGTGATGCCGTACTTCGGCTATGCCCGGCAGGACCGCAAGGACAAGCCGCGCAGCCCGATTTCGTCGAAGCTGGTGGCCGATCTTCTGACCACGGCGGGTACGCACCGGGCGCTGATTGTGGACTTGCATACGCCGCAGTTGCAGGGATTTTTCAATATTCCGGTGGATCATTTGTTCGCATCGCCGGTGTTGGTCGATCACTTCCGCAAGCTGGCGCTGCCGAATCTGACGGTGGTTTCGCCGGATGCGGGCGGCGTGGAGCGGGCGCGGTTTTTCGCGAAGAAAGTGGACGCAGCGCTGGCCATCGTCGACAAGCGGCGCGTCGAGATGAACGTGGCCGAGATCATGCACGTGATCGGCGACGTTGACGGACGCACGTGCTTGATCATCGACGACTTGATTGACACGGCGGGAACGCTGGTCAAGACCGCGCAGGCTTTGATGGACAATGGAGCGACGTCGGTTTATGCGTGCGCGTCGCACGCGGTGCTGTCGGGGCCGGCGGTGGAGAACATCAAGAACTCGGTCATCAGGGAAGTGGTGGTCACGAACACGATCCCGCTGACCGCCGAGGCGGATGCGGCACGAACCGAAAAGGGAGGAAAGATCTGCGTCCTCTCGATTGCAGGATTGATTGGCCGGGCGATTCAGGCCAACCACGAAGAGACTTCGGTCAGCAAGTTGTTTACGTAGTAAGGAAGCGAGCCGAACGCGCGATTGATTCGCCGCAAAAAGCGCGGCGATTCGTGCGGCTCGCCCAGATCCTTCGGCGACGAAAAGACGTCGCCTCAGGATGACAATTTTAATTTTTTAGACAGGAATTGAAATTTATGGCGACAACATTGGAACAAAACACCCTGGAAGCGCAACCGCGCCAAGCGGGCACCAAGAACCACGCCCGCCGCGTGCGCCGGGACGGTAAGATTCCGGCCGTAGTCTATGGAGCGGGCAAGGAATCGATCTCCATCAGCGTGGATCCGCGGCACGTGTCGCGCATTCTGAATTCGGAGACCGGCCACAACACCATTTTCGATCTTGCCCTGAACGGCGGCGAGCGCACCAAGGCCATGATCGTCGACTGGCAGTACGAGCCCATCAAGGGCCACTTGCTGCACATTGACCTGAAGCGCATCGCCCTCGACAAGGTGCTGAAGGTCAGCGTGCCCATTTTCCTCGTGGGCGAAGCGGCTGGCGTGAAGCAGGAGGGCGGCATCATGGAACAGATGCTGCGCGAGGTCGAGGTCGAGTGCCTGCCCGCGGACATCCCCAGCCACATCGATGCCGACGTCAGCCACCTCACGTTTGGCAAAGTGCTGCGGGTTTCGGAGTTGCCGCATTCGGACAAGATCAAGTTCATTACCGACGAGAACCAGCCCGTGGCGCACGTCACTTCGGTGAAGGAAGAAGTTGTGGCCACTCCTGACGCGACTGCGGCAGAGGCGGCGGCTCCGGCCGAGCCCGAAGTCATCAAGAAGGGCAAGCAGGAGACTGAGGAAGAAGGCGCCGAGGCTCCGGCAGCGAAGCCGGAGAAGGCCGAGAAGGCCGAGAAGGCCGAAAAGAAGGAGAAGAAATAGCGCTGGCCACGGATCAACACGGATCGGAGAAAGAGATTCGTTCTATCCGTGAGGATCCGCGAAAATCCGTGGCGAATGGTTTGGCTTTTGCTGGAGGCGGTTCTAAAGGCGTGAAACTGATCGTCGGTCTCGGCAATCCGGGTATCGAGTATCAATTCACGCCGCATAACCTGGGCTTTCTGGCGATTGATCGAATCGCGGGCAGCCTGGGAGTGGAAGTGAGAAACCGGCAGTGCCGGGCGCTGACGGCCCGGGCAGTGATTGCCGATCAGACGGTGCTGCTGGCCAAGCCAGAGACGTTCATGAATTTGAGTGGCGTCGCGGTGCGGAACCTGGTCGAGGAGTACGAGGCGAAGCCGGAGTCGGACCTGATTGTGATTCAGGACGAGCTGGATTTTCCGCTGGGCACGTTGCGCATTCATACGCGGCGGAGTTCGGCGGGGCATAACGGCATCGAGTCGATCATTGGGGCGCTGAGCACGCAGGATTTTCTGCGCATCCGGATCGGCGTGGCGCCGGAGAGAAAAGTTGGCGACGGCGCTGAATACTTGCTGGCGCCGATGCGTAAGCAAGAGTTGGCGATTGCCGACGGAATGCTCGACACGGCTGCAGAAGCCGTGAAAGTAATCTTGAAGGAAGGTCCGGCGGCGGCGATGAACCGCTTCAACCGGAAAGAGCCGGAGCAAGAAGATTAACCACGGATTTCACGGATTTTCACGGATCAAGACAGATTCTTGAAGGGTTATCCGTGAAGATCCGCGAGAATCAGTGGCCAAAGATTTGGAGAAAAGCATGAATCGTACCTATGAATTGATGTTCATTGTTCGGCCGGATATGACGGAAGAGGATCTGGACAAACTGATTTCGACTTTGAGCGGCGTGGTACCGACCTCGGGCGGAACCGTGCAGCGCGTCGACAAGATGGGCAAGCGGAGGCTGGCCTATACCGTTCGCCGGTTCCACGAAGGCATCTACGTGCTGATGGTTGTGGAGGGCGGAGGCGCGGTGATACACGAACTGGAGCGCCGCCTGCGTGTCACTGAACCGGTCATCAAGTTCCTCACCGTGCGCACCGATGAGGAGCAAAAGCGGCTGGACAAGATTAAGGCGCTGCGCGATGCGAAGAAGAAAGTAAGCGCGCAGCCCGCGGCTCCGGCGGCGGCAGAAGCACCGGCGGCGTCGTCTGCTCCGGCGGCGGAAACTCCGGCGACCGCGTAGAGCTGGCCAAAAGTCCTGGCTAGGCTCGCCAGATCTCAAGCTCGTCAGACTCAAGCGCAAGCAGATTCCTCGCTTCGCTCGGAATGACAAAGCATTTATGACAAGGCATCTGGTGTCGCGATCGAGTGCGACCCACAAAGAGGAGAATTATGCCT
>Ga0209517_10007840_pt1 | contig 12651 bp, 11 predicted proteins | sample PeaSoiMetSII2010_FD_187695 | JGI IMG/M metagenome (GOLD analysis project Ga0209517, IMG submission 187695) | Peat soil microbial communities from Weissenstadt, Germany - SII-2010 (SPAdes) (version 2) | ecosystem: Environmental > Terrestrial > Soil > Wetlands > Peat | place: Germany...
CGTTCCCAGTCCTTCAGCAGAAATGGGGTCGGCGGAACGTAGGCAAGGCCATAGATCGCGAAATCCCCCAAGAGACTCTTCTGTGCGTGGACGTAGTGCCAGAGGCCATCGCCTGCCGCCGCGACGAAGTCTTCCTCATAGCGACGTGGGTCGTCGTTACCGAGGATGAGGAAGATGTCGGGATAGTGCGCCCCTAACGCGTCGCGGGTTCTTGTGAAAGTTGGGAGGAGATAGTCGTGAACAAAATCTTCATGTCCGAATTGAATTGCCGACAGCGCTGAGCGAGGAAGCAAGTCTCCACCGAGGAACACGGCAGCGGGGAGATGCCTGATGATCGACGCGAGGAGTTTGTCGTACCGGTCGATCCTTCCGTGCAGGTCAGTGGCGAAAAAGCAAGTCGGCAAGACAAATCCCTTTTCTTATTTTGTTCTCAATCTTATAGCCCACTAGGTCCCATGGAAAAGCCCGCACGTCTGTACAACGGCCTAGCATCTGATCTGAGGACGAAAGGCCGTTCACTTCCTAGGTTGGCTCGGTCGACTCAGCCGTTCCCGTGCTCTCTGTTTTTTGAACAAGATTCTCGTAACCCTCGCCACGTTTACAATGAGACTCAGAATGCAGCTCAAAGCGAGGAAAACTTCTTTTGCCGCGGCGACCTGCCCTTTCATCGGGCCAATAGCTGCTGGTCAGGGTAGAATTTGTCAGCAAGGAAAGTGCACAAAGTGGACAAACGAGTAGGCAATACGCGTATTGCGTTGCGCAACATTATGGCTGCGACGGACTTCTCTGCACACTCGGTGAGCGTCTTGACGCATGGTGCTGCCATCGCGCGCCGCTATCGGTCCAAGTTCTATGTGGCCCACGTCATTCCTACCGATGTCTACAAATCCGTGCCGACCGAAGCGATGGAGGAGGCGCTCAAGCAAACCAGAGCATACGTGCAGGATGCGATGGCCAACCAGTTGCGGTTTGAATTTCTGCAAGCTGTGCAGAACGAACCAGTGATAAAGGAGGGCCAAGTCGCTCCGGAACTGCTGAAACTCGTTGCGGAGCGCAATATCGGCCTGCTAGTGATTGGTACACGGGGACATCACGGTCTCGACCGCCTGCTGCAGGGTTCCATCGCCGAAGAGGTCTTCCGGCAGGCACCTTGCCCCGTGCTGATCGTACCCCCAACCGCCAGTGAGCAGTCGGGCATACCGGTTCGGACTATTCTGTATCCCACAAGTTTCTCAGAAAACTCCCTTCGCGCTGCTCCGTATGCGTTCTCCCTGGCACGGAGACATCGTGCGCGGTTGATACTCCTGCACGTGTCGGCTGAGAGCAGTATTAACTCCAAAGAAGATCTCGTTCGCTTACAGGCAGCAGGCGAAGAGCGATTGCGACAGCTACTTCCAACAAAGGGTGGACCCAGCCGCGAACCCATGGTCTGTGTAGATTTCGGAGCAGTCGAGAAGAAAATTGTTCGAGTTGCCGTGGAGAATGACGCGGACTTGATCGTTTTGGGGATCGCAGCTGCGGGTGCTGCCGCCGCGCACCTCGCTGAAGGACTTACGTATAAGGTTGTAGGTGCAGCACCATGCCCGGTTCTCACCATCCGCGGCTGATCCGGATGCTTATGCGGATTGAAATTTGGGCACTTCAATTCTGGGGACGTTAAGGGGACGATAACAGATGCCGTCAAGTATCATTTTGTATCAAACAATGTCCGCCGACACCGTTTGATTTCAATCAGTTACACTTCATTGTCGCCCTGTCACGCAGGAGGCCGCAGGTTCGAGTCCCGTCACTCCCGCCGTTTCTTTGTTGCCAGTATTACAACAATCGGACGAGAAGAGAGATGGCGGCTTGAGCTAAATTGTGCACCCATCCGGTGCGTCCGGGTTGCGCGCCCAATCCGGCCAGCTTTGATCCGCAAAACCCCGATAATGTTCAAATTCTGACGCTCGCCCGGAAGCTTGGCGCGCCTGAAGGAACGAGCATCGAAACGTTCATCCCTTGTGCTAAGGAAACCCTGGAATTCCACAGGGAAGTTTTCGACAAAACGTCTGGATTTTTTCTCCAACGAGCGGACGCTCTTCTCGCAGATTCGACAAGGCCTGAGAACTACGGGAAGGACTTAATCGTAGCCTCCCGCAAAGAATTGGACGACCTTCTCGATCAAGTCAGGGAAAGGGAGAATCCAAAGGCGTTTTCCTTCAAGGGGACTACTTGGAGGTGCTCGCACTCTACCGGATGGATGGCTTTTTGCCAATCAGGGATGAAGGGTAAAGTCACAGCATCGACTTGGAAAGAACTGGTGGCCTGCATTAAGTCCGCTGTACTCAGCAAGAGCAACGAGACGAAATGACCGGTCTTTATTCTATGGGGCAAAATTGGGGAACGTTCCATCCGTCTGCCCCAGCTTTTCAGAAGTTTTGTAACTCAGACATGGACTTCTCAATCACTAAAGGTGAATACCCCTCTACGTAGAGCGTCGCCGTCACTGTTTCCTTGAGAAGTTGGGGTCGATGCTGGAAGATCTCCCGATTAACGTAATAGTCAATTGTCAGCACGGGATTTGAATCGCCCGGATACAGTGCATTTACTTGGTTCGTTTCTGTTGTGACGCGAAACAAACTGTGTATCGCGGTGCGTCGAGCGGGCAATTCAAGAGCATGGTGAACGTGCGGCTGCAACAACCCGGTAGGGAACAATACGTCTAAATGATATTTTTCGATTCTGGTTTGACCCCCGTTTTTCAGGTTTACTACCAGTCGATAATTGTGCTGGTCTTGGCTACATTGTCCTGGCATTTCATATGTAAGGGTCATCTCGACCGGAGGCTCGTTGGTAGCCAACTCCTGGAGACGTTCCGCAGAGTGACTCTGAGTAGCCCGAAACTCTTGGACGATACCCTCGAATTGATTCGACGCTCTGAGTTTTGCATATACCTCCGATACGATACCCGGGAGATGCTGTGTCACCTTTTGGCGCAGTTCATCAGGTGTCCTATACGTGGCATACAACGTGTCCCTCTGGCGTTCTTGCTGATAGCCTTCAAGTGCCTCCAATTGATCCCGATCGACGTCTCGCGGCACATCTGCTGTTGAGAAATAGAGGGCAACATGCTTGCCCGATCTGCGGAAAATCTCAATCTCTTCGATCGTTCCAGATTGAGAATCCCCCGTAGGAGTTCCTAAACGATTGCCGAAAATGCCAATCAGGAAGTCACCTTGCTCTACAATTTGTTTGTTCAGAATGGCTTGAGGGCGATCCCCTGACGCCGGATAAGAATGAGTCTCCCAGCGGACGGGGTTGAGCATAATCCCTGTGTTCACGTAGTTGGCTGCATTCCACGCAAGCACAGCGTTCGTAACCACGTCGCGCTCTTCGCTCACGTCGGATGGAGATGCGATGAGAACATTCAAGACAAATGCAGTGCGAAGCATCCCCCGATTGAGATTCCTTCCTCCAGAATCTGGTGCCATAGGCGTTTCTTCTTGTTCTGCTCTCTGAACAAGCTCCTCGAAATATTTCCGCCCCTGCGGAGCAACTTCGATCAAGATTGAGTCCCTGTAAAAAAAGACTGCATCTGAAGAGAACTTCTGCGGTGGCCATTGTTGCCCTCCGGAATATTTGGAGAGCAACAGCCGCTGCGTGACTTCCAGAGCTTTGAGACGCTCGACTATTTTTCTCAAGTCACTTTCACCGATGACCTGAGCGAGGTACGGAAGTGACACCTGCACGGGTCGATGTAACGGGGCAACGTACTTGTATATTGCGAGTTCCAGCTTCTCGGAAGGCAACATTCGTGGCACAACGAAATTGTATCTGTATTGCAGCTAGAACTGATCAGACAAATGGGACATGTGTCCAAGGTATTCGTTCAGCGTTATCTTGGCCCCTTCCAGATCGCGGCCCAAGTCACGCTCTCTCAGTTTTCTTGTCAGATATGCTTGGGCTTCCCTCATACTGCCGTGGATCGTTCGGTTGTGGTAGTTCCGCTTCTTGGTTTCGTGATCGCGGCCCAGATAGACCCGGATGAGCCATCTGCGGTCGCCTCGTGCAATGATTTGGCCAACTTTGCGAGCCATAGAGTTTCCTCCTTGGCTCGCAAGAGAGGCACACAAGTGGCGCACTCATGCGGCATCAAAGCACGGATATTCAGGTTGATTGAACAAAGAGTGGCTCATCGGCCGTCAGTCCGAATTCGTAGCCCCTCAAAAACACCTGTTTCTGGCCCATGGTAGCGCGCTGGGACCAACCCTTTGCGATCAAGCACTTGCGGGCACATCTGACAGAGGGTTTTTGGGCCAGTCATGAGCCAGCGACAATGGAGCATCCGGTAGAAACGAGAGCGAGGTGCGACAACTTCCCCCAAGCCGGACTTCTGGCCAGCGCCACTAAGATCCTCCCCGTGAATCCGCAGCTGTCACCTCACTCCCTAATAAACGCTAGCCGACTTGTCGGTACCGATCCATGCCGTCGCAAGCTCGTGGGGGGCGCCGCCCAGTCTGCCCGGTTGGCTGACCGAGGGATGTTACGTTCAGAAGATTCTGCCATTGCTCAGAGGCAAGAAGGTTCGGGAAATCGCGCAAGCAATCGGGTCTCCCAGCCCTATGCCGCGTTCATCCGTTCTGGTCGACGCCGCCCGCATCCGAGGCACTGGCTGGCGTTCGCGAACCTAGTCGGTGCACCATGTGGCTCTAGTTTGTGATTGAAGTCACTGATCATCACGCCATGCCACAGATACAATTTTGGACCTCGTACAACGTTGCGAATCTCGAAGACAGCACCCTACTTGGGGAGGAGCACTTCGATGGTGAATGTTCGCAGAGCAGTCATTTCATCCGCGCTACTGATTCTAATTGCAGGACTGAACAACTGCGGTGGGGGTAGTTCGTCACCGCGGCCACCTCCTCCCGATTTTGCCCTGTCCGTGTCGCCCACATCTGCCACGGTACCGCCCGGCGGCGTACTAGTTGCCCAGGTGTCAGTGACGGCAGAGAATGGGTTTTCCGGGTCCGTGTCAGTGAGCGTAACGGGGCTTCCGACGGGCACGACAATTTCGCCGGCTTCTCCGTTTACCATGTCTGCCGGGTCGCAGAACGTAACCCTGAACTTGCCGTCGAACTCTGCCCTGGGAAACTTTACCGTCACATTCCAGGGTTCGTCGGGCAGTCTGCAACATTCTGTGAGTATTGCTCTTCAGGTACAGACTCCCGATTTTGCCCTTTCCGTGTCACCTACATCTGCCACAGTGCCTCCCGGCGGCGCTCTGCTTGCCCAAGTCTCACTAGCAGCGATGTATGGGTTCACCGGCTCAGTGTCAATCAGCGTGACTGGACTTCCAACGGGAGCAACGATCTCTCCGCCTTCCCCCTTTACCATGTCTGCTGGATCGCAGAACGTGGTTCTAAGTTTGCCGTCGAACTCTGCCCTTGGGAACTTTACCGTGATGCTCCAGGGTTCGTCGGGAAGCCTGCAACATTCCGCAAGCATTGCTCTTCAGGTGCAAACTCAGCAGTTTGCAAGTTTTTCGGTCACCCTGAACAATAGCGAACTGTCCTTTTCGCAGGGAAGCAGCGCCAACACGATTGTGGGGCTTAGCCTTACATCGAGTGGAAACACAAACTATGAAGTTGAATTCTCGGTGACAGGCCTACCGTCCGGGGTGCAAGCAACCTTCGGCCAAAATCCATTTTTCCCAACGCAGCCTGCCACGTCACTGACCTTCACGGCAAGTTCTACTTCGGGCTTGGCAAACTACGCAACGGTCACTGTGACTGCCACGCGGACCGCTGATGGGGTGCAGGAAAGCGCGCAGTTAGAGATGAATATCACGCCGCCTGTAGGAACTCTTCCACCGATCCGAACGGATTTTATCCGAGAGGACGGCACACCCGCTGCTGCCGTGTTCGACGCAGTGCACAACGTCGTTTACGCGAGCAACACGCAATGGAATCGCGTGGATGTGATCTCGGCTACGACCCACCAGATCCTGAACAGCATCCCAGCACCCAATCCAACCGGAATGGATATGAGTCTGGACGGCTCCCACCTCATCGTGACCAGCAACGTGCAGCAGATTGTCTCGATTGATACCAGTTCGCTTCAGGTTGTGCAGCGGACCAATGTAACGCCGATTGTGCAAGGGGGCGCGTCCTACTCCATTCCCGACCTTATCGCCAATACCTCTAATGGGACGGCACTTCTTGGGATGACCAATTTTAGCGATCCACCTTCGTACTATCTTGAGCAGTGGAATCCAGCAACGGGGAGTTTTACTGCACTCAGCGCACCTGGCGTTACTGCCTGGATCAATCGACTGGTGAGAACAGGCGACGGCGCCAAAGCCCTTGTGGTGGACTACGGAACCGACGTGAACATGGCGGTGTATGACGCGACGAGCAATACATTTACGGCAAGTGGACAGTCGCCAGTCGGCCAAGTGCTGGGGGTTGCGGCTAGTCCGACAGCGCATCAATTTGCGATCCGTGGAACCAGTGGATTTGCCTTTCTCGATAGCGATCTGAACGTTTTGGCCACGCCCCAGCTAGGGGGTTACTTTTTCGGGATGATCTACAGCGCTGATGGGACCAAGTTGTACGTAGCTATGGAGCTGCTGTATACGCAATGTGGGCCGAACTATCCTGTTTTGCTCACCTATAACACGAGCACTTATGCCCTGATCGGGGTAGCTCCGGCCTTCTCAGTGCCCACCGGTAATCCCCCTTGCAGTCCGCCGCTTTATCTCCAGGGCGTTCCTCTTGCCGCCGATAACTCTGGATTGGTCTTCTCTAACTCCGGTCAGGTGGGCACTGGCTACACCGAAGGACTGCTGATCGACGATGCCGCCAATTTTCAAAACGTACTTAACTTACCCGTCGGGCCTCCCGGAGGAGGGGTCGGTCCGGCTGACGAAGCGGCGCTGAACACGCCGCTGGCAACGAGCTTGGGACAAGCGAGCTTCGATGTACTACCCGACATTTGGTTCGGGAACACACGTGGTACCAACATTCAGTTCAGCACCGGTCCGCTCGTTTCCGTCACCGCCCCTCCGTCCGCGACAGCGGGTCTTGTAAACGTGACAGGGGTCCTACCGGACGGCTGGTTTTTCGTCGTGCCGCAATCATTCTCATACGGCTCACAGATTTTGTTTATGGGTGGAAACGAGGGCTCGACTCAAGGCGGCGCCTCTCTCGCACTGATCGGATATGGCCTCATGGGGAGTAACGGAACTCCTACTGTGACCATCGGCGGCCACACCGCCAGCGTAACCAAAGCCAGTAAGTACGTGGACTTCAACAACAGCGGGAATAACGCAATCTACCCGTTCCGGGACGTAGACGAAGTCATGGTGACGGTTCCGCCAAGCTCGCCTGGAGCGGCAAATGTGACTCTTACGAGTTCGGCGGGAACGTCCACTCTGGCGAGTCCTTTCACTTACCTGTCAGTTTCGGATTATTCATCCTCTGACACATTGACTTATGTCCTCTACGATCCCCAGCGGCATTGGGTATACCTTGCTGCCGGAGACCACATTGATGTATTCGAGGCGGATACAGCTCAATTTTTGACCCCTATCGTTCCGCCTTCGGTCTCTGGTGCGCGCCAGATTCGGGGTTTGGCGCTCACGCCCGACAACTCCAAGCTTCTGGCGGCTAACTTTGCTGACATTTCGGTTGCCATCATCGATCCGGACAATCCCTCTTCGGGCACGGCTGTTAAGATTCCAGTTAACCTTGCAAATTCCCCGGGCGTGGCGGACGTAGTTGCAACCAGCACGGGCCAGGTCTTTGTGGATGGAGTATCGGGGACTTTTTCAGGATGCGGTGGCCAAGTGTGGGAGTTGAATCTTACGACTCTAACATCCACGCTTCGCACCGATTTGGCAGGCATCGGCTTACAGGTCGGTGGCAATGAGTTCTCGAGAAGTGCCACTGGGAATAATGCACTGCTCGCTGGACCAGGATGTGGAACATTCCTTTGGAACAGCACCACCGATACCTTTACGCAGAGCCTCGCGGTCGTCAGCGACAGCACTGCCGCCTCCAGCGACGGTTACTGGTACGCGAGCGATTACGTGCGCCTCGATGCGCAAATGATTCAGCACATGCAGGCGCAAGTACCGGAGTTCTTTTCGGCCTCTCTTGTGTACACGGACTTGCCTGGCGAGCGGTTGAACGCTGCCGGGAGCGTGTTGTATACGCCGGTTCCGCAAGGTTATCCGGTGTCGGAATCAGGCGGTGTCAGCGTTACAGACACGAATTCGGGCGCTTGGTTGGGACAGATCTTGCTTAGTGAGCAAATTTTGAATGCGCCTGTTCAGAACACGATGGATTTCGACGAAACCGGAAATCGCCTCTTTCTCATTACGAACAAGGGCCTTACCCTAGTTGAACTGCCGAACCCACCGCTCTCAATCGGTTACTTGAATCCGGCGGTTGGCTCCGCTTCGGGCGGAACGACCGTGACCATCCGGGGCAGCGGTTTTGAGTCTGGCGCAACTGTCAGTTTCGGAGGAACCGCGGCCAGCACGATCTTCCAGGATAGAAGCACCGTCCAGGCTGTGACACCGGCGGGCTCAGCGGGTGGAGTACGAGTTTCAGTTCAGAATCCCGACGGGACTGCGTACTCGTTAGACGGAGGATTTATTTATCAGTGATTGTCTGAAATGTCGATCCTTAACCCGTCCCAACTGTTGTTAACGGGCGATTGCAGTCAACGCCCGCGCGACCTACGCGCACACCCGCAACACGTAGTCCCGCGCCCCGCGAACACGCTCGCCCCAAATCAAAATCCATACATTCCAGGTCCAGAGAGAGGGAGCGCGATTTGACCCCTCCTTTCCCTTCTCCCCTCCCAATGTTGACAGCTAGATCAAAGGGTGCTTGTATAGACGGAAGCAGGGCGAAATAGACTTGCGCTGCGCCCGAAGCCCCAACTGATACCAGTGATACGGTTTCCGAGGAATCAGAGGCAATAAGGGAAACTGTGGAAACAGCAGCCTAAGTTACGAATGTGCTCGACACCCGCATAAACACAGGCTAGAATCGCTAACTGTAGGAATCATCACGACTTGCCGGAAAGGGTCGATAGAGAATCCCTCCCTCTCCGCCAGTCCTTTGAAATCAGTAGCTTAATTTCCCGGCTACTAAATCCGGCTACCCGCCAAATTCTCAGTATTGGCTCTTAGGAGATGAGCCAATGCAAGCGAGATCGATCCCGAGCGTCACCCTCTACATCCGCATCACCGACGAGAAAGGCAACCGCCGCTATGAGCGGGTCAATCGTCGCAAGCCTCAACTGAGCGGCGGTATCTACTGCCTCCACTTCTATTCTCCAGAAGGCAAGCGCAAGTGGATCACCGTCGGCACCGACATCAACGCCGCCCTCAAAGCAAGGATGGAGAAGGAGTCTGAGCTCCTCACCCGCCCCGTTGAGGCAAAACCATCACCCACTGCGCCGAAGCCCTTAGAGGAGCTTCGCACGGCATTTATCCACGACAAGAAAACCACCTTCAAGAAGGACGGTTTCCCGCTGGACCCCGACACCATCACTTCGTACGAAAAGGTGACACGAGAGTTCCTTGACATTATCAAGCGGAGGCTCCCCGGCGAGATCACCCGCCAAGACCTGAGGGATTGGATCGCGAAGCAGCGCGAACGAGTGAGCCACCGAACTGTCTGCAATCTCTACGTGAGCATCGTCTGCTTTCTCCACTTTTGCGGCGTGGACCACAAGAAGCTGCTGCCTCAGAGCGAGCGTCCGACACCGGTTGAGGAGACGCCCGAAGCGTACACGCAAGAAGAGATGACAAAGTTCTTCTTCGTCATCAGTAACGGCCGCGATGCACTGGCCTTTGAGTTCCTGCTGAAAACCGGGGCACGCGAGCGAGAGATGAGCCACTTGGAGTGGACCGATCTAAACCTCGGGCCCACGCCAACGGTTTCGTTCCAGACCAAGAAGGGCTTCAGGACGAAGACCGGGAAGGCCCGTGTGGTTCCTTTGGAGCGTGGACTGGTATCAAAATTGTCGGAATGGCGGGTAAAGAATCCGGCTACTCGTTACGTGTTCACGACCGACGACAAAATCGAGGGCCATTTCCTCCGACTCTGCAAGGCCGCAGCGACACGGGCTGGAATGGACCCAAAGAACTTCTGGTTGCATAAGTTCAGAGATTCGTTCGCGACGTGGGCCTTACGGCGCGGCGTTGATCCCCGGACCGTACAGCACTGGCTCGGCCACGAGAGCCTTGAGATGACCATGAGGTATTTGGCCCCGCAGCAGGGTGAGCACGCGCAGCGGCAAATTAATCAGGCTTTCAGCGGCAGTCTTGAAATAACCGAAACCGCAACGGCGTAGGTCGATTTCGAACCAGCTCGGTGCTTCCCCGTGACCTTCCATAGTGTTCGTGGTCACTATGCCCCCGCTGTCTGTGCTTTCGGCTCCCAATAGACAATCTCGAAGTCACCCACGACACGCAGCCGGGTCAGGCAGACGTAGCAGCCTTCGTTTTCGTGACCGCTCACTTCACATCCCGGAGCCGCGTAGTGAATATGCACGTGCACGCGGTCGATTTCAGTCCAGCAACCCGGACACCAGTGCCCTCCAAAGTTGTCTGCGTCCCGTAATCTCTCTGCGGTTTCGGTGAAGTTAATGGACCCCTTGTGATCTAACTCATGCCACTCGCTGATCTTTCCCACTTCCAGTTGCCACTGACCTGAGAGGCGGGTTGTCTCAGGCAGCAGCAACTTCGCAATGAAGACATCAGGTGGATCGGCGAGATTAATCGTACCAGGCGGGAACGCGGACAGCCGCATTCCTTGCGGACGTGCTTTGGTCAAATCCAGTTCGATCATCTGCATAAGCGCAAGTATCCCTCACTCGTAGATTTCACCACGGGAAGCGGGGATTCAGGCGTAGTGCTGACGGAAGCACTGGATGCATTCAGTCAGCACTACGGCTTTAGCACGATCACGATAACGGGCCTTGTGCTAGACGCCCGCCGCCAATCTAAACAAAAAGCGCTGGCGTCCACTGCCGCCGAGGTTGAAGCTCACACCTCGTTAGGGGCCAATAGTTGAATCTGTCTTCTGCATTGCCTGCTGCACTGACTCATAGAGGACTCACGAGAGCTTAACCCTGCTGGCATTGCTTGATTTGTAGTAGGCCTGCGGCTATCGTTTCTTATCGACTTGTGGGATTCCTCGAGGTTCGTGATGCCCAACCCCGACGGTGCGAAGCAGTTTGTTGACGACGAAACGCCACTCGAAGCTCAATCCAATCATGACCCAAAGCGGGAAGGCCCGCCGGGAACAGTCTGGGGCACTCTCGGCCTCGCTTTTACCATCATATCCGGTGCTTATTGTTGGTTATTTAAGACTTGGGACAAGTCAGAATTTCCAGACGAAACATTCCAAAATCCTACTTTTTGGTGGGGATTGGCGATACTGCTAGCGTTGACCGCACTCTACGCCATAAGGGTCAAGACCTCAGAGTTGTTGGACAAAGTTCTGATTGCACTTTTGTGCATCTCTATTCTAGCCGCTGTGGGAACTGGTTTTATCGTTCTTAGAGAGGGACTACCCTCGAAAGATTCGTACACGATTGCGGTGTTCGGCTTTACCGGCAACGGTGATGCGCTCACGAATGGCTTGGCACGCAGAATAAGAGGTGCAATTTGGGATCAGCTTCAGAGTCAAGCAAATCAGTTCCCTCGACACCTTCTGATTCTTAACCGCGACAGGGATCCTAAAGGTGAAACTGAACGAGAGCAGCTTGAATACGTAAGAAAATGGGCAAGGCGGGGTAAAGGGTCGCATCTGGCGATTTGGCTGCACGTTTCGATGCAACCCGCAGGGCAATATGTTGCGACGGCAACCTATGTCAACCCTCACAACAAGAATGAAGGCATGTGGGTAAGAGGCTCTGTTTGGGTTGAGCAGGAAATCGCAATTGCAGCATTCATGTCTCAGGTGTTGAAGCTGCCGATGAGGGTTCGATCTTACGTGCATGACAGCATTCGTAGGGAAGGACTCAGAGACAAAATACTTCTGAACCCAATGTCGTTTCGAGAGGACTCAGAGATTCTAGATGATCTGGCTTCGACACTCCCTTTGTGGCGAGACTTGCGCGGACGGAGAAGGAAGGAAGAGTTCTCACTCATACCAAAGATCAGCAGTCGTCGCGCTCCGGTTCCCGGTGAAGGGGAAGACCGCCGATACGAACTGTCCGTGACAGTGATGAACGATGGCGAAAGAGACGTGCCTGAGGTGACGGTGAATGTTGAATTCCCGAGCATGTTTCTTGATGAAAGCCCACCCCCGGTAGTCAAGCCTTCCGGCAAAACCGGAATAATACGCCTCGAAGTCAACAGCAAGACTCAGAACATTGGGAACATATATTCCGGTCTGGAGACTCCGTCTCTTATACAGGGACTCTTCTATGTTATTCGAGGGAAAACAAGGAAAGAGAATCCAGAACTTCTGGATCAGAAGGTCACGGCAATCGTCTCGTCTGGGCTCTCGAAATCGACCAAGGTCAGTAAGACCATTGCGGAGTTGTCGCCGTTTCAATAGAGCGTGTTTCAAAAATCGTTCCTGGGGTTCCGGCGGTCCCCATAAGTGCCTTGAAATCAGGTCTCGGAGGTATCCGGGAATCAAG
>Ga0209517_10007841_pt1 | contig 12651 bp, 9 predicted proteins | sample PeaSoiMetSII2010_FD_187695 | JGI IMG/M metagenome (GOLD analysis project Ga0209517, IMG submission 187695) | Peat soil microbial communities from Weissenstadt, Germany - SII-2010 (SPAdes) (version 2) | ecosystem: Environmental > Terrestrial > Soil > Wetlands > Peat | place: Germany: Weissenstadt...
AATCGGCGAGGAGGTCCACGTCCGTGTCAAAGGTCATGATCATGGCCAGGTCGCCCTTGCGCAACACCCGGCCGAGGAAGCGCGAACCTGCCTCTTTCTCTCCGGAAAGCATGTAGTACTCGCTGCCGCTCGTATCGATCAGTATGCCCAGGGTAATGGGAAGGTTGGATTCCGCTGAAAAATTGGTTATTTCCTGTAGCTGGCCATCCTCATAGACCTGGAAGTCATCTTGTTTTAAGCCGGTGACAATTGCCTTGTGCTTGTCGCGGACGGTGGCGAAAAGGTTTACCAGGTTCACTTGCACGCGGATTTGGCCGGGAGGCGAGGCGAGTGCCAGCCCTCCCGCAAGAGAGGCGACGCACAGATAGGAAAGAATGGCTCGAATCCGCATTGTATAATCTCCGTCGGCTGCGATGGCATGTTGGATGCTGCGCCGGGATATTAAGGATGCCATTTAAGACGCAAGAGACGTGGCGCCCGGTCGTAGCCCACGCGGAAATAGTGACGGGACGCACATGAAATGTCCACGAAAATTGCTGGCCGCAAGCGTGACGATTTGCTTGGCATTGGCAGCCCTAGCGGCTTCTAGGACGCAAGAGGCGTTCGGCCAAAGCGCCGGTCAGCAGCCTTCGCTTCAGTCCGATGACACGCGCGGACGACTCATTACGCGGGTAACCCTGGTGGTCGTGCCCGTGACGGTTAAGAACAACGCGGGCGAGCTGGTAACCGACCTGCAGCAGAACGACTTCCGGGTGTTTGAAGACGGCATCGAGCAGCCGATTGAAATATTCTCCGCGGAGGCTTTTCCCTTGTCGGCGGCCATTCTGATTGATGATGACCTGAAGACGGGCACGGCGCAAAACGTTCAGAAGACCCTCGAGACCCTGGCGGGCGCGTTCAGCGCTTCCGACGAGGTGTCCCTGTGGCGCTTCGATGAAGTCCCCGAGCAAATCTCCGAAGATTTCATCGCCGACAACGACAAACTTCTCACGCAACTGAAACACATCGACCTCAGCAGTTCGTTTCCCGGAATCGGCTCGTACACAATGACCAACGGCCCGCGCGTCAATACGGCGCAACCTCCGGGGCCGGCGAAAGTTCCAACCGAAGCCAACGGGCATCCCAACACGAAACACATCGACGACGCGATTTATGCCGCCGCGGAACAGTTGCAGGACCGTCCGCGCGAGAGGCGCAAGATTATTTTTCTGATCTCCGACGGGCAGAATGCCAAGAACAACACGCACAAGTACGACGAAACACGGCAGCTGCTGCTCTCCAACGATATTTCCGTCTACGCCGTCGGCGTGGGCGAAGCGAACATGAATCGCGGCATCACGTTTCTCGGGAACAATATTTTGTCCAAGTACGCCCATTCCACCGGGGGCGATATTTTTTACGGCGGCATGAGCCGGGAAAACCTCGAAGAACTGTACGCGCGCGTTTCCGAACAGGCGCGCAATCAGTACACGATCGCCTACTCCGGCGCGCATACCGACCGCTCCAAGCCGTATCACACGATTGAAGTGCGCGTGAAGCGGGCGGGCCTTACGTTGCTCACGCGCGACGGGTATTACCTGAACGCAACGCCGTAGTCCTTATTTATTTCTCACCTCAATCCTGAACCTTGGAGCATCACTCGTTTGTCTCATGCAGACGCGCGAGTTCTTTGTGGCGCCGGTGCCACGATGCATCGCGCGTTTTTACCGCATCAAACAAGCCTCATTCGTTGTGAAGTCCATCCACAAAATAATTTTCTGGAGTGCATCGATTTTTCGTTTTGCAATTCTGGAATTTCTTCTTGACTTCCGGCGCGCACACTCGTAAAAGAACGATAGCGAGTCTGCGATGGATTGGCTCGCTGCTCCGAGGGGAGAACGGTTCACGGAGCGAATGCGCGAAACGGCCACATAAGGGAAACGCAACACACCGAGTCAGGTCTTAGGAAAACGTTTCCAGACGGGGCGCCCGCAAACGCGAGCGTCCCGTTTTTATTTTGCCTGCCTGTTGCAAGAAAAATTGTTCTTGAAGCACGACGAGGCCGAAGTGTGATCCGACGAGCGCGCTACTCTTCGCCGGAAGCGCTGGCCGCCGCGCCTTGCTCTCGCGCGGGGCAGATGGATTCGTAGTCGCAGAACTTGCACGCAAAGCCGGGCTTCGCGGGGAACTCGCCCGCGCGAATATCGGCGGCGGCTTCCTGAATTTCCGCGCGCACTTTTTTGAGCTGCTTGTCGTCGCGCGTAGCGCTCACGGGATGATTCGTCTGCAGGAAGTGCAGCGTGAGCCTGGCGGGATTCCAGTCGAATACCTCGCGGGCCGCGAGAGCGTAGACGCTCAGTTGCACGTCTTTTCTTGCCTTGTCCTCGTTGCGCGGCCTGCCCGTCTTGTAATCGACGATCTCCTCTTCGCCGGGACCGATGCGGTTCACCTGGTCCATGCGTCCGGTGAGGACGACGTTGTTGTCCATGGGCAGGTCAAACGTTTTTTCCTGCGCGATGACAGTGGGCGGCGCGGCGAGCGTGCTGGCGTGGAACGCGCGCAACTGCGTGAGGCCGTCTTTCTTGTACTCCTGCTCCTGGTAGTCGTCCTCGAATCCCGCCGAAGTCCACTCGAGCTCGAATTTCCGTTCCACTTCGTCGAATGGAAGCGTGTGTCCCTTGGCCAGCTCGCCGATGAAATATTTGATCGTGTTGTGCATCACGCTGCCAAAGCTCATGGCCGCGGCGGGCCCGCCGCGAAGCTTCCACGCGCCGTTGAATAAATATTTTTGAGGACAGGCTTCCAGCGTGCCGATCGCCGAAGGGCTGATCTGCAGCGGTTCCGGCACGGGCGGGCGATAGTTTGCGGCCCACTCGCCAATTCGCGAGCCGATCCGCGCGCGCCGCTGCGGCGTGTCAAAAAGCACCGGCTCGATCTCAGTGGGAGCGGGAGGCGCATTTACCGGGGTTGGCGCTAACTGCTCGACGTCACGGCGCTTGATCTGCGCCTCCATGAGGATGTCGTCCAGGAACGGCGATGGCTTCGAGCGCTTGTTCACGACCGTGTTGAGCGTGAGGCGGTGCCGCGCGCGCGTCACGGCAACGTAAAACAGGCGGCGCTCTTCCTGAATATGAAAGCTGCCTTGAGGCTGTTCTTCCTTCATCAATTCCACGGGGAATTCGAGCACGCGGAGTTTTTCTCCCGCCGGAAAACCGCGCTGCACGAGGCGCAGGACGTAGACGTGATCGAATTCGAGCCCCTTCGCCGCGTGCACGGTCATGAGCTGGACCGCGTCGCCGGATTCCTGCTCGAGGTTGATCGATCCCCCTGCCTGGTCGAAATAATCCAGGTACTCGACAAATTCCTTGAGGCGCTGAGTCTCGCTCTTGGGCTGCCACTCGCGCACGAATTGCGCCAGGCGATCGAAATATTTGCGGTCTTCGGCAGCCACGGCAGAGCTGATTTCCAGTGCCTCGGCGAGCTCGTCGAACAATTCCGTTGCCGTCAACTGCCGGGCTTTCTTTCGAAGCTCCGTGACGAGTTCGACGAGGGCGCCGAGATCGCGGCCGCCGCCGGAGAAGGGAGGCTCGCCTTTGGCTGCCAGCATCGTGTCCCACAGGGAGACCCCTTTGCCCTTGGCGGCCCGTTCGATGAGGCGCACCAGATCAGCGGCTTCGAGACCCCACGCCGGCATTGCCAGCACGCGCGCGCAGGCAACGTCGTCCGAAGGCTGATCGATGAGCCGCAGGTACGCGATCAGGTCCCGCACGAGACGGTGCGACAGGATCGAGAGATTCTTGATCACGAACGGAATCTTGCGTGATTTGAGCGCGTCGACCAGCTTGTCGCGATGCGCGTGGCCGCGATACAGCACGGCGAATGTGCGCCATTTGGCTCCGGCGCGATGCAACTGCTCGAGTTCGCCGGCAACCCACTGCGCCTCGGCTTCTGTCGACTCGTGCGTGACGATCCGCACTTTCTCTCCGTCTTCATGGACGGCCGTCAGCGGGTACTCGGGAATGTTGGTCGGCTTTTCGTTGTGGCGGATCACTTGTCCCGCCACGCGCAGGATTCGACCGGCGGAACGATAGTTCAGTTTGAGCGGGCGCAATAGATCTTGGCCTGTCGAAGCGAGGCCCGCCGAGGCGAAGTGCTTCAGAAAAATCGTGAAGCTGCCGAACGACGCGCCGCGAAAACGGTAAATGGCCTGGCGATGATCGCCCACCACGACCAGGTTGGGCCGCTCGCCGCCAAGGAGCCAGAGCAATTCCAGTTGCGCGATGTTCGTGTCCTGAAATTCGTCGACGAGAATGTACCGGTAACGCGCGCGAAGCGTCTCGCGCAGGGATTCGTTCGCGCGGAGATGAAGGACGGCGTCCATGATCTGCGTGCCGAACGTGAGCAGCTTGCGTTCGCGTAGGAGAAGATCGCTCGCGCGATAGGCTCGCGCAATTTCCTGAATCTTGGCGATTTCTTCATCGCGGATGCGGCGTTCGTCCTCGGGCATCGCGCCGCGGACCCGCTGAAAGTTTTCCGCTTGCTTTGCGGCATAGCTTTGGTATTCGTCCGGCGTGACCAGTTCATCCTGGCAGCGCGAGAAAAAATCCACGAAGTCGGCAAGAAATTGTCCGGGTTCCGCGAGGCGCCGGTAGTGCTCCAGTTGAAGCAGGGGCAGGTTGCGGCGAAGCAGAATCCAGTGGTCGATTTTGTCGATGGGCTTGAGGTCGGGATCGAGTTCCTGAAGCAGGGTATTGCAGAAGGAGTGAAACGTGCTGAGCGTTACGGACTCGGCGCGCTCCGCGTCGGATTCTCCGCGCTCGCGCGCCGCCGCAACCACGCGATGTTTCATTTCCGCGGCGGCCTTGTCGGTGAACGTCAGGCCCAAAATTTCCTTGCCGGTGAGGTCCGGCTGGGTATCGAGCAGATAGCGGATGCGCTCGGTGATGACGCGAGTTTTCCCTGTGCCCGCGCCGGCCACCACGACGAGCGGTCCCTCGCCGTGACGCACGGCGGCGCGCTGCTCGGGATTGAGTTGAATGCCCGGCGCCGGCGCGCCGGCATGTTCAAACAGGTCGGCCATCTTGCATCATCCCAGCCCACAACAGTAGCACACACACGGCGCAGCGCGATTAACGCTGAGCGAGGTAACAAGAGTGTTAAAGTGCGGATCGGTACAGAAATACGTGTAACATCTCATTAAGAGTGTGGTAATGTTCAGCAAAAATATCGTCTGACACACTGGCGAAGATTTAGAACGGAAATACAGATCGAGACAAAAGGAGTCCCCCGTATGTCTCATCGAAGCCGTGCTCGCGCGCCTGCGAAAACTCCGATTGAGCGTATCTTTGAAAAAGTCATGCATCGGAAAATGACTTCGCAGGAAAGGATTTATTTTCACCTGGAGCGTAAGATTAAGTCGCCCATGCGAGTAACCACGAATAGGCAGACTCGCGCGGCCTGAGCCGGGCGAAATTGACCCGGCTCTGGCTCCCTCCTATACTGGGCCATGGCGATGCCACCGCCCCTGCGGCGCACCCCGTTACTTTGGTGTCCGGGAGAGCAACCATGGACCAAGCCGTCATCCTCAGCGCTGTCCGCACGCCCATCGGAAAATTTCAGGGAGGCCTTGCGCCTCTCTCCGCTACCTCGCTCGGCGCAAAAGCCGTCGCGGAAGCGGTTCGCCGCGCGGGCATTGAGCCGAAAGCCGTGGATGAAATCATCATGGGCAACGTCGTGCAAGCAGGTCTCGGGCAGAATCCCGCGCGGCAGGCGGGCCTGGGCGCGGGACTCGATGTGCGCGTTGCGGCCATGACCATCAATAAAGTTTGCGGCTCTGGATTGAAGGCCGTGGGCCTGGCGGCGCAGGGCATCCAGCTGGGCGAAACCGAAATCGTGGTCGCGGGCGGCATGGAGTCGATGTCGAACTGTCCTTATCTATTGCCGGGCGCGCGCACAGGCTATCGGTACGGGAATGCCGAAGTCGTGGACTCCATGGTGCGCGACGGTTTGTGGGACGTGTATAACGATTTTCATATGGGCATCACGGCCGAACTCGTGGCGGAAAAATACGGCATCACGCGTCTGGAGCAGGATCAATTTTCTCTGGAGAGCCATCAGCGCGCCGTGCGCGCCCGGAAATCGTGCTTCATCGAATCGCAGATTGTGCCGGTCGAGATTCCGCAGAAGAAGGGCGAACCCGTGGTGGTCAAGTACGACGAGTCGCCGCGCGAAGACGCTTCGCTCGAAGCCCTGAGCAAATTGCGCCCGGCGTTTAAGAAGGATGGCACCGTGACGGCGGGCAATGCCCCGGGCACGAATGACGGCGCGGCGGCGCTGGTGGTCACGAGCGAACGCCACGCGGCGCGCCTCGGCAAAACGCCGATGGCGCGGATCGTCGCGCAGGCCGTGAGCGGCGTCGATCCCAAATGGATCATGATGGCGCCAGTGTACGCCGTGGAAAAAATCCTCGAAAAGACGGGCTGGGACCGAGACCGCGACGTGGACCTGTACGAATTGAACGAAGCCTTTGCCGCGGCCGCGCTCGCCGTGACGCGCGAACTGCACCTCGACCTGGCGAAGGTAAATGTGAACGGCGGGGCCGTGGCGATCGGGCATCCCATCGGCGCTTCCGGCGCGCGGATCCTGACGACGCTGTTGTACGAAATGCAGCGGCGCAACGTGCATCGCGGAATCGCCGCGCTGTGCCTCGGCGGCGGCAACGCCGTCGCGTTAGCAGTTGAGCGGTAGTATTCACTGTAGCCCGCCTCTTCAGAGGCGGGGATTTTCTGCAAATGTATCGGAAGCCGCTCTTCCAACGTCGATCGCAACTGTCGAATAGTCAGATGGAATTGTTCATACCTGAGAGGTGAACCCCGCCTCTGAAGAGGCGGGCTACAGCAGGAACTCATGGCTGACGACTCCCTTGAACTCCTCTGGCGCGGTTCCGATCCCGCCAAATTCACCGCGCTACAAGCGGCGCTGCGCGATGAAGCCATCCCTTTCTGGCAGACGCAGGTCTACGATCCCGCGGGCGGCTTTCTTTCTTCCCGGCCGTATTACCTGGAAGCAACTCCCGGCTTTGAAATTCGAGTCCATGCCGCCGATCTGGAGCGGGCGAATGGCGCGTTGGACTGGGTGGAAAGCAAAGAAAGCGCCTCCCTGGATTCCACCGGTTCATTGGCGCACGAACATGACCGTCTCGATCCAAGGCAATCGTTGCCTTACGATTGGGATTCCACGGAAGCGACCTCCGAAGTCTGGTCCGGCGAAGAGGAGTCCATGGCCGAATACCTGGCCAGCGCGCTCCGCGAGAACGGCATCCCCAGCCGCATTCCGGATGAACCGGGCCACCGCGCCCGGCTTTGCGTGCGTCCCGAGGATTTTGCGCGGGCCAAAGCCATCGCGCGAGTGATCACGGAAGGATAGATTCCGTCTCGATCCAGCGGTAGAATGCACCGCCCATGATTTGTCCCAACTGCAAATGCGAATATATTCGCGGCGTAACACAATGCGCCGACTGCGGCGTTGCGCTTGTGGATGCGCTCGACCCCTCCGCGTCCGATCCCCAAGCTGGCTTGGAGGTCGTCTCAGTGTGGGAAGGGAACGATCCCAGCGAGAGCGCGGCTGTGAAGGACGCTCTCGAAAAGGCGGGGATTCCTGTGATCGATCAGGAGGCAGCCGGATACTTTATTTTTCCATCGATGCGGCCCAAGACCGAAATTTATGTTTCCAGTAAGAATGTTGAGGAAGCGAAGAAAGTCCTGCTCGATTTGGAGGCTTGGGACGATCCGGAGGAAATGAGCGAAGGGGTACGCGAGTCTCTGGAACTCCCCGAATCCGATATCCCGGAAAGTGATGAGCAAACGAGCCAGCTGCTGGATTCATCGGACAATTGGGACCAAGACGATCCCGTCACCGAAGTTTGGAATGGCGACAAGGAAGAGTTCGCGGACACCTTGACGGCCTGCTTGCGGGAAATTGGAATCGGATCGCGCAAGCTTTCCGAAGCAGGCCACTGGCGCCTAGTAGTTCGCCCGGAACAGGAAGCCCGCGCCAGGGAAGTTGTGCGCGAAATCGTGGAAGCAAGCCCGCCGGAATGAATTTTGGTAGCACAGACTTCAGTCTGTGGATTTCCATTTGATCTTGGCTGGCGCGCAAGGCCTCGGCCTACGAGCGGACCCCCACAGACTGAGGTCTGTGCTACCAATGCTCCCTCAGCTTCCCGACCGCGAGGAGATGAAATGACCATCGATGCAATCCGCACAGTTGCCGTGCTCGGCGCGGGAACCATGGGCAACGGCATCGCGCACGTGTTTGCCCGCTGCGGCTACACGGTGATTCTGCGAGACGTCGAGGAGGGTTTCCTCGTTCGCGCACGGGACACGATCGCAAAGAATCTCGACCGCGAAGCGAAAAAAGGTAAGGTGGCCGAGGGGGACAAATCAAAAATTCTGGGCCGCATTCAGATGACAACCGATCTATCTCAGCTTGCGCGCGCCGATTTTGCCGTCGAAGCCGTCCCCGAGCGTCTGGACTTGAAACTTTCCGTGTTGCGCGAAGCGGACAAGCTGTTGCGCCCCGAAGTGATTCTCGCCTCGAACACCTCCTCGATTTCGGTAACGACCCTCGCCGCGGCGGCGGGCCGTCCCGACCGTTTCATCGGCATGCACTTCATGAATCCCGTGCCGGTGATGGTCTTGATCGAAGTGATCCGCGCATTGCAAACAAGCGACGAAACATTTCACACCACCATGGCGCTGTGCGAACGTCTCGGGAAAAAGCCCGTCGCGGTCAACGATGCCCCCGGTTTCGTGTCCAATCGCGTGCTCCTGCCGATGATCAACGAAGCTGCCTTCGCCGTGATGGAAGGCGTCGCCACTGCGGAAGCCGTCGACGCGATCATGAAACTGGGAATGAATCATCCAATGGGCCCGCTCGAACTCGCCGATTTCATCGGCCTGGACACCTGCGTGCACATCCTCGACGTCCTCCACGAGGGTTTCGGCGACTCAAAGTACCGCGCCTGCCCGCTGCTTAGGAAAATGGTTGCCGCGGGCTGGCTTGGTCGCAAGAGCGGGCGGGGATTTTACACTTACGCGGGATAGGGCCAACCTGGCGGTCTTACCAGAATTTTAGAATGTTGGGACCGCATAACCGATTGAACCTGTAGTCTTGTGGCGCCGGCGTCCCGCCGGCGATTTTTCTGATCTCGACACAACGCAAAAACGCCGGCGGGACGCCGGCGCCACGAAAACCCGCCTGATTGTTCTCCAACTTACCAAAGATGGGCGATCAGCGTTGCTCCTGCGATCACTAGCCCGACGCCCGCCACGCGAGCGAGGAGTTCTCCCTTCGGACTGATCTTTTCGGCCAAGACGAACAGCGCAATCACCGCAACCCACAACAGGTTCATGACGCCTGCGACGAATAGCAGGGCCATCAGAAACCAACAACATCCTACGCAGTACGCGCCATGCCGTATTCCCATAACGAAAGCGCCCCCCGCTCCGTCGCGCCACTCGCTCATCAGAAAGGAGAGGGGTGAGCGGCAGCCCTTCAGGCAAGCGCGCTTCATCGGCGTCCACTGGAACACGCCCGCGGCGATGAGCAGCCCGCCATTCAGCGCCGGGCTGGTCGCCGTCATCGTGGTGGAAAGCATTGCCGCCTGATGCAATGCCCACTCGGCAAGGGTGGCCGCTGCGGAGAATGCCGTCCAGACTGCGAGGTATCCAAGAAGGAAAATGGCCACGGGCACAAACGGCCTATTCGCGGCCTGCCGGCGCTGATTCACAGTGACAAAGGCGAGAATCATGGGTGCCGCCGACGGCACCATCATGGCAACCATCATCACGGACCACATTACGAAAAGAAACAGGACAGTGATCGGCCCCCATCTCTGGAAATCCACCATGACCATACCTGGCATATCCATGCCTGCCATGGCCGTCTTTGTGTGGACAAGATACAGCCAGGAAAGAACTACGACCGCGGCAAGGCAGCCGCCAATGATCAAGCGCTCCCGGCGAAGAACCGTAACCAAGGGAACTATCCGTTCGTCCAGCTAAAATTGTAGAGAATCCAGTTGGACTTCACGGCTCCGATGGACAGGCCGCCCGCCTTCGCCTGAAACGTACCCTGTCCGCATTGTCCCTTCTTCCAGATAAATCCGTCCGGAAGATCAACATTCGCCGCATGATCCTCGCCCGTGACGGGGTTTTTGAACGAGTCGCCATGTCCCTCGCCGATGCCCTCGGCTTTGAACACGCTCTTGGTCCCTTTTCCCTCGATCGAGATCTTCGTCTTCTCGAGCCCAGTGACTTCAAAGGTCGGTCCCAAGAGTTCCCACGGCATGCCGCCCAACTTCCCGGTGAAGATTTGGGCGAGGGCCTCAATCTGTTTGTCCGTCGTGGCCGGCTCCACAATGAAAACACATCGGCCGTGGCCCTCGTGTATGGCTTTCGGCCAGTCCAGGATCGCCGCGCACTTCAATCCTGCGAGGCCGACTTTGCCGCATGAGCCGCTCTTAATTTCCATTCCCACGAATGCACGGCAGCTTCCGTCCTTCGAACTCGGGAACCCGCCGAAATTGCAGCCGCAGCCGAAGTCACAGTTGCAAAACTCATAGCCCCGTCCCTTGAGCGCCCAGCGCGTTGTTTTTGCCTTTGCCGCCATGTGTCCTCCTCCGATCGAGCTGAGCCATAGTATCCAAATTGCGGAAAATATCCACTTCCTTGATGATCCTCGATGAGAAGCGGGGGTGGGCGGCACGCAAAAATAGTATTTGCTTTTTCTTCGCCATGTGGTATCTTGCTTCTCGCAATGAATTTGCACCGAGCCGGGCGCTTTGTAGTAGACTCCTTGAGAGCCCGCAAAGTCACGAAACGTGACAACTCAGCTTCCGAGGTGAAGTGATGACGGACGAAAAAACGAAAATGCTGGAAAATGCGATTTCGCAGATCGAAAAGGATTACGGCAAGGGCGCCATCATGCGCCTGGGAAGCCGCGACGTTCTGGTGCCGGTCAGCGTGATCCCGACGGGGGCGCTATCGATCGACGCGGCGCTGGGCGTGGGCGGCGTGCCGCGCGGGCGCGTGATTGAAATCTACGGCCCTGAGTCCGGCGGGAAAACGACGTTGACGCTGCACATCATCGCCGAAGCGCAAAAGATGGGCGGCCAGGCGGCGTTCATCGACGCCGAGCACGCGCTCGATCCGGTCTACGCGCGAAAGCTCGGCGTGGACGTGGACAATCTGCTGGTGTCGCAGCCGGACAACGGCGAGCAGGCGCTGGAAATCGCGCAGAAGCTGATTCAGTCGGGCGCCGTGGACGTGATCGTGGTCGATTCGGTTGCGGCCCTTGTGCCGCGCGCCGAACTCGAAGGCGACATGGGCGATCCGCAGATGGGTTTGCAGGCGCGCCTGATGTCGCAGGCGCTGCGGAAACTCACGGCCATCGTGTCGAAGTCGCACACCTGCCTGATCTTCATCAACCAGATTCGCGAGAAGATCGGCGTCATGTTCGGCAATCCGGAAACGACGACGGGCGGGCGCGCGCTGAAGTTCTACTCCTCGATCCGGCTCGATATTCGCCGCATCCAGTCCATCAAGGAAGGCGACCGCGTCATCGGTTCGCGCACGCGCGCCAAAGTGGTGAAGAACAAGGTAGCCGCGCCGTTCCGCGAAGCTGAGTTTGACATCCTCTACGGCGAAGGCATCTCCCGCGAAGGCGACTTGATCGACTTGGGTGTGGAAAAGGGCGTCCTCGAAAAGTCAGGCACATGGATTTCGTTTGAAGGCGAACGGCTCGGCCAGGGCCGCGAAAACGCGCGCGTGTTCTTGAAGGAACATGCCGACGTCCGCGGGAAAATCGAAAACTTGCTTCGAAAGAAGATGAACATTCCCATTCCCGGCGCGGCCAACGGCACACCAGCCCCGGCGGCGCAGGCCGAAAAACCCGCGGTTCAGGCTGCAGCCGCTGCAGCCACCGCCGCGGCGGGCAGGCCGCGCCCAGTGAAATAATCGGGCCCGCAGGTAGAATAGTAGCTCCTACCAATCGCGGCCCGGCAATCTGCCGGGTCGCGAGTCTGTACCGAAAGACCCACGTCACTGTTGTTCGCGCCTCTTCTTGAACCACTTGTTCCAACGGGACACATCTATGTCCCTCTGCGCTTCAACCTTAATCGTAGTATTTTCAGGCTAGTACGAACGTACCGGCGATTGGCCTCTTGCGTGATAGTACGTAATAGTTCAGATTTGCTATTGCGTTCGAGCGAACAAATTACATAGAATTAGGGTTCAGCTCGATACGCGCTTTAGGGCGCCAAATGGGTCCAGATTGGAATAAAATGATGTCGTATCGGCCTAGCCATCTTCGCTTTCTTGCAGCTCTCCTCTGCATATTGATTGCAGGGAGTTCACCCGCACTCGCGGCTCCCTCGCCACGTGCAGCGCGCGCTTCGATTAGGAGAAGCGCATCTGCGCGCTACGGCGTACCTACATTTACGGACTCCGAGAAGGGTGACGTCACGGCCTACGACGACCCGGTCGTGCGCAAGGCTGCGATTGACGCCCTGGGCCGCTATAACGGTTCTGTCGTCGCCATCGCTCCTACGAGCGGACGCATCCTCACCATTGTCAATCAGAATCTGGCATTTTCCGCCGGCTTCATTCCTTG
>Ga0209517_10007842_pt1 | contig 12649 bp, 10 predicted proteins | sample PeaSoiMetSII2010_FD_187695 | JGI IMG/M metagenome (GOLD analysis project Ga0209517, IMG submission 187695) | Peat soil microbial communities from Weissenstadt, Germany - SII-2010 (SPAdes) (version 2) | ecosystem: Environmental > Terrestrial > Soil > Wetlands > Peat | place: Germany...
TCATTGCCGGTCTCCTTTTATCTGTGCCTTGAGCACGTCGATAACTTGGGAGCGTACAGCATCCCGCCCGGAGACCGGCCTTCTCATCCCATCTGATTTCAGCAACGATCGAGATCTGTCATCTGCGGGGTTTGCTGATCCAGTGGTCGGTGAAGGTCGAGTGCTGGATGGCAGACTCGATTTTAGGCATGTGGCAGGTGGTACAGTTCTTCGTGCTAACGGGGCAGGCCGCGCCTGGATAATCGGCGGTGGTTTTTGCGCCTGGCTGATTGACGTGACACTGCAGACAACGTGAATCGTAGGCTGCAGGATCGTGCTCCAGAGGCTGGTGGGGATCGTGGCAGGCAACGCAGGTGAGTCGAGGGTCTGGTTTGCCCCAACACTTGCTTTTTTCGAGGCGGTAGGGCGCAAAGCGGAGGTTCAAGACGGCAAGTCCAAAGTTCGTCACGACATCTTCCGAAGTGCGGTGGCACGCGCCGCAGAAATCCACGGACTCGACCGGATCCAAGCGACTGGGATTCATGATCGTTTGCGAGCCCGGCTCGAGTTGTCCCGAATTCATGGCCACTACATGACTGGCGCCCGGTCCGTGGCAGGCTTCGCAGGTGACGCCCGGCACAGCGCCATTTACATCAAGTTGATTGTTGGTCACCGAAGCGGTTGTGTGACAGGCAAAACATGCGCGGCTCTCTCCCGGCGGCATGCGACGTCCCGCGGCATCTTCACGGCTGCGGGGCGTGACAAGAGATTGCCCCGGAGTGATATTCAGATCTTGGGAAGAGGCAAAAAAAGTCAGATGGCTTTCGAAGTAGCTACCGTTCTTCTCGTAGACATAAGTTTGGCCCATGCGACCGACGCCAAATGCCCACAGCAGGTCGGCGGAGAGGGGCGCCGCGCCATCGCTGGCGGTGACCGTTAGAACGCTTTTCTCGACTTTGGTTACGATCTCCTCACGGTAGGGACCAAGGCGAAAGGATAGATGGTCGTGCTGGCGAAGTATCTCGGAGTCGGCGGCGCGAACGGCGGCGCGGGCCATGGCGTGTTTTTGCTGGGTCGCAAACTTGGAAGCATGACATCTCGCGCACGCTGCCGTGCCCACGTAACTATCTCGTGCAGCGTCCCCTTTGGTGGGCCACCAGTCGGACGATTGAACCCGGGATACGGTGAGCATGGACATGCTGACGGGAGCAGAAGTTTGAGCAAAGGACGCAGAGGCTACAACGCAGATTGTGAGCGCGGACAAGAGTTGGAGGGCGATACCGGCCCGCGGGGTTAACGCCCCCTGGGTTGACGCGCCCCTGGCTAACACGCCCCTGGTTAACACCGAAAAACATGCTGCGGGAAACAGGTAGTGCTGACGATTCTTAGCCGCATCAGCTCGCACGGTCATACATAACATTTAAGCCGGATTTTGTCACGAACGACAAACCACGTTGTAAGAAATGCGAGATGATTCCTTGGGGAAAACTACTTCTTCAACCGCTTCAGGTCTTCCTTCGCCTCTTTCAAATCCGGCAGCAAGCGCACCGCCTCTTCCATTTCAGCAATCGCGTCGGTTTTCTTGCCTTCCTTTTCGAGAACCTGCCCCAGCCGCCAGTGCGCCGACGCCAACGGAGGATCGCCAGCCTCCGGCTCCATCGTCAGATACTTGCGAAGGTATCGCTCCGACCGCGGCAAGTCCTTCCCGGAGGTGAGCAACACTTTGGCCGTTTGGTAATGAACTCCAAAGTTGTCGGGAATATTTTTCTCCGACTCTGCGACAATAGCGTCGAGATCGCTCCAGCGCTGCAAATTCGCGTATACTCTAGCGAGAGCGACGTAAGCCTCCGCTTCATCCTGGTCAATCTTCGTCGCTTCCAGACCATACTTCACGGCGAGATCGTATTTTTTCTCCGAGTCCGAAGCGTAAAACGCAGCCGCCGCCTGCAGCACCCGCGCGTTTTGCGGAGCCGATGCCAGGGCCTTCTGATAGAACTCCTCCTGCTTCGCCGAATTCTTTTCTTTCCCAGCCAGGGTCGCCTGCGCCAAAAAGCCGCGCACCGCATCGATCTTCCCGATCTCATCCGCCAACGCCCACGCCTTCTTCTTGTCTCCCCCGGCAATCCCCGGCGCGTCAAAATAGAATTCCATAAGCGATTCCCGCGCGTCCACGTTCTTGGCATCCAGCGACGCCGCCTTGGTCGCCTCGTCGCGGAATCGATGCGCCAGCCCCAACCCCTTGAAGATTCCCGCCTTCTGCCCTTGCTCAATGCAGATGTCGGCTACCAGCAAGTGATAGCGCGCGTTATTCGCATCAAGCGACAGCGCCCTCTCCCCCAGAGAAAGTGCTCCATCCAGATCGCCCAGGGCTTCTTTTGCACTACCCAGGTAGTAGGCCGCCTGCGCGTCATTCGCATTGCCCGCGACTTTCGGCTGCGCCCAATCGCGGAGCCGCTTGAAGTGCCCAGCTTCCAGTAGATGCTCCGGCGTTGCATCGGAAGCCCACGCCGTCGCAGCAACGATCAAGCCCATCGTCAGAAATCCACGCAGTCGCTTTCCCATTTCTCCTCCGTTGGCAGCATCGAAGCTGATTCACCCCAGCGAACACACGACTCCCGCCAGTTGTCGTGTTTCTTGTACGTGATGTCGTCGGAAAAAGTTCCAGCCCCGTTACGCGCAGCGAGGAGCACTAAAAGCCTAACCACCAACCACTAACGACTGCAAGCTATTCCTAACTGATGTCATAACGACGTCGGCGTCACCATGGACCGAGTAGACTTTGCGGTATCCAACCAAAAAGGCTCGGGACGAAGGAGGCCGACGTCGTTATGACATCAGTTTTCCTCTCTTTGCAAATCCGACTAGTTTATCTGGGGGACTAGTGGGAGGAAACGGGTGAAGACCAGTGAGCGTCGCGGAACTGCCATCGTCCTTCGCGATACTCTACAAGTCCGGTAAAGTATCCCGTTTCGGTAACGCTGTGCCCGGCGGTGTCGACTTGAATCTCGTGCCATGAGACCGCGACCACGGCGAACTCGTTGGTGAGCGGATCGACGCGCAAATCATCTCCCCACATCAATTCAATGTGACGGATGGTTTGGGCGAACTTGCGAGTACCTTCCTGTGCCGCAGCAGTATTCGGGAAGGCCATCTGGCCGTTGACAGCCATAAAGAATGCGGGACTCGCATCGAAATACTTGATCCAAGCCATGGGGCCATCCTGGGTGACGGAATGGGAGACGGTTTGCATGAACGCGCGCACGGCTTGGTCGACCGAGGAAGCTCCGTCCGGGGTCAAGGAGCGGGAATGGCTCGCGCCAGCCGCGCAAGGAAAGTAACCTACCAATGTGACCGCCAGCAGCAGAGAATTGATTCGCAGCTTGCGCGAAAGGAACGGAACAAGAAGAACGCAAGTCGAAGACGACATAGAAAACCTCCATCGACCGCCGAGCCGGAATAGAGAGGTATAACAAAGGGGATCTGGTGCGTCAATTGGCGAAGAATCTCAATTACACTCACACGATGGCGAGTTTCGACAATGCTTGGACGGCACTCTTACGCTCTTCGACATTCCTGAGATCAGGCGCTCGTACTTACTTCCCGCGGTACCACTCCACTGTGCGCCGGAGGCCTTGTTCGAAATCGACTTTGGGTTTGTAGCCGAGAGCGGCTTCTGCCTTTGAGATGTCGGCCAGCGAGTGTTTGATGTCGCCACCGCGCTCTGGGCTGTAGTTGGGTTGACCCTTGTAGGAGGTCAGACCCTGCAGCAGTTTGAAGGTTTCGTTGAGCGTGATTCTGTGGCCGGTGGCGACGTTGAAGACCTGTCCCGCGGCCTGCGCCGCGGGAGCTTTGCAGGCCAGCAGGTTGCCTTCGACCACGTTGTCAATGAAGGTGAAATCGCGGCTCTGCTCGCCGTCGCCGTAGATGGTGGGCTGCTCACCGCGCAGCATTACGGTAATGAACTTCGCGAGCACGCCCGAGTAGGGCGAAGAGGGATCCTGCCGCGGCCCGAAGACGTTGAAGTAGCGCAGGGCCACGGTCTCGAGCTGATAGCAGCGGTAAAACGAGACCAGGTAAAGTTCCCCGGCCAGTTTGGCGACGGCATACGGAGAAATGGGATCCGGTTTCATGGCTTCGTGCTTGGGCAGGGTGGGAGTGTCGCCGTAGCAAGAAGATGAGGCCGCATAGACCACGCGCTTTACTTTGGCGTCGCGGGCCGCTACCAGCACGTTGACCGTGCCGTCGACGTTGGCCCGGTTGCTGCCGAGCGGGTCGAGGACCGATTTCGGCACAGACGGAATCGCGGCTTGATGCAGGACGAAGTCCACTCCGGCGCATGCCGCGCGCATCGCGTCGGGGTCGACAATGTCGACTTCCCGGAAGTCGATGCGATCCCGAATATCCGCGAGGTTTTCGCGTTTACCAGTGGAGAAGTTGTCGACGCCGCGCACCTGTTCGCCGCGGGAAAGCAATGCCCGGGCCAGCGACGATCCGATAAAGCCGGCGATGCCAGTAATCAGATAGAGAGCCATGCCTGCTTATCATAGCGAATGGAGGAGAATTCGTGAGGGAGAATTCGTGAGTAAGAGAAGGGGTTCCGGCGGCAACCAGAGGGGGATTACGAGACAGCGTGGAAACAGAGAAGGAAGCGGGCCAGGTTCGACTTGCGAAGCGGAGAAAGCCGTTACTTCTTCGTGTCTGCGGCTTGACTCTTGCGGACGACTCTCACGAAATCGTCCCGCATCAGCATCTGGCGGCTTTCGAAGAATTCCCTGAGCGCCTGTAGGGCTGCTGCAGGGTCGGTGATCGTGGGCATTTCCTGCAGCGGCGTGCTGGATGGAAGCGAGGAAGCGATTCCCGGGCCCATGATCATCGCCGGCCGGGAAACTTTGGCCAGCAGTTCCCGCAGTAGAGCCCGGCTCTCGTCCGACATTTCGATGAACGCGATTCCCATGCCGAGGTAGGGATAACTCACGCGCACATTGCCCTTGGTCTCGACGCGCACCCCGTTGGCATCCAATTTCATGCGCAGCAAGGTCCCTGCCGGATACGTAGCCTGAGCTTCCACGTAACAGCCATGCAGGCTGATGTCGCTGAACGAAGCCCAGGTCCGCACTTCGCAGCCGTCTTCGCTGAGTTCGGCGCTGCCTTCGCACTTGTAGCGCGGGCTGCGCCGTTTGTCGGTGCCCTTGAACCGCTCTCCGGAGTCGGTAGCACTAGTTGCTGGATGCTCCGCGGGACCTGTCTCCCTGGCCGGTGCTGCCGCCGCGGCGGCCGGTGGAATCACCGTTTGTTTCAAGGCCCTCAGATAGGCAACGCCTTCGTCTGTTTCCTGTGCCATAGCGCCCCGCTGCGGACGCGCAACGTCCGCGTTGATGGAAAGTCTGCCCGAAAATCCGCCGACCTTTGCCGGGGACTCTGATTCTCTATTTCTCTATCGGCGGGGACGTCGTCAGAGATTAGATAGGGATCGGGAACCCTCGCTGAGAATTTTCTAATCGAGGGGCGTGGCCGAGGGGGCGTCTGCCGTGGTCACTTGCTCGGCAGCCTGGCGGATCTGCTTCCACAATTCGTCGCGCCCGGCCCCTGTCTTGGCCGAGAATGGAAGCAGATGGGCCGCAGGATATTCCTGGGTCAGGGTTCGCAGGGCAGTGTGGAGTTGATTGTTCGACAGCCGGTCGCTCTTGGTGGCCACGAGCAGGAAGTTGCGGTCCGAGGCGCTGAGAAAGTCCAGCAGCTGGCGGTCACTGTGTTGCGGAGGAACGTTGGCATCGACCAGCACGATGCACAAGCCCAGCGTGGGACGATCATTGAGATAGGGCTCGATGAACTTCGGCCATTCTTGGGAAATCTCGCGCGAAATCTTGGCGTAGCCGTAGCCCGGGAGGTCGGCGAAAATCAGCTCGGGACGCGGCTTTCCGGGCCAGCGGATCTCGAAGAAGTTGATGCTGCGGGTGCGGCCAGGAGTGGAACTGGTGCGCGCTACCTTATCGCCCACAAGCGAGTTGATTACGCTCGACTTGCCGACGTTAGAACGGCCGAGGAAGGCGATTTCTGGCAGGCTGGGAACGGGAAAGTGCGCGGCGTCGGTGGCGGCCGCCAGGAATCGGGAGAGAACCCTCATGCTCAAGTTTGCAACGCGGGAGAGGATGTTGGCAAGCGGGGGAGGAGGAGTTGGGAGTTGTTCTGATTTTCCCACGGTCCCGGAGGGACCACTGACAATAGCCCGCCAGTTCACTGGCGGGACAGCCGCGACGTGCGGAACCGCATCCCGGAAGGGATGCCTGAAACCAGAGTGACACTCTGCGGCTCAAACATCGGATGATCGGAGATGGTTCAAGCATCCCTACGGGATGCGCTGCGTGATATGGACCGAACCCGGCGTTTGAAACGCCGGGCTACTGTCAAACGTCCCTCCGGGACGGTGATCTGAAATTTGCCTGAGGGAAGAGCTATCGCACCGGGTCGCGACGGAACTGCTTGCTCAGGGTGAGGGCCTGATGCTGGTAGGACGATCCTATGTTCGTGCCATATATTTTGTCCGGGCGAGACAACAGGTGCATGTAGTTCAGGCGACCGACGAGCTGCCCGTGTTCGATCAAGAACGGGACCTCGTGGGCTCGAACTTCCAGCACGGCGCGGGTTCCCTTGATTTCGCTGGAACCGTAGCCGAAGCCGGGATCGAAGAAGCCGGCGTAGTGAATGCGGAATTCACCGTCGGAAGGATCGAAGGGAACCATCTCGGCAGCGAAGTCGGGAGGGACACGCACTCGCTCCCGGGACGCGAGAATATAAAAGTCACCTGGTTCAAGAATCAGATTCTTATTGGGGTGCTGATGACGAACTTCCCAGAACTCCTCGGTCGGATAAAAATCCACCCGGTCCAGTTCGATGGCCGGAGCATATCGCTTGGCCTTGTAGGCAATGATCTCACCCGGCTCTGAGGCTTCGAGATTGACGGTAATGCGCAAGCCGCGCTGAAGTTGCGCCTTGCCCGGGATGCCTTCGTCCATGTAGACCAGCGGTTCCTCTTGATCCAACCCTTTGATCGTGCGATCGCCGGAGCGGGGACTGCCTTGCACAAAGCGCAGCTGACTGAGCCGCATGCCCGCGCGCACGGCCACGGTAAATGTACGAGAAACCACTTCGGCGTACAGTTTGCCTTTGTATCCCTGGGGCACGCTGTCGAACTCGGTGCCGTAATCGGTGATGAGGCGGGTGAAAATGTCGAGGCGACCGGTCGTGCTCTTGGGGTTGGCGCGTCCGGAAATGTTCTCCGGTAGGCTGAGTTCTTCCACGAGAGGGACGATGTAGACGCAGTCTTTTTCGAAAACTGGGGCAGCGGTCAAGTCGACGCGCGTCATCCGCAGGTCTTTGATTTTGTCCGCGACCGTGGCATTCGGTCCGGGGAGAAAGCTGGCGCGCACCCGGTGCGCCATGTCGCCGAGCCGCAAGTCAAGGCTTGCCGGCTGGATATGGTCGGGGTTGATCGCTGGCGTGGCCGTGATGTGTCCACGGGCGATCAGGTTGCTGATGTCCTGCGAGGGAAGGATTCCCGTAGTTCGCGGTTGAGCGCCTTCGACTGGTAGCTCGGGGCCATTCTCAAAAGCGATCTGACTTTGGTTCGATGTGGACATCTTCAGGATTCCCCGTGACTCTTCATGGCTTCAGAGATGCAACGCGCCCTCTCGGCTATTTCATACTGGGGGAATCTGGCGTAACAGTCAAGACTGCAGGGCTGGCGGTGGTGTGCTGTTCGATAGGGAGGCGAGCCAGATGCGCGATTATGGCGGTGCAAAGAACGCTTGCTCGGATCGTTCGCAATGCTGCGGGCAGAGACGCAGCAAGCTGCGTCTCTACCAGATGACTACTGGTGAGCGGCGGGGCTATCCCCGGTGTTCGAGGTCAAAGGCGCGATGGGTTGCGCGGTTTCTTCCTCATGGAATGGCGGCAGCGGAGATTCCAGAGCGATGGCCAGGACCTGGTCCATGGTATCCACGAAATGCAGCTTCATGGCATTGCGCAGGTTCTCGGGAACTTCGGCCACGTCTTTCTCGTTGTCCTTGGGCAGAATCACTTCAAACAGGCCAGCGCGATGAGCGGCGAGCAGTTTTTCTTTCAGGCCGCCGATGGGCAGAACCTTGCCGCGCAGCGTGATCTCCCCGGTCATGGCCAGATCGCGGCGCACTGGAATTTTGCTCAGGGCGCTGGAGATGGCGGTGGCAATGGTGATGCCCGCCGAGGGACCATCTTTCGGGATGGCGCCTTCCGGGACGTGCACGTGCAAATCGAGATTGCGGTAGAAGTCGCGGCTCAGGCCGAGGCGCTGCGCGCGCGAGCGCACGTACGACATAGCGGCCTGGGCTGATTCCTGCATGACGTCGCCGAGTTTGCCGGTGAGTGTGAGCTTGCCTTTGCCGTCGACGACGCTGGCCTCGGTGCTGAGGATGGAGCCGCCGACTTCGGTCCAGGCCAGGCCGGTCACCAGGCCCACTTCGGATTTTTCATGAGCCAGCGTGTCGCGGAATTTGATGACGCCGAGGAAGTCGTTGACATTCTCGCCGGTGATGGCGATGTTGTAGTTCACGCCCTCTTTGACTACTCTGCGGGCGACTTTGCGGCAGACGTTGCCGATTTCGCGCTCCAGGTTGCGCACGCCCGCTTCGCGTGTGTAGGAGCGGATGAGGCCGGTGATGGCTTCGTCGGTGAACTTGATGTTCTTTTCTGAGAGTCCCGCGGCCAGCATCTGCTTCTTGACCAGAAACTGTTTGGCGATCTCGACTTTTTCCTGCTCGGTGTAGCCATGCAGCCGCAACACTTCCATGCGGTCCTGCAAGGCCGGAGGAATGGTGTGCATCACGTTCGCGGTAGCGACGAAGAATACTTGCGAGAGATCGTATTCAACGTCGAGGTAGTGGTCGACGAACATGAAGTTCTGTTCGGGATCGAGCACTTCAAGCAAAGCTGCGGATGGATCGCCGCGGAAGTCCATCGACATCTTGTCGACTTCATCCAGCATGAAGACCGGGTTCTTGGTGCCCGCCTTCTTCATCATCTGGATGATCTGGCCAGGCAGGGCTCCGATGTAGGTGCGCCGGTGACCGCGAATCTCGGCTTCGTCGCGCACGCCACCGAGCGACATGCGGACAAACTTGCGGCCGGTGGCCTTCGCAATTGACATGCCCAGCGAAGTCTTTCCTACGCCCGGAGGCCCGACGAAACACAGGATCGAGCCCTTGGGATTCTTGACCAGTTGGCGCACGGCGAGGAATTCAAGGATGCGTTCCTTGATTTTCTCCAGGCCGTAGTGATCTTCGTTGAGAACTTTCTCGGCGCGGGAAATGTTGCGGATTTCCTTGGACCGCTTCTTCCACGGCACGGCCAGCAGCCAGTCGAGATAATTGCGGGAAACGGTCGACTCGGCCGACATGGGCGGCATGGCTTCCAGCTTCTTCAGTTCCTGCAGGGCCTTGTCTTTGACGTCCTTGGGCATGCCGGCGGATTCGATCTTCTTCTTCAGTTCGTCGAATTCGCTCTTTTCGCCGCGGCCCAGTTCCTTCTGGATGGCCTTGATTTTCTCGTTGAGGTAATACTCTTTCTGCGCCTTCTCCATCTGACGCTTGACGCGCGACTGGATGGTGCGGTCGACGTTCAGTTTCTCGATCTCGATGTCGAGCACGTCGGCGATGCGGGTCAGGCGTTCGGCGGGATCGAAAATCTCGAGCAGTTCCTGTTTTTCTTCAATCGAGAGTTGCAGGTTGGCGGAGATCACGTCGGTCAGTTTGGCCGGATCTTCCATACGCACGGCTGAAATCATGGTCTCGTAGTTCAGGGCCTGGCACAGTTTGACGTATTGCTCGAAGAGGGAGGTGACGCGCTGCATGCTGGCTTCGAGCGCGGGGTTGGCTTCGGTGCCGTAGCGGGCGACGCGGACCGTGGCCTGCATGAAGCCTTCGGTGTCGACGACTTGCAAAATCTTGCCGCGCTCCACACCTTCGACCAGGACTTTGATGTTGCCGTCGGGCAGCTTCAGGCTCTGCACGATGTTGACGATCGTGCCGACCTGGTAAATCTCGTTGGCTTTGGGTTCGTCGATGGAGGCGTCGTGCTGGGTGGCCAGGAAGATCTTCTTGTCGGCGGCCAGCGCCTCTTCCAAGGCTCGTACGCTCGATTCGCGGCCCACCACGAACGGCGTCATCATGAAAGGAAAGATGACCACGTCCCGGATGGGCATCATGGGCAGCTTTCTGGATTCGAACTTTTCCTTGGATGTGGTCACTAAGTCTCCCTAGGATAACTGTCAACAATAACTGTCAACGATGACTGTCAACGATAACGACCAAAACACAGGCTGCAAGGATTGTACCGCGCAGCACGTCCGGCGACATAGCACTTACTGACCATGTGAAAACGTTGTTGGCAACGTCTCTACGAAATGCCTACCCGGCCTTTTCCATTACGGTGGCGAAGGAAGCGCTGCGCTTCTCCACCATTTCCCGCGTGACTTCGAACTCTTTCAGTTTCTTCTGGCTGGGCAGGTTGAACATGAGGTCGAGCATGAGTTCTTCGAGAATCATGCGCAGGCCGCGGGCTCCCACCTTGCGCGCCATGGCCTGGCGCGCGATCGCCCGCAAAGCGTCGTCACTGAACTTCAGGCGCACGTTCTCGAATTCGAACAGGCGCTGGTACTGCTTGACGATGGCATTTTTCGGCCGGGTCAGGATTTCGATGAGCGCGAACTCGTCGAGATCTTCCAGCATGCCCACGACTGGCAGGCGGCCCACAAATTCGGGAATCAAGCCGAACTTGATCAGATCCTCGGGCTGGATCTCAGTGAGCAGTTCCTGGGTACGCTTTTTCGAGGTGATCGCGTCTTCTTTGTCGGCATCTTCGCCCGTGCGGAAACCGAGCGACTTCTTGCCGACTCTGCGGGAGATGATCTTGTCGAGGCCGACGAAGGCTCCGCCGCAGATGAACAGGATGTTGGTGGTGTCGACCGGAGTGAATTCCTGGTGAGGATGCTTGCGTCCGCCCTGCGGAGGAACGTTGGCGATGGTGCCTTCCAGAATCTTCAACAGGGCCTGTTGCACGCCCTCGCCGGAAACGTCGCGGGTGATCGAAGGATTCTCATCCTTGCGCCCGATCTTGTCGACTTCATCGATGTAGATGATGCCCGTCTGGGTGCGGCTTACGTCGCCGTCGGCGGCCTGCAGCAGTTTGAGGATGATGTTCTCGACGTCTTCGCCCACGTAGCCGGCTTCGGTGAGCGTGGTGGCGTCGACGATGGCGAAGGGCACATCCAGCATGCGGGCCAGGGTTTGCGCCATCAGCGTCTTGCCGGTTCCGGTGGGGCCGATCAGCATGATGTTCGACTTGGTCAGTTCGATGCCGTCGCCGGTTTTCTGCCGGTTCATGAAGATGCGCTTGTAGTGGTTGTAGACGGCGACCGCGAGCTTTTTCTTGGTCTGCTCCTGCCCGATGACGTACTCATCGAGGAAATTCTTGACTTCCTGAGGCTTGGGGAGTTGGTTGGGTGTGCTGCTGGCGGGCGTGGCGGTGCGGTCGTCTTCCAGAATGGAATTGCAGACCGCGACGCACTCGTCGCAAATATAGGCGCGGGGATAATCGCTGGGCGATGAGATCAGTTTAGCTACAGCGTCCTGCGACTTGTGGCAGAACGAACAACGTAGAATCTCGTCGGAGCCCGACTTGGTTTTCACTCGGCTCTACTCCTTGGATCTTTTTCCGGTATCACCGACTCCCGGTATGACCGGACCCCAACGTCCCTCGGCCCGTCCCGCATTTTTCGCTGCCGACTTCCGTCCGGCGGGAAGGCCGATCATACCGCTTTTGTGGTCTTATAGATGATATCGTCTATGATTCCATATTCCTTAGCCTGCTGCGCGTTCATTATGAAATCGCGCTCAACATCCTTCTCCACCTTGTCCAGTTTCTGCCCGCTGTGCTTCGAGAGTAACTGGTTGGTAATCTCCCGCATACGCAGGATTTCGCGGGCGTGGATGTCAATGTCGGTGGCTTGTCCCGACAAACCTCCCATCGAGGGCTGATGTATTAGAATCCTCGAATTGGGCAGTGCCAATCTCTTTTTAGGTTCGCCTGATGCCAAAAGTAACGCAGCCATCGAGGCGGCCTGTCCCACGCACAGCGTCATGACATCGTTCTTGACGTACTGCATGGTGTCGTAAATCGCCATGCCGGCCGTGATGGAGCCGCCGGGAGAGTTGATGTAAAGCTGGATGTCTTTCTCGGGATCTTCCTGAGCCAGAAACAACATTTGGGCGATCACCAGGTTGGCGATGTTGTCGTCAATCGGCGTGCCGATGAAGATAATGTTGTCGCGCAGCAGCCGGGAATAGATGTCGTAGGCGCGTTCGCCCCGCCCGGTCTGCTCAATGACCATTGGAACGAGCATCATGTGTGCGTCGTTCTTGTTCCCATCATTTTGCTTCATGTTCACCTGTCACACTCCGCCCCGACGCAACGGCTAGCTTGCAGGGGAGGATCGAAAGTGGTCCGCGTGATTTTCCGGCTTTACGCGGACTGGTGATACAGAAAATCGAGGGTCTTTTCGCTGCGGATTCTGTTCCGGATTCTATCGAGGCCCCCATCCTGTGTCAAACGAGCGCGGACCGCGTCCGGAGTCTGTTTT